>Ga0126379_10003490_pt1 | contig 10167 bp, 13 predicted proteins | sample PanSoiMetPlot_24_FD_92640 | JGI IMG/M metagenome (GOLD analysis project Ga0126379, IMG submission 92640) | Tropical forest soil microbial communities from Panama - MetaG Plot_24 | ecosystem: Environmental > Terrestrial > Soil > Tropical forest > Bulk soil | place: Panama | collected 2016-02-17 | reverse complement strand
CACTCTCAGGATAAGAGTGCACGTTCAGGCAGTTGGGCTGAATGCCAAGACAAAAAATCGATCGGCATTGAGCCGAAGGGGAAAGTTTTCTCTTGACATTCCTTTTTATAGGACTTCGGCGATTATGACGTTAATTAGGACATACTCTCAATTTCTGTTTATTCAACAAAGTTTTTTGCCCTTCGCTCCACATTACCGTCAGCAATTTCACCATCGTCCTCGACGGCCAGCTCCGCCAGTATGGGATGGTCCCCTTCGCCACGGAACTCTCGCGCAAAGACGCGGAGACAATCCGCGCCTATGTAATCGCTCGCGCCGACCAATCTCTTTCGCAAACTGGCAAATCTCGCTAAGCAGTTGTAGCAGTCCTCTTTATAGGGCGGGCCGCCTAACGGGTTTCTAGTAGTGCCAAGCCGACGTTTTTTCTCCAGCGGGCGCATTCCTCACAACGTGCTCCGCCATCCATCGAACCAGATTCGCGCTCGTCGTTGGCTGCCATCCGTGCCCCTTCATCGGACGCCCGTACTGAAACTCGCAATCGCACGGCGGATTCTGCAGCTCCTTCATCGCCTCTTCCAGCTTGTACACGGCCAAATTCAAATTAAAATTATCCATGTCCCCAACATAAACATGAATTTTCCCACGCAGCTTCGGTCCCAGCGTGGCCCACTTCGTTCGCACGCTGTAACTCAAATCGTATCCGTGGTCGCGCATGTACAGAGCTACGCTGTGGTCGATCTTGCCCGTCTGCTTGTCCCACAGTGGCTTCGGATACCCATCCTCGCCAATCGGCCCGTACGTCGCTTCCCAAATCTCCAGTTGCTGCGCTGAGCGCCCGTGACTGCCGAGGACGTCTTCAAGCTGGCTGAACTGCTGCACTGTAATCTCCGGCTGCCCATCCGATTTCCGCATCAGGTACCTCGGCGCCTGCAAATACGCATGCCCCGGCTCGAAAAACGCATTCTCATCCTCGTATATGTTCACCGCCATATACCGCCGGAAATCGATCGGATCCGGGTACATCGTCCACGTCCCGCCAAAAAAATCCGGATAGAAAACCTGCGACGCCAGCGATTCCCACCCGCCTGTCGACCCTCCCACCAGAACCCGCGCGTAAGGCCTGGCAATCATCCGGAAATGCAACTCCAGAAAGGGAATCAGCTCCTTCACCAACGCATCGCCGTACGGCCCGTTGTTCGCCGAATTCACCGCATACGAATCATCGAAATACGGTGTCGGATGCTGCAGTGTCACCGCAATCATCCGTGGAAACTTCTCTCCACTCCACGATTGGTAGAACTCGTAACCCGACTCTTTGTTCGTGTTCGTTAATTGCTCGCGGAAGGCCTCGCTCACCTCACTCCCGTCGGTCGAGAAATCGAACGGCGGAGAAAGGTGAAAGTGCGTGTGCTCGTAAATCGTCGGATAGGAAACCTCGGGATGCTCCTCGTAGCCTCTCGGCAGTAGCACTACCGCCCCAACAAAAATCGGGTGTCCCCAGAATTTCGTCAGTATCTCGCTCTGAATCTTGATGTGCTTTACCCACGGCGTATCCGCAGGAACCTTTACGGCCGGAATCACTTTCGTCAAACTCAGGCGCACGTCATAACCCGCCGCAGGATCGAGATGCACCTTCTGCACTTCGCTATACAGATTTCCCGGCGACAGATTGAACTGCTGACCTTCCCACTGGTCCATGTGTGCCCAAATGGTGTGCCCATCTGCCCGATGAAATTCCGTATACACATTCACCAGTGCCTGCACGTAATAATCTCCAGCAGGTACGTCCCGCAAACTCCGAATCGGCGAGCCCGATGCGCTCCCGTCCACTATTCCAGCCTGCCCCGCCGCTAGTGCGCTAATATCTGCGGCAAACATCAGCCCCGCATCGCCCAGTCCGTCGGTCGCGAGCCGCGGTTCCTGCTCATTCTTCTTCGAAAGAAATACAAACACTCGCCCGGTAATCTTTTCAGCGTGCACTGCAGCAGGAAAGGAAACCTCGAATTTTGTCCCTGCCGCCCCTGTCTGTCCCGCAAACGCCGTGGCCCCAGCGACCAACACTCCAGTCATCAAAATTCTCAGGCATACCAACGCCCTTGACTCCATCCACCCGAAAAATATCATTGCTTACTCCTTGGAGAACGCGCCCGCCTCTTGCCTTGGCCGCCACTGGTACTCGCAGCATTGTGCATTAGCAACCAGGCACGGGGCCAGCACACTCAGTGGTGCAAGGGGCAGGTTGTCCCCGGACTGGCACGGGAAGGTACGCGAATCGCAGCTGGGAGGTTCCCTCTGAATGCGGGAAAGAACGCGCGTTCTTTCCGCCGCTTCGTCAAGCCTCGCCGGCGCGATGAATTTGCTACCGGCTTTCCCTCGCTGGCGAGATTCCGTTGTCCATGGCGTAGTGAATCAGCTCGGCGAGCGAGTGCATTCCCAGCTTGTGCATCAACTGCGACCGGTGCGCTTGGTACTAGCCTCCAATTGTCCAGTAACCCCGTTAGAACCAGGCACAACCTGGCTTGCGGCTATATCAATAGCGTATTTACTATCATAACGTGCGACACGGATGGATTTATGTGTACGGAGGTCCGAGTCCGGGTCTAAAAACAGTTCCTCCATGATACGTTGTTCGCTCCTGGTTCGTCCGGTAACCGGTAAGTCCAGCGCCAAAATGAACTTCGTCAATCAGGCACCACCACAGCCTTAATAGATAGCCCCCCTATTCTTGGCTGCGTTGTGACCACTTTGCGATGGCGCCTTCGTCTCCACTAGCTTGTGCAATTGAGCGGCCTATCTTTACAACTGCCCTGACAAATGTTGGGGACACGTTCGGTCGCTTCGCTTCGGCGTACGCCAACTCTGCCGTCTTCAGGGCGTCAGCGGCGCGCCCTTCTCGCAGATATACAATTCCCAAATACGCGAGACTTGTTGCTTTCGACCCGAGGAGATTCCCGGCATGTTCGGTGCGGCTGAACTCGTCCTCTGATTTCATCGCTTTCTCAATCTGCGGGCCGAAAAGCGACACGGACTTCTGGAGTGATTCCTCCGCAGCCTGCCATCGTTGCTGCCCCATTTGCGCGGTTGCGATCTGACGGAAATCGATTGGATAGGCGGAATCGTCGGTGCCTGGCCAAACCGGAGCGTATTGCAAAATCTTCTGGAACGAAGCTTCGGCCTCCACGAAGTTTTGCTGAGCGAGATAGCAATTGCCGATGTCGCGGTTGGCCAAGAAAAGGAACTTGTTTTTGGGGACGTTAAAGGCAGATTTGTCAGCAAGCGGGATGATTTCGGACTTGTACCGTTCGATGATTTGCGTCGTGCAATTGCCTTTCCTCTGTTGTTGAGCCAGCGACTCGTATGCATCGTTGAGCTTTCCCTCTTCGACTTCTTCAGGAGAGAGTTTCGTTACTACCTCTACGGAATCATGTCTTGTGGGTTTTGACGAGCCAGACGATTGCGTTTGCGACGCGGGGTTCTTTGCGGGATCAAGCGCCTTGCCCCAAAACGATCCAATGAAGATCAGCGCACAGGTGCTGCAGGTAAATGGATTGCGCCCGAAAACATGCATATCAGACGAGACTATAACACGCGTTGCAACGTAGTGCCCGATTAGGCGAAATCGGAAACTTGGCGGCTGGTACTTGACCTGTCCGGTTTCCCGTTCACCAGGACTCAACGACGAGGTTTCAGGCAAGAGTGAGTTGCACGTCGCGCGAGTTACGAAATTACCGGTTCTGACTTTCCGTCCCGAACTCAGAATTGAGTTGACGCCGGTTTGCTAATTGCGAGTCCACGATCGATATTTTCCTTCTCGTTCCCACCAGGCTTTGCAACTGGCTGTTTCGCGCTCGAAAGCGGCCTCGTCGTTTTCATCCGCATCGTGTCTCGTGTTACACGCTTCTGCATTGGCAATCGTATTCAGGCCCGAGAGCGCGAGATAACGAATTTGCCGGTCGCTGGAGGAAAGGCTCGGCCCAAGAACGGGCACCACGCGTGGATCCTTTAAGTTCTCCACGAGCGCGATGAGCGCTTCAAAGCGCGTGTAATCGCTGGGAGTTTTCTCGAATATCTCCAGCAGGTCCGGCACCGCGCTTGGATCGTTGACGTTTCGCAATTCGTACGCGATGGCCCCTTCCGGCATCTTCTTGTCGCCGGACGCCAGCAATCCCTTCACCATCGGCAGCACTGAAACATCTCCCGTGCGAAGCGTGGCGTAAATCGCCCACCCGGCCTCGATTCTTTTTCGTCTCTCGATCGCTTCATGAAGAGCGGGCCGCGACGAGGCAAGCTTCAGGCCGCCCAATCTCTGGATGCTGAATATTCTCGATTCGACGTCTGAATCCTCCAGCCCTGCAATAAAGTCCGCTTCCATCTGAGCCAGCCAATCGGATGGCTCTACTGTCACCCCAATTCGCGAGGAAATGCCGAGGGCCCCTGTGCAATTATCGAAAAGTTCGAGTAGGCCGTTCTTTTCCACGGCAAACACCAGCCAGCTCTGCTCGGATCGAAAGTCGATGCAGTCGTGGCCATCATTAAAGACCGGGCCCGGGCCCCCGCTGTAGCTGAAATGGACTACCGCTTGTCCCTCCAGGTTTCCCCGGTAGATTCGGTCGACCTGAAATTTCGCGACGAAGTTCGTGTTCACAGGTATGCCGTCAACCCAGAGCCCGATTCTTTTCTCGATCGGATCGGGCCCCACGGTCAGGACGCGCCCGCGAAACACCAGCGGCGCTTCTTCGGCCTGAGCTCGGACGTCCACCATGGACTGGTCGATCATCAACCGTGACCGCATCGGCGCCGCAAAGAAGCACGCGGACACCCCCACAAGGCAACCGCCCGTAACGATTCGCCTCAGTCGCACCGTCGCGCGTCTCCAATGCAATTCCTTACATTCTCCATTACGTTCCAAAGCTTAAACCTTTTCAAGTACCTGGTAAGTCCGGAAATCGGAAAGGTTCCCGTCCAGAGCCAACTTCGCAGGTTGACTGAATTCAATTCCGTCAAATTCAATTCCGTCGTGTTGACCACGCCCAGACAAGACTTTAAGATCAGCCTGCTGGTCCTGCTCGGGGGTGTCTCATGCGCTTTCCTCCCAATTATCCCAAGGTATTGCAAATAGGTGTGAGAATCGCCTGCTGGTTAGCCTTTCTGTGGACCACAGTTTTCCTCACGGCCGATGAGACGTTTCTGGGAAAGCCTCCAGAAGAATGGACAGAGGCAGAGGCTCTGCAAGTATTGAGTGACTCGCCGTGGGCTCACACCATCACTACAACCACTCAAGATTCCCAGTGTGGCTACGATAATCCCGTGTTCCCGGGCTTGTACTCAGAAGAGCAGGCAGAGAGGATGAGTTCGATTTCTCCAACCCCTCCGGCCGCATCGGTCAAACCTGACGGAGCGGAATATGTTGTTCGTCTGGTTTCCGTCAAGCAAATGCAGGCTGCGGCGGACAGATTAATCAGCCTCGACCGAAAGTGGGCACGCTACAGCCGTGGATACGGCCTCGAGCCCGGCAGCAAACCGACTAACATCGCCGAACGGTGGTATAACCCGGCAGATGAGATCACGATTGCTGTGGTCTTGAAGCATCCGGGCCCCGATGGCGCCAGTTTTCTTGACTATGCGTTTGACAAAGAGAAACGAGAATTCCCGGGAGGCGGACTGTATGATGTATGGCCCTGTGCTGCTGTAAAGACCGCCGAGGGACAGGTCACAGCGGTTTCGATTGGGATGGGATCAGATAGCCAGGGCAACTTGTCCGCGCTTCACCTCTCCTTCCCAAGCAATGCGAATCATGGAAGGCACCTGGTCTCCCACCCTAACGAAAAGATGCTAGTCCGTATGATTCTCAACCAGCGCGTCTTTGAAACCACTTTCGTTGTAAGTCCTCGCGATCTGCTCGACGGAACCGAACGCGCCTTACATATTCCCTCAACGGTGGACGAACCAACACGTACTTCTTCTCCCTGAGGCAGGCAACGCTCGCGTTCAGCGTCAATGTCAAATTTACGGCGATTTCGTTCAAGTGGTTTGTCTAACCGGTAAGTTCCGTGGGCCAAAATCAACCTGATTGCCGTTTACCAGGAGCGGATCTTCGGTATTGCGTGGGCGAAGGCCTGCACGTTCTCAGGCACACATGCAAACCGTGCTAAACTTCGCTCAGTGTGCCTCCGGTGTCAACCCACACTTCCCCAATTCTCCGTTTCAGTATCTTCGAGGTGAATCTGCAAACCGGCGAACTCCGCCGGAAAGGACAGAAAGTAAAGCTTCAGGATCAGCCCTTTCAAGTACTGGCCGCGCTTATGGAGCGTCCTGGAGAAGTGGTTACGCGAGAGGAATTACGCAGCAAGCTCTGGCCAGCCGATACGTTCGTCGACTTCGATCATAGCCTCAATGCTGCGATCAAGAGGCTACGGGACGCGTTGGGCGAATCGGCCGAAAAGCCCATCTTCATCGAGACAATGGCTCGGCGGGGATATCGCTTCATCGGCAATGTTGAGGTACCTGCCGCCCCGTCCCGTCCGACACTGTGGCAATGGCTATTCACTTGGAAGAGTGCTGTCTTAGGCGCAATAGTGGCGTGCGCGCTGGCGCTGTCCTTTGTCTACTACAGCCGTTCATCCATTTCGAAGGCACGTCGCCCGGCTACAGCCCCGGAGGTGATCTCCGTCGTTACCAATGTCGGCGAAAAATATACGCCAAGCCTTTCTCCCGATGGCCAGCACTTAGCGTTCGCCTGGAACGGTGGCTCCGGCCCTGCCTTCAGCATCTATGTGAAGCTTGTCGGCACGGAGGATTTGCTGCGACTCACGAAGCGGGAATCGTCGATCGACTTCAATCCGGTGTGGTCGCCCGATGGCCGCTATATCGCATTCTGTCGCATCCTGGAAGGCGAAACGGGCATTTACATTATTCCAGCATTGGGTGGCACCGAGCGCAGAGTGCGCGAGACACTTTGGCAAGAACGCAAGTCCGGTGAAATCCTTTGGTCCGCAGGCCGCCTATCGTGGTCGCCCGACGGCAAGTTACTCGCGTTTTCTGACGGTACATCCCGCAGCGAGTTCCTGGCCGGCCGCGAGCACTTAGGTTCTTCTATTTTTCTATTGTCGCTCGATTCTCTGGAAGTTCGCAGACTTAGTTCACCGCTGCATTCGATAGGTGTTTCGAATCTCGCATTCTCCCCAGATGGTCAAACGTTAGCCTTCACCAAGGTCTCCCCGGCATTCGATGCGATCTATACGGTGCCGGTGTCAGGAGGAGAGGAACAACGTCTTGTCTCGGATGGTACATTCCACTGGGGTCTAGCGTGGACCCCCGATGGTCGCAATATCATTTTCGCAAACGCTGGCTGGCCCGTAAATCCTGGTTGGCTTTGGAAGGTACCATTTCCTGGGGGTGGTGAGCCAGAACGACTACAGTTCTCTCAAGAGGGAATCGAACCTGCGATTCGAGGGAACCGATTAGTGTATGTACACCAGACTGCCAATCTCAACATCTGGAGAAGGAACCTTAATTCACTGGTCGGCGCCGGTTCTCCCGATAGGTTCATATCTTCCACGAAGATGGAGAGTGGTCCTCAGTTCTCGCCTGACGGAACTAAGATTGCTTTTGAGTCTACCCGCAGCGGAGCGTATGAAGTCTGGATGTGCCGGAGCGACGGGAGTGGCCTCGTTCAGCTCACCCACTTCAATTCCATAACTGGAACGCCGCGTTGGTCGCCCAACGGACAACAGATTGCTTTCGATTCTGGTGTGGGCGGCAATGTAGACCTTTTTGTCGTGGATGCCCAGGGCGGCTCGCCTCATAGGCTTACCAGTGAACCGTCAATCGATGCCGTCCCAAGCTGGTCTAGAGACGGGCACTGGATATACTTCTCATCTAACCGCAGTGGGAGTGGGCAAGTATGGAAGATGCCACCCATAGGCGGACCCGCCGTGCAGGTAACGCAGCACGGTGGATTTGCAGCCTTCGAATCGCCCGACGGAAAATTCCTATATTACGCAAAAGGTCTCATGGTTCCCGGATTATGGCGCATCCCCACTCAGGGTGGCGAAGAAATCGAGATCATAAGCAGTCTTGAAGCAGGCTACTGGGGCTATTGGGCGGTGGTCGAGAAGGGCATCTATTATCTTGATCTGAAGAAGACGCCTGGAATCAATTTCTTCGACATTGCTTCCCATCGAGTTTCGCGAGTGTTTGATCTGGAGAACCGTCCCACCAGGAGAGCGCCGGGCTTGGCAGTCTCTCCTGACAAAAAGACGATCCTCTACACGCAACTCGATGCGTTAAATAACGATATCGTTCTCGTGGAGAACTTCCGGTGAACTGAACCTGTCAGTGCTCGGTGAGTCTTTAGTGCTGTATCGGAAGCGCGAGTGAGCAAGATGCGGACACGAGTACGGTGTGTTTGCGCGCTTTCGATAGAGCACTTGAAGGTGGCCGCTGGTGGTTGCGGCGGGCGGGCTGGCGGCAGACCCCAATCTAATGGCTATGGGAATTCAATCCTTTTTCGTCTGCAGTCTATTGATTTTGCGTGACTTAGTAAAAACAGAGAAAAGCGAAAATCGCAGTTAAAAGCCCCACCTTGCGGCATGACGCGGTGAGCATAGCGTCGAGGTCGCTCGCCGGCCAGGTCCGCGCTCATGGAAGCAGGGAAGAGGAAATTATACGAACCACCCCCCAGGCGTACTTAAAATTCGCGTCATCGATGGAACGTCGATAACTGCGCTGCGATTCTGGCGACCGAAGACTCACAAGCACTGCTGATTTAACATGCTCCAGATCAGGGAGACCAAGCTTGGTCTTCTGCCGGTTCGATCTTCTCGCTTTTGTTCTTCTTTTCATTGGAGGCCACCTCCCGATGTGGAGAGTTGGAAATCGCATGAATCGTCGTTGCCCGCAATGGCTGGACATCGGCGCGGCACGGGGGTATCAATGTTGAGTGCGCCCGGCGGGACTGCACCGTTATTGCGGCATGCTGAGGTGTTGCATGGATGTTGATGGGGAAAAATTGGAACAAGTGGTTCTCGCGCTTCTTCATATGAACTCATTTAAGGAAGGGGACGGGAGACGTGCATGGAAAAGTCTTCCTTGGACGATCTTGGACTCACTGCACGAGAAGGGCTATCTCGCCGACCCCGCAAATAAAAACAAGTCGGTTTGGTTAACCGATGAGGGAGCCAAGCTCTCAGAAGAACTGTTCGAGAAGCTCTTCGGGGCTACATACCGGCATTAACGTGACGGAACACAGCGATCGCCGGGACCCAGTACCGACCTTTCCGGTTTGCTGACAAACCAGTTGATAACCGCTGTCTCGAAAGCCTGAGAGGAGACTCGGACGTTAACGTGCCTGTGGTAGGCTCTCGGCGTGTGCTTAACAGACAAGGAGACTTCTACAAGTCCAACGCCGATTTTGGATCGTTGGCTCCGTTGCCGGAAGTCATCCCAGCGCGTTCCGGCTTAGGAGGCGGTCTCCTAGGCGGTCTCGTCGTTGGAGCTGGGATCGGAATCGTTTTCGCTTTCTGGCATCCGCCGTTTGTCCATTCGCTTCGACACGCGATCGTGGTGAAAGCAGTGAGCGTTCCTGGAGACCTGCCTCCAGTATTCGGCGCATGCCAGTGCGGCGACACGCGAGGCATTGATGAGCGATGCGGCAGTTTTTCTAGCCAGAAAACGTAAGCGCGCCGATCTGGCGGAGCAGTGGCTGGACGCGTTGCCGCAAGTCACGCAGGTTCCCTGGCTGCGTATCAGAGCCGAAGCCGGGATTCTCGAGGCCCGAGGAGATGTCCAAGGAGCGATTGGGAAGTTGGATGAAGTCGAAAAGCAAATTCTGACTGTGCCGGATTCGGTACAACGAGAAGTATCTCTTCGGTTCCTGCGGCGGTGGCAATCGGAACTACGGCGGACTTGAGCCCCAGAGCGAAGGAACCACGTTCAATTTCTAGGTACTCGGCTGTCGACCACAATCCCCTGAGAGGCCGAGAGCGGTTAAAATCATAAGCCCCTCATGAAACAAAGTTAATTTGGAATGTCGGTCCCAGTACGCACATGATTGCATAACAATGTCGGCTCCTTGACCCGAGTAGACTGTGGCTGTTCGATGACCACAGGCTCGGGAGAAAGGAGCCGGACATGATACTGATAGGCGTAGATTACCACCCGAGCTTT
>Ga0126379_10003489_pt1 | contig 10170 bp, 8 predicted proteins | sample PanSoiMetPlot_24_FD_92640 | JGI IMG/M metagenome (GOLD analysis project Ga0126379, IMG submission 92640) | Tropical forest soil microbial communities from Panama - MetaG Plot_24 | ecosystem: Environmental > Terrestrial > Soil > Tropical forest > Bulk soil | place: Panama | collected 2016-02-17 | reverse complement strand
GTCGTCGTCGATTCTGACAAGGTCATCATGGTAAATGAGTCCCAGACTGACATTGGACGGCTGGCCGGCAAATATCTCCTCAGCCACATCCCAACCAAAACTGGTAAGATACTAGAGGTCAGGGGCATCGCCGGAACCTCAGTCGACCGAGATCGTCACGACGGTTTCCATGCGGCCATGGACGCCGGCGGAACCTGGGAATACGTCGAGGTGCGCGGGAAGTGGGATGAGGGCATCGCTCAGAAGGTAGCTGCGGACGCTATCGCGGTCCACGGGCACTTCGTCGGCGCTTATGTCCAGGACGGCACGCCAGGGCTCGTTCGGGCTCTTATCGAGACGAAGCACGGTTTCATTCCGGTCGCTGGACAAGCTGAGAATGGCTTCAAAAAGATGTGCGTGGAATACAAGGACCAAGGCCTTACCTGCGCTTCTGTCGGTCAGGTCCCGAGTCTAGTGGCCATCGCCATTAAGGCTGCCGTCAGCGCTGCCAAGGGCAACGTCATGCCGCAGTTCATCTCGGCGCCGATTCCATACAGCGACACCGAAAGCCTGAAGGCGGGTGTCAACTATTTCCCCGATCTGCCAGACAGCTTCTATACCAACAATGAATTTCCGGCTTGCAACATCCATATTGGCGCCAAGGAAATCACGGGGCAAACGAAAGCCAACCAATAGGGTGGTCAAGGACCCGCGGCGGTCGCTACCTGAATTCGGCCGATGGGCGCTCTGATCAGAGGTGTGCTGGATAGTCCAATGGCGCAGCCGAATCTCTCCGTGCCGTTCTGGCGGATGCACGGCATAAGCAAGCACTACGGGGGAGTCAGGGCGCTCGAGAATGTCGAACTGACGGTCGAGCGCGGCAGGATCCATGCCGTGCTCGGCGAGAACGGCGCTGGCAAATCGACGCTGATTAAGATCATGAGTGGCGTGGTCCGGCCCGACTCCGGGACTATGGAGATTGAGGGCAGGCCTGTGCAGTTCGCAAGCCCCGCTGACGCCATGCGCTCTGGCGTGGTCTCAATCTTCCAGGAATTGTCGCTAGTGCCCGATCTGACTGTTGCCGAGAATATCTGCGCGCCGGAACCGCCGCGGCGGTTCGGGCTGATTAACCGTCGCGCCGAGCGCCGCCTCGCCGAAGCCCTGCTCTCCCGCGTCCACTGCGAGGATGTCCATCCGGATGAACTCGTGTGCAATCTTCCCCTCTCGCGTCGACAGATGATCGAGATAGCCCGGGCGCTCGGACGGTCGCCCAAGCTCCTGATACTGGATGAGGCGACGTCTGCGCTCACCGCGACCGACGTCGAGCGTGTCTACGCGATCCTGGATCGTCTGCGGACCGAGGGCCTCGCGATCGTGTACATCTCGCACCGCATGCGCGAGATCACGGCGTTTGCGGACGATTGTTCGGTCTTCCGCAACGGTCGGCGCGTGGAGTCTTTCCCGAAAGGTAGCAAGAGCGGCGACGCGATCGTGAAACTGATGATCGGCCGTGATTACAAAGATGTCTATCCCGTTAAAACGGTGCGTACTCCCGCCGAGGCTCCGATCCTCGAAGTCGAGAATCTGAATTGGGGAGCGCGCCTTGCGGGGATCGATCTCGTTGTGCGCAAGGGCGAGATTGTTGGCCTCGGCGGGCTGGACGGACAAGGCCAGCGCGAACTTCTGCTCGCGCTTTTCGGTGTCCTTCGTGGGGTCGATGCCAAGATCAAAGTTCACGGCAAACTGAAACGGATCAATAGCCCGCGCGACGCTAAGCACCGATCTGTGGGGATGGCCCTAATACCTGAAGACCGCAAGACCGAGGGTCTTGTCGTGCCCCTATCGGTGCGCGACAACATCTCGCTGGCGGCCGTCGGCCGGTTTGCGCGTGGGGGCTTTATCAGGACTTTGGCGGAAACGCAAGCAGTCAAAGACGTTTTCCGAACGCTTTCGATCTACGCCGCCGGTATCGATGTTGCCGTCAGAACGTTGTCGGGAGGCAACCAGCAGAAAGTGGTGATCGCCAAATGGCTGCTAACCGACGCGGACCTGTTCCTACTCAACGATCCGACCCGTGGCATCGATGTTGGCACCAAACAGGAGATCTACAAGCTGCTTCGCAAGCTGACGGATTTGGGCAAAGGTGTCCTATTGTACAGCACCGACTACGCCGAACTTATAGGCTGCTGCGATCGGGTCGTAATGCTCTATGAGGGCCGGATTGTGCGCGAACTTGGCGAGAACGCGCTAACAGAGCAGAATATTCTCACGGCGGCTTTTAATGTGCCTGAGAACCAAGTGACGGTTGGGGAGGCCGCACGTTGAAAGGGATGCAGCTCTGGTTTGCGCGCAATAGCGGCGCGCTTTTTGCCCTTGCTCTGTTTATCACCATGTTCGCGGTCTACGTCGTTAAGAACGGCGTCGGGCTGAGGATTGGCTTGGTGACCGCAGTTGCCAACAAGGGCGTGCTACTGGCACTGGTAGCCATGGGGCAGACCCTGCCCATTCTCACTTCTGGCCTCGATCTCTCGATTGGAATGATTTTCGTTCTGACCAACTGCATCGCTTCTGCCATCCTAAGCGGCCCGCCGTGGCTCGTCGCCGCAGGAAGCGTAGCTGTTCTCCTCGGCGGGGTTCTTTGTGGGGCAATAAACGGGACGCTGGTAGTCTATGGCCGGCTGCAGCCCATCATCGCAACGCTAGCAACGGGCGCCGTGTACCACGGTTTGGCATTAATCATTCGCCCGGTACCCGGTGGGTCTATCGACCCAACGTTGGCGAGGGCCTGGACAAGCCAGATTTTCGGCGTCATTCCGACAACGCTCGTGATCCTGCTGGCAGTTGTCCTCCTCATTTGGGTGCCGTTCCAGCTGTCGACAACGGGCCGTGGGTGTTACGCCATAGGGTCGTCGGAATCGGCGGCCTATATGACCGGCATAGCGGTCCGGCGTTCGCGATTTGCCGCATACATGTTTGCCGGGCTGCTCGCCGCCATTGGCGGCCTTCTCCTGACTGCCATGACGCTCTCTGGCGATGCGAGTGCCACCAGCGGCGGAATCTATACTCTGAGTTCTATCGCCGCCGTCGTGATCGGCGGCACGTCGCTGATGGGCGGGGTAGGCGGTGCGGTCGGTTCGATCTTCGGTGCTTTCGTGCTAAGAGCGATCGGCGACCTGTTGTTTGTCTTCGACATCCAACCGCTCGTGCAACCCTTTATTCAGGGACTTATCCTGCTTGTTGCGGTCAGTCTGGGGGCGATACGCGTCCTGCGTACACCCAATCGCCTCGACTTCCTCGGTGTCGGCCGATGACGCGTATTCTAAACGTAGTGGACCGCCCCGTAGTTATCGCGTTCTGCTTTGTCGTCGTGCTGCTCATACTCGGCGGAATGTATAACCAGCAGTTTCTGTCGGCATTGTACCTCCTGCAGCAGCTGCGCGTGGCCTCTTTTCTCGGGATCATAGCGAGCGGTGCGATGGTGGTGATTCTGCTCGGGCATATCGACTTGTCGATCCCTTGGGTCGTTACCATTGGCGGGATCACGGCCACTGCCGTTGCCGGCTGGTGGGGTGCACAGTGGACGGCGCTGGGAGTGCCTCTCGCGGTCGCCTGCGGCGCTCTGGTGGGTTTGGCCAACGGTCTTGGCGTTGCCTTCCTGCGTATTCCCTCAATGGTCTTCACCCTTGGAATGAATGCCGTCGTTCAAGGCATGGTCGTAATGTACACTGGTGGCAATGCCCCCCCTGACCAAGCGACCCCGATCTTGCAGTGGTTAGCGGTGCGTGACACCCTCTCCGTACCCCACGCTGTCATCGTCTGGGCCTTGGTCGGCGTGCTCGTCATCGTGGCGCTGAACCGGACGCCGTTCGGGCGCTATGTCTACGCCATGGGCAACACGGAGCGGGTGACTTACCTCTCGGGTATCAGCACGCGCAGGATTCTGATCATTGCCTTCGTGGTGAGCGGTACCTGTTCGGCATTCGCCGGTGCGATGCTGGCCGGCTACGCGGGCAAAGCCTACCAGGCGATGGGTGACCCCTACTTGCTACCGGCGATCGCGGCCGTGGTCCTCGGAGGCACCAGCATCCTGGGCGGCAGGGGAAATTATCTCGGCACTGTTGCCGGGGTGATCCTAATCACCCTGCTGGAGAGCATCTTGTCCGTGATGCAGATCTCCGACTCGGCTCGTCAGATCATATACGGTACAATGATTATCGTGATGATGCTGGTTTACGGCCGCGATCGAAGAGTTGAGGGGTAGCGGAAATCTGGTGTGGTCAAGAAATTGAAACCGTAAAGGAGAGCCGGTCTGGAGTGCTTTAGCGGCGGGGAAATCGCCCGGCTTTCAGCAAGCCTTGTGTCGCGCTGGAGCAATCGTGTGCGCCGGCCTCAGACCTGGCTGGGCTCACCTGCTGCCATGTGTTGTCCAATTCCTCTTCCCAATTGCGCAACGGTTGTTCGCTGCGAGCGGGCTCGCTGACGGCATCTGGCCGGTCAGGAATATCGCGGGTAAAATCCTTTAGTCGCTGAGTTGGTAACTGCGCCCCAAGAGAAGCCAGTGCCATTCGGTGTGGGCCGAATTTTAACGGGATTGTAACCGATAGCTCTGTGTGGACTTGGCCAGTCGGGAAAGCCCTAACGAGGGCGGTAATATTAGCGGGGTTTGGAGTTGGCCAGTAAGCAAGGAAGCTCGAAGTCCTGTGTGGACCGAGGTTCGAGAGGCCGAGCCGACTCGAAGCCAATTATCGAACAAAGATCAACTGCCCAGAATTACTTCGCTCAAGAGCGTTGTCCTCGGCGGTCTGTGACGAAGGTCGATGCCGGCGGCGCTGGCCGTACCTAATCGGTCGTACCATCGTTGAAATGAGAGTTTAAGTGGAGAGCCCCCTCGGGAAACGGGACTCTCCTTGTCGGAACTAGTCGCCGTGGCTCTCGACACTATTGACTGCGTTTGATGAGGATAAATGGGGTTGCGCGGTCATCTTTGCCGAACTGGCCGGCTTCGACGAGGGGGAGTTGACCGGATTGGGCTGCCCAGTCATCTTCGATGAAGTCGACGTAGAAGATTTAGCCGAATTGGGCTGTGCAGTCATGGCGTTGGTCTGCCGCCCCTGGACCCGCGCCTTCTGCTGATCATAGGTATTGGGATTGTAGGTATTAACCTGCGATTGCGGGTTGGTCGTCGTCGATCTTGTCCAGGATTGACTGAATGCACTGCCTGACAGTGCAACTCCGAGCGCCAGTGCCGGAAGAAAAAGGCTTCTTCTCATGATATTTCTCTTCTCTTGGCCCCACATTTCCGCGTGTCATACGTCAACAGTAGGGGACGGCATGCGTTCCGAGGACCAAACTGCGGTCAACAGGCTCGGCCCACCATTGCGTTTATTAGGAAATGTCGTGCAGTCGGTTTGGAAATACCGTGTAAAAATTTTCATTGACGCTAGCGCGACGCAAAGTCGCGTTACCGACGCGTGCTATCTAAGACGGGGAGATCGCGCTATTTAAAAGCCTCTTCCAGTTGAATTGCGAGCTTCTGCGACATGATGGACCCGATTCTGCACGCTAATCACTGGAACCATGCACACGATCCATACCATACCGGAATATCCTACTACTGGAATTCACGCGACAACCCTGAGAAAATGCAATTCGATTGCTCCCCACCAGGTATGGTGGCTCGCAATTAATTTTGATCGGCGGAGTCGCAGGGAGACAAAAAAGTCCCCTCCGGCGAACCCCTGAAATCGATACCCGAGCGAGACGCCTATGTCTTTGAGATCCTGATCGTTCAAATACCGAAGTGTATGAACGTCAATATCGTTTTCGGCAAAGCGGCTGGGCGTACTGGGACATTCCCAGTCGCTCAAGCCCGTTCGCAATTTTCATGCATGGCGAATGCGCCACAAGGGGCATTCAGATGCTCGCGATTTCGGGCACCTCAAGCATGTCGATGATTTTCTCTGACGTACGGGCGGAGGTACTGTGGCGAGCCAAGCCGGCAGATAAGGCGCATCGTCGAACCGACGATGGCAATCATGGGCTGCTTCTGATGGCAGGCGACAGCCGAGACAAGTTGTCGCGCAAAGTTGTGGCCATTTCGGCGATAAGTCGGCAGTGCTGGTCGGAGTGGCAGGATTTGAACCTGCGACCCCCAGTCCCCCAGACCATGCGCTAACCGGCGTTATACGGCCCGCGCAAGCGTAATTGGGTCACTAGCCGTGCAGCTGAAGGTCCCTGGTTCGAATCCGGGCGGGGTCGCTTCGACCTACATCTGCGTGCGGTCGAGCGAAATGCGCGCCGCATAGACGAGCGCACGGCTGGCCAGTACTTCAATTGGTTTAAGTACCAATTCTGTCGCTTCGTGTTCGTCCAGAGATACAATGGCCAAGGAAATCCAGTCCCCCATCCGGCTCTCGGACAAGACTTCACGCCTTCCTTGCTTGATTGCCCGCCGATGCGGCGCGGCGCGAACTTCAATCCTTGACGCGCTCAAAGCGGAGATGGCGGGATGGCCGCGGCGGAGGCGGCGAGCAAAGGAGCTGGCCAGTAGAAATGATCTTAACGGCGGGCGGCTCAAGGTGGGCCGCCTGCGGGGGTGTCGGTCAGGCCGGGCGTCGGGTCTTTGTACCGTCGAAACATGACTCGTTCGGTCTTTTGGACAACCTAACGAAGAGATCGTTTGGTTAAAGCACCGCGATCTGGCGGGTGGTGAACGCCAACCGCTCAGACTGAATCCGCACGATATAAGTGACCAGCGCTAGGACGATATCCGGCCTTCGGCTCGCCAAGTCGCGGAAAGCTTCCCGGCCAAGCGACCAAATGATGGTTCCGTCCTCCGCCTTGAGGCTCGCCGTCCGCGGCGTTTCGAGAAAAAAGCCGATTTCGCCGATCATCGTGTGTGGGCCAAACACCCGGATCCGCATCGGGTCGCCCTGGGGCCGGTCGACCAGCACGCTGACGCTGCCGCGCTCGATGAAGAGCAACGTCTCGGTCGGACCTCCCTGGCGGCAAAGAAAGCCGGCCTCGGCGGGCTCGGCCGGGCACAGGTGACGCACCAGTTCGCTGGCGTACTCGAGGTTTCCTAGCGCCGCGGCCAGCCAGTCCACCAGAGGACGATGCGTGACCGTGGTTGCTCCATGCGCCAACAACACCGCGTTTTCGCCCTGCTCCAGCGCCTCGTCGAGATTCGCGCAGGACGCGATTTCGACCGAAGGGCCGCCAGTCGCGTTGATCACGCGCGCCACCGCAGGTGCCAGGCCGCAGACCGCGATGCGAATGCCCGCTGCGAGCAATAAGTCGCGCATCCGGGCAAAGCTCGTGGCGGCGGAGGAGTCGATACCGGTCACGGCCGAGAAATCGAAGATCACCATCTTCAGGGGCCGCGAGGTGGCGAGCGCCTTGAGATGCTCTTGCACCCGGTAGGCCGAGCCGAAGAACAGGTAACTGCGCAGCTGCAACACGATCACCGCCTCTCCGTGTGCGGCCAGAATCGCCATCTCCTCAACAGATCGAACCAGCGACGAGGAGCGTTCGTTCAGCCCAAACTGGCCGCGAATGACGTCGGTTCCGCTGGCATCGAGGGCAAAGATGACGCACGCCGCCAACGCGCCGAACACCAGTGCGTACAGGAAGCCGAAATAGGCGGTGATGGTCACAATGGAGGCCACGAGGAGCCATTCTCGTCGGGGGAGACGTGACCAAGAGCGCAGCAACCAGTCCCACAGCAGCCTGCCGCCGAGTTGCATCAGCAGCCCGCCGAGCACGAAGCGCGGGACAAAACCCACGGCGTCGCATCCGCCCACCAAGACCGCCAAAGCGACGACGCCGACGACCGTCCCAGAAAGTCGGCTGGTCGCGCCCGCGGCGCGGTTGGCGACTGTCCGGCTCACCGAAACATACCCGACGAAACCACCGATCAGAGCCGAGACCAGGTTGGCCAGTCCCTGGATTCGCAATTCGTGGTCAAGATCACTTTCGACGCCGGTGGCAAGCTCAATGCTGGTCGAATTGAGCAGGATGGTGAGCACCGCCATGGCCGCAACCGCCGCCATGGAGCCGGCGATTGCCGCCAACAGCGTCCAATCGACCGCGAAGAAGCTGCCCGTAAGCACCGGCACCACCGGCTGGCCGCCCGACACAGCCCTGAACATCAGCCCGGAATCGTGGACAGCCGCCGCCGACGCGCCCCACAGGACAAGGCCTGCATGGGTCGCAACTGTCGCGGCAACCAACAGGGCAGGCAGCGTCAGATAGTTTTTGATCTTCGCCGTCAGCAGCCACAGCAACGCGGCCCAGCCGACCGCAAGGCCCAGCAGCAACCCCGGTCGCGGCGCGGCGAATGCGGGAAGCGACGTCAAGGTCGGCGGCACGTCGGTCGACATCCGTACCGCGCTCGTCACCAGCAACCAGCCGGTCGAGGCGAGGAACCCGGCGACGACCGGATAGGGCAGATAACGCGCCAGCTTGCCCAGGCGCCGCCAGCCGAGAAACATCAAAAAGGTTCCGGTAAGCGCGGTGGCGGCGGCGAGCGCCGCAAACACCAGCGCCTGCGCGTCGCCGGGCGATGCCGTGCTTAGGGCCGGGGAGAGCGCCGCCATCATGGTGGCGAGCGGCGCCGCCGTGTTGCTGTCGGGGCCCGCGATGGCTAGGCGAAACCCACTAGTCCATGCAATCAGGCAGCCGGTCGTGACCGCCGTAATCAGCGCCGCCGCAACGCCCTGGGCGAGGAACGGCTGCAGCGGACCGGTGAAAATCAAGGCCCCGTACGAGAAGCAGTATGCCAGCGATAACGACGACGCAATGAGACCCGCACTGACATTGCGGACCACTCCGATCATACGGCCTCCCGTTTTGGAACATCGAAGGCCGGTCGCAGCATGTCGCGGCCGTACACGCGAACGCGACATTGCCCCGCCCCGCCATTGGACGAGGATACACGTCATTGTTCCGGGATCGAATGGGTTCTGAAATGGTTCCGGGGAACCGGATCGTCAGCCATGTCGACGAACGATGTCAGCCGACTTGCATGGCCCGCCCGCGCTTCGTCAAGCAGCAAATCAACGAGATTGAGTAGGCGCTCGAAACTCGATTTTCTACCACTATGCCCCACTGCCGCGCCATCGGATCCCCTCGGCAGAATAATTCGTTGCATCCGTAAACTGCAGACAAGAAAGGATGATGGCGTCGTGTTTGTTCCGGCGTCAGCAGGACAAAACGGGCACCTGGGCCATCGCAGTGCTCGCCCACGTTGATCAGATCATCGAAGAACAAGCGCTGCGTCCTGATCCTCACACGTTCTTGCCATATCAGCGCCCAAAGTAGCCCTCTTTCTAGCCATATCGTTGATCCATGTGTCGGCTCGCTAAGCAACACCCAGCCGACTAACGGTGGAACCATGACCTCGATAGACGCAATGGGCGAAACCGAGGCCCGCGAATATATACGCGCCGAAATCATTGCGTTGCGGCCAATCCTCGGCGAATTGATCCCCGCGTTCTGGCAAACCCTTACGGATCAGTGGAAGCGAGATGGGCGCCCTGGAATATCACCCATGACCCGCCGTTACCACCTCGACGAACTCTCAAAGATGGCCACTGAGTGGCTACAGACGCGAAATACCCTGCACTGACCCACGGTAGCTCGGCACGCCGGCATGCGCTCTGGCGCTCACGGAAGATTAGACATTAGATAGATTCGAGCCGCCGGCGTCGTCGACTTGGTTAAGCAGCGGCCACACTAGTTGGGCACACTTGGGGGAGGTGGGAACGTGATTCTGGAGCGGATGTTTCCCCGCTTTGTGGGGTTCTTTCTCCGTGGCCAAACCGTTAGCCAGGCTCACGCCAGAAAATGTTGGGTGAATCCCCAACATCACTGCTGCGCCAACGGATGCCAGGCTTGGAAATTCTATGGTGGACCGTGGTGGCATCTGGGATGGCACTTTAGACACTTGGTCATCCATGGCCGTCGCGGCTACTGTTCAAAAGCGTAGGTTCAGGCTAACCGCTCGCGCCGTTTGCGCTGCTCATCTCGCTTGACGCCATTTATCAAAGCCTGCTGAGCGAGCGGCGGTGCATGATGCTACACCTCAGGATTGCGAAGGAAGTGGAGCGCCGCAGCGGTAAGCGCCTGCTCGAAGTGGCAGAGGCGCTCACGCATCACTACAGCCAGGCGGCGCGCCCCGGCAAGGCATTC
>Ga0126379_10003486_pt1 | contig 10174 bp, 9 predicted proteins | sample PanSoiMetPlot_24_FD_92640 | JGI IMG/M metagenome (GOLD analysis project Ga0126379, IMG submission 92640) | Tropical forest soil microbial communities from Panama - MetaG Plot_24 | ecosystem: Environmental > Terrestrial > Soil > Tropical forest > Bulk soil | place: Panama | collected 2016-02-17 | reverse complement strand
GCATCCTTGGCCAGCGTAAGCTCGGCGGGGGTCAATTGCGTGTCCCGCATGCGGTTCAGTTCCTTGAAGATCTCCGCCGCCGCGAGAGCTGTCGCGTCGGTACGCACGTCGGAATAGACGATGAATGGCCCAGGGCCAACGCGGTAGTTGAAAAACGACTGGGCGCCATAGGTAAAGCCGTGCTGCTCCCGCAGGTTCATGTTGATCCGGCTGGAGAAGAGCCCGCCGAGAACGGCGTTCATTACCTCGATCTGCGGATATTCCGGTGTGGAACGCTCGGGGCCCAGCGAACAGAAAAGCAGCGTGGTTTGCTGGGCGTTCGGACGGTCCACGAGAATCAGCCTGGCGTCTGAGGGAGCGGGTGCGGCGAGGGCCGGCAGAGAATCGGCTCCCCGTTTCCAGCCTCCGAACTGCTTTTCGACCAGAGGCTTCAGATCTGCGAGCTTTATGTCGCCGGCGATGACCAGTGCGGCCTGGTTCGGAGAGTAATGCTGCCAGAAGTTCACCAGATCGTCGCGGGTCGTGCCCTTGATCGATTCCGGGGTGCCGATATCGGGGTACCCGTAAGAGTTCTTGGGGCCATAGAGCGCGGCGGCGTAGACACGCGAGGCCACCGCAAACGGCTCGTTTTTCTCTTGCACCAGCGCGCCGAGGCGCTCCGAGCGCACACGGTCGATCTCCTGCTGCGGGAAGCTCGGGTGGAGAGCCACATCCGCAAGCAGTTCGAGCCCATCTGGGAAACTGCGCGTCAAGGACATAAAAGATACGCTTGATGCGTCCGTGGAAGCCCGGCTGGCCAGGGAAGTCCCCAGATCAGCCGCGCGATCCGCGATCTGGAGCGCCGAACGGGTGTCCGTTCCCTGTTGCAGCATGCGGGCCGTAAAACTCGCTAGCCCCGGATGGTCGATGGGATTGGCACCGCTCCCGGCACGAAAAACCAGGCTCGCGGCAACCAGTGGCAGCCCGGGCCGCTCGTTGTATAGCACGGTGAGGCCATTGGCGAGCTTGAATTGCTCCGGAACGGGCAGATGCAGGGGAGGCGCGGGCCCGGGAGCAGGCGGATCTTTGCGCCAGGCCGCATCCGCATTGACGGGCTCTCCGCCCGGTTGTGTCGTGCCTTTTTCTTCGGCCTTGGGGGTGGGGACTTCCGGGCCGAGATCCGGCTTTCCCGGAACGGCATAGACCACCACACGATGCGCGGGGTTGAGCTGCGCTTCGGCGAAACTGCGCACGGATTCGACGGTTGCGTTCTCATACCGGGCAATGTCTTGCGCGAGAAAATCCGGGTTGCCCAGGTAGTGGTTGTACTCGTTCAGGAGATTGGCGACGCCGTTTGTGTATTCCAGGCCGGCGATGGCACGGGTTTCAATATTATTGCGCGCGCGCCACAACTCTTCCGGCGTCGGGCCGGAGGAGCGAAATGTGGCGAGCTCTTCATTGATGGCTTTTTCGAGATCCTCAGGCTTCACGCCGGGGCGCGCCGTGACGGCCATCTGAAATATGGATGTCAGACTCTGGGACTGCTGAAAAGCCTCCACGTCCAGCGCGATCTGCTTTTCGTAAACGAGCTTTCTGTACAATCGGCTGGATCTCCCCCCGCCGAGGATCGTCGCGGCCAAGTCGGCGTCTGCGTCGCCCGGCTTGAAGATCGGGGAAGTCAGCCAGTTCATATACACGCGCGGGAGCTGGATATTATCCGGAACCACAGCCCGGCGCTCGCTGGTGATCGGGGGCGTCGTCACCTCAACGCGAGGCACGTTCGGACCGCGTTTCAAGGGGCCAAAGTATTTTTCAACGAGCTGGCGCACCTTGGCCGAATCGAAATCGCCAACGATCGCGAGGCTGACATTGTTCGGCGCGTAGTAGAGCTTGAAGAAGTTGCGCACATCCTCGAGTTTGGCCGCCTGGATGTCCGCGTGCGAGCCGATCACCATTGCGTAGTACGGGTGCTCTTTCGGAAAAAGGAGGTGAAAAATGGCTTCGCGAACCATGCCATAAGGCGCGTTCTCGTAGTTCTCCCGTCTTTCGTTGCGCACCACGTCCTGCTGGTTCGAGAGATTGGCCTGATCGAGGTTGTCGGGCAGGAACCCCATGCGATCGGACTCCAACCAGAGTGCCAGCTCGAGCTGGCTCGAAGGAATCGTCTCGTAGTAGTTAGTGCGATCAAACTCCGTCGTACCATTTATGTCAGAGGCGCCCGCGGCTTCGAGGAAGCGGAAGTGCGAGTTACCGGGAACGTGCCTTGATCCTTCAAACATCATGTGCTCGAAAAGATGCGCAAACCCTGTGCGGCGGGCGGTCTCGTTCACGGCGCCTACGTGATACCACAGATTGACCGAAACAATTGGGAGACGATGGTCCTCCGAAAGGATAACCTCCATGCCGTTCAAAAGCTTATAGCGCTCAAATTTCAGCTGCGGAACCTGAAGAGGAGGAAACTTCTGATCGAGCGCTTCTGTTGGAAACGGACGGAAGGCTACCAGAAGGAGGACTAGCACTGCCGCAACCAACCGGTTAACAATCTTCATGAGGCTGATTATCTCAGAAATTGGAACACGAACCTACTTGACGCCGCTTCGGCATCTTCGGTAGCACCGGGAAATTCAGAGGCCGGCAAGGCCGGCAAGACGGGCATTGGGGACGCCCTTTTGCTGGATCAGAACCTGGAAGCGCTCTCCCATGCCCTCGGGGAAAATCAGAGTTTTCAGTTGCAAGCGGGCACGCACGCGTTCGGCCTCGTCCATGTCGTCGTCGTACAGATCGGCGAAGTCATTTGCCTTGCCGAGGGCCAGAAGAAAAGCTGTTTGGGTGACCAGCCCGAGCCGTTCAAGGCCTGTCCGCTTGCCCCATTGCCGAAGCGCGGTGAAGTTCACGTGTGCCGTCAGGTCCTGCTCACCGGGCGCGGCATAGAACTCCTGACTCGGGCGATGCTTGGCGTAAGCAAGCACCGTGCCGGCCATGTGGTGGGAGTCGAAAAGGTCCGCGGCCTCGTGCCCGTAATCGATCGTCAGAAGAAAACCCCGCTCAAGCCGGCGGCCAACCTCGGTGATCCAATCACACGCCTCCAGGCCGACTTCGGCGTGCTGCCCCTCTTCGAGCGTGACCTGCTGTACTGCGAGATATTCAGAAATGGCGCACGTAGAAAGTCCCTGGGGTAGTTCGACGAATGTGTTGTCTCGCGTATCGACGAAGATTTCTTCGAGCGTTCCGTTCCTCTGCAGGACGCGATGAACGGGAAGGGCGTCCAGGAGTTCATTCGAGAAGACGCACCCTCCTTGGATCTTTGCTGGAAATTCGATGGAAGGCAGGCAGCGCCCCGACTCGACGAAGGGAGCAAGCCGCGAAGCGAGTTGGTGGCAGCGCGCCGGGGACCGTTCGACGGCAACGTAGCGAAGGGCCCGGTAAAACTCCGGCAAGCGGTACTGCGCGAAGCGGAGGATGCAGCCGGCCAACCGACCCGTGCTCGCCGCAGCCTCCACTAACTGAAATTCGAGCGGACTGCCGAGTCGCTGCCACATTTCCGCGAACTGGCGTGCAAGCAGGCGGCCGAAGATCGCGTGTACGTCGACGCTTGTGTAGTAGTCGTCAAAACGGCGTGATTCGGGCTGGCTGTAATAGCCGTGGACCGGATGGTAGAGGCATTCGCGCATGTATTCGGCGAAGGTGATTGGCCCAAACCGGCGAATGCGCTCGGCCAGCAGCGCGGCAAGGGGCGTCACGCGCCGGCGGCTCCGGCCGCAAGCTCCTTTTGAAGCTTGTCCCAGGTGCGCTGGAAGCGACCGCGCGCGCGGCCATCGAAAAGGACAAAGTAGATTGTCTCGAGCGAGGTTTCTCCTTTCAGATGCTGCGCGGCTTCCCCAAGCATGATCTGCGCGCACTCGTCCATGGGAAAGCCGGAAACGCCGGTCCCGACGGCGGGAAAGGCGATGGTCTTGAGCCCGCGCTCAGCCGCGAGGCGCAACGAATGTGCGGTGGACGTGCGCAGGGTCTTGGGTGTGGTGGGAAGATCGCCGAGGCCCATGCTCGCGGCGTGAATCACGTAACGCGCTTTGAGCTTGCCGGCTCCCGTGATGGCTGCATAGCCGACGGGAATACTGCCGATCTCGTCGCATTCTTCCTGGATCGAGACGCCTCCCTTGCGGAGAATGGCGCCCGCCACACCCGCGCCGAGCACAAGATCATTGTTGGCGGCGTTTACGATGGCGTCTACGTCCATTTCAGTGATATCACCCTGTTGGATCAGGATGCGTTCGGCAAGAGGCTTCATGAGTAGAGTATTTTAGACCAATTCGCCCGAGCGGGCGCTCAGGCTTTATCGTCGAGCGTGTAGTCGTAGACGCCGCGCCCTGTCTTGCGCCCGAGCCGGCCTTGCTGGACATATTGGCGTAAAAGAGGACTGGGACGATATTTTTCGCCGAGAGTGTCATGGAGGTACTCGAGAATCTTAAGACGCACGTCGAGTCCCACAAGGTCGACCACCTCAAAAGGGCCCATGGGATGGTTGAGCCCCAGCTTGATGGCCTTGTCGATGTCGGAAGCGGAAGCAATTCCCGCTTCGAGCATGGCGAAAGCTTCGTTGCCGATGAGAGCGTTTACCCGGGAAGTGATAAATCCGGGGGCCTCGTTCACAATCACGGTTTCCTTCTGCATCCGGTGAGCGACGGCGATACACGTAGCCACGGTCTCGTCGGAGGTCTCTCGCGTCCGCACGATTTCGACAAGACGCATCTTCGGAACGGGATTAAAGAAATGCATGCCGATGCAGCGCTCACGGAACGTGACGATGTCGGTGAAATCGGTGATGGACAGAGAGGAAGTATTGCTGGCAAAGATGGCCTTGGGCTTGGCGAACTTATCGAAGATGGTGAACAGTTCGAGCTTCATTTCAAGCTCTTCGGGAACGGCTTCGATAATCAGTTCGGCGTCACGAATGGCCTCCTCGACGACCGAGGACGTGAAAATGCGAGAGAGAGCCCTATCGCGGGAGGCCGGATCGACCTTGCCGCGTTTCACCCCTTCTTCGAAGGCTTCGCGAATCCAATCGAGGGCTTTTGCGAGGATCGCGCCGTTCACGTCCTCGAGCACAGTCTGAAAGCCTCCGAAAGCCGCGGCATAGGCGATGCCACGGCCCATGGTTCCTGCGCCGATCACGGCGATCGTCTTCACGTCCATCGACGCCTCCTCGACATTTTGCCGCGCGCCAGCGGCGGCAGTCGCCTGATACCCGGCTATGATCTGGAGAGCTTGCGATAAGCAGCTTGGTCGAAGCCAAAGATAATCTGTGAACCACGAATGAGCAACGGCCGTCGGATCAGATTGGGTTCTCTGGCCATAAGTTTGATGGCTTCGGTACGCGAAGGGGGCTTCTGCTTCTTGCGTTTGCGGTACAGTTCGTTGCGGGTGTTTAGAAATTCCTTGTAGTCACGTTCGCCAATCAACTCGTCGAGTTCCGCTCCCGTCAAGCATTGCTTGTCGAGATCACGGAAGTCGAAGGCTAGTTCTTCTTCAAGCAAGAGACCTCTTGCCTTGCGGCAGGTGGTTCGAGTGGGCTTCTGATGCTTCTGATAAAAGGCAATCCTTCTTGGCATCGCGTATCCCTTTCTCGAGGCCGGCTAGTAGCGCGGAACGGTTGGATCGATTTCGAGTGACCAGCGATCGATGCCGCCGGACATCGATTTAGCCGACTGGACGCCCTGGGCGCGGAGCCAGTTGGCGACGTCCAGACTGCGCATGCCGTGGTGGCAATAGCAGATCACCTCCTCGTCGGCATCAAGTTTCTGCAAATTTGCAGGGATGTAGCCCATCGGGATGAGCGTCGCTCCTGCGATGTGGCAAATCGCGTATTCCTGGGGCTCGCGGACGTCGACGAGCAGGACTTTCTCGCCACGGTCGAGGCGTTCTCGCAATTCGCGCGGAGTTATCTCAAGGTCGTTCATATCGCTCCTCGAAGCCGGAAAAAGCTAGGTCAGACAGGCTCCCAGCAGGCGTAATGAACAGCATCGCCAGAACGACCAAGCAGCCGAGGACGCGCCCCATCACTCTACCCGCTCCGAGCCGCCTCATAATGCCGCCGGGCTTCCGATCCTTCCGCGTTAATCGATGCGATCCTTGTTGCGTGCTACTGAAATGAGCCCTTCGGTGATATCCATTGCTTTTCGACCGATTGGATCTCGCATACAAGGGCGTCATCCTCGGGCTGCGGAAGCATTTCTTTCAAGTGCTCGGCGTACTTTTCCTCGCTCAGCATCTCGCCCGTCACGCTGTAGGGCTTCCGGGCGTGTTCGCCGATAAAGCGATTGAATTTCACGTCCGGGACATAAAGCTTCGTCTTACCTTCGGGAACACTTTTGTTGATCATCTCAACGAGCTTGACGCATTCCTGGCGATAGAGCTCCCGGCTGTGCTCATTCATGCGCTCGAGGTTGGCCTCCGCCGTCGCGGTTGGTTCATCGTAGCGGCCCTTCAAGCCCCAAACATAGAACCAGTGCGCAGAACTCGAGCGGTCGACGCCAAAGAGGTCCAGGCTAACGGGCACCCACTTGTTGATGTACTTCTGAACGACGGCCAGCGGTATAACGCCGGCTTTGACGATGCGCTTGATGCCGTCTTGCCCCGTGCCCAAGTGAAACGACTCTTCCTTGAGCATCGGGATCATGGATTGCGCGAGGGGCGCAAAACCTGAATAGCTCAGCATGGTGAGCTGGTATTTGCCGTCGCGGTCCACGAAGTCGGTGTAAACGAAGAAGTCGAGCCAGTTGTTCACATCCTGATTGAACGCGCCGAGCAGCCGTTTCTGATCGAACGCCCGGCGTTCCAGCATTTTCTGCGCTTCGACGCGGCCACTGTAGCCGAAGTGATTCATCAGTAGGTGGCACATCTGCCAGCCGTGACGCATTTCTTCGGTGACGACGCGGCAAAGCGATTGACGATCATGCTCGCTGGGAGCGGTTTCGAACAGCCGCCGCTGCTGCTCGACTGAGGCGAATTCCGTGTCGCCCTGGTACACGATCAGATTCAGCAGCGCGTCGCGCATGCGCTGGTCGGGAATCTGAACAACCCTTTCCCACTTGGGACGGCCCTTGTAGGCTCCAAATTCGACTTCATTCGATCGCGTCGGGCCGAATTTGGCTTCGAATTTGTAGTTGGTGATCTCCGGGTAGGCGACCCCGATGTCCTTCTGCCACACACGGAAAAGATCGACCCAATCATCAAACGTGGTTAATCGCGTTGCCGGCATGAGCGCCGCCTCCTTCGAAAGCATCTGAATCAAATCCGCCGCGGATCCTGCCCGCTCGCCGGATTTTGAAGAACAAGACCATTCCCTCCTTATACAGATTAGAAGCCGTGCAAACTCAAAAAGTCGCTTCACTGCCCGCGAAAGCTGGGCGGGCGTTTCTCCAGGAAGGCACGAATGCCCTCCATGCAGTCGTGGGAATGAAAGCATTTCAGTTGTTGCTCGACTTCTCTTTCGAGCGCTCGAACGAGTGCATCCCTGTGGCTGGCGAATATGTCGTTTTTGACGGCCCGGATGGCCACTTGAGGACCGCTGGCTATTTTCGCGGCGAGGCTCTGGACCTCAGCCGGAAAGCGGTCCGCAGGAAATACGTAATTGACAATTCGCAGGGCGTGCGCAGTTTTTGCGTCAATCATGTCCCCGGTATAGAACATTTCCGCGGCTTTCGCCGGCCCCACGAGTTGCGGCAAAAAGTAGCTGCCCCCGTAGTCAGGAAAAAGGCCCACTTTGGCGAAACTCTGCCCGAAGACCGCTTCCTCGACTGCGATACGAATATCCGCGGCGAGCGCGAGATTCATGCCCGCGCCTGCGGCCGGGCCGTTCACCGCGGCGATGACGGGCTGCGGCATGGTGCGGATTTTAAGAACGGCCTGCATGCCGGAGCGCAAGATGGGGGCGACTTCCTGGAAATCGCCCCGCGCACGACCCTGACCAATCATTTCCAGGTCGCCGCCGGCGCAAAACGCGCGCCCCGCGCCGGTAAGAATCACTACGTGCACACTGGAATCCGCAGCGATTCGCGAGATAGCGTCGTTGAGCGCGGTGGAGAGCTCGTTGTTGAGGGCGTTGAGGCGATCCGGCCGATTCATTGTCAAAGTGACAACGGCGTGCTCGCGGGATTCTAGGAGGACCGGCGCCCCGGGGACGGGATGGCTTGCCTGTCTCATCAGAGCCTCTTTCTTCACACCGCTAAAGGCCTTCAGTTTCCTGGGCCTTCTTCGGCCGCTCAAGCAGCCGTGCAAGATTTCGAAAATGCTTGACCCGCTCCGCCTTGCCACGAGCGTTCTGGCCGCTGGTCGAGGGCAGGACATAAATCTGTGCGCCGTAAAGCGATCCCTTTTGCAGGCCGTATCTGCATTTGCGCTGAGCAAATTGCTCGTAGGTCAATTTGCCGTTGAAGGCAACGACGCGCGGCGCAAACTCCTCGAGTTTCTGTGCCAGAACAATGCGTCCTTCTGCAAAATCCTCGCGGTTAAGCTCTTCAACGCCCCTGGTGGGGCGCTTGACGAGGTCGGTGAGCCCGATACCAAACTCGATGACTCGCCGGTCGTCCGGATAGTCGAAGGGCTCGGGTACAACACCGCATTCGTACAGCATGGGCCAGAATTGATTTCCGCGCCCGGCGTAATAGTGGCCCGCGCGTACAGAGGATTCACTTGGATTGCAGCCCACAATCACAAGCTTCATTCCTTTTCTTAGGTAGTCCGGCAAGGTCTTCATTCGGTCTCAGCTTAATCTCGAAATCGGGGGACCTCTTAGAGTTTACTTCCCTTTGAAGCTGGCCGCGCGTTTTTCCACGTACGCGGCAAGGCCTTCCTTGGCGTCCTCGCTCGTGAAGAGCAATTGCTGCAGTTCGCGCTCAAGGGCCAGGGCCTCCGCAAATGGAATTTCGGTCCCCGTAACAACGGAGCGCTTGATGCGTCCGACGGCGCGCGACGCTTTGGAAGGCGGACAGAACTGCTTGGCGTAGGCTAGGGTATCCTCCCAGAACACCTCTTTCTCGTAAACGTAGTGCACGAGTCCGATCTCGAGCGCTTCTTCGAAACTGAAGGTCCGGCCCGTGGCCATCAGCTCGATGGCTCGAGCGCGTCCGACCGCGCGTGCGAATCTCTGCGTGCCCCCGGTTCCCGGAAGAACGCCCAGATTGACCTCCGGGAGCCCGACCTTGCCTCCCTCTTTCTTGGCGATTCGAATGTCACAGGCCAGCGCGATTTCGAGGCCTCCGCCAACCGTGTGGCCGTTAAGGGCGGCGATTACGAGCTTGGGCGTCTGTTCCAGCCGGCACAACGTCTCGTTGGCGTGCAAACAGAAGTAATATTTGAACTGCGGGTCGGCCTGTGTGAGCATCGGAATGCTGGCTCCCGCCGAGAAGAACTTTTCGCCGGCGCCCCGCAGGATGATCACGTGTACATTCTCGTCCATCCGGGCCTTTAGAATGGCCGCATCCAGTTGCTGCATCATCTCGTAGGTGTAGGTATTCGCCGGGGGATCATCCATCTCAAGAATCGCCACGCCTTCCTCGATGCGGTATTTCACGACTTCCTTGGTCGCAATGCCGGTTGTGCTTGCCATGGGCTCTCCTGATCTCTCGGTTAGAAATCCGAGCTTTCAATCTCCGGTTCGGGCTCGAGACTCGCTAGCATATAGCGCCGCTTTTTCTTCCAAGACTCCGTTCAGGAAGATGGCCACGATGCCATTCGTCAGTTCCTCGGCGCCAGGATCGATCTCTGGGTTGTGCCACTTGTAAACCCAATTCATCATGCCGAAGAGGCTCAAAACGGCAACGCGCGGCGGGATACCGGGTGCAAGGCCCTCTGCCGCCACCCCGTCGAGGATTTCGCATGCCAAGGCGTAATAGCGGCGCTTGATGGCCGCTACCTCGTCGCGAAGGGGCGGATCGAGGGCCTCCTCCTCGTGCGCCAGAACCTTCATTTCGCTCGGATGGGAGAGGAAGTACTCGATGTGGTTCTGGACAAACACCCGTAGGCGCGTCGCCGGATCGTTAACCGTGTCGAGCCTCGCTTGCAGCCGCTCCATGATGAAATTAAACGTATTATATTGAATAAGATACAGTAGCTTCTGTTTGCTCTCGAAATAGTAGTACAGACCCGACAACGAGACCCCCGTAACCCGACTGATATCGCGCATGGAGGTGCCCTC
>Ga0126379_10003483_pt1 | contig 10176 bp, 2 predicted proteins | sample PanSoiMetPlot_24_FD_92640 | JGI IMG/M metagenome (GOLD analysis project Ga0126379, IMG submission 92640) | Tropical forest soil microbial communities from Panama - MetaG Plot_24 | ecosystem: Environmental > Terrestrial > Soil > Tropical forest > Bulk soil | place: Panama | collected 2016-02-17 | reverse complement strand
GAGGAAAGGCCTGCGCGTACTTGCCCATGAATTCTTCCTTGGTATAGGAAGCGATGTCGCGAGCGGAGGCGAATCCCAGATTCATGGCCGCTTGCAGAGATTCTGAACTGGGCGTGACTTGAAAAAGCCGATGCAGCGTCTTTAAAGTCTGTGTGCTCTCGGCGTCCAGGGCAGGTAGATTCTTGCCTGACTTTTGCAGAAAGGCATTCAGCGGGGTGCGCCCCAAGTCATATCCAAGCGGGGCGGCCGCTCGCAAAAAGTTGGCAACATTCTGTGGTGTGGCTGGCTGCGTGCTCTTCTTGAGTGGAATTTCTTTCGTCTCCAGCATGCGGGCCACAACTTGCGTAGGAAAACTGAATCTCACTTTGCGCGCCAAGTCACCTGCGTAAGCAGCCACTCGGTCGGCGGTAGTCTTGCCGGGGTAGATTGGTGGAATCAGTTTTTGCAGCCTCCCGTCGCCTCCGTCTCCTGCCAATGCGGTCAACGCTGTGCTCCAGGTCGTTCCGTGGTAATAGTCCTTGTCCGCCATCTGGGAGAGATTCTGGAGGGAGCCGATATCCTTCTGAAGTTTCTGGGACAAAGGCGCGTTGTTGAAAGTAAGGTGAAGGAACTTGCCCTGGAGCTTCAGGGTGTTCAAGGTGTCCGCAGGAATCTTCAAGTTTGCCGCTTGTGTCCACAGATCGGTGGCGGAAGGATTGCTGAAATATAGATCGGCGAATGCGGCCTGGCGCGCGGGACCCCGAATGGCAGAAGTCAAGAGCTCGCTGAAGCTGGAGACTGCGCCCGGGGCGGTCAAGGCCAAGAGTGTCTTCCTAGCGAAACTTTTGAAGGCGGTGGTCGCCGTGGCTACCTGGTCGGAGTTCAGGCTCACGATTCCGGCTTTGTTCGCCTTGGTGAGAGCACCTTGTACTGCCGTCGCCGGAACCAGGGCCAACACCGCAGGATCAGTGGGAAGCCCAACGCGGAAAAGTGCATACAGTGCCTCCTGCGAGAGGCCGGTCGCGGGAGCATGCTGAGCGGCAAGAGCAGCGAGCGCCAACAACCGAGCATCCCAGTTGGTGCCCCGATTCAGCAAGGTTAGGTCCTGACGTGCCGAACTCTCCTGCGCTTGTCCCAGATTGGCAGGGCCGCCGATCGACTTTGTCATGTCCTCGCCTAGTCGCTGGTATTCCGTGGTCAAAGGCTGGACGCTGGAGGGAACCACCAGGTTCATGGTCTCGGAGGGCTGCGCATCGAACAAAGTCTTGGAGATCGTGACCTCGGTGCCGTTGGCATCGACGACGCGCACTTGCAGATTGGGGGCCAAGCCGGCGGAAGCAGCGTGGCTGTAGGTGATGGAGTATTTCCCTTGCGCATCGCTGGTAGTTTGGCCGAGTTGGACACTGTGTCCGGCGAAACCTATGTTGTAGATCCTCACCGTTAGGCCTGCCGCCGGCAGACCGTAGTCGAATACCAGGTTTCCTTGCGCTTGATATTGGGTACCTGCTGTTGCCATAACAAACTTCCTTTCACTCTCAATCGAATGTTGTACTGAGCTTGATTTGCGCTTATAACAACTCGGCTCTCCACCGCATGAGCGTCAGAGACAGTGCGGTTGCCTGCCGGCTGGTTCAATGGCTCCACGTCTTTGCCATGTCCCTTTATCGGGTAGCGGCAGCACGAGCTCTAGTTGGAAATATCGCTTCCTTCAACTCCTTAAGTTTCCCGCTCTCCCAGCGAGCGTTCGCGAGCTTCTTCTCTTGCAGTTCGAGTCGCTGAGTGACCATTTTCAGTCGGTCTTCAGGAGACCGGAACCAGCCGTATTCGCTATATCCTTCACCCATGCCTTCCAAATGAGGGGCTGTTTGTATCTGGGTTACAAGTTGCTGCTTTTCATTCCGTAATCTTGCGATATCTTCTGTCAGCTCAGTGATACGCCTGTCCTGAAGTGCGATACGCTGGTTGAGCCAGGTGTGCAATTCGCTGGTTATCTGTCCTTTTAGTGCGATCAGTATCGTATCGTAATCGTCTTCGCGGGTTTCGGTTGACTTACCTTGAGTCGCATATCCGTGTGAAAACAATTGGTGAGCATAAGTATCAAAATCTATCTGGGCCGTAATATCAATTTTCCAAGCGGAGCGTAATAGGTCGATATGATGCTCAACACTGGTTTGAGGAGAGTCATAGGAAAATGTGGGACTATTCTTTACTTTTTTCCCCGGTACACCAGGTTCTTCTTCCCCTTGAGGCAGGCCTTCAATATGAATGCCCTTTCCAGGTAGCTCCTTAAGTTCATCAGCACGGAGCGCGAGAACCGGTTTCCCGCCATCCATTTTTATCGAATCATCCGGATTCCTCTCAACCGGAACCTGTTCATTAAATAGTCGGTACCTGCCATTTTTCTGTACTATGCCGTCTGAGGGGCTCTGCTCGTTATACTGCTGCATAATAAGGAAGTAGGCCTGAGTCATGGTTATACTGCGGTCGCTGATAGCCCGAAGTATCGTGGGTACTACCTTGTTAAAGTGTTGGGTGACCTGATCGGAAATCACTCTGTCATTTCCAGTCGGGTCGAAATACCGGATCGGATTATTAGCTACATATGTATACAGATTCAGACCGCGAGAGAGCAAAGCGGGATCATCCGCACTCGTCCAGACTGCCAGCCACGGAGCGTAGTAACGGGCGCCGTGGTAGTAGAAGCCACTCTCCTCATCACGCTCTTTGCCGGTAAAGCGGTAGCGCTTCAAACTCACTTCTGCGAGCGTTCGCCCTGCCTGATACGAAGTGCTGCCGTAGGGGTAATACTCTTCGTAAGAAATCACAGCCCCAGCTTCGTCCAGTTCCAGAGACGCGGTGCCGAGATGATTATCGAACTGGTAGCGGAGCGCCGTATCTGGCAACGAGCCTGGAGCTGCACTGGTATCCACGGTCTTCGTTTCCCCGACGGCAACACGCTTCTTGTCATCCATCACGTGCAAGGTTTGCCGCTCCAGCGTTACGTTGCCGCCGGAATCGTATTCGCGGTAGAGCTCGAAGATCCCAATATAGAAGCGCTCTTTCCGTTTGGTCCCCGATGACGATGCAGTCGTCTTGCGCACCCGCCGGCCGGTTGCGTCGTATACATAGTAGGTGCGCTCCCCTTGATGCTGATTGCCATCCTGGTCGTCTGCATTCACGGCCTGGCGGCGCGTCGTCATTAGCTGGTCTTTGTAATTCCATTGCAACGCCTGCAATTGCGGCATGCTGGTCATGTTGCCATGCAGGTCGTGCGCATAAGGCTCGCTTAACGGTTGACTGCCGCTTACAGCGGTGCTGCTCAGCCGGTTGCTGGTTTTTCCGGGCTCAATGAGGCTGGCTTCGTTATGGGTGTAAGTACGGGTCCAACCTGGATTGGCCGGGTTGCTGCCGTGATGGATGAACTGCAGGAAGTTGCCCACGGGGTCGTACTGGTATTGCTCAGTGTAAGTTCCAACGGCGTTGCCATCTCCCAGTTGCAGGAGGCCCGCGCGCGGGACGTCATTGTAGGAGGTTGCCGCGGGGGACAATGGGATTCCCCCACCTAATCCGAGTTGCTCACGACCGCTGGCTTGAATCAACCGATAGATGGCGTCGTAGGTGTAGTCAGCGCTGGGTTCAACCCGCTGATTACGGAAGAACACCACATTCTGAATGTCTGCATTGTCCTGAATGTGCGTGATGTTGCCGCTGGGATCGTAGGTATAAACCAGATCTTGCACCACTTGCTGATTGGTGGGAAAGGTGGCCCGTGTTGTGGTCAGACTACGAAGCCGGAGCGTAAGCGGATCGTACGTATACGCCGTCGCGGTATTGTTTCCGTATTCGATGCGCATCCGTTGCCCTTTGGCGTTGTAATCAATGTTGTTGATAAAAGACGTGGCGCCAGCTGCGCCGCGAAGGTTCACGCTAACCGCTTTCAGCAATCCGGCTTCGTTGTAGGTTGAGCTGATAGCGCTGCCATCGGGAGTGACGGCAGTAATGACCCGGCTCAACGCATCATACTGCATGCTGCCGTTGAAGACCTCCGGCAGGAAGTGCGGCGGGGCTGCCGACCAATCAGGCAAGGCGGTGTAGTCCTGGATAAACGTGCGGCTGGTGCGCAGCAGATTTCCTTTGAAGTCGTAAGCCTCATCCTTGTTGGTCACGTTGTTGTGACCCATGTTGGTAATGACTCCGCCCATATCGCTGTGCTGGAATTGCCGGGTGCGCAGGTTCAGCTCCTGGTCACTAGGTCGTCCTTCTCCGTAGATGGTCTTTTCGCAGAGAATTTCAGCAGCCAAGGTTCGCGGGTCTGAATTGACTGCATCCGTGCCAAACACAAATATCCCTGTGGGCCGGCGCAACGCGTCGTAAGCAGTGCGAAAATTGTGCCCACGGCTGTCCCATGTGCGGATTGATTTCTTCGCGGCGTCATTCAACATCCACTGTTCGCCCGCTTCCATGCTGCTCTGATGGATCCGGCTCTGCAGCATGTCATAGTCGTAACGCGCGACAATGCGCCCGCGGTCATCGCCAGCTTGGATCACGGCATCACGTAATGTGCGCTGGTTGCCTTGAATATCCAGTTCCAACCGTAAGGGATACTTAGCTGCAACGTTGTCAGCGACAGTCAGGAAGGTGCGACCAAGTGCGTCAAAATGGGTAATGGCCGGTGTGTTGGCATGGGAGGCGGTCTTGGTGGCCGCGGCCTGCTCGTCTGGGCCCATTGCACCGCCGATACGCTGCGCGTACCAGGTGGGCGAATACACAGGGCTGGGCAAAGGTCGGAAAAAAGCTCCTACATCCGGATCAGCCGTTGGGTCCGCCTGAAGAACTGTATCGTTAACATCCCACGTCTCCAGATGCCAGGGATCGAATACCACCTTTTCATAAGTTTGATTGGAATAAACCTTTGCCCTCACTCTTTCAGCCGGGTCATAGAAAATAATAGGGCTTACACCCGCCGTGACCCCGAACTCAAACTGGTGACCCTTAGCGGGAAGCTGGCTGAAGAACGGTTCATATTGGCGAACAGGATTGCCCTTATTATTGAAAATGGTCCAGCCGCTCCCGACCCAGCGCGGATCAATTACTGGTCCTCCATTCACTACCGAACCGGGTGCTGCCTGGGCTTTCTTTTGCGCCTCACGACCGAATCCATCGGAGGAGATGAAGCTGATCTGGATTTTGGCGTGCTCTCCCGGCGCAAGATCGCTAAGGTGCGTTTCGCGCGCGAGAGTGGCTGTGAAAGCTGGCTGCCATTGAGTGGGATCATCGGGCACCGCCGCCCGTGTGTTCTGGAAGTGGTCGGTGTCATAAATCACACAAGTGGTAGCGTCGCCCAGCAGGTCGGCGGCCAGAGTAGGAGGATCGTTGGCCCCGTAAAAGGCGTCTATTTGTGCCTGCGTCAAATCAGGGAGAAAGCCATTCAGGGAATCTCCCACCGCTTCCGTGATCTTGCCCATCATCGCTGTTCCCGCTACCCGCCCCAGCAGATCAAAGCTGGCCTGCACACGATTGCCATTCGGGTCCGTAAGCAAATAGGGTTGCAACACGCGGTAATCATTCGCTGCGAGGCTGTTATTCGCAACGGCATCCAATATTTTCGTTACCAGCAGGTCGTGCGGATCATCATAATCAATAGCGGTAGGATTGCCGAAGGGATCTTCAAACCGGCGCGGCACAAAGAAATGCTGAGTGGCCTGATTTTTCTCGTCAGCAGGAGGCGCCGCGGCGGGCAGATAAAAAACCCGGCCTAAGGGAACCCACCAGTTGCCATCTCCATCCAAATCAACATAACCTCCTCCATCAGCAGCTATGCTGCCCAGCATCATAGGTGCTGTGGGAAGCAAAGTGCCTCCGCTGCGCTGGTAAACCTGTGTGATAAGTCCCGGAGTGAAGGCTAGCTTGTAACTGCTTCCTGACAGGGCAAGAGACTCCAAGGTCCCCGACGGCAGCAGGGCCTTGGGATCGTTCACCGAGGCTCCCAGGTCGTTGGGTCGGTATACAGTACGCGTGCGCGAGATAAGCCGCCGGTACGGTTGTCCCGCATTCAAGCCTGTGGGATTGATATTCTCGTACGCGATGTCGTGCGTGCCATCACTTACTGCCTGCACTTTAGTTTGCAGTTCATTAAAGCGAAACAGATTGGTTACATCCGTCTGCGCGGAATCCGGTTGTACCTGGAGCACCTCGTAGGTGCTGCTCTGTGCCGCCAAGGGAGTTCGATATACGTCATCTGCTGATATGGAATTCGTGTAGGTATTCTCCGTGTACGTGCTCAGCAGAGTGGTTTGTTTGGCTTGGTCCTCAGGCGTCAGCGATGGATCCAAATAGCGGCGTCCATAGGCTATGGCTACCGATTGCAGCACATTGCCGAACGGATCAACGGACAGCATCACCGCATGGGACACTCTGGGATCGGAGGCGGTTTTGGCATTGGCTGGTGGCGGCTCTTTGGGATTAACGAGAGTATTGCTAGCAACAGTGAACAGTTTTCGTTCATAGTGAAAATCGATAGTCTCGCGCGCATGGCTGAAGAAGACTCCGTAGCGATTGGGGCCCTGCGGCTGCAGCACCTCAATGGTGTAGTTGCGTTCGGAAACGCTATAAGGGCGATCAGATGCCGCCGTGGTATCGAGGGCATAAATTTCCTGCCGCAGGATGGAGCCCCGCAGCGCTCGGCAGGCTTCGCGCTCTTCTTCGCCCGAAAGATCGTAGTTCTGGCGTGTACCAGTGGGAAGGAGAACGGTTGTCGGCAGGACCGTGGCGTCCAGCAGCATGGCTTGCAGTTGCGCCATACTCAGTTCACCAATGCCCTGGCTTGGATCTCCTTCCCGGTAATACTCCTGCTCCATGTGCTTGGAGATCGCGGTCTCGCCAAAGAAAGCGCCGGTGTGAAACCAAGTCTTGGTCAGCACCGGCGGCACATTGCTGGCCGGGTCCTCATTTGTAGGCTGGGGAAAATCACTCGCCGCGGCGAGCGTGGCCAGTTCCTCGGTGTCCACCTGGTCCACACGCCCGAAGCCGCGAAACTCCCGCTCTACTCCATCAAAATAGCCGTGGTGATAGCGGTAGCGGGTGACGAAACGGTTGCGGCTGATGTAGTCATAGGTTTCTATGCGCTCCACCACGTGCACCGGGAAGTGAACGCGAGTCAGCCACGGCGTCCCAGCGAGCTTGTCGCTCACATAGAACTTCGTCGATGGCGCATACTGAATCCGGGTCTCGGCTCCCAAATTGTTGCTCGTGCGGGTCAGCAGGTGAGGTTTGCCCGCGCTCATCAAGTCGATGTAGCGCATGGGGCGCCGGGCATTCCCCGGCAATGGAGACGACCATACAAGGCACGCTGTGCCGCTTCCAAGAAGGTCCAGGGCAGTGGCCGAGGACAGGCTCTCCACAGAAGGAAAATGCGTCAACGTACGCCGCGTGCCCCAGCCGTTGCCTGACTGATTGAAGTACAGGTGAATCGCCCCGCTGGCGAAATAAATGATGTCGACGGTACCGGAGCCGTCAATGTCCGCCAGCCGGATGCGACGCCCATCGAACAGCTCTTGCGAGTCAAACCGGGGCGAATGGTCCATGGTGACCTTGGCACCAAAGCGCCCGTAGCCCAGATTGGGCCAGTAACAGACTTCACCCAGACGAATGCGCACCAGGTCGGTCAGCCCGTCGCCCGACATGTCGGCGAGAAAAATGGATTCGGTATCATCGGCAAAGGCCAGACGCGGGCCTTTCTCTTCGTCCATCGCCTGCGCCACGCGTTGTCCCGGACCAAAACCTTGCGCCGCCAATCCGGTGTGCCACCAGAAGGCGTCATCCTCACTGATCAGCAGATCCGGCAATCCATCGCCGGTCAGATCGATGAATTTCAGATTGGGATTTTTCCAATCGATGACCGGCAGAGAGAGAAATGCCGCAAAGGGATTCCAGTCTGAGTCCTCGACGCGTTCGAAGAACCCCGGCGTGTCTCCTTCGAACTCGACCAAATCGAGTTGGCCGTCGCCGGAGAGATCCATAAGCTGCTGGCGGCCACTGGCCAGCGCCGCCAGAGAAGGCTCGCGCCTCACCACCTCGATGGGGCCGAATCGCGGCAACGTGAGCAGTGCCCCGTCCACTGTTTGCTGATTCACCGGACTCAGGTTGGGCTTGTAGTACCAGCTTGCGCCCTGCTCGCTGAGAACGCCCGAGACTCCTTCGCCATCCAGATCGACCCAGCGATAGCTGTTGCCGTCCAGCCCCGCAGGCAGGTTTTTCGAACTCTCCTGGTCTACCTCTCTCACGGTTTCATCAATCTCGGCCTGGCTGTATTCAAACTCCAGCGGAGGCAGGGACTTGGAGAAGTAGGCCGTTGCACCGTTGCGCTTGTAGCCAGTCTGCGTGGCCGACAGCAGATAGGAATAAAAAGGCTTGGTGGGATCTATTGGCGGAGTGGGCTGAGCATGCACCAGGTCGGTGGAACGAACCAGACAGTTGAGCCCGATATTCGGCTCCCCCAGAAAATGGTGAAACATCAGCACCCGCTGGCACAGTCGGTAGGTGCGCACTTCAAATCTGGACCGGTAAGTCGAAAATGGATCCAGCCGCGTGTTCCACTCCTGTGTCTCCTGCGGTGTCGGCGCCAGCAGATCGTGTTCGCCATAGTCAAAGACCAGTTGGAAGCACCACTGCGAGGGATCCAAGGACGGCGGCACGGGCTGAGCCGCCGTCAGGTCTGGGAAGTACGGAGTGCGGTTCCCGTAGAACACATGTTTGAGGTAGCGCTGGGCCGAGCGCGTGCCATTGGCGCCATCCGTGCGGTTGCGCTCGTTGGCCTGACTGACGTCAACCGCCTGCGAGTTCTCCCACTTGTACTGATAAGCGATCGCGTTGCCCTTATCGTCATAGCTGTCGCAGATCAGCCAACTGAAGATGCGAGTGGGATCAGAGGGATCGAAGATGCGGCTCTCCTTCGTCTTCCCGTACCAGGTGGTGATGTTTTCCTTGCTGATGGAGCGCCAGAAGGTGTCCTCGGGATGGGCAACATTGGTCCAGCGCTCGATGCGGGCAAACAGTCCTTCCACGCGCGGACGATAGCGATGGATCGCGTACTGCTGGCCGTATAGGGTGCGTTGCGGCAACACTTCCCGCACCCACTCCCCCTGCTGGGACTGGACCAGAACCGGCATGAGGTCTTCCGCCCCGGAGAGAATAAAGATGTCGGACTCCTGGGCATCGGCATACTGGGGCAGTCCTTTCTCTGTCTTTCGGGCAATGGCCGGCAAATCCAAGGACCAGCCAAATCCAAAGGAGCTGTTGCCCCTACCCGAATCGTAAGTCAGGTTCAGTTTTGGCCCGAAGCCGGAGCGGCCGGGGCTTGTGTAAATGGGAACTGTAAGTGACCCTGTGCCGGTGACCGGATTGGCGGCGAACTTCTCCCCGATGCCGCGAATGGCCCCTCCGCCCTTCGGCAGGCTGATCTGCGGAGCACTAAACGGAGACGGTTCCGAACTCGAAACGCTCTTGTTCGTCGCAACTGCCAATGGCTCTTCTGGCATGGCTGAAAATCCGCCTCTACATTGCTGGTTCTGGATCGGAAGTCACCGTATCGCCGCCCAAGTTCGGTAAGTTTGCGAAAGTCCAAATAGACATTCCGGCAAGCCTCGCAACCACACCGCCATTGCAGGGATCAGGACATTCGGCTTTAGTGCGGGGATACCGTGAGATTCCGTCGAAGGAGAAACCCTTGAGTGTTTATAACGGCGCAAGCCCTCTTTCGAGGGACGATTTGGATACTCCTTTTGGATCATAACTCCTCCCCCCACTTAGGTTTCTTGGGCAAGAACGGGAAGGCGGCTTTGAACAGCACCTTGCTCCATCGTGGCGGCGTGAGCAGGATGAACAGCAAACTGAGATCATGACGAGGATCAGCCATAGAACAAACCTTGCAAGTCTAGATCGCTGAATGCCGTCACGGTCAGGTGGGGCGGGGACTACCTGAAGGATTGGATGTACCGGCAGTAACGATGTCAGTGCATCCAGGCTCAAGTAAACAAGCACAAAATAAAGGATGGGTCAATAGGACTAGGCTCTAATCAGCGGTCTCGTAAGTTTAGAAGCGTGAACGTAGTGGTAGCTGAATCTAGCATGCCTGGGCTCCCTTCCGGAGTCATGAGCTGCAAGCGCCTATTTTCGTGATGGGATTCCGTGGGCGGAGTG
>Ga0126379_10003482_pt1 | contig 10177 bp, 7 predicted proteins | sample PanSoiMetPlot_24_FD_92640 | JGI IMG/M metagenome (GOLD analysis project Ga0126379, IMG submission 92640) | Tropical forest soil microbial communities from Panama - MetaG Plot_24 | ecosystem: Environmental > Terrestrial > Soil > Tropical forest > Bulk soil | place: Panama | collected 2016-02-17 | reverse complement strand
GAAGGCAAGGCCCGTTCTGCCATGAACGCCCGAAGTCCGGCATCGACGCCCAGTCCGAAATCACCCGCGGGGAAAATTCCGTCGATCTCGAAACTCTCGCCGCCGAGTATCATTCAAGATTTCAGCCCGCAACGCCCGAAGAGCGCTGGCTCGTCGACGTCCTCATCCGTTCGGACTGGCAGCTCCCCCGCCTCGCATGCGCGGAAGCCCAACTCTGGCGATTCGGAATCGACACTGCCCCGGAAGGCCGCAAAGGCTCTCCGCTGGGCTCCGTCCTCGAGTACGCCGACCAGAAGCTTGGCCGCCTCCAACGCCGCGTAGACTACTCCATCCAGCGCAATTACCAGCGCGCCTTACGCGAGCTCGAACGCCTTCAGAGCCGCGACCGTCAGGGAGCGGACTCGCCGGAACGAACGCAATTTCCGCAAACTCGCATGATTCTTCAACCACTTCGCGAACCCGGATTGCATCCTGACTCCTTCAGGCTGATTCCTGTCAAACCTAACTTCTGACTCCTCATGCTAAATTGGTATTTGCCTCGACTCTATGCCCGTTCGGGTAAGCGAGACGTTCGTCCTGCGGACTTACCCCTTCCGGGAATCGGATCTCATCGTGAGTTTCTTTACCCGTGACCGGGGCAAGCTGCGCGGAGTCGCGCGGCGCGCGCGCAGACCCAAGAATTCGTTTGGAAGCGGGCTCGAGCGGCTGTCCCGCGTCCGGATGTCCTATTACGAGCGCGAAAACGCCGAGTTGGTCAATCTGTCGGGCTGTGAGCTGATGGAGTCGCAGTTTGCCCTGCAGTCCGATTATGGACGCGCCGTGGCTCTGGATTTTTTTACCGAGGTCGCCGAACAGTTGCTGCCGCCCCACGAAGCCAACGAAAAATTCTTCCGTCTCCTGGCCGCCGTGCTGGATTATCTGCGCCAGGGCGGGGAAGTTTGGTCCGCCGTCGCCTATTTCGCGCTTTGGAGCGTGCGTCTCTCGGGCGTATTCCCCGAGCTGCGCGTAAGCCGTGAAGCCGCCGAAATCGCCGAAGAAATGTTCATCACCCCGTTAAAATCCCTCGCCCCCCGAGCCTGGACCAAAACCACCGCCTCCGACCTCCGCCGCCAGTTGATCCGCACCATGGAACAACACGTGGAACGTAAGTTTCTAAGTGTCCCTTTGCTGGAGGCTCTTTAAAGGCTCTTTAAACTGACGACTGACAACTGATGACTGACAACTTCCAGGAGACCGTCTTCAAACTCAAGCGCTACTGGGCCGACCGCGGCTGCATCATCCAGGAGCCTTACGACGTCGAAGTCGGTGCCGGGACCATGTGTCCCGAAACTTACCTGCGGGTCCTCGGCCCTAAGCCCTACCGTGTCGCCTACGTTCAGCCCAGCCGCCGCCCCGCCGATGGCCGCTATGGCGAAAACCCCAACCGCCTTTACAAGCACCAACAGTTGCAGGTCATCCTTAAACCTTCTCCTGACGATGTCTTGGATCAGTATCTGGCTAGTCTCGAAGCGATTGGCATTGATCTCTTAAAGCACGACATTAAGTTCGAAGAGGACAATTGGGAAGCGCCCACGCTCGGCGCTTGGGGCATCGGCTGGCAAGTGATGCTCGACGGTCTCGAAATCACCCAGTTCACTTATTTCCAGCAGTGCGGCGGAATGGATCTCGATCTCGTCCCCGCCGAAATCACGTACGGTCTCGAGCGCATCTCCGCCTTCCTACAAGGCGTCGAAAGCGTCTACGACATCCAGTGGGCGCCCGGTTTCAAATACTCCGACGTCCGTCTCGCCGACGAAGTCGAATTCTCCAAATACAACTTCGAGCTCGCCAACGTCGACCGCCTCTGGCGCCTGTTCGCCGAGCACGAAGCCGAGTGCAAAGAACTGCTCGCCGCTAAAGTCCCTCTGCCCGCGTACGATCAAGTGCTCAAGTGCTCGCACTTGTTTAACCTGCTCGATGCCCGCGGCGCCATCTCCGTCACCGAGCGCGTCGGCGTCATCAAGCGCGTCCGCGACCTCGCCGTCGGCGTCGCCCGCCTTTGGATCGACTCCGCCGCTACCGAGCCGCGACCGTTAGGGAGCGGTCTGGAGGCCGCATGAACTTCCTCCTCGAAATCGGCACAGAAGAAATCCCCCACTGGATGATCCCGTCCGCGCTCGATCAGCTCTCCAAGCTAGACCTCCTCGCCGCCGCGCCCAGCCTCGAAGCCACCCCACGCCGCCTGGTCGTCCGCGCCTCCGATGTTCCCGAGCGCACGCCCGATCGCGAAGAAATCGTCAAAGGCCCACCGATCTCGGCCGGCGAAAAAGCCGCGGCCGGATTCGCGAAGAAGCAGGGCGTTGATCCGAGCGAAGTCAAACCCACGGGCGGCTACTACGAACTGCGTAAACGCATCCCCGGTCGCAGGACCATCGACATCCTGGCCGAGTCACTCCCTGCCGCCATCCTCGCCATCCAATGGCCGAAGACGATGTACTGGACGGGCGGCAAGACCGGCCCCCGCTTCATCCGTCCCATCCGCTGGATCGTCGCCCTCCTCGGCGACCAAATCATCCCCTTCGAAATAGCAGGCGTCAAGAGCGGCAACATCACGCGCGGCCATCGCCAGCTCGGCTCGTCCTCCATCCCGGTCACCATCGCCAACTACGAATCCGAGCTTCGCAACAACTTCGTCATCCTTTCAGCGGCAGAGCGCCGCGAAAAGATTAGAGCCGAAGCCTCCGCCTGTGGGGCCAAAGTGGCACAGGCTTCAGCCTGTGGAACCAAGATCGACCCTGATCTTCTCGAAACCCTCACCTTCATTACCGAATACCCCACCGGCATCCGCGGCGACTTCGATCCGGCTTACCTCGAACTGCCCGCGGAAGTCCTCACCACGGTGATGCGCCATCACCAGAAGTACTTCGCTGTCGAATCTTCGCCCGGCATTCTCGCGCCCCATTTCGTCGCCGTGATGAACACGTCGCGCGACCCCGATGGCCTGGTCAAAAAAGGCAATGAGCGCGTCCTCCGCGCCCGCTTCAACGACGCCCGCTTCTTCTGGGATACCGATCAGCACAAAAAACTCGCCGATCGCCTTGATGACCTCGCCCACGTCACCTTCCAGGCCAAGCTCGGCTCGTATAAAGACAAAACCGAAAACGTTGTCACTCTGGTCCACGAACTCGCAGGCTCAGAGCACGCCCAGCGCGCCGCCATGCTCTGCAAATGCGATCTGACCACCGAGATGGTCAAGGAGTTCACCGACCTCCAGGGCGTCGTCGGCGGCCTCTACGCCAAAGCCCAAGGCGAACCCGAACCCGTCTGGCACGCCGTCTATGAGCACTACAGGCCGGTCGGCATGGAAGATTCGATCCCTGAGACGCCCGAAGGTCAAATCGTCTCCCTCGCCGACAAACTCGATACCCTCCGCGGCTGTTTCTCCGTCGGCCTCGCGCCCACCGGCTCCAAGGACCCCTTCGCCCTCCGACGCGCGGCGCAAGGCGTGGTGAAAATCCTCGTCGAAGCGCGCCTCGATTATCGCTTCGACCAACTCGCCACAGGCGACTTGCGTGATTTCCTCATCGAGCGCATTCAGCATTATTTCCGCGAAGTCCGCGGCTTCAAATACGATGAAGTCAACGCCGTCCTCGCCGCGGGGATCACAACTCTGGCCGACGTCGAAGACCGCCTCAACGCCCTCGCCCAAATCCGGCCCACCGAGAACTTCGAGCCGCTCGCGGCAAGCTGCAAGCGCATCCGCAATATCTTGAAGCAAGCCCAATTTCAGCCTAACGGCGCGGCTCTTAAGTCCGACCTTCTCGAAGCCGGCCCCGAGCGCGACCTCGCCGGCCGCCTCGCCGCCTTCGTCCGCGAAGGCGAGACCGACTACGGGCTGCGTCTTCTGAAGATCGCGGCCTTCCGCCCGCAAGTCGATCTGTTCTTCGACAAAGTCCTGGTCAACGCGCCGGACCCCAACATCCGCGCGAACCGCCTCACGCTATTGAGCAACCTACTCTCGGAATTTTCGACGATCGCCGACTTCTCGGAAATCGTTACCTCAGGAGATCAAAAACAATGAAAAACTACGTCTACAGCTTCGGTGGCGGCCAAGCCGACGGCGACGGCACCATGAAAGACGTGCTCGGCGGCAAAGGCTCCGGCCTCGCCGAAATGAGCCGCGAAGGTGCGCCCGTGCCCCCCGGCTTCACCATCTCCACGGAAGTCTGCAACGTCTATTTTCAGCACGACAAGAAGCTTCCCAAGGACATCGACTCGCAAATTACAGCGGCCCTGGAAAAGCTGGAATCGCGGATGGAGAAGCGCCTCGGCGATCCCGAGAATCCACTCCTGGTCAGCGTCCGGAGCGGAGCCAAATTCTCCATGCCCGGCATGATGAATACCATCCTGAATCTGGGCATGAACGATCGAAGCGTCGAAGGTCTCGCCGCCCGCAGCGGCAATCCCCGCTTCGCCTACGATTCCTACCGCCGCTTCATTCAGATGTTCGGTGAAGTCGCGCTCGGCATTGACATGGCCAAGTTCGATCACATCTTCGACGAGCGCAAGCACAAGGCAAAGGTCAAGCTGGATACCGATCTGACCGCCGAAGACCTTAAGGCCATCATCGCCGACTACAAGAAGCTGGTCCAGAAGGAAACCAAAAAACACTTCCCCCAGGACCCCCGCGAGCAGCTCGCCATGTCCATCGGCGCGGTGTTCAATTCCTGGTGGAATCCCAAGGCCATCTACTACCGCAAGATGGAAAAGATCCCGGACGAAATCGGTACGGCCGCCAACGTCCAAGCCATGGTCTTCGGCAACCTGGGCAATACCTCCGCCACCGGCGTCGGCTTCACCCGCGATCCCGCCACCGGCGAAAAACTCTTTTACGGCGAGTTCCTCGTCAACGCCCAGGGCGAAGACGTCGTCGCCGGCATCCGCACGCCTGAGCCTCTATCGGATCTCGAACGGCTCATGCCCGGCGCATACCGCCAGCTTCGCGAAATCACCGAAAAGCTCGAGCGCCATTACCGCGACATGCAGGATTTCGAGTTCACGATCGAAGACGGCAAGCTTTACATGCTCCAAACCCGCAACGGCAAGCGCACCGGCCCCGCCGCCGTCCGCGTAGCGGTGGACATGGTGAAAGAAGGCTTGATCGATCAGCGCGAGGCGGTGCTGCGCGTGCAGCCGCAACAGCTCGATCAGCTCCTGCATCCCGTTTTCGATGCGCCTTCTCTCAAAAAGCTGACCCACATCGCCACCGGCATCGCGGCCTCGCCCGGCGCAGCCGTCGGCCGCGTCGCCTTCACCGCCGAAGAAGCCGTCGAGATGAGCGCCCAGGGCCCGGTGATCCTGGTCCGCAAGGAAACCACCCCCGACGACATCCACGGCATGGACGCCGCCAAGGGGATCCTCACCGCTGTCGGCGGCAAGTCAAGCCATGCCGCCGTAGTCGCCCGCGGCATGGGCCGCCCCTGCATCGTAGGCGCCGGGTCGGTCGCCATCAATGAGCGCGCCCGCGAATTCACCGTAGCCCTCAACGGGAAGACCATCAAAGTGAAGCAGGGCGATTGGATCTCCATCGATGGCGCCACCGCGGAAGTCTACTTGGGCCAGGCCGTCACCAACGAGCCTGATCCGAGCTCGTCGTATTTCGGGCAACTCATGGAATGGGCGGATGGATATCGCGGCAGCTTCGGCGTCCGCGCCAACGCCGACATTCCCCGCGACGCGCAGGCCGCCCGCCGCTTCGGAGCTGAAGGCATCGGCCTGTGCCGCACCGAGCACATGTTCTTCGCAGAGGACCGAATCCCTCACATGCAAGCCATGATCCTGGCCCGCGACGAGAAGACTCGCAAGCAGCCTTTGGCAAAGCTTCTTCCCATGCAGCGCAAGGACTTCATCGGGCTCTTCGAAGCCATGAGCCCGCATCCGGTGGTGATCCGTACGCTTGATCCGCCGCTGCACGAATTTCTACCCAAGCGCGAAGACCTGATGGTCGATATCGCGCGCCTGCCGTATTTGAGTGGCAAGCGGAAAAAAGAGCTCTCCGAAAAGTACGGCATCAAGGTCGGCGACCTGAAAAAGCGCCTGCCCGAGTTGCTCCACCGTGTCGAGGAGTTGCACGAGTTCAATCCCATGCTCGGCCATCGCGGCTGCCGCCTCGGCATCACGTACCCTGAGATCACGGAGATGCAGGCGCGGGCCATCTTCGAAGCCGCCGCGCACGTCGCCAAGAAAGGCAAGAAAGTAATCGCCGAGGTCATGATCCCGCTGGTGGGCAGCGCAGGCGAGCTCGAAAATCAGAAAGCCATTGTCGATCGCGTGGCCGAAGAGGTCCTTTCGAAGGCCGGCATGAAGCATCTGAAGTACCTGGTGGGCACGATGATCGAAATTCCGCGTGCGGCGGTCACCGCCGATCAGATCGCCCAGCAGGCCGAATTCTTCAGCTTCGGCACCAACGACCTCACCCAAACCACCATGGGCCTTTCCCGCGACGACTACACCAAGTTCTCGGGTGCCTATCAGAACTTGAAAATCTTCAAGGCCGATCCCTTCCAATCCATCGACCAGGAAGGCGTTGGCAAAGTGATCGAGATGGCGATCAAGCTCGGCCGCCAGGCGCGCCCGGATCTCGAAATCGGCATCTGCGGCGAGCACGGCGGCGATCCATCCTCCGTCGAGTTTTGCTATCGCGTGGGCATGAACTACGTCTCCTGCTCCCCCTATCGCGTCCCCATCGCCCGCTTAGCCGCCGCCCAAGCCGCCATCGCCGGCGCCGACAAATCCGAATCCATGCGCACCGCGTAGCTGTTGCTACAATCCGGTTGAGAGGAAACCGTGGTTGCGAACACTTTCTTTGAGACAAAAGTGGAGCAACTTGTCGATCTTGCAAGACTGTTCGGCTCGGCGCTGGAGCAGGCCGGCCTTAAAATACCGCGTGGCCGGCGGCCTTGCGGTCTTCATTCACGTAGACCAGGTAGACCCCCTTGCCGGGCGTTTGACGCGAGACATCGATGTCGCCATCGACCGGCGCGATTTAGAAAGGGTCAGGGCTGCGCTGGACGCTGTTCCTGGCTCTGAGCCGGTGCGGAGCGAAGCCGGCATTCTGCTAGCCCCCGTCGCGGATCTGCTGCGCATGAAGCTCACTCGCTTCCGCCTCAAGGGCGAAGACCACATCAAGGACATGGACTCGGTGGGGCTAATTACGCCAGAAATAGAAGAAGCGCTCCCGCCCATAATGCGGGAGCGCCTTCAGGAAATTCGGGCTACCGAATAAAAGCTGATAGCTGACAGCTTAGTTGCCCGGCAGCGTCCCCGCCAGGAACAACGACTCAGGCTCGCTGGGCCCACCCGAAGCGCGCCCGCGTGTCGCCTTCACCTGGGTCTGAGCCGGGCGAATCACGTGGAACGTGACTGCGTCCCCGGCCTTCAGCGTTTGCGCGACCGTCCGCACGTCCTCCGTGGAATTGATGGGCTTCCGGTTGATCTCGGTGATGACCTCGCCCTTCTCCAGGCCGACGTCTTCGCCGAAGGAACCCGGTTCTACCTCTGCTACCACCACGCCGCGCTTGTTGGGCGTCAGCGCACGCTCATCGGCCGACGCTTCCCGGAGCCGGATGCCGAATTTGACGTTCGATGAGGTCGGTTCCACCGAACCCGCCGGTGGAGTGTATTCACCCACGATGTCCGGCCTGTCTTTATTGAGCTCTACCCGGTCCGCCGTAACGACCTTAAAGTCCATCTTCTTGCCGTCGCGATCGACGCTCAGGCTGACCGTATCGCCCACGGGCGTATCGGAAACCCGCGCCATCAGGTCGTCGTTATCTTTGACAGGCTTGCCGTTGATCGCCAGGATGATGTCGTCGTTCTTGATCCCGGCCTTCTCGGAAGGACCACCCTTGGTAACGCCCCCGACGATAATGCCGTGATCCAAGCCCAAGCCCTTGAGTGTCGCAGGATTGGGGTGGGGGCTGAAACTGATGCCGATGGCGCTGCGGCTAACGCGTCCGTCGCGGATGATATCGTTATAGACCCGCACCACCACGTTGCTGGGCAGCGCGAATCCCACGCCTTCCGAGCCGCCCCGGCTGGTGGCGATCATTGTGTTGACGCCGATCACCTCGCCGCGGATATTCACCAGCGGGCCGCCGCTGTTTCCCGGATTGATGGCGGCGTCGGTTTGAATGAAGCGCTGGAACGCGCGGCCGCCTTCAATATCGCGGCCCTTCGCGCTGATGATTCCCAGCGTCACCGATTCCTCCAGCGTGAACGGGGAGCCGACCGCGACGGCCCAATCGCCCACTTGCACGCCGTCCGAGTTGCCGATGTTGACTGTCTGAAGCTGGCGGCGCGCGTCTATCTTGATCACAGCCAGATCGGTCTCATAATCCGTGCCGATGACTTTGGCCCGGTATTCGGTGGAATCGTCTTGCAGCTTGACGGTGATCTTATCGGCGTTTTCCACCACGTGGTTGTTGGTCACGATGTAGCCGTTGCGATCTACAATGAAGCCCGTGCCGGAGGCCTCGCGCCGGAATCCTTGAGGAGGAACCGCCTGCCCGCCGCCTGGAGCGCCATTGCCGCCGAACGGCGTACCCTGCCCGAAGAACTTGCGGAAGAGATCGGATCCGTCGTCGTCGCCATCGTCTTCCTGCGGCTGCGCCCCGCGCTTCCCGTTGCGGACGCTCTCTTGTTTCATGGTGACCGCGATATAGACCACGCTCGGCTCAAGCGCTTTGGCGATCTTAGTAAACTCGTTCGGCGCTTCGATTGCCTTGGGCACGGTTAGCGGAGTTGCGTCGGGAGCCACAGCCTGGCTTCTGGCCGCGTGCACCTGCGTATTCAGCAACGTGCCGATCAGAACTCCCACCGAGAGAGTGAAAACCATCAGGGTGACGGACAACAACTTTTGCTGGCGCATTCTGTCAAACAACTTCATAGGTGTTCCTCGCAAGCGGGTTAAGCTTGTTCCTCAGATTTCTGGAAACTCTTGCTTTATTATATTCGACCCGCGCGCGCCGCAGATTTGGGCGCTCGACCAGATAGACGCGCCAAGGCGGGAAATGTTACGTTCTGGCAGGGTTACTGCTTCTTAGTGGCCGCCGTAACCGCCGGGGCCTTCTTCGCCGACGAGGCCGCGCCTTCGTTCAACAGGCCCTCCACGAGCTGCGTCAGAGATGCTTCCTGTTGCAATTCGGCCGTGCCTTGCGCTTCGCTCTGCGCCCGAACCACGCCCTTCTTATCGACCACCACGACCTGCGGAAATCCAAGGCGCGGTTGTTCCACGACGGAATAGCCCATGAAGGCCAAAATGGCCGTTCTGTTTTGTGTATCGTCGGTCGAGATGTAGCCGACAGGGAAGTTGGCGGCGTATTTTGAAGCGTACTCTCGGACGGCGTCGTTTGCCGACTTTCCGTCGGGCTTCTCGGCCGCGTTATAAGCCACACCCACCACCTGCAAGCCGCGTGGCCCAAGTTGGTTCTGCATTTTCGTCAGCACCGTCGACGACATGGCTTGGCAGTGCGGGCAGGTCGTCAGCAGGAACTGGATCACCACGACCTTGCCCTTATAGCTGGAAAGATTGAAGTGCTTCCCATTGGCGTCGACGAAATCCAGCGTTCCCGCGGGGCGGGGCACCGGTCCTTTCGCAAACGCCGAAACGCCCAACGCTAGGAAAACAGCAAACGTGGCCAGCGATTTCATATTCATAGTCTAACGCATCCCTTCCACGGATTCGACGGCAGATCCCACCAATCGTACCTGAAACTTCCCGTAATCGCCAACGCCCGATAAGACCGTCCCAGAATCGCCTTCAATCTCCAGTTTCCGCCATTTTCCCTGAAGGACTCGTTTGTAGAGACCGAAATAGGCTCGCGCTGCGTCGGGAGAGTCCCATCGTGTGGTGCATGCTAGCACCGGGTATCTTTCGCGCTTATGTTCGTACAATCGGAACGCACCGCCGCGGATGTGTGCTGCTGCGATGGAGCCCTCGCGCTCGCCTACGTACTGGCGCAGCAGCGCGGAAAAATCGAATTCGCCCAAAGCTCCATCGGTCAGCAAGCGGAATTCGCGCGCTTGTTTTCCCAGAAGCGGGTCGAGCGTGGCCGGTTCGGGCATGGAAGGCTCCACCTGAAGGAAGTACTCCTCCGGATGCATGATCTGCTGCGTGCTTTGCGGTGGATGGGTGAAG
>Ga0126379_10003481_pt1 | contig 10178 bp, 4 predicted proteins | sample PanSoiMetPlot_24_FD_92640 | JGI IMG/M metagenome (GOLD analysis project Ga0126379, IMG submission 92640) | Tropical forest soil microbial communities from Panama - MetaG Plot_24 | ecosystem: Environmental > Terrestrial > Soil > Tropical forest > Bulk soil | place: Panama | collected 2016-02-17 | reverse complement strand
TGTTCGCCCTCCTGACGGATCAGACTCAGTTCACGCTTTGCCCGCAGGGACTTTTACTTCCAAGCTTCCCCCAGAGCGGTCACCCGACTCTGACGCTGGATATGGCTACCGTGGCTACTGGATAATCTCCGCGGGTCGGACTCTCACCGACTGGATCTGCCAGCTAGCTTTGCTGCACGGAGACTCTCACTCCCAAGCTGTTGATCCTGCTCGGCACACAAAGAAAAGGCCGGGAGCGCGACTCCCGGCCGATAAGCTAACAGGGGTGTAGGGGGTTAGAAGTTGAGGCGGACACCGAACTGGATCTGCCGCCTATAGGTCTGGGTGCCATTCACTACCGATCCGGGAAGCACGCCCCAACTACCCGGGTTGCTAGTATCGAGGTAATCGCCGTTTACATCGCCCCACTGATTATGGTTGAACACATTGGTGAACACGAACTGGAACTCGGTGGTGAAGCGTTCGGTGATCTTGAACATCTTCTTCACGCTCACGTCCAGGTTCCAATACGGCAAGCCGCGGCAAACGCCCCAACCGCCGCTGTGGGTGTCATATCCGAGGATGGGCTGCCGGACATTGTTGTAGGCTGCAACCGGGTCCTTGAACATATTCACTGGGAAGCCTCCATCGCCGATCCCGTTGGCGCCGGGAGTGTGATAAGCCGAGGAATTCCCATGACAGGGATTGGGAGTTATCGGGATGGCGTTCTCTGAGTTTCCGTATCCAAAGAAGTTCACAGAGTCACCCTCGCCGAACGCCTGCCCGCCACCGTTCACGGTGCCAAGCGTGACTGGCAGACCACTACCAGCGGTAAACACAGGAGCAATCGTCCAGCCGCCAGCCATGTGGCCGAGGAACCCGGACTGCGACTTGTAGAAGTGAGGCTGATAGACGAAAAACAGGTTATAGATGACCCGGCGATCATATGCCTGGTATCCATACCCATTCCTCAGGTTGAAAGGATCCGGAGCCGTGGCCTCGCTGGTCGCCTGAACGACCGCACCCGTGCCCAGCGCCTTGGACCAGGTGAAGTTCGACTGCATGGTCACGTCGTGCCAGGCCTGCGATTTCAGGGTGACGAACAGGCCGCTGTAGTTGCCATAACCGCGGCTGGCGTTCATGCCAACGCCCGAGGTCAGCTCGCCGCTGCAGCCAATCTCCACGCCGGTAGGGCAGTTGAGAGGAGTGTTCAACATACTGCGAGGGTAGTTGAAGCCACCGTTGTCCAGATCGCTGTAGAGTGACCAGACGGACTGCGTTGGCAGGTTCGTTGAACCGGTACCGCTTATTACGGGGAGGCCAGTTTTCGGGTTAATGGCGATCCCAAAACCTTCCTGGTCAGCCACAGCTGCGGTACAACTGGTGTAACCGGTACAATAGCCCGTGCCACTCATTGCTGCCTCAAAAAACGGCTGGGGCGTAATTGCGCTAGCACCACCTTTTATGGTTGCTATGCCGGGAGCGTTAATGATGCTTTGAGGCACATTACAACCGTTGCCTGCCAGGCCTGCAACACCGCCGCAGTACTGCAACACGAGGTTGGCATAGGCCTTGGCGAAGGTCTGTCCACCTTTGGTCATCATGTAGGGCACGGCATTGAGGTTGGTTGGGAAGTACTCGTGGTTGATGATGCGGCCAATGTAGCCAACCTCCAAACTTAACTTGCTGTTGAGCTGACGAGCAAAAGTAAGAGTAAAGGTATCCACGACATTGGGCCGGAAGTGGGGATCGAGTCCCTCCCCAGCTCCTGCGGCAACGCCGTTTATACCCGGAAAGAGCGGCTGCGGAAGCGTCTTAGTAGCAGCCTGTATCGGCGCGACCAAGCCGTCGGCTTGAGTACCGACGCGGAATGCCGTGAGCGGGTTAGAGCTCCCCGTCACGCCGCAAGTGCCGCTGGCCAGTACATTAGTGCACTGCACGGGCTGGATAAGGCCTGTTCCCAGCAACGGAACCAGCACCAGGTCCACACCGTTGAGGCGCCCGTAGGTGCGACCATAGCCGCCGCGGACGACTGTTTTGCCATCACCGGTGATGTCGTATGCTACCGCGACGCGCGGGCTCCACTCGTTGTAGAAGGGGTTGTAAGGATACTTGGGATGGTTGGCTACGTTGCCGATAAGGGTGAACCCTACGGCCGGATTGTAAACATTTCCCAACAGGGCTGCCGCCTCACGGTTTTGCAGATATTGCTCTGTGTTGATCGGAAGGTTGTCGGGACCCACAACTACGACCTGTTTGCCATTCTCTTCCGTGGGAGGCATCTCCAGCGTCCAGCCCAGACCGTAAGTGAGGGTCAACTTTGGAGTGATGCGCCAGGTGTCGCTGCCGTAGAAATTCCAATAAGGTATGGTGACCTTATCAAAGGCAGGAGTGAGCGGCGGATTCAGCGTTAAGTTCGGGCCGCTGCGGGTATAGGCTTGCTGCGAGATTGATACGATGCCAAGAATGGCGGCGTAGTCGCGTCCCCAATTCTTGCTCGAACCCGAAAATCCGGGCGGAATGTAACCACTCATGGCGATGCCGGCGCCGCCCGTCGTTCCCAACTGGTACACAGGATAGTAGTTAATACCGCCGCCGTTGTCGGTGCGGCTATGCCAGTTGAAGTTGTGGATGTACATGCCACCGAACTGCACCATGTGCTTGCCATGGATCCAGGTAGCGTCATCGCGGATCATGGTGTCTTGGCCATTCCAGAAACGGGTACGCGTGTTCTGGGTATTTACGTTGTAAGGGATAAGCGCGAATCCTGTGCTGGCTCCGCCCTCCCCAAACGGCTCCAGCGCGCCGCCCAGGCCCGGAAATTGTGCCACACCTCCATACCGGTTCCATGCCCACCAGTTGCGCAGGTAGCTAAAGTGGATATCGTTAGTCCAGTTGTTCGACAAATTGCCGGTCAGGCCTGCCACCAAATACCATGGCTGCTGGGGAAGGCCCGCAAGTGAGTGTGGGACCCCGAGCGTATCGCCCGGCACGAAGCCGCCGATATCCACCTGCACTGTGTCGGCCTTTTGCAGATTGAAGTAGCGATAGCTGCTCATGAGATGCCACTTCTCGCCGAAGTCGTGGTCGATGCGGGCGACCCCAAAATTCGAGGTCTCCGGGATGGATAGGTTGGCGAGGAATCCCTGAACGTTTACCCCATCGCAGCGGCTGACCCCGCAGCCAGCCTCATTCGACGCCGGCATATGCTGCGTCCAAAGCTGCTGGACCAGCGGATTGATGCCGAGACCCCGCGGGTCGCACAGGCCGTTTGGGCTAGCCGGACATTTGGCGGGCGCGTACGTCACACCGTTGAACGTCACCGGCGTGGGGTTCAAGTTGTAGGTGACACCACCAAATGTCAATAATCCAAGGCGCATCGCGGCCGATGGAACTGCTCGCTCGATGGTGGCGGAGGCGGTGCCAAAGCGAAAACCCTCGTAGTTGGCAAAGAAGTAGGTTTTGCCACCCAGCACCTTCTTAGGAATAATGGGACCGCCTATCGATCCCCCGAAGCGGTTGTAGTGGTAAACCGGGATTCCGACTCCGCTGAAGTCGTTCTGCCACGTATTGGCGTTGATGCCGTTGTCCAGGTAGTACCAGTAACCCGTTCCATGCCACTGGTCGGTCCCGCGCTTGGTGACGATCTGTACCTGTGCACCAGCGGAACTATTGAAGTCTGCAGCCTGGCCGGCGATGTTCACTTTGAACTCTTCCACGCTATCGGCAGGAGTCGGCATAACGCCGGTTGCGCCTGCAGCCACGCCGAAACTCTGGTTGGCGGCGCCGCCGGTCGGGTCCCCAGCGAAACTGGTCGTATAGATGCTCATGCTGCCGTCCATATCGTTGGTGTTGTTACCACCATCAAGCTGGAACGAGCTCTGGTCCACCACTGCGCCGGCCACACTGCCATCAGGACTGATGCCACCTTGAAGCGTGAGGAAGGTGCTGGTATCGCGTTGAATGGTGGGCAGCGATTCCAGCGACAGTCCATTGACCACGTTTCCGACCGTCGCGTTTAAAGTTTGCAATTCGACGCCCGAGCTCGCAACTTCTACCGTCTGGTTTTCGCCACCGACTTTCAGGGTCACATTGTTGGTTGACGTTTCGCCAACTTGAATGATGTCGCTCGCAATCACAGCTTTTGCGAAGCCGGTCTTCGTGATTGTGACCTCGTAATCTCCCGGACGTAGGTTCACAAACGTATAGCGTCCCGCGGAATTCGTGGTCTGAGTTAGCGTTTGATTTGTGGACTTGTCTTTAATCGTGACAGTCGCGTCTGGAACCACTGCCCCGCTGGGATCATTGACGATGCCTGTCATGGTGCCCAGTGTGCCTGCCTGGCCCATCATCGGCACAGAACATAGCAACACCAGCACGGTGAGTACTGCGGTCCAAATCCAGGACCCTGGGAGTTGAGTACGCCTCATCGTTTCCCCCTCAATCAATTTTTCTGTTGTGAATCCCCGCCGCGCTTGAGCTGCACGGCACCCCAACTACAGCAGACTTGACTCGTAGTAGCCGCCCGCAAAGGCTAGGTACACAGCGGCCTTTACCCCGACAATCCGCATCCTGCCCCCGCGAAACGGTGTTTCGCCTACTACTTAATGTCTCGCACAATATTCCTCGGACGGAGGACATTGCAAGACCACTAAAGTGCCACTACCGAATTGTCCACTTTAGTGGATGATTTTAGGGGCGGGCATAGCGGTGCCGAGACACACTTATCCCTAAGCATTTCAACGCGGTTCTTGCACCGGCGCGCGTTTTGCCGTTACGATTACGCGAACCCGATTCACATCCCCTTCAACTAAGGAACTCTGCATGCGACGTGCCGTTGTGTTGTGCTGGTCTGTCCTCTTCTCTTTAACTGCCGTGTTATCCGCTCAAGTCGATACTACGTTGATAGGAGGCATGAAATGGCGCCAGATTGGCCCGTTTCGCGGTGGCCGTGTGCTCGCTGTCGCCGGCGTGCCGGGCGATCCCAACACTTATTATTTCGGGGCTGTTGCAGGAGGAATCTTTAAGAGCACCAACGGTGGAATGACTTGGGTGCCAACCTTTGACCATCAGAGCGTCTCTTCCATCGGCGCGATCGCCGTTGCAGATTCCAATCACAACATTGTTTATGCAGGCACCGGCGAGGCCTGTCTGCGCGGCAACATCTCGTATGGCGACGGTGTGTACAAGTCGACCGACGCCGGACGCACCTGGATGAACGTCGGCCTGAAAGATTCCCGTCACATTGGTGATGTAATCATCGATCCTCGGAACCCTGACATCGTTCTCGTCGCAGCTGTCGGGCACGCTTGGGGACCGAACACCGAGCGTGGTGTATTCCGCACGGCTGACGGTGGCAAGACTTGGCAGAAGGTTCTTTACAAAGACGAGAATACCGGCGCCATTGCCGTTGTCTTTGACCCGAAGAATTCCAATATTGTCTATGCAGCCTTATGGCAAGTTCGACGTCAACCCTGGAACCTCGACAGTGGAGGCCCGGGTAGCGGGATCTACAAATCCACTGACGGCGGGCTGACCTGGAAACAACTCACCGGCAACGGACTTCCCTCCGGCCCGCTGGGCCGTATCGGCATTTCAGTTTCCGGCGCCGACTCCAATCGCGTTTACGCCATAATTGAGGCCAAGGAGGGTGGCATCTACCGCTCCGATGATGCGGGCAATACATGGACCCGTGTCAACGATGATGAGCGCTACCGCCAACGTGCCTGGTACTACATGCATATCTTCGCGGATCCGAAGAGCGCCGACACAGTTTACGTGCTGAACACCGGAGCGTTTCGCTCCAATGATGGCGGCAAGACCTTCGAGCTTCTGCCCGCCCCCCACGGCGATCACCATGGCCTTTGGATCGACCCCACCGATCCCAACCGCATCATGAACAGCAATGATGGAGGCGTGACCATCTCCATCGATGGCGGCAAAACTTGGACACAGCAGAATAATCAGCCGACCGCGCAGTTCTATCACGTAGCTGTGGACGATCACTGGCCCTATCGCGTCTACGGCGCACAGCAGGACAACAGTACAGTTGCGATTGCTAGCTACAGCGACGACGGCGTTATCGCCCGCCAGGACTGGTACGAGGTTGGCGGCGGCGAGAGCGGTTATATCTCGCCCGATCCACACGATTCCGAAATCGTGTACGCGGGCTCAGATGCTGCGATCATCACCCGTTACGACCATCGGACGAACCAGCTCCAGGACGTCTCCCCTTATCCGTTAGACACCTCGGGAAACGGCGCCGGTGTTCAGAAATTCCGTTTCCAATGGACGGAACCGGTCTATGTCTCGCAATACGACTCCAGCGTTATCTACAGCGCTTCGCAGTTCGTGATGAAGACAGCCGACCGCGGCCACAGCTGGAGCGCTATCAGTCCTGATCTCACGCGTAACGACAAGAGCAAGCAAAAGCCGTCAGGCGGCGACATCACGCTCGACATCACCAGTGTCGAGTACTACGACACGGTGTTCACAATCGCCGAATCGCCCTTGCAAAAGGGAATGTTATGGGCCGGTACCGATGACGGTCTCATACACCTCACGCGTGACGACGGCAAAACGTGGCAGAACGTAACCCCCAAAGACCTGCCACAATGGGCGCTGGTCAGTATCATCGAGGCCTCTCACTTTGATCCAGGAACCGCCTATGCAGCCGTCGACTTGCACAAACTCGACAGCCTCACCCCGCTCATCTTTAAGACACACGATTTCGGCAAGAGCTGGACGGAGATCACCAATGGCCTGCCTGCTGGCGCCTATACGCGCGCCGTGCGTGAAGACACAAAAGTCAAAGGCTTGCTCTATGCTGGAACCGAAACGGGCGTCTACTTCTCCATCGATGACGGCGCCCACTGGCAACCACTGCAACTGAATCTACCGACCACCCCGGTTCACGATCTGGCTGTGAAGAACAACGACCTCGTCGCTGCCACTCACGGCCGCTCGTTCTGGATTCTGGACGACGTGAGTCCGCTGCGTCAGGCTGCAACCGTCAACACCAGTACCGACGCGCATCTCTTCTCGCCAGCCAGCGCGACGCGATTACACTTCCCCGATGCCGTGGACCGTAGGCGTCCCGTTGGCGACAACCCGCCCAAAGGTGCGATCCTCTATTACTACCTGAAGGAGAAACCAGCTCCGAAAGAGGAAATCACGCTCGACATCTTCGACAGTCAAGGTAAGCGCGTTCGTCACCTGTCAAATCTGCTTGAAAACAAGAACGAGCAACCTCCCGAGTGGCCTGACCTTGAGCGTCCTTCCAACCTCCTGCCCGCAGCTGCCGGCATGAATCGCTTCGCCTGGGACTTCCGCTACGACTCGCCGGTACAGATTCCCGGAGCTTTCTACACCGGCAATGCTCCACGCGGGCCGCTCGTCAATCCCGGCACCTACCAGGTGAAGCTCACGGTGAAAGGCAAAACGCTAGCTGCATCGCTCGAGGTCGTCATCGATCCGCGCATCAAAGACCAAGTCACCCAGGCTGACCTCCAACAACTATTCGACCTGGCCGTGAAGACTCAGCAGGACATCGACAACCTGCACCGTGCCGTCAATCAAATTCGCGGCCTGCGCGCCAACCTCGATACATTGCAAAAATGGGCCGGCCAAGGCACTCCGAATAACGAGGTCATCGCCGCCGCCAAGACACTCGACCAGAAGATGACGCCCGTCGAGGAGGTGCTCATCCAGGTCAAGATGAAGAGCTCGGAGGGAAATCTCCGCTACCCCAACATGCTGAATGAGCAGTATGCCAGCCTTAACGACCTCATTCAGTACGTGGACCAGGCACCCACCGCGTCGCAGTTGCAGGTGTTCGACGAATTGCACGCGCGGCTGACTGCCCAGTTGTCCATGTGGCAGCAGATTCAGTCCACAGACGTCCCCGCGCTGAACGACCTCATGCGCAAAAATGGAATACCAACCCTGACAGTTGGCACCGGTCAAGGTGATTAGAGATGTTTGGGAATTAATGTGGCCTTTGCTATCCCGAGGCAACGAAACGGGCCCCGCAAAGCGCCGACTTTGCGCTCCGTGGCGTGTTGTTTAGCCGCCGAGGGATCTGCTTTTTCTGATTTCTCGCTCGGGCTCTCCACTGAATTCTCTTGCCTCTTGACACATGGCTGTTTCCGGCAGAATATCGCCTGACTTTCAGTTGATTTGAAATTTTCGCTTCTTCACGACTTCCTGGCGACTTCCGAGTTCGTCGGCTGGTTCGGCCCCACCTCGTTCACGACCGCTTCCGCGCATCGCTGGCCGCAGCTTTCAGTTCGGCTGCTCAACGTATCGTTCCCGTCGATTCGCGCTTAGCCGCGACAGAATGAGAGGTTAAGAATGAGTGCAGTGACGACTACGGCTTCGCTTCCGTGCTGTCCGGAAATGACTCAGGACAACACCTGCGACGTCCTCGATTTCTTCTATCGCCTGAACTACCCTGTCACCCTAAGACAAGACGTGGGGGCGTTGGCCCAGGTCCTTGTCGAAGTAAAGTTACACTTTCGGCTGACTCGTTGCCCGGGTCCTTTGTTGCTCGGCAACCTTCTTTACACCACCACCCTGCTTCCCGGCGAGAAAGTGAAGCTCTTCACTTCCGACCGCCGGACCAAATTCACTTTTGACAGCACCTCGAAGGTGAGCTACCGGAACAACCAGACCTCCGAGGAATCGTTCTACATGCAGCAAATGAGCGATTCATTGTTCGACACGTCGTCGCGCGATTCGACCAATTCCAGTAATCAGTCGAAAGCCCACGTTGATGGTCATGGCGATGCCGGTATCGATATTCTCGGCCTGGGCGGCTCGGCGAACATGAGCGGGAATTTCGATTCCAATTCGCTCTCTACCTTCCTCGGGGAACACAGCAGCCACGCCCAGTCATCCAGCAATGCGGCTGAGATGGGCACTCGGAAGGCAGCCAGCGTATCCGTGGGCGAAGTGCAAAGCCGCACCCATACCGAGACCGAATCGGAAGATCACTTCGAGTCAGCTTCGCGTGAATTTACCAACCCGAACAAGTGTAACGCGGTAACCTTCCTCTTCTACCAGATCAACAAGCAACAAACGATCACCTACAAGCTCGAAGCAATCGAGCGCAGAGTCATTCTGGATCCCAGCAACGACTTCACGAAAGTGGTTCTGAATCCCTTCACTCCCAGTGACGGCCTTGGCCGCACATCGATCAATTTGTTGCCCGTTGATCCGCAAACCAGGTTCAATTCGCTCAACGCAGCAGTCCGCGGCACGGTGCAGCAGCAACTCGGCCCTACCCAGGTGTTCAATCGCGAAACGCTCCTCGCCAAGATTCGCGCCGCCGCCCTCAAACAGGTCGAGGACGAGCTTAAGAGCGAAGGGTTGCTCGACGCGGATGGCAAGGTTTCACCGCAAGCCCAGGACCGCTTCTCCTTCCAGAAAGACACTTCGCTACCTACTCCTGGAATTCTTGTAAAAGGATGTTTGGACGATTGCTCGATCTGCGAGCCGGCACTCAAGCAGGAGATCGCCCTCGGCCTGAAGCGCAAGGAGTTGGAGAACAAGCTCCTGGAACGCCAGATCGAATTGCTGGATAAGTCGCAGGAATACCGTTGCTGTCCAGGAACCAGCGGTAGTGCCTCTCCACCGGCGTAATCCTCGCTTGCAGGTGCGGGGGCATCATCCTTCCCTTCTTTTGGAAAAGGGTAGGTAATTTCACCACACTGTGCGGCCTAGTGCCCCCGCCTCCCCGTGGCCAGCGACGAGCGTCGAATTCGCTCTCGTGGCTTATCGCCATCTTTTGGCCGAGAGGGCGGAACAAGAACGATGCATGCTGATACTCTTCCTTTTCCTGAGGAATGGATAGGACTAACTTTCTTCCCAACGACCTATTAAATTTAGTTGAAAACTGACGGCTGACAGCTAGGACCATTCAGGCCCTAGCCACCTTCAACAGTTCTCCGAGCGTCATCACCTTCATCGTTTCCAGCTTTGCCAACAGCTTCTGCCACAGCCGCGCTGTAACGAATGCATCCTCCAGCGCGTGATGCGCTTCGTGAAATTCAATCTCATAGATCTTTGCCAACGCAACCAGGCTGACATTCGCCATTTGATGCTCAAAATCTTCGCGATAAGGACCATTCTGCAAAATCCATCGATGCGCCTTCGCAGTATCAGCCACAGGATTGCTGAATCCATGTTGGTGTCCGAGT
>Ga0126379_10003479_pt1 | contig 10187 bp, 10 predicted proteins | sample PanSoiMetPlot_24_FD_92640 | JGI IMG/M metagenome (GOLD analysis project Ga0126379, IMG submission 92640) | Tropical forest soil microbial communities from Panama - MetaG Plot_24 | ecosystem: Environmental > Terrestrial > Soil > Tropical forest > Bulk soil | place: Panama | collected 2016-02-17 | reverse complement strand
CTCCAGATCTCTGCGCTGGCGCGCGTTACCGTCGCGAACCACAATCAGATCGATGTCGCTACCCAGGTCCGCGTTCCCGGCTTCGGTGCTGCCAAAAAGGTAGACGGCCTGGACTGCAAATCGGGCGGGATCGATGGCGCTCGCAATGCGCTCCGCGAACCTTTGCCGCCAGCGCCAGTGTTCCGGTGCGGCACCCAGTCTTTCGCCACTGAGTTCCCGTTGTTTCCACTCGAGATACTCACCGATTCGGTGGGCAATATTGTCGAGTAGTTCACGCTCTTCGCGCAGAAATGGTCCTTCCCATATCGGAGGTTTCTCCTGCTTGTAATGAACCTCAATCGCCCCAAGCGGAGTGCGCCAAACCGAGATCGGTGAACGCAGCCGCCAAGGTGTGTCGACAAAGTCGGGCAGGGCATGCGTGCGGCCCAGATATTCAATGCGAGCCGTAGTCTCTTCGGGATACTGCCAGGCTGGTGGAATCGCATCCAGCACCCAACGGAAGACCGCCTGAGGGGGTTCATCGCGGCGGGAAAGAGCCGCAGAAACGTTGTAAATGCATCTCAGTTCCTTGGCCCGTTCTCTGAGTGCCCAAACTTCGTTACCGTGGTCCTTTGCTCCCTCTTTCATAGATCCTTCGTCTCGCCGCTTAGAGATTCAGATTTGTAAGACGTTCGTCTACCTTCAGTGATTATAGTCAACTGCCGAAAACAGACGATGTAGCTCATTGCTGTGATGCGATGTTCGAAGCTGCGGTTTTTGCGCCAATTTCCGACTCTTCAGTGATGGGAGTCCCCTGATGAAACCGACGCTGCCAGCCGACGTTCAAACGGACCAGACCCCGCACGACGCCCAGCTATGGCGGTACGCCAGCTGACGCACGCTCTCAGGCGAGCCGATGTACGCCTTCGGAAAGTGCAGCACGGCCACGCCGTTCTCGAGCGTGATACGGTCCACGGCGGAGGCGTGAATCTGGATGGCTCGGTTTTCCATGGGCACGCTTGTCTCAGGCAGGAGTTTAGGTTAAACATGCACCCGAAGAGCCCCCATGACGCGGAAAGGAGAGATCTGGATAGCCTCCCGCCACTCTCCTCTACTCGCAACAATCGGGCATCACTTGACGTTGATGGTTGTGCCGCTATTCAGGCAATGGACAAGAGTCATGTGCTATGCTCGCAAAAGGACGTAGCACATCGACGTTATCGACACGCGGTCGGACCCTTGTAAGTCCCGCAGTGGCTGGTGGTGTTTCAACGGATGCGACGAGCAACGATCGTCATGCAGTACTAGCTGCTAGCTTGAGTAGTTCCTCCCGTGAATCTATTCGCCAATCTGCTCCCCACATGCTTCGCCGATTTCTTGAACTCGCATTTTTTGCTGGCCTCGAAGTGACTGCATTGGCACAGGGCGGCCGTATGCCCGGCCCGGAAAACAATTTCGACGCGATGATGAGAGGCAACGGCATCATGGACCTGTACACGTTGGAGGAGATCGACCGAAAATTTGCGAATCAGACCGAAAGCCGGTCTGAGGAGAACCTTTCCAAGTTGGACCTCAAGGCACCCGGACGAGCTCGACGCGAGTATTCGAAAGGTCTGGCGGCGTTCGCCAAAAAGGACTTCCGGGCCGCCTCCGAGAACTTCGGAACGGCGATTTCCATTTATCCAAAGTTCGTGTCAGCTCACAACGCCCTCGGGTGTGCGTACTTTAGTCTGGGGCAAAATGAGCTAGCACTTCAGGAGTTCCAGCGGGCGACTCAGTTGGATGATCATCTATCAAGCTCGTTCCTGAATCTTGGGCGCGCCGAACTAGCTCTAGGGCAGGATGCCAACGCGCAAGCCGATTTCGAGAAAGCGCGATCTATCGCTCCCCTCCTTCCCAACATCAGTTTAGCGCTGGCCTACGCGCAATATCTGAACCATGATTACTCTGGAGCAATCAAGACCGTGCAGCAGGCCCACGGTCATCCTCACAGTGGCGTCGCAGCTCTGCACTATTTTGCGGCTGCGTCATGGCTGGCGCAAAACCGCTTTTCGGAGACAAGCGTTGAGCTCGAGATTTTTCTTCGTGAGGATCCCAACTCCCCGCTGGCGGACCCAGCGCGAAAGACGATAGCGCAAATCGAACAGTATGAGGCCCAGCCTCAGTTCGCAATAGCTTCCAGTGCGCCGATGTCTTCTGCCGAAAACTCCGCTCCTTCACTTCGGGGCCAAAAAGTTCTCCAAGACAACAGGCAGAAACAGCAGATCGCGGAAGCAGAAACTGAAGATCTCGCGTGTTCTTCATGTCCGACTTCCGGGCAGCCGATCGGGGACTCCGCTTCGAGAGAAGTCACCGCCGAAGTCCGGAGTTCGGCCCGACAACCATTCACTTTTCGTAGTTCGATCGACGAAGTCGATGTCTTCTTCACAGTTACTGATCGCGGCCGCCCGGTGAGCGATCTCAGGTCGAACGAAATACGCATTCTCGACGACAAGCACCCTCCCGCAACGGTTGTGGACTTTCGCACCGAATCGCATTTGCCTCTACGACTGGCTGTCGTGATCGATACCAGCGAATCGATCAAGGACCGCTTCTCAGTCGAGCAGGCAGCGGGTACCGATTTCTTGCGCGAAGTCTTGACCGGCAAGGATGACTTGGCGTTTGTGGCCGGCTTCTCCAACTCCGTATTGCTCGTTCAGGATTTCACGCACGATCTCGCCCAGCTGTCACATGGAATGAACCAACTTGTTTCGGTGGGCGGGACAGCGATCTGGGATACCGTCGCTTTCGCCGCAGAGAAACTGGCTGAAAAGTCCGAACCGCAGCCCGTGGCCAGAATGATCGTCATCATCAGCGACGGAGACGACAACGCGAGCAAAGCAACTCTGAAGCAAGCAATCGAGAAGGCACAAAGCAACGAGGTCGCGGTCTACACCGTGAGCACACGCAACGAGGATCCGGAAGAGTCGGCAGGGAGCACTGGCAATCACGCGATGAAAACGTTGGCACGACTTACAGGCGGTGTTGCCTTTTTTCCCGGCTCAGCCAGCCACCTCAAACGCAGCCTGGCGGATCTGCAGCAGGTAATTCGTAGCAGGTATTTTATTTCCTATCGGCCCGGGCGGTTTCAGCGTGACGGGCATTATCGGACGCTTGAAATCGCCGCAGAGCGGAACGGGCACAAGCTCAAAGTGAACGCGCGCAAAGGTTATTACGCATCGCTAAATTGAGATGCAGAATTACCTGGGCTAAAACTCGATGATCCCGCCCGGGCAGATGCAGGAATCTTTCCGATTGATGCGGCACCCATGACCTTGTATTCAAGCGCGTCGGTACCGGATTGTCTCCCGCGGAGTCCCGAAATAGAGACTCCAGAATGGTAGACGCTTTGCTTTCCAGAATGGATCCCATGATGATATTGCCCCGGGAATCCCTCGCTGCAACCGGGATCGCTGCTTGCTGAACGTCCAGCCCCATACACCTTTCACCGCTCATCGGGGATGCTCCCTTCGTAGGTGATCATTCCGAACGATGACCACCTACTTCAAAAGGGCGCCCTCTTCTAATGCGATTAGGGCTCAAAACCGCCTTGATGCCTGATGAGCTTATCGCCTGATTCGAGGAAGTGACGTTACTCGTAGCGCAACGCCACCATCGGATCGACTTTGGCGGCGCGCCTGGACGGAATATACGAGGCGAGTACTGACACCAGCGCGAGCGCGGCGAGTGCAACCAGCATCACTCTCGGATCGTAAGCAGAAACGCCCACAAACAGACCTGCGCAAAGCCGCATCAGTACCGTGGAGGCGGCAATTCCGATCAATTCACCGGCGAGAACTAACCGCAACCCACTCTTTAAAATCATGCGCACCACATCCCGATGCTCGGCACCTAATGCTATTCGGATTCCGATTTCGTGGGCGCGTTGCGCGACAGAATAAGCCATCACTCCATAGAGTCCGACTGCAGCCAGCACTAGCGCCAGCCCTGCAAATCCTGCCAGCGTAATGGTGCTCGTGCGGCGGAGGGTGAGCGACTGAGACGACAGCAGGGTCATCGGCATCGCGTCAAACACGGGTTGGTCCTTGTCTACATCCCAGATCGCTTGTTCCGCTGGTTTCAGTAAAGTCCCAGGTTCGCCCCATGTTCGTACAACAAATGCCAGCAGGAAACTCTGGGCTTGTGCCAGCGGACGATAGAGCTCTGCATGCGTCTCTTCCTCGGGACCGAATGCCTTCACATCGGAAACCACGCCCACAATCCGCCATGTCTCAGGCGAACCGTTATCCTTGAGTTCTAGAACTTTGTCGATCGCACCCTCATTTCCAAAATAGCGATGCGAGAGCGTGGAATTCACAACCGCCACGCGTTCGGATCCGGCGCGATCTGCACTAGTGAAATCTCTGCCTTCGAGTAGCGGGATACCCATCGTGGCGAAATATCCTGGAGAGGCTCTACGGTTATCGGCAAGGGGCTTGTTAGCATGATCTGATATCGCGCGGCCTGCGATCTGGAACTCAATGGTCCCCCAAAAACCGGTGAGGGGAAGATAATTTGTCACCCCTACCGATTTGACGCCAGGCAATCGCTGCATGCGGTCCATTACATTGTTCACGAAGGCCGCCTGCTTCTCCGGTTGATTGCCTGGGTATCGATTCGGAGGTGGGAAGACCTCGAGGGCCAGCAATTGTTCCGGACGAAAACCGAGATCTTCGTTGTACACGTGGCGGAAACTCTCCGTCATCAATCCCGCTCCCGCAAGCAAGATCAACGACAACGCGATTTCCACGACCACAAGTGTGTGCCGCGAGCGCAGCGCACGGACGCTCAATCCCAGAACCCGGCCGGAGTTCTTCAATGCCTCGGTGGTATTTGCGTTTGAGCACTGCAACGCCGGCAAAACTCCAAAAAGCATGGCCGACAGCACAGTGATTCCTAGGGCAAACCAAAAGACCGGCCCTTTCACCGGAATCGATTCGACATGAGGAATGCTTAGATTCGCGACATTGTTCGGAAAAATCACCAGCAGGAAGCGAATACTCCAGAGCGCCAGAATGACGCCGAGGAGGCCTCCCGGAAAGGCCAGCAACAAGCTTTCCACCAGGAATTGCCGAACCAGGCGCGGCCGGCTTGCCCCTAGCGCGGAGCGAACCGATACTTCTGTTCGACGTCCCGACGCCCGAGCCAACAATAGACTTGCGATGTTCACGCACGCAATCAGAAGCACAAAGCCAACGGCTCCGAGCAGCACAAGCAGGGGCGTGCGAATGTCGCCCGTCAACTGCTGTGTGAGAGGTTCAACTAAAGCCGTGGTGCCCTGTTCCATAGCCGGATGCAGCGCCGCAATTCTTCTCTCCAATGCATCCATGTGGATCTGTGCCTGGGCAACGGATACTCCCGGTTTCAGTCGGCCGAGAGCTCGAATGAAGCGGTGGGCGCTGTCATAGTCGGTCGTAGCCGAAGAGGTCAACGACATGGGCACCCATACTTCAGTTTGGGGAGGCTGATTGAAGTCGGGAGGCATGACCCCGATGACGGTATAAGGCTTGGCGTCCAATGTGATGCTTTTCCCGACTATCTCGGGATCGGCGTGAAGAACCGTCCTCCAGAACTTGTCACTTAGTACGGCGACCTGAGCGTTCGACTGTCCCTCCGCTGCGGTGAAGTCACGGCCCATATTCGGAGCAACATCGAGAATACGAAAGTAGTTCGGCGTGATGTCATATCCAATCACCAGCCTCGGCTCACCCGAACCGGTGAGCGTCATCTCGTTATCAAACGAAGCTGCAATGTCCTGAAAGACATCGTTCTCGCGCTTCCAGTCGCTGAAGACGCCGCCGGAAAGGGAAAATGGCTGCGGGCCGCGAGCCAGATTTCGTTCCCAGACCATCATCAACCGATCGGCATGCGGAAAGGGCGTCGATTCGAGCAGTACCCTGTTCACGACGGAAAAAATCGCGGTATTCGCTCCAATTGCCAAGGCTAGCGTAATCGTAGCAACTAACGTGAATCCCGGATTCTTGCGCAGTTGGCGCAAGGCATAGCGCACGTCCTGTAGTAGTCCTTTCATCCTGGCCCTCTCCTACTGCAGCTCAGAACGTTTATGCGCATGCACCGTAGCGGCACCATGTTCGTGACAAGGGCGGATAACCTCGTTCCAAATAGGCGCATGGCGACGCTGAAAGGGTCGGCAAGTGTCCAGCCAAACACCTACGGAAGCAAGTTCTTGATTCCACTACTAAAGCTACCGGTCAGTTGAGGTTATGTCGTCCTTGAGTGTCCAGTTTTGAATTCTGCAGTTCGGCAGCGGACAACAGGGTATGCCTTATCACGATATTGGAAAACTAAGGTTGGCTAGGCATCAGCCAACGCGATAAATCAGGTGGATCGACAATCCGATATTAACCAGTTCTCGCGTATGAGGTTTCTAGACGTACCGTGGGGTCTTCGACTACGCCGGGCCGAACGGGAACTCGCGCGATCGCTCCCGTCCAGGTTGCCTTCCGCGCATATTCCAGAATCCTAGCGACGATTTGCGGCAGTCAGAGAGAGCACAGCATACGAAGTAGCTGCGTCATTCATAAAGAGCGTGGTCTCAGGACTGATGTGGTTCTGTTTGTTCTTGTTCAGAGAGTAGGCCGTCCAAGAGCCTTCGGTCTTGTCCTGATTCGCAGTGAGCCAAGCGAGACTTCGCTTCAGTTGGGCAGTTTCGGGCGAAATCCCTGCCCGCTGAAGGACAAAGGTTATCAGCCCTGTCGCGTAGCCGTCGCTCCTCGTCTCCTGGGGTGTACCATCCGCGCGCTTCCAGTCGCCAGACAGGGAGGACAGGCTCCAGCCGCCGTCAGCCTGCTGCTTTTCCAGAAGCTCGCCAATGACGGCCTTCTGACGACTTGGTTCGAGCAGACCTGGTAGTTTCGAGGCGGCCCATAAGAGAAGGACCCGATTAATAGTAGTCTGCACGGCAAACTCACGGTTGAGGTACTCCCGCAATGGCCCCAGTCTCGTTTGGGCTTCAGGCGTTGTACGATAATCACCTGGCGCGATGCCAATGGCGACGGCGGCCAACGTGGCTCCGAAGTAGTCCGAGTCGTCCGCTTCCCATGGCTCGTTCTTAAAGCGCAGCCAGAGCCACGCGCCCTTCTGCTTGCCGGTAGTTTGCTGCTCAGCCCACATGTTCTCAAATGCCGTACGCGCGTCGTTGCTGAGTCGGCCGCTTTGCGCATCACGATTCGAAAGAATCAGTGCGTTGAGAACGGATTCCGTTCCGCGCGATTCGACCGACTTATATGGCCCGCGGTCCGCATCCTTGTAGAACGGTTCAACCTGCTTCCAGAGGCGCACGCGTTTCGTGACGCTCTCCAGCAGCCGTCGCTCGTTGGGAGACGGGCCTTGCTCCGCCAGGGCCGTTCGAAGAGCGGGACGCGAGAGAACATAAGGAACAGCGGTGTGACACGACACACAAAAAGTTTCATGGTCCCGCTGGGCTCTGGGCCATTCCATCCACCACGACTGCCGCCGGTCCAAGTAAGCGGCCGCAGCCTTCGGATCCCAAGAATTTGCGTTCTTTCTTTCCGGGTTTTCGGGGTGAGCGGCCACGCCTCCTGAACTGTTAGCGACAGACGATTCCGTGCGCGAGGCCTCCACGGAGAGTCCCACCACCAAGCAAGCCATTAGACTGCCCGCCAGTCGCATACCGCTCTTCATAAAATCTTCCCTTCAGGAGCAATCATGCTTGGGTCGGTTGTCCGGGCCTCTGGATTTTCCGTCTCGAATCTGTTTAATCGCAGATGAAAATCGGCCCGTCCTCGTCGGCGCGATTATAGCCCGAAACAAATGGCGCTCCAACCGGTCCGACTTTCCAAGATGGATTGTCGTCTACCGAAAACCCGTCAATTGGCTTAAGAAACTCATTCATCCCTCGCGGGCGAGTTTGACTGAAATCGTCCTGCTCTTGAAAACTCACCCACCAGAAAATGTCCGAAAAAACTGCCCAATAGGAAAGGTTTGACAAACGAACTTCCCGGTTTTCCTCGACACTTTCAATCTCCTGAAGCGTGGCTGTTTTGAAGAAAGGGACTTTTTCGAAGTACTTTGCGGATGGTCGAGTACTTTCGTAATCTCCTTTTATTCCTGACTAAGTCACATACTTGCTTTCGCATGGAAGGCCTCCCCCAAGTCTTTGCGCTTCGACGCGCCCCACGAGTTCGCCTTGCAACTCCCACCCCTGCCGTTCTCCGATGCCAGGATGGGAGCCGCGTGGCAGGCAATCTCCAAGTCATTTCCGCGGCTGGCGGCATGCTCTGCCTGCCTCGACCTCTGGATCCGAACATCCGGGCCAGTTTGATGTTCCTCAGCGAGGGGGGGCCGGTACTAGGGAGGACGGAGATGCTGAGCCCCCTGTCTCCAACCCAACAAGCGTTTCGGTTCGTCGCCCTCGATCAGAAGAACCAGCGCAATTTACAGGTCGCGATCCAGTCGCAATTGAACCTGGAGTCCGCTGAGGAACAGTGGATCGCGAAATACCGGTCGGCACTTCTTAATATGCCCCCCCAGAAAAAGACCCTGAAGCTGGTCCTTAGATCGGTCGCATTCGGAATGCTGGTCCTTGTCGGCGTGGCGTACGTCTTTCATTTTGGGTGGCTAAAATGAACGTGCCTGCCGCAAGTACCCGGCGCTGGCAGCGTCATCCAGTGGATCTGCCGGTCCGCGTTCTGCTCTGCAGCCGCCTTCCTGCGGCTGCGGTGGCTGGCCGAGGCACTGGATTGAGTCAGGGCGGGATGGCTCTCGACGCCGGGGTTGATATTGAGCCTGACGATCTCATAGAGGTTGAATTTCCGACCGCAAATTCTGTGAGAGTCATGGCGGCCGTTCGCAATCGCTGTGGGCATCGTTTTGGGTTGGAGTTCCTCGCATTGCCCGGGCAACCCGGAGGCTTGCCGAAGAACCGGACAGAGGTCCTTTCCAAGCCGCTTGCCAACATCGTCGGCAGCGCGGATGTCGCCGATCCCCCTTCTATGAAGAAAGTGCTTGCAGCCCTGGATCGGAAGTTGCTGGAGATCGATCGTTTGCGGAGGGAGATTGACGCGCTCCTCATTGCGGGCCCCCTGCTTGCTGAGAGACAAACCCGTCCTTAGTCGCGCGATCGTATCGTATGCTCTTCGAGCAGACTGAGCCAGGCGTTTTCTTTTTTCCGGGTCATTTGCTCCACGGCTATGCCGGAAAAGGTCAGGCCAACTCCGAGACAATTTGCAGGAAACCCACGCTCAACCTGTTCGTTGGGCTACTACTGGCGATCGCACTAGAGGACAGAGCCCGGTTTTTTGGGGAATTTCCATGTTCTCCTGTGTCTAATTCATCAATCGCACAAGAAACCGACGCCCAAGGGGCATGGCGGAGGGATGTGTAAAACAACCGCCAGTCTGGCGCCTGAAGGGGGCCCATTTCGATACGCAAACACCTGTAAGGGCAGCTATGTGCGATTGCAGAAATTCAATACAGTCGACCCGATGAGGCAATCAAGGTGATAAGCAAAGCACAGCATCGTCATTCCCCGTCATTCTTCATCTCTTCCTCCGGGAGTGAAAGCGGCAGAACGCGCCAAACAAGACTTACCTCCCTTACGTGCTACCACCCTTCCCCAAGCAGGAGTGGCGCGACCACAACTGGTTCAAAACGCGCTCCCGATCAAACTCCGTCACGGCCTCGATTTATCCAGAGTACAGACCACCTTTGTCGTCCTCGCTGGATTTGATCGTACCCCCGGCCCCGATCCAACTTTCATCCCCATGGGTGGGCCGAAGACCCATGGAAACTCAAAACACCCAGCCTAGTCATGAGCATGATCGCGCCAGTCGTCCGGCGGACTCGGCAAATCCCAAATGTTTTCCGGTTCCTCCAAAGCGATTCCGCATACCTGAGGCCGCGCGGGATCAACATGAACAACCTTCGCACTCGCGCGCATGCCTGTTAAGACAACCTGAATTTTTATTTTCAGTTCATTGCGAAGGGGAGCGCCAGCGGAGATCAATGCTCCGTGACGGTTGACCACGAGTGTCACTCCATCGCACATCAGAGGCTCAGAAACACCTTCAACCAAAATCACGATCTTCAATACAACCCGAGTGCTTCTTCTTCGGGAGTCGCCACGAACGAGAATGTCTGACATACACCGCTCCGTTGATTCTAGAATCATAGTTCCTGGGCAACTT
>Ga0126379_10003478_pt1 | contig 10188 bp, 14 predicted proteins | sample PanSoiMetPlot_24_FD_92640 | JGI IMG/M metagenome (GOLD analysis project Ga0126379, IMG submission 92640) | Tropical forest soil microbial communities from Panama - MetaG Plot_24 | ecosystem: Environmental > Terrestrial > Soil > Tropical forest > Bulk soil | place: Panama | collected 2016-02-17 | reverse complement strand
GATATATCTACGCCGCAATCGGATTCTCGGTCGGGGTCGAGGCATTGAACCAGTTTGCAGCGCGCCGGCGCCGGCTGCGCCGCGGCGGTCGCTCGGTCCCCGGCGCTGCTTCGTAAAAGGGGCGACAGTTGCAGCCTTCCCGGTTATTGCCGCGGAACCGGCAATTTTGTCGAAGAATGTCTGCCGCGACGGCCGCACACCAAAAGAGAACCAAACCAGACGCATCGCCCGTCCGTTTAAAAGCGTTAAAATACGAGTTCTGCGAATCTAATATGACTCACGCTGAGACTTGGCCTTTTTTGCGGTCGACCGCACCGTGCGGCCGGGGCGCCATAAGGGAGTGAAAGGCAATGGCGAAGTTCGATGCGGACACCCTGCGCCAATTGCGCGATTTGGCGGAAGTCGCGATCCGGACCGAAAAACACCCCGAGGTTGCGGTAGTCATCTGGGTAATCGTGGCCGACGAGGAGGTCTTCGTACGTTCGGTGCGCGGCCGCAAGGGACGCTGGTACAGAGACCTCGCGACGGGCGGATCGGCCACATTGGAGTTTGGCGGCCGCCGGCTGGAGGTTAGCGCGCTTCCGGCAAGCGACGCCGACGCGATCGCGCGGGCCAGCCGCGAATATTTGCGAAAGTACCAGCCGAGCCCCTACGCGCAGTCGATAGTTCGCGCCGAGGTCCTGCCGACGACATTGCAGCTGGAACCGCGCTGACCAGCCCATACCGCCTGACTCTCAGGCCCTCCGATTTCGTCGGAACCCGCGGCGTCCCCTGGGTTGAGCGGTTCGTTACTCTGCGGGCGATGCTGTCATGCAGAAACGCAGCTCGCCCGGAAGGACCCGTCCGCGGCTTTCGTCGCGTCGGCGGTCTGGGGGAGGCGCCGGGGCAACAGCGCCGTCCACAAAGCGTAAAAGCTTGCAAAGCCCGCGCACGATGCCCAGGTGACTCGTTGTCGACTTCTTCATGGTTCGGCTTGCCTTCCTAAGCGCGATAGAGCGCCGGACCGCTTCCGTTCGATGTGGTCGTGTGACCGCGCAGTTCGTGCGTGAGCGGCGGCGAATTCTCAATTTGCGAAGGAATTTCAAGCCGCTGGTGTAGAATGCGGTCATGCAGGTTTTCGTGCGCGACAACGACATCAATACCGCTCTGCGGGTGCTCAAGAAAAAGATGCAGCGCGAGGGCACCTTCAGCGACATGAAACGGCGCAGGGCCTACGAAAAACCATCGGAGCGACGTGTCCGCGAGAAGGCCGAGGCGATCCGGCGCCACCGCAAGTTGCTGCGTAAGCGGCTCGAGCGGGAGGGCTATTGAGGGATGAGGATGTCTGAGGCGATGGGCTATCCGAGGGCTTCGTCGCCCATCACATGAGAGCGAAACATGTCGGCACACAAGTTTTCGGTTGGACAGACCGTCCGCTTCTCACCGGATCGTAACCAAGAAGGTGCGACCCGGGGAAGCTTCACCGTCGTCCGCCTGCTGCCCGAAGAGAGCAGCGTTTTCCAATACCGCGTGAAGAGCCAGCTGGACGGCCACGAACGAGTCGTGCGCGAAGACCAGCTGGCTCGATTGTGAGGAGCGAAACCCGATGCCGGCGACATCCTTGAAGGTCACGCGTGCGCCGGCCGGCACCGCCGATGACGTTGCGCCCGAGCTCGGCAAACCGCTGTTCCGCGGCACCGGCGACACGGATTATCTGTGCGGTAATTGCGGCTCCGTCATCGCCGCGAAGATGGGCCCGAACCAGCGCGTCATTATCGACTCGGCAACCTGCTCCGCGTGCGGAGCAGAAAACGAGTTCCCGCCTCACTTGCGAGCGTGAGCCTCGGCTCTCGTTGGCGATCCGGCTGCATCAAGATGCCGAGAACACACCCCCACGCCGAGGCGAGCTACCGCGTAATCCCGCTCGAGAACGGGTCATTCGCTGTCGAGGTCAGCATCCCGGACAGTCATCCGACCACGGTCAGCATGTTCAAAACCAAAGCGGACGCCGAAGCATGGATCGCCGAGCACCAGCGCCGAGTGCAGTCCCAAACCCAGTCGGGCCGCTGGTTTCGCAGCGCGAGCAGCCGCGGCCGCTAGCATCCGGCCAGAAATGGCGCCCATCAAATTTGCGCTAGACCCCGATCAAAGCGGCAAGCTTGCCGCGGACCTCGTCGAGCGTTCCTCTCCAGCCTGCACCATAGCGCCGGCAACAAGTTCGCCCCACCGCGCATGGCGCTCGGCGAGATAAATCACGATGCAGGCATCGAGATAGATCAGTCCCACGAGCTCCGCTCCAGCAGGATCGCAGCATCGATTTCCGCGGCGGAGCGTCGCGCATAGGCTGGCAGGGGGTGGCGGTTGAGCCAATCGAGAACGGCTCGGGCGCTCTCCGGATCCGCCGTCGCGGTACCCGGCGCTCGGATCGGCACGAGCCGCGCTACCGGCTCGCCGCGGTTGGCGATCACGACCTCCTCACCAGCCAGTGCGGACTTGATGAGCAGCGAGAGCCGGTTCTTAGCCTCTAAGATGTCCGGGGGAGGCTGGGTGGGGGTGCGTTGGCCGTCTTGATGGCCTTGTCGGTCTTGACGCGGTAGGGCGGCGCGACGGGGCCGAAAGTTTGCTCCTCGTGATCATCTTGGCCGACTGAATTGACGTGGACCATACACTGGTCCATATTTATAATTCGCTGGTCAGGAGCAATGAGGCAATGCGGGTTGCAGTAACCAATGCCAAAGGTCAGTTGACGGAATTGGTTCGCCGCGCCGAAGCCGGGGAAGAGGTCATTCTGACCAGGCACGGCCAAGCGGTGGTGCGCTTGGTCCCAGTCGAGGCGGCCGTCTCCGCCGAAGCACGCAGAAAGCTCCTCGAGGCGGTGCGGGCCTCCGGTGCGGCCAAGGCGCAGGCCGGAGAAAGCGCCGCCAGAAGCCAGGACTTCCTGTATGGGCCCGATGGATTGCCTGGATGATTGCCGTCGATACCTCGGCACTGATGGCGATTGTCCTAGGCGAAGCAGAAGCGGACGCCTGCATAAGGGTCCTGGAAAGCGAGACGGAGGTTGTAATTTCTGCTGGAACCGTGGCCGAAGCCCTCATTGTTGCCGGCCGGCGCAATGTCGGCGAAGAAGCGGCCCGGCTAATCGACGGGCTGGGCTTTGAAATCGTGTCGGTAACAGCGGCCTCGGCACGGCGCATCGGCGCTGCGTATGCGCGATGGGGGAAGGGCCTTCATCCGGCCGGGCTGAACTTTGGCGACTGTTTCGCTTACGAAATCGCGAAGGAGCATTCCTGCCCATTGCTCTATGTCGGCGACGACTTTTCAAAAACGGACTTGGAGAGCGCCCTGTAGACCCAAGGGTGGAATTAAAGCGGGACGACGCCGCTTTCCTTCATGTCGCCGAATGGCGCGATCTCGGTCGAGGTGATGCTCTCGTTGATGCCGACGATGCCGTATTCGAGCCCCTCGGCGACGCGCCAGATGCGGCCGACGTCGCGGCTGTAGAAATAGGCCGCGAGCCCCCTCCCTTCCCTCCCCCGCAAGCGGAGGAGGGTTAGGGTGGGGGTGTGCTGGCCATCTTTCTAACCGAAACGGGCGCGCCCGCAGAACGATATCATACCTATCGTGATGATGCGCGCTCTCGTGTAGTAATGGGCGATGCGCTGATCGATGCGTACGGGGATCTGTTTCATGTCAATGCGAATCCATCTGATAAGGACCGGGAAGCCATGAAGAGCAAATTCAAGTCCGTTCATAATGCAACCGACCGAGTTGCAGAGGCGCAGGCGTCGACATTCTATGCGCTGCTGAAATTGGCAGATCTTCCGGGCGCGCGAGCGGGCAAATCTGGACTTCCGCCAAGTCCGCCCAAAATGCTGCCTGGGAGGATTTTGACGATCTCATACCCTCTCAGCATTGGATTCGGCAGCGCATGGATGACCTGAAGGAAGCCCGTAATTTCCTCGCGCACAATAGGATGTTGCTGGCGCCAGAGTTTGCACGAATCGAGACTTATGTCGGCGACTGGAATCGACAAGTAGGGGTATAGATACTTGGCCAGACCAATGGAGTACCTGTTTTCTGCGGGTTCATCGGATCGCACCTGACCGCAGCAGGCCCCTGCCGGTATTGCGCAGTTTCTCAAAGAGGGGCCTATCCACTGACTGGTTGAGAAAACCATGCGCGATGGCATTGCGAGTCGCCAAACCCCTCTGGAGATTGGCGTAATCATTGTCTTCGATCATCCCCTCAGTCAGCAGCATCTTCAGCAGAGCCGACGATGAAATCCGGCTGGTCGGCGATATTTTCAGAGCCGAGAGCCGGTGGCGGGCGGCGGCCTCGATAATAGACCACAATAACAGAAACTGGAGGCGGCTCTGATCCTCGTCTTCGTCCACGCTGCCAATTATGTCTAGGCGAGCCAAAAGATCCTCAGTCTCCGGTAGTCGCGGAGGCGGCTGCCATTCGGGATCGGTAAGATCTACGTATACGACCTGGAGCTTCCAGCCGGCACGATGTTCCAATGCTCTCGCGAGGTGTTGGACCTGTTCGAAGCTCGCCGGTGAGGAGGTTTTGAACTCGACGACGATATTTTCGCCGTCCCGGCGAGCGACCATATCCGGTGCCAGCGTGCGCAAAAAATCGGGCAATTGCCGGGGAGAGGGCTCTACCGAGACCTGGTAGCCTTGCCGGGAATACCAGTCGGCGTATTGCCGGATTGCTTCGCGTTCGTTCGTAACAATCTCGGCGTCGGTAGTCATGGTATCCTGCTGTGGTCTGGCGCCAGATCGACGCGAACATATACGAAATCTGAGCCTGATTGCGACAAGCGCTCTATCGCTTCCAATAGATATAGGCTCGCTCCGGTCAGTGATAAGCCGGCGCTGAGCCGGCTCTTTCGCACAAGAAGTTCCGACACTTGCCGGTCATCCCGGAAGAGAACGCCCCTTAACCCGTCGAGCAAGGATTTCGCGATGTTGTCAACGTCGAGAACGGCTTCGCCCTGGTAAAAATAAATGATCAGTACAGCAACGTCCTGATGAGTCGGCCCGGGCCCGCCTTCTTCTATCAGTCGCTCCCGAGCAGCTCGCGACACCCGCTCGCGCCAGCGGCGGCGCGATCGCGGATTGGCATTCGCGCTCCGCGGCGCGCCGGTAACGATAAGTTCCATTGCCGGTCATCGTACTGGCGCGCCGGGGAAAGAGTCAGCGGTCGATGCCGCCCATGCAAAGGTATTTGACTTCGAGGAATTCCTCGATGCCGTATTTCGAGCCCTCGCGGCCGATGCCGCTTTCCTTCATGCCGCCGAACGGGGCAATCTCGGTCGAGATGATGCCCTCGTTGATGCCGACGATGCCGTATTCGAGCCCCTCGGCGACGCGCCAGATGCGGCCGATGTCGCGGCTGTAGAAATAGGCGGCGAGGCCGAATTCGGTGTCGTTGGCCATCCTGACCGCCTCGTCGTCGGTCTTGAAGCGGTAGAGCGGTGCGACCGGGCCGAAGGTCTCCTCCTTCGTGATGATCATGTCGGTCGTCACATTGGTCAGCACGGTCGGTTCGAAGAAAGTGCCGCCGAGTGCGCTGCGCTTGCCGCCGGTGACGATCTTGGCGCCCTTCTTGACGGCGTCGGCGATATGCGCCTCGACCTTTTCGACCGCCTTCGTGTCGATCAGCGGCCCGATCACCGCACCCGGCTCGAACCCGTCGGCGATCTTCATCGCGCCGGCGGTCACGGCGAGACGCTTAGTAAACGCGTCATAGACACCGTCTTGCACCAAAATCCGGTTGGCGCACACGCAGGTCTGGCCGGCATTCCTGTATTTCGACGCAATCGCGCCCTTGACCGCCATCTCGATATCGGCGTCGTCAAACACGATGAATGGCGCGTTGCCGCCGAGTTCCAATGACAATTTCTTGACCGTCCCAGCGCACTGCTCCATCAGCAATTTGCCAACCTCGGTCGAGCCGGTGAAGGTCAGCTTGCGGACGATCGGGTTCGAGGTCATCTCGCCGCCGATCTCCTTGGAGCCGCCGGTCACACAAGAAAAAACACCCTTCGGCACACCGGCGCGTTCTGCCAGTTCGCACAAGGCCAGTGCCGAAAACGGGGTTGCGGTCGCCGGCTTCAACACCATCGTGCATCCGGCCGCGAGCGCCGGGCCAGCCTTGCGGGTGATCATCGCCGCCGGGAAGTTCCACGGCGTGATCGCGCAGCACACGCCGACCGGCTCCTTGGTGACGACGATGCGCTTGTCGGCGGCATGCGCCGGGATCGTGTCGCCATAGACGCGCTTGCCTTCCTCGCCGAACCATTCGATGAACGCTGCGGCATAGGCGATCTCGCCGCGCGACTCGGTCAAGGGCTTCCCCTGCTCGGCGGTCATCAAAGTGGCGAGATCCTCCTGACTCGCCATCATCAGATCGTAGAGCTTACGCAGGACCTGCGCGCGCTCCTTCGCGGTTTTGGCGCGCCAGGCGGGCAACGCGCGGTCGGCCGCCTCGATCGCCTGACGGGTCTCCTCGGCGCCCATGCGCGGCACGGTGCCCAAGGTTTCGCCGGTAGCCGGGTTGGTGACCGGGATCGTGCCGCGGTTCAACGCGTCGACCCACTCGCCGTTAACGTAGCATTGCTGCCGGAAAAGCTTCGGATCCTTCAATTCCATCGGGCACCTCCCTCGCCTCACCTGGGATCTTAAGCCATAGTTACGAAGCAGGCCGCGGCTTGGCAAGATTGGCGGCCGATGCCTCACAGCTCCGGGTGCACGCACTGACAATGATTCTGGCCGGATCTATCCTCGCGGCGCATATCGCGATCATCCTGTTCAACGTGTTCGGGCTGATCGCCGTCCCGCTCGGCGCGCTTTGCGGCTGGGGGTTCGTGCGCGTCCGCTGGTGGCGGGTGCTGCATCTCGTGCTGCTGGGGACGGTGGCGCTGCAGGCGATGCTCGGCCGCGCCTGCATCCTGACGCTCTGGCAGGCTGGCGCCGCCGAAGGAGCGGCGAACCCGGCACCGCTGATCATGGGTTGGGTCAACCGGATGATCTATTGGCCGTTGCCGATCTGGGTTTTTGCGGCCCTCTACGTTGTCGTCTTCGGCTACGCGATCGCCCTCCTCTGGCTCGTGCCGCCGGCACGCCGTGCAACGAGTTAATACGTAGACGACGTGCGGCGTGTGATATCGGCGACGAGCACGGTTCGGATCTCGGGCTTGAGGGCAAAAATGATGCGCCACGATCCGATACGACGCCGAAATGCTCCTTGGTGCCTCTGAGCGGTCTGGTATCGCCGCCGCGCGGTTCCCGCCTCATCCTGAAGAAGAGCGGCTTCGACTCGCTCCCGATCGCGAGCCGGTATCCGCTCAAGCGCTCGCTCTGCTCCGCTACTTAATCTTACGTCCCATTCCATGAAGGACATCGTCGAGACGGCGGGTCTTTCCCCTGGCAAATTGTCGTTCCGCCTCGTCGAGTGCTTCGAGCTCGCCCGGCAGCGGATCGTCGGGCGTAGGCGTCAGCACAATCCGACCGCCCTCGCTGGTCACTTCCAACTCGTCGCCGTCACGCACGTCGAGCGTTTCGCGGATCTCGGCGACAGTGGGATCGTCAGCTTGCCACGGCGCACCGTCGCCTTTGGCATATTGTCCTCCAGGTTTCGCTGGTGCTCGCCAGAATATCGAAGCTTACTCGACCGTGACGCTCTTCGCGAGGTTGCGGGGCTGGTCGACGTCGGTGCCTTTGATGACGGCGGTGTGGTAGGCGAGAAGTTGGATCGGGATCGCATAGAGCAAGGGCGCGACAAACGGGTCACAATTCGGCACCGCGATGCCGAAGGCGAGGCGGTCGGCGAGCCGCGCGACGCCCGCTACGTCCGAGATCATCACGACGCGGCCGCCGCGCGCCATCACCTCCTCGACATTGCCTAGGGTCTTCTCGAAAAGGTCGTCATTGGGCGCCAGCACGATGACCGGCACATTCTCGTCGATGAGCGCGATCGGCCCATGCTTCATCTCGCCAGCGGCATAGCCTTCGGCGTGGATGTAGGAGATCTCCTTCAGTTTCAAGGCGCCCTCCAGCGCCAGCGGAAAGGCGCTGCCGCGGCCGAGGTAGAGGACATCGCGGGTTTCGGCGATCACTGCGGCTATCTCGCGGATTCGCTCGTCGTGGTTGAGCACCTCGGCAGCGCGCGAAGGGATCTCGGTCATCACACCGGCGAGCTCCGCCTCGCGGGCGTGATCGATCGCACCGCGCACCCGCGCCAGCGCCACCGTCACGCAAGCGAGCACGGCGAGCTGCGTTGTGAACGCCTTGGTCGAGGCGACGCCGATCTCGGGGCCCGCCAAGGTCGGCAACACGACATCGGCCTCGCGAGCGATCGTGCTCTCCGGCTGGTTCACGATGGCGATGATCTTCTGGTCCTGCGCCTTCGCATAGCGCAGCGCCGCCAACGTGTCGGCGGTCTCGCCCGATTGCGACACGAAGATCGCCGCGCCACCCGGCGGCATCGCCGGCGCGCGGTAGCGGAATTCCGAGGCGATGTCGATCTCGACCGAAATACGGGCGATCCGCTCGAGCCAGTATTTGGCGACGACGCAGGCATGGTACGCGGTGCCGCAGGCGATCATCGTTATGCGATCGAGCTCGCCCAGTGCAAAGGGCAATTCGGGCAGATGCACGGTGCGGGTCGCCGGGTTGATCAGCGCATTGAGCGTGTCGCCAATGACGGCCGGCTGCTCGAAGATCTCCTTTTGCATGAAATGGCGGTAATTGCCTTTGCCGATCAGCGCGCCCGAAGCCGCGGATTCGCGGACCGGGCGGGAGACCTCGGCATTGCTGCTGTCGAAGACCCTGACCGAATTGGAGGTGACGACCGCCCAATCGCCGTCTTCGAGATAGGTGATACGCCGGGTGAGTTGCGCCAGCGACAGCGCGTCCGAGCCCAGGAACATCTCGCCATTGCCATGGCCGATGGCCAATGGCGGGCCGCGGCGGGCGCCGATCAACAAATCGTGCTCGCCGGCAAACAGAAAGGCGAGCGCAAAGGCGCCGTCGAGCCGCGCCAATGTCTTCGCCACCGCGTCGCGCGGCGACAACCCTTCATTGAGGAAATGCGTCGTCAGGATCGCGACCGCCTCGGTGTCGGTCTCGGTCTGGAACACGTAACCGCGCGCCGTCAATTCGTGCCGCAGCGCCTGGTAATTCTCGATGATGCCGTTATGCACGACCGCAACTCGGTCGGTGGCGATCGGATGCGCATTGGTCTCGGTCGGCAATCCATGCGTCGCCCAGCGGGTGTGCCCGATCCCGATCCCGCCCTGCACCGGCTCCTCGTCGAGGCGCCTTGCAAGATTGTCGAGCTTGCCCTCGGCCCGCCGGCGCTCGATGCGCCCATTGACGAGGGTCGCAATGCCAGCGGAATCATAGCCGCGGTATTCGAGCCGGCGCAGGCCCTCGAGAAGCCGCGGCGCCACCCTTTTCCTGCCGATGATGCCGATAATGCCGCACATTAGCTGTTCTTTCCTCGCAATCGTGCCCGGATCTTGGTGGCGCGCCCCGGCTTGTCGACCTGCTGCCCGCGTGCGATCGACAGCGCATCCGGCGCAACATCGCGCGTGATGACGCTGCCCGCCGCAACGATCGCCCCAGCCCCCACTTGGACCGGCGCTACGAGCGCGGTGTTGGAACCGATAAAGGCCCCTTCGCCGATAATCGTTTGGAATTTGTTAAAGCCGTCATAATTGCAGGTGATCGTGCCGGCGCCGATGTTGGTGCGGGCCCCGACCTCGGCGTCGCCGATATAGGTGAGGTGATTGGCCTTGGCGCCGGCGCCGAGCCGGGCCGCCTTGACCTCGACGAAATTGCCGACATGCACATCCTCTTCGAGCACCGCTCCCGGCCGGAGCCGCGCGAAGGGGCCGACGATCGCGCCGGCGCCGACGGTGGCGCCTTCGAGATGCGAGAAGGAGCGGATCCGTGCCCGCTCCCCTACAGTCACGCCGGGGCCGAAGGTGACATTCGGTTCGACCACGACGTCGTGTGCGAGCTGCGTATCCTCGCTCAAAAAGACGGTCTCAGGCGCTATCAGCGTGACACCCGAATCCATTGCGGCGCGGCGCAGCCGGCGCTGCATCAGTGCCTCGGCCTCGGCGAGCTCGGCGCGGGTGTTGATGCCGATGAGCCCCTCTGCCGGAAGCTCGACGGCGCGGCAAGGGAGCCCCTT
>Ga0126379_10003477_pt1 | contig 10189 bp, 10 predicted proteins | sample PanSoiMetPlot_24_FD_92640 | JGI IMG/M metagenome (GOLD analysis project Ga0126379, IMG submission 92640) | Tropical forest soil microbial communities from Panama - MetaG Plot_24 | ecosystem: Environmental > Terrestrial > Soil > Tropical forest > Bulk soil | place: Panama | collected 2016-02-17 | reverse complement strand
GGTCAAAATCGGCCGCATCGCCGGCCAGTTCGCCAAGCCTCGCACCTCGCCGACCGAAAAGCGCGACGGTGTCGAGTTGCCGAGCTATCGCGGCGACATCATCAACGGCATCGAGTTCACGGCAGCGGCGCGCACGCCAGATCCGCGACGCCAGATCGAGGCCTATCGCCAGTCGGCCGCAACGCTCAACCTGCTGCGCGCCTTAGCCCAAGGCGGTTACGCCAATCTCGGCAGCGTGCACAAGTGGATGCTCGGCTTTGTCAAAGACAGCCCGCAGTCGCGCCGCTACACCGAACTCGCCGACCGCATCTCCGAGACTCTCGGTTTCATGCAGGCCATCGGCCTCGATCTCGAAGACCACCCGGAGCTGCGCACCACCGATTTCTACACAAGTCACGAGGCTTTGCTGCTTGGCTTTGAGCAGGCGATGACCCGCGTCGATTCGACAAGCGGCGACTGGTACAGCACTTCCGGGCATTTCCTGTGGATCGGCGACCGCACCCGCCAATTGGACCACGCCCATATGGAGTTCTGCCGCGGCATCCGCAATCCGCTCGGGGTCAAATGCGGGCCATCGTCCAAGCCCGACGACCTGCTGCGGCTGATCGACACCCTTAATCCGTACAACATGCCCGGCCGTCTCACGCTGATCTGCCGCATGGGCGCCGACAGGGTCGGCGAGCTGCTGCCGCCATTGGTGCGCGCCGTCAGCCGCGAAAGGCGCGAGGTGATATGGTCGTGCGATCCGATGCACGGGAACACCATCTCGTCGGGTTCCGGCTACAAGACGCGGCCGTTCGACCGCATCCTGTCCGAGGTCAAGTCGTTCTTCGCCATCCATCAGGCCGAAGGCACTTATGCGGGTGGTATCCACCTGGAAATGACCGGCCAGAATGTAACGGAATGTACCGGCGGCGCCCGCGCCATCAGCGATGAGGATCTCAACGATCGCTATCACACCTTCTGCGATCCGCGATTGAACGCGGAGCAGTCGCTCGAGCTCGCATTCCTCCTGGCCGAACTGCTGAAAAAGGAACGTCTTGGCAGGGGGTTACCTCTGCCGACTGCGGCGAGGCATAGCCTCTGAGGGAGCGGGCGCGCGGGACGCCCGCGCTCCCAGGATTGCCGCCTTGCCGGGCAGGCGCTAGATGCATTCCCATGAGCACCCGTCCCGTCGACCGGCTTGCCATCGCCATTGCCCAGCTCAATCCCATTGTGGGCGACGTTTCCGGCAATGCCGACAAGGCGCGCAGCGCCCGCGCCAAAGCGGCTGCCGCCGGCGCTGATCTGATCCTCTTCTCCGAACTCTTCATCTGCGGCTATCCGCCGGAGGATCTGGTGCTCAAGCCGGCGTTGCAAGCGGCCTGTCGTGCCGCCGTGGAAGCGCTGGCACGCGATACCGCGGATGGCGGGCCGGCGATGCTCATCGGCACCCCCTGGACTGAAGACGGCAAACTCTACAATGCGGTGGCGCTGCTCGACGGCGGGCGTATCGCGAGCCTGCGATTCAAGGTCGATCTGCCGAACTATGGTGTGTTCGACGAAAAGCGCGTGTTCGCGCCGGGCCCCATGCCGGGTCCGGTGAACGTGCGCGGCGTGCGCATTGGCGTGCCGATATGCGAGGACATCTGGGGCCCGGCGCCGGTCGAATGCATCGGTGAGACCGGCGGCGAAATTCTGCTGGTGCCGAACGGTTCGCCCTACCGGCGCGGCGTGATCGACGAACGGCTCAATGTGGCGGTGGCCCGCGTCAAGGAGGCGGGCCTGCCGCTCATCTACGCGAACCAGACGGGCGGCCAGGACGAGTTGGTGTTCGACGGCACGTCCTTCGTGCTCAACCCCGACCTGACTTTTGCGGTCCAGTTGCCGGCCTTTCGCGAGGACGTCGCCACCGTCACGTTCACCCGCATCGCCGGCGGCTGGCGCGCTGAAGCCGGATCAATCGCGGCGCTTGATACCGGCAGCGAGGCCGACTATGCGGCCTGTATCTTGGGGCTGCGCGACTACGTGGACAAAAATCGATTTGCCGGCGTCGTGATCGGGCTGTCGGGCGGCATCGACTCCGCGCTGTGTGCCGCAATGGCAGTCGATGCGCTCGGCGCCAAGCGGGTGCGTTGCGTAATGATGCCCTATCGCTTCACCTCGCAGGAATCGCTCGATGATGCCGCCGCAATCGCGAAGGCGCTCGGCATCCATTACGACATCGTGCCGATCGCGTCGGCGGTCGATGGACTGGAGAAGGCGCTGGCACCGCTCACAGCCGGTCTGCCGCGCGATGTGACCGAGGAAAACCTGCAGGCGCGGGCGCGCGGCACCATTCTCATGGCGATCTCCAACAAGTTCGGCTTGATGGTGGTGACGACCGGCAACAAGTCGGAAATGTCGGTCGGCTATGCGACGCTTTATGGCGACATGAATGGCGGCTTCAATCCGATCAAGGACCTTTACAAGACCGAGGTCTATCACTTGGCGCGCTTGCGCAATGCGTGGGTGCCGCTGGGCGCGCTTGGACCGGCGGGCCGCGTGATTCCGGATAACGTCCTCGTCCGTGCGCCGACAGCGGAATTGCGCGAGAACCAGAAGGACCAAGATTCGCTGCCGCCCTACGACCTGCTTGACCCCGTGCTCGAACGGCTGGTCGAGCGCGAGGAGTCGATTTCGACTATTGTGGAAGCCGGCTTCGACCGCGACATGGTGATGCGGGTTGAGCGCATGCTCAATGTCGCCGAATACAAGCGCCGGCAGACGGCGCCCGGCGTGAAGGTGACCTTGAAGAATTTCGGCCGCGACCGCCGTTACCCGATCGTCAACCGCTTCCGCGATCCCGGCATTGCCTTGCCGCCGCCGGCGTCGTCGCCGGTCAGGGGCGCGGCGGCGAGCGAGGCGGTGGATTTTTAAGTTGATTGCCGTTACTGCGCCGGTATGAACGTCGGCCCCACCGTTCGCACTGCACGTTTGCCGGGTTGGGCTGCAGGGGACACGGGGTCCGGCGCGTCGGGGGGCGCAGCGACCGGCATGTTTCCGGTCGGCTTGCGGGCCTCCGTTCGCGGCGCCGTGGTGCGGTTTGGCGATTCGGTGCGCGGCTGGGAGAGTGCCTTCGCCCGCTCCTCGGTAACGACGATATCGCCGCGCTCGACCGTCGAATCCTTGGTCTGTCCCAAAGCTTCCGCCCAGGTCTGCCCGGGTTGCTTGCAACTGCACGACGCGTTGAATTCGCGCCGGTAGCGGAAAGCGTTCGGCAGGTCCCTATAGACACGGCCGTTGCTGGCGACCGCCTGGGCGACGTCCTCGCCCGGATTGCGGTGGGAATACAGGACGGCTTCGGTGGCGGGGCACAGCTTCTGGCAGGTTTGCTCGTCTTCGGGAAAGCGCATCGGCGAAGTCGAAAACGAAATCGGAAAATAATATCCGTCGCAGGTACGGACGCATAACGTGCGATAGCCGTTGCCAGCTTGCGGGTAGTCCGCCGCCCCGGGCGGGGGGGCGCCCGGACTGAGAGCACCAAACAGCGTTTCGAAAAATCCCTTCTGTGGGGCCACCGCGGCGCGATATTGCGGACCGCAATTGTTCTGCGCCAGCGCACCAAGGACGCCCTGGCGCTGCATTTCATCGTCGGCACCATGGCGCGAGCGTTGCAGTTCGGCCATGGTGCGATCGATGCCGGCGCGCATCTGGGAGATCTGGTTGTTGAGCGGCCCGCATTGCGGCGACTGATTGGCGAAAATGGAAAACAGGCTCGGCGACTGGCAGCCGAGCCGCTGCCACTGCGATTGGGTGCGATCGAGGTCCGCCTGCTGCTTGTTCAGGGTTTCCTCGATGCGGCGAGTCTGTTCGGCACGGGCCGGGTCCGCGCCGGCGCCGCGGTCGATAGCAGCAAGTTGCGCCTCAAGCCGCCCGCAGACCGGATTTGCGGCAGCCCCCGCGGGTGGCGCGGCCGGCGGATAGGTGCCTTGCGCCGCCGCGGCGGCCGGCATGAGGAGTGCGAGCAGAATGGTGCCCGCGACGCGGCGCGGCAAGCTTCCGATCATTATCGCTCCCGCCGTTCTCCCAAGCCTTTCCTTAAGGCCCTGAGATATTGACCGAAATATGTGCCGCATCGATGGTTTTCGAATCGAATAGGAACAACTCCCAACATTGCAGAATCGTTCGTTGTTTCTAGGGCCGGTTCGGCCAAAGGGAAAGCCGTTTTTGTGTCGCGGCAAAGCGGCTACACGCGCCAAGCTGCCGCCTTATTTCGCGATTCCGATTTTCGGCGCCGCCTCGGCGCGCAGGTTCCACATCACGCCGAGCACGATCAGGCCTGCTCCGAGAAAGACGTAGGCGTCGACCGGTTCGCCATAGAGCCACCAACCGACCAGTGCAATCAGGGGAATGCGCATGAAATCAAGGGGCACGACCAAGCTCGCATCGCCGCTGCGGAATGCCTGGGCGAGACAGAAATGGGAGGCGAGGCCTGACAGCGCAACCGCGCCGACCGCCAGCAGGTCGGCCGCGCCAAGGGCAAGATAGGCGCGCGGGTCGCTGCCCAGCATCGCCAGCGGCAACTGGACCATGTTCATCCATAACAGGATGGCGAAGGTCGTCTCGGTAGAGGTGAGCGCCTTGGTCTGTGTCAGCGATACTGCGTAGCCGAAGGCGGCGCCAAGGACGAGCAGCGACGCCGGTTGGAAGGTCTCCAGCCCGGGTCGCAAAATCACCAACACGCCGAGAAATCCGAAGATCACTACGCCGATTCGACTCGGCGTCAAACGCTCGCCGAGAAACATGGCGGCCAGCAGCGCCGTATGGGCCGGCATGGTGAATTCGAGCGCGAATACGGTCGCAAGCGGCAGCAGCGTGAGCCCCACAGCCCACAGGAACTGCGAGCCGAAATGGACGGCGTTGCGCATGACGTGCAACGCCAGGCGCCGTGTCGTCAGCGCGCGCATCAGCGCGGGATTCAACCCGCCCAGCACCAGCAGGATTGCCAGGCCGCTGCCGTTGCGGATCGCGAGTATCTCCAGGATGCGCAGCTTTCCCGACAGCGCGCGGATCGACACCGCCATTGCGGAGAACGACAACAGCGCGCCTGTCATCCACAGGACGGCGCGGACGAGATCCCGGCGTTGCACGCTATTCGGCGTCCTGCTGGTTGTCCGGGCGCGCGGTGTCGAAGGCGGGAAGCTTGAGCGCCGCCGCGTCGACGGCAATGATGTTGGGAAAGCGCTCCAGCGGCACCTTGAAGCGCCGGGCGTTGGCGACCTGTGGCACGATGCAGATGTCCGCCATCGTCACGTTGTGCCCGAATGCATAGGGGCCGGGCCTGATCAACGCCTCGACCGCTTCGAAGCCGGTAACGATCCAGTGCCGGTACCATTCCTGGATCGCGCTCTGGTCCACCTTGAGGGTGCTGCGCAGATAGCTGAGCGGGCTGGTATTGTTGAGCGGGTGGATGTCGCAGGCGATGATCTGCGCCACCGCCCGGACCCGCGCCCGTTCGATTGGGTCCTTCGGCAAGAGCGGCGGGTCAGGGTAAACCTCGTCCAGATATTCTATGACAGCGAGCGACTGCAGCAGCACCTCGCCGTTGTTCAATGCGAGCGCGGGCACGCGCTTCTGCGGATTCACGGCACAGAATTCCGGCGCATGCTGCTGTCCGCCATCCCGGGTCAGGTGAACAGGCACAGTCTCAAACGCAAGGCCCTTGAGGTGGAGCGCAATGCGCGTCCGGTAGGCGGCGGACGAGCGGAAAAAGGAATAGAGTTTCACGTTTCCTCCTTTTCTCGTTCGGGAACTTCGAGATGTTGAACGTCATACGCGGGCCTGACCCGCGTATCCATCCGCTTCGGGAGAAATGTTTTTCTTTCGACACATCGCCGGGTCAAGCCGGCGATGACGCCGCTTCGAAGTCCAACGGCCACGTCGGCCTTCGCTACTTCGCGTTTTCGGTCGCGGCGGTCGCGCCCGACAACGTCCTGGATCGTTCGGTCAAGCGGTCGACGGCCCGTTCGAACGCCGCCCGGTCGGCGGGATCGATGGATTCCAACAGGCGCTTGGCGAATTCGAGGGCGCTGGGCGCAAGATCATGATAGATCGCGCGCCCGGCCGGGGTCAGCGACAGGAGCGCTTCCCGCCGGTCGGCACGGTTCTCGCGCCGGACGATCAGCTTGCGCTGCTCGAGCGCGCTCACCGCGCGCGACACCTTGGTCTTGTGCATATGGCTGTGGGCGCCGATCGCCTTGGCGGTCATGACTTTGAATTGCCCTAGGGTGACGAGAATGCGCCATTCGGGCACGCCAATGCCGTAGCGATCCACATAGATGCGCGACAACGCCTGGGACACCAGGTTCGCCACCAAGTAGAGGCGATAGGGCAGGAACTCTTCAAGCTTTAACGGCGCCGCATGCGGCTGGGCTGGTTCGCGCGCTTGATCCTTGGCCGAGCTGCCGCCCATCGTCGTCCGCCGTTCGTCAGAGGCTCAAGGATGGCGGAAGTCGCGGCGCCACGCAATCGTATCAGTAGTCAGTAATCAGGGATCAGTAATCAGAGCGCTTCCGATTACTGATCCCTGATTACTGATCTTATCGCTCACACTCGATGGCGACAAAGTCGATGCAGCCGCGCGTACGGCAGATTGCATCGCCGGTCGAGCTGCCGGTGATCTCCTCCCGCTCGGCCTTGCGGAACGATACGGCTTGGCTGTATTTGCGCGATTGGCAGTAGGCGCTCGCCACCGGCTTGCCGCAATTCGCTCCGTTCGCCAGGCACTGATCGACGCCGTAGCCATCGGGCTGGTTTTCCACAATAAAAATCCTGGTTTCGGCGCCGGCCGGGGCCGGCGGAGCCAGCAGGACAACAACCGCTAGGGCGATGAACATGCGCATGGCAAAAACCAGATCTGCGTGGTTGATCTGAATGGCTGGCAGCGGAGACCTTTTGAGCCCGATTTCGTAAACGTGGTCTTAACTGGAGGGAACCATAGGGACTGCAAGGAACGGGATGTTCTTAATCCCTCCCGTCTTCGGGGAGGGTGCAAAGGGGCATCCTCTGACGAAGCGAGGTCGGGTGGGACATAAGATAACGCGATGGCCTAACAAAAGATCCCACCACGCTCTCCCAGAAGATGGGAGGGAGAAGAAACGTGCCTGCCAGATTCGATGCCCAAAAGCTACGGAATTTTGTCGATGCCCTTGACGGCGAGGCCCCGCATGATCATTGTGCACCGCATGAACGGCCCCTTGGCGATTTGCGGCATTTGCCGGGAGATTATCGGCTAGCGTCACGCTGGCTGAGGCCGTCTTTTCTCCCCCCGAGATGAATGGACGCCCGGCCAGCGGAGGCTGGCGTCTTCCGCGCATTTTAACCCTGGCCTCGGGTGGCTACTTGGCGGGCACTTAGGCCGTTTTCACCGTCATGCCCGCGCTTGTCGCGGGCATCCACGTCTTTCTTGCAGTGTTCCGGCAAGCCAAGGCGTGGATGGTCGGGATAAGCCCGGCCATGACTGCCGATAAATGCTAGGTAATCGGCCGGCGCGCCGTTTGCGGATGTTGACAATGGAACTGAAGCTTTACGACACCCTCACTCGCGAAAAGTGGGCGTTCACACCGATCGATCCACAGCACGTGCGCATGTATGTGTGCGGCCCTACGGTCTACGACTTCGCCCACATCGGCAACGCCCGGCCGGTGATCGTGTTCGACGTGTTGTTCCGCCTGCTGCGCTATCTCGCAAAGCAGGGCGTTTGGGACGATGGCAGAGGCGAGACTACCGTCACCTATGCGCGCAACATCACCGACGTGGACGACAAGATCAACGCGCGCGCCGCGGAGGAATATCCCGACCTGCCGCTGAACGAGGCCATCCGCAAGGTCACCGAGAAGACGGACTGGCAGTTTCACGAGGACGTAGCTGCGCTCGGCTGCCTGCCGCCCACGATCGAGCCGCGCGCGACTGAGCACATTGACGAGATGCGCACGCTGATCGAGCGGCTGGTCCAATCCGGCAACGCCTATGTGGCCGAAGACAACGTGCTGTTCAGCGTGCCGTCGATGCCCGATTACGGTGGGCTGTCGAAGCGGCCGCTCGACGAAATGATCGCCGGCGCGCGCGTCGATGTGGCGCCCTACAAGCGCGATCCGATGGACTTCGTGCTGTGGAAACCGTCAAAACCAGGGGAGCCTGCGTGGCCGTCGCCGGCGGGCATCACGGTGCCGGGCCGGCCCGGCTGGCACATCGAATGCTCGGCGATGTCCTGGAAGCATCTCAGCGAGACCTTCGATATTCACGGCGGCGGCATCGATCTCGTGTTCCCCCACCACGAGAACGAAATCGCGCAGTCACGCTGCGTCTTCCACATCGACGCAATGGCGAACTACTGGATGCACAACGGCTTCCTGCAAGTCGAAGGCGAGAAGATGTCGAAGTCGCTCGGCAACTTCGTCACCATACGCGATCTGCTCGCCGATTGGCCGGGCGTTGTCATCCGATTTCAGATGCTGATGACGCATTACCGCCAACCGATCGACTGGACAAAGGCAAGCACCGAACGCGCTGCGACCGCGCTGGACACGTTTCGGCACTTGACCGACACTGCCAATCCCGCCAATGGACGTATTTCCGAAGCGATGTTGGCTTCACTTGAAGACGATCTGAACACGCCGCAAGCAATCGCAGAGCTTCATCGATTGGCAGATGAAGCTCGAAAAGGCGATCATCAGGCAGCCTGCGATCTTGGGGCGAGTTGCGATTTTCTGGGCATCGACCTTCGCGACGCGAATCTTCAGGAAATCTTGAAGAGTCAGCGTGGAGGTATCGACGAGAGCAAGATCGAATCCTTGGTCGCCGCCCGCACCACCGCGCGCAAGGCAAAAAACTTTGCCGAGTCCGACCGCATCCGCGATGAACTTGCCGCCATGGGCGTGGTGCTCAAGGACTCCAAGGACGGCACCACCTGGGAGATTGCGCGATGACCGAGGGTGCGAAGACTTTACACGCGCTCCGAGTTGGTCCCTCCCCCCAATCGAAATCGGCTGTTGCCGATTTCGATCACTTTATTGAGTGGCCGAAACCCGCGTATACGCGGTTTCGGCTGGGGGAGGGTTGGGATGGGGGGTCGGGAGGTTATGGTACGAATGTGCCCCACTCCACGACCCCCACCCCCGACCCCTTCCCACAAAGGGGAGGGGAGAAGCGGCACTGCGGCGCAGAGGTGCAATCATGACCTCCCGCCTCAACGCCCCCGCCGGCCTGCGGCCGTTTCTCCCCAGCGATACCCCGCTGCTCGCTGAAATCTTTCGCGCCAGCATCGCGGAGCTGACGACCGACGATTACAACGAGGCCCAGCAGGCGGCGTGGATGGCCTCAGTGGGCGACGAGGCCGCCTTCGGGGCGCGGCTTGCCGGTGAATTGACCTTGGTCGCCACCGTTGACGGCGCACCGGTCGGCTTTGCGGCGCTCAAGGGCATCGATGCGATCGACATGCTCTACGTCCATCCGGCCGTGGCCGGGCAAGGGGTCGGCGCGCAGCTTTGCGAGGCGCTCGAAAAGCTTGCGCAAGCGCGCGGCGCGGCCAAACTCACCGCCGATGCGAGCGACACCGCGCTCGGTTTCTTCACGCGTCGCGGTTTTGTGCCGCAACGGCGCAACTCGGTGCCGCGCGACGACGAATGGCTTGCCAACACCACAGTCCAGAAGGTTTTGTCCGCCGCCGAGGGGAGCACGCTATGAAACGTCCCGAAACGCCGTTTCCGCGCCATTGGCTTTACTACATCGTGCTCAAGGTCGCGATCATCGTCGCCGCCGTGGTTATTGTGTTGAAACTCCTCGGAGTATGGTGAGCGCCATGCCGCGCGAGCGCCTTTATTTGTTCGACACCACGCTGCGCGACGGCGCGCAGACCAACGGCGTCGACTTCACGCTGCACGACAAGCTCACCATTGTGGCGCTGCTGGACGAGCTCGGGGTCGACTATATCGAGGGCGGCTATCCGGGCGCGAACCCGACCGACACCGAGCTGTTCGGGCGCGAACGCGGCCTGCGTGCGACCTTCACAGCGTTCGGCATGACGCGGCGGCCGGGCCGCTCGACCGCCAATGATTCTGGTCTCGCCGCGCTGCTCGATGCCCGCGCCGACGCCATCTGCTATGTGGCAAAGACCTGGGACTATCACGTGCGCGTCGCCCTGGAGACAACGCTCGAGGATAATCTCGCC
>Ga0126379_10003476_pt1 | contig 10191 bp, 14 predicted proteins | sample PanSoiMetPlot_24_FD_92640 | JGI IMG/M metagenome (GOLD analysis project Ga0126379, IMG submission 92640) | Tropical forest soil microbial communities from Panama - MetaG Plot_24 | ecosystem: Environmental > Terrestrial > Soil > Tropical forest > Bulk soil | place: Panama | collected 2016-02-17 | reverse complement strand
TGCAGGTCCATGCCTGATCGAAAGGGATTGTTGATCGACAAGCAGCAACTAATGGGGATCCAGGAATTGTCGGTCACCTGTGGATTGGCCTTGAAGTCGTTCTCGCCACCTTTCGTGCCACCGTCCAGTGCGTGCCAGAACGCAATTTGGCCGAGAAATAAATCGTTAGGATCGTATGATCCGACCGAAAGCGTGTTGTTAAAATCCAGCTGCCCGTCGTGCGGTGGCGTCGGCAACTCGCTCCACGCATCGCCACCGTTGACTGTCTTGAACAGACGATATTGATCTTTGTCGACCCGAAAGCCGGCGTAAACCAGCGGCAACGGTTGAGAAAATCCCAACCCGGTCCGCCCGCCGAAAGCGAGCGCGATCCAGCCAATATCGCTTGTCGGCAGACCGTTGGTAAGTTGTTTCCACTGAGTGCCTGTGAGATCGGTCGACTTGAAAATTCCTATCGAGAAGAAGGAAACATAAAGAACGTTCTGGTATGGATCGATCACCATATCGGCCGCCCCGCCATTTTTCGGCAGGCCATTGGCATCCGTTAGGCGTTTCCAGCAATCGCTGCCGTCTTCCAGATAAACAAACAACCCGGCATTCGTTGCCGCAAAAATCCGATCTGGCTGTCTTCTTGGTCCGGGCACGATAATCCGTTTGGCCGTCGCGTTAGTAGCGACCGGAGGCACGATTATTTGCCCGCCTGGCACGATCACCAACCGATTCACAACCGAAACATCTATCGCGCCGTTATCGCATTGGCTGAGATTCGCTCCCGTAGGCGTCCATGTGTCGCCGCCGTCGGTCGACCGAAAAACTCCAAGAGTGGGTCCCGTTATAGGCGTTCCCATATGCGAATCGCCGGTGCCGGCATACACAGTTCGGGAATTCTGCGGATGGATCGCGACTGCGCCCATGCACAATGTTCCTTGCGGAAGACCACTGAAGACTTTGCGGACGAACTGGGTGTCAGCGACGGCCTTCCAGTTTGCTCCGCCATCTTTTGTTCTCCAAAGACCTCCCGCGGCCGTGGCAACAAAAAAGGTGTTGCCGTCGTGCGGATCAAGTGCCACCGCGTTGGTTTGGCCGCTGATTACGTCGTTGTTGGAAAGCGGCGCACCGAACGGCCCGATTGAGATCCATTCCTCCGCGTGCGTCTCGATCGCTGCCGCGACGCATGCACTGATCAAGAGAATCCTGAGTCTAGTGAATGCTGCTGAGAAGGTCGTCAGGCAATCAAAGCCCAAAGCTGAAGGGCGCAAGAGATTGTTTGAATACAATTGGGGCGACTAACGACCAAACGGTGAACGAATTGGTACGATGAAGAAAATTATCACTTTGCTAGCAGGGTGGTCACTGGTGCTGGCCGGAGCGGTTATGGCTCAGCCACCGCCGGAGGGACAGGAATCACCGGCCAAGAAAGGCGGCGGGAAACAAAAAACCGAGCAGCCGACGGAGACGAAACCAACGCGCAACGCGCCGGCTCAAAGAAAAGGCAACGCGACTAACGCACAGCAGCCAACTAGTGCCGAAACGGGTGCGAAACGCGGCGGCAAAGGCGAGCGCCGATCGGCGATGGGCACGGCCGAATCGCCGCCAGCAGGCGCGGCAGCGAAGACGACAGCCGAAACGTCACCGGCTGCGGGCGGTGCAACAAAGGCCGCGGGGCAAGAGGCGGCAGGCGGCAAGAAAGGCAAGAAAGGACGTAACGCGCCGGCAACGACGACTGCCGAAACCGGAGCGGCGGCATCGCCCGGCGCAACAACTCAACCGATGGAGCAGGGCAAGAAGGGCCGCAAAGGCAAGGCAGCAGCAGCGGCATCGGCGTCACCAGCAGCGTCAGCTCCCGCGGCAGTCGCAACAAGCGCGCCTCCAGCAACAGGCGCGGCAACTGCACCGGCAGCGAGTGCAACAGTTGCCGCAACAGGTGCAGCTGGAACAACCGGCGGAACTGGAACAGGCGCGATGACGAAGGAGCAAGGGACGGTTGGCCGCGGCGGTAAAAAAGTGGAGACGCAGCAGGTTCAACAGATCAAACAACAACACGCGAGTTTTCGCGCGCAACCGCGACCGGACAGAGCGCCGACCGTAACATTTAACCAAAATTATCGGATCGTTGGCGTGGAGCGCTGGCAGGGACCACAGTACGAAGTGTTCCGTGTCTATCGTCCGGAATGGCACGATCAGGGTTGGTATCGACAGCGCTATGGTCGAGTCGAGTTGATCGCCGGCGGCTGGTACTTCTTTAATAACGGATACTGGTATCCGGCCTGGGGCTACGAACCGAGCGCAGCATATTATGCTTACGACGGACCGATCTATGTTGGTCATCGTGCCGAGCCACCGGATCGCGTGATCGCGGATGTGCAAACCGAGTTACAGCAGATGGGTTATTACACCGGCGAGGTGGATGGATTGCTTGGACCGTTAACGCGACAAGCGCTTAGAGATTACCAGGCTGACCACGGTTTGATGGTAACGGAAGTGATTGACGAGCCGACGCTTGATGCGCTGCAGCTCTCTTAGCGGAGGTTGAGGTGTTGAGCAGTTGAGCGGTTGAAGAAATAGCCGACACCCGAAAACGGAAAGGCGAAATCAGCGACCAGCTTAGCGAGCTGAAACCGCGGCGGGTCGAGGCAAAGTGTGGGTGGCGTCATCGAGCGCAGCGGCGAGCTTGTTGAGATCGACTGGTTTCGCCAATAACGCGAGTGCACCGGAATCGCCGACAATTCCGGTGGAGGGCGCCCAGCCGGAAACGAGGATGACGCGCGCGGTCGGATCTTTGGCGACGATGTTGCGACAGGCGGTGGCGCCGTTGAGTTTCGGCATCCAGTAATCCATCAGGACGACGTCGGGCCGATGGTGGTTGTAGGCTTGGATCGCCTCCACCCCCGAGCCCACGACGGCGACAATCTCGTGGTTGCAGTGCCGGACGAGGTCCGCCAGCGAGGTGCCAACACTCCGCTGGTCGTCGGCGATGAGGACGCGCATGCCCGTTTTGGAGCAAGGCGCGAGCCAAGGGGAAGGGAGCAAGGAGCAAGGAGTTCGGAGCCAGGAGCATGGAGATTCGAGCTCGGAGATCGGCGGGGTTTGACAGGGGGTGAATTAGCAAAGAAGAGAACGCGATGATCAGGGTTTTTCTCGGGCTGGCAGTTTTTCTTGCGGTATTGACGAGCGCTGAAGCGCGGCCGCGACCCACTCCGGCGCCGACGCCAAGCGGCAAGACCGCGCGGTTGATCGTGCAACGCGCGCCGAATTTCGGGAGTGACCTTTTCATCCGGTTGTTGATCGACTGGAAACAGGTGGCCAACATTCCGCGGAACCAGCATTACGGCGGAGTTATTGTGCCCGGGCGACACACGGTGACAGCGCTGGCGTTGCCGAATACAGAAGCGCGGCGCCCGACGTCGATCCGACTGACGGCGAAGGCGGGACAAGTTTACATTTTCACGGCGAGCTGGGATTCGGACCGGCTTGTTCTTATCCCGAGCAATTACTACATGCCGACGACAAGGGTGAACAAAAATTGAGAAGGAAGAAGGCGAGGTGAAAACGTCGGAGAAATTTGAGGAGGCGTTGGTCTACGCGACGCGGTTGCATTGTAACCAAACGCGGAAGAAAACCGGGATTCCGTACGTTGCGCACATTCTCGGCGTGACGGCGATCGCGATGGAGTACGGCGCGAATGAGACGGAAGCGATCGGCGCGTTGTTGCACGACACGGTCGAGGATTGCGGCGGCGCCGAGCGGCTGCGCGATATTCGGGGAAAATTCGGCGATGCAGTCGCGCACATCGTGGACGGTTGCACGGACACGGATCAAACGCCGAAGCCGCCGTGGTTGGAACGCAAGAAAGCGTACGTCGCGCATCTCAAGGAATCGGATTCGTCCACTCGACTCGTCTCCGCTTCGGACAAATTGCACAACACCCGCGCGATCCTTGCGGACTTGCAGCGGCACGGGCCGAGCGTGTTCGAAAAGTTTGCCGGCAAAAAAGACGGCACGCTCTGGTATTATCGCACGCTGGTGACGGCGTTCCGCGAATTCGGCGACCACCCTGATCTGATCGACGAACTGGAGCGGGTGGTGGCCGAGATCGAGAGAATTTCGGGTCAGGCGGCGAGCCGATCGACCGCGGACCGGAGTTGATCGACGTCGAACGGCTTCGGGAACATCACGGTGACATCCATCCGCTGATAATCTTCGCAGATTTCGGATGTGAGATTCGCGGACACGACGATGATTTTGCCGCCGACATTGCGATTTCGGATTTCACGCACCAATTCGATCCCGGTTAGCTTCGGCATCTTTTGATCGACAATGATGACGTCGAATCGATCCGAAGTGGCGTCGAGATGGTGGAGTGCCTCGATGCCGCTCTCGACACAAATGATCTCATAGCGGGGTCCGCCAAAGACAAATCGAAACGCGGTGGTGACCGACGGTTCGTTGTCGACGGCGAGAATTTTGAAGACGCGCTCCATGGGTTGCGATTGAAAAAAGCAGCAGTGATCGGGCCATTTGGAACACAGAAGTGACGGGTGACAAGTGACAGGAGCAGCAGCAAATTGACGGTTAAGAGTCAAAATATGAAGGCGTATCGTTATTTGCTAAATGCATTGGTTATCGGGAGTTCAATTTGGATGTGCGGCGGCTGCGCGCACAACGCGGAGACCGTGACCACAACGACCGCGAATCCACCGCCAAGAACTTACGACAGCCAGGATTTATCTCGAACCGGCAAGCGCACGTCCGGTGAAGCCGTGCAGGCCGCGGATCTGTCAGTGACCGCGACGACCGGAAGATAACAAACAAAAGATCGGAGGAACAAATGGACAATCGAATTACTCGGAGAAAATTCGTTGAGCTAAGCATGGCGACAGGGGCAACAATTTTCGCAGGCGGCAAAATTCTGGGCGCCGGATCGACCCCGGGGGCGGCCACAAACTCGACATTCAAGATCGGCGGCGATCTCGAAGTGAACCGTCTCGGTTTCGGCGCGATGCGAATCACGGGCGAGGGGATTTGGGGTTGGCCGCCCGATCGCGCGAACGCGGTCAAAGTCTTGAAACGTGCGGTCGATCTCGGCGTAAACTTGATCGACACCGCCGATGCCTATGGGCCGGAAACGAGCGAGCTGCTCATCGCCGAAGCGTTGCATCCGTACCCGAAAGGACTCGTCATCGCGACCAAGGGCGGATTGACTCGACCGGGACGAGAACAATGGGTGCCGAACGGCCGGCCTGATCACTTGAAAGAAGCGGTCGACAACAGTTTGAAACGGCTAAAGCTGGATCGGATCGATTTGTATCAACTGCATCGGATCGACAAGAAAGTGCCGGTTGAAGATTCGTTAGGCGCTTTGAAAGAAGCGCAACAGGCCGGAAAAATCCGGCACATCGGATTGTCGGAAGTGTCGGCCGAAGAAATCGAACGGGCGCGCAAGACGGTGCCGATCGTCAGTATTCAGAACCGCTATAACTTTGACGACCGGAAATGGGAAAGCGCGCTCCAGTTTTGCGAAAGAGAAAACCTCGGATTTCTGCCGTGGGCGCCGGTCGGCGGCAACCGCGGCTTGAGCGGCAATTCAGTCGAGGCCGTTTCCAAAGCGCATAACGTGAGCGTCTATCAAATTGCGCTGGCGTGGTTACTGCAACGGTCGCCGGTCATGCTGCCAATTCCCGGTACGCAGAACATTCAACATCTGGAAGACAATTGCGCGGCGGCGAAATTGAAGTTGACGTCGGAAGAGTGGAAATCGTTGGCCGCATGACGCGCCCAAGTAAGAAGTAAGAATTAGGAAGGCCGCCGCTCTGCGGCAATCTATATCTAGGGAACACTTTCGCCAAACTAGCGGGGCGTAATTAAGACGTCGAAAACCGCGCGCGAACTTCCGCGGAAACGCGCGTCGGTTTTCCGGTGCGAACATCAATCGGCACCTAAAGCGTGCGCGCTTGCGCGAGCAGGACGTTGATTGATTCGCCTCCCGGCTCATCACCCCTCGCGGGCTTTCCCGCCCATCTCGCTCGGCTCCCGCCCGCTCGATTGTCGATCTTGCGCCGAACTTCAGTGAAGCGCTCGAATTTGAGCCGGCTGGCTTGACCGACCCACGTTCGCAAAACGATCTCGTCGCCGAGATTCGCCGGCGTTTTGTAATCGATCTCGTGCCGAACCACGACCCAGCCAATCGCGCTTTGCGCATCCGCGCTGGCGAGCGCTCGCCAATGCGCGGTCGCGACGTCCTGGACCCAGCGCAAGTAAACCGCGTTGTTCACGTGGTCCTGTTCGTCGATGTCGGCAGACTGCACCGACACATTCATTTCGAACGTGGTCATGCTGGTGGTTATTAGTTACTCGTTGATAGTTTATCGTGCGAGGCGCGACTCAGAGATCGGTTTTGACCCGGAAGCGTTTCATTAGCTCCTGGCGAATTTCCATTTGCAGGTCGGGCTGCAAACGGCTGAGGACTTTTTCGCGTCGCTCCGGATCCATGGCGGCGAATTCGCGCACCATTTTCTCGCGCGTTCTATATTTAGAGTACTTGCTCCAGCCGATCCCGACGGCGATGAGCGCAGAGATCACCCAAACAGTGATGTCGGTTCCGCTGACCATCGCGAGCGAAATTAAAAAGTAGGAATTAAGAATTATGAACTGAAGAGTAGCACGTTTTTCCCTTACGCTCCCGCTACTTACGCACCTGCTAGTTCGGCAGAATGTGCCCGACCGAAATTAAGAAGTAAGAATTAGGAAGGCCGCCGCTCTGCGGCAAACTATGTTCAGGGAACTAACCTGCCGAACTAGCGGGAGCGTAATTAAGAAGCCCAAACTGCAGAACTTCTTAACTCTTCCTTCTTACTTTTCTTACATCCGATGCGGATTGTGTTTACCTTTTTGCCAACCGTAATGGTGTCCGGGCGGCGTCGGCTTCGGTGTGACCCGAGCCGGATTGTTGTTTGGTCCAAACCCCTTCCCTTTTCCGTTTGGCTGCGCCGTTACAAAGAGCGGCAGCATAAGACAAGCGACCACAATCACGCTGCTCAATATTTTCATCTGCATTTTTTGTTTTCCTTAAGTGCAGCCACGAAGCAGGAAGATCAGAAACAACAGTGGAATCGGTATTCCGAGTAACCAAAGTAGGATATAACCTGTCGCGCCTGCGATTTCTCTCCTATCCCATAAATGCATAGCCCTGCTTTCCCTTCTCTCTAAGGATGGACGGGCGAGCGCCGCGTCCTATTCAAAAGCGCCGGAAAGAATCAGGCGGCGGCGTGAGCGGTGCAAACTTCGCGTGCGAATCGGCGGGCTTCTGCTTCGAACGAGCCGATGGTGAATTTCGGACAATTTGTGCGATCGCGCAGATATTCACGGACCCATTGCTCGAGACTGCCGGCACGTTCGCATTGCGCGATGTGCACCAAGTTATGCAAAATCAATTCGCGATCGTTCCAGGCGTCGACGCGAATAATTAACGCGTAACCGATGCCCATGCAGCGCGTGTCTTCGGTGATGATGCCGATTCGCTTCGACGCTTCCGCCAATTGCGGATGCTCGGGCAGTGAAATGCGATCGACGGCCAAGACACGAACGCGGGCAGGCTCCTTCACGCCCACAAGTTTCGCGTCGGCTAAGTGACGCGCGCTCAACGGATTGCCGTGCTTTAAAGCGAATTCTTCCTGCGCTTTCGTCCACTGAACAGCCAGGGGAAGCAACTGTTTGAATGTCTTCTGACCAATCACAGCCGAGGGAACTTCGGGCTACTTAATTAGCAGGAGCCGTGCGCGGAAATGTAAAGATTCCTACTTGGTCAGCGATTCGGGATGGAATTTCTTCCAATAACGCATCGCCGCACCGACGGCCATGTAACTCGGATCGGCCGCTTCATAACCGTCGATTTCGCGTTGCGACGCGCCGTGTTTGCGTAAATCTGAGTGTTCCAATTCGGCAAATGTCGATTTTAGTTTCGCTTCGTCGTCGCCGGCGCGAATCCGTTCGCGAAACCATTCCGACCAGCGAACGACGTGTTCGTCGAGAAGATCGAGATGTTCCGAGACCGGGCCGTCGATTTTTCCAAAGTGCGGTAGATAAAGATTCGATACGTTTAGTTTTCGAATCTTCGCAATCGATTCGCGCCACTGTTCGATATTGAGCTCCGGCGGAACGAATGGGGGAATCGGCGGACCATTGCCGATCCGCACACCCGCGATGTCGCCCCCGAAGACATTGTCGTCCCAATGATAGACGTGATGATGGCTCGCATGACCCGGCGTAGCGATGGCGCGAATTTCAAACGGCGGCACGCGTACGACTTCATTATCCTCGAGAATTTTGACGCGCTCTGCCGGCACGGGCGCAATCTTTCCCCAAAGCCGTTCCATCTCGTCGCCAAAAATCCGCGTGGCTGATTTAACGAGCTTCGCCGGATGAATCAAATGCGGCCCGCCGCGGGAATGAACATAGATTTTTGTACCAAGTTGGGCGAACCGCCACGCCGCACCCGCGTGGTCGAAATGAATGTGACTCAAGAAAACGTGGCGAACGTCTTTCGCGTCGAATCCCGTCTTCCGAAGATCGGCAATTACATTGTCGAAAGTTGATTCTGGTCCGGTGTCGAACAGCGCAACGCCGTCATCAGTTTCGAGCGCGGTCGCGGCCACAATCCCGGCGTGACCGAGCTGCTTTGTGTCCAAAGTGTGTATCAACTCTTGCGTCCTTTTCTTCAAATTGTGTTCTTCTGTCTGCACTTCTTAGTTGTCACTTCTTACTTGCCGAAACGACGTAGGCCGCTTTCGGAATTCCGAAGCCGTCGCCGGTCGCGTACTGCTGCACCAACTTTTCGACCGCGGCCTGGATTTTCTGAAGCACTTCTGGGGTCTGAAGCGCGAGGAGACCAGCTGTGCGAACACCGGCTTTCGTTTCCGCCTCGAAAATGAAACGCGCGCTCGGCACCTTCCATTTGATGGTGTGCGTTATGAAAATCATCGACGCGCCATCGAACCCGGCGCGCTCGAGAGCCTTCCGAAATTCCGCTTCATTCTCGAATAAATAAAACGGCGGACCGGGTGGAAGATCGACATCGAGATTCGCATGCGCCTGGACGGCGTCATCCACCAGTTTCACGAACGGATTTTCGGAAATTTTCGCCCAGGTTGTGAAACCAAATCGGCCGCCGCGCCTAAGAACGCGCGCCGCTTCGCTCATCGCGCGTTCGGGATTTGCGAGATGGAGCAAGGCAAAGTTCGCGACGACGCGATCGAAAGTTCTGCCCGGAAACGAAAGATTTTGCGCGTCGCCTTCGCGGAATTCGATCTTGGGAAACATCTTCTGTGCGATGCCGATCATCTCTTTCGAAAAATCGAGTCCGAGCGGAGTTGCGCCGCGTTCCGCCGCTGCAGCCGAGACATAACCTGGTCCGCAGCCGAGATCGAGGATCGACATCTTGGCCGAGACGTTCGTCGCATCGAGGAGCAATCCGATAAATTGCCGCGTCGAGGTCGCCCAGGTCGAATCGTATTTGTCAGCGACGCGCTGCCAGCCTTCGTATTCGAATTTTGTAAAAGCTTCACTCATACGGATTTAAAGAAGCGTAAATTGAGTCGCGGGAAGATAACATTTGGGAGTTTGGCGGTTTGCCATTATTCTCCGCGCCTATGTTAAAACGAGCCCTGCTTCTTTTTGCCGTCGTTACCAGTGCCGCTTACGCCGCCGACAATCCGCCCAGCGAAGCGTCGATCAAACAGCTGCTGGAGGCGAGTCACGCGCACAAGATACTCGATTCGATGTTGACCGAAATGGACGGCTTTATGAAGCAGGCCATTCAACAGGCGACTCAAGGTCAACCGGTCACGCCGGACGTGAAAAGAGACATCGAGAAACGCCAGACTGAAATGATGGCGATCTTCAGGGAAGCGCTCGATTGGAACAAGTTGGAAGCGATGTACGTGCGGGTTTATCAGAAATCATTCAACCAATCTGAGATCGACAGTTTGATCGCGATGTACAAAACCCCCGGTGGTCAAACGCTTTTGAACAAGATGCCAATCGTTCTGCAAAACACCATGACCGAGATGCAGCAGATCATGCGGCCAATGGTTGAGCGGGTTCAGCGGATGCAGCAGGAAGTCCTGACTGAGATTCAGGCGGAAAAAAACAAAACGGGCGGCTAAACGGCCGTAGCCAACTGAAATCGGGTCGGCC
>Ga0126379_10003474_pt1 | contig 10192 bp, 6 predicted proteins | sample PanSoiMetPlot_24_FD_92640 | JGI IMG/M metagenome (GOLD analysis project Ga0126379, IMG submission 92640) | Tropical forest soil microbial communities from Panama - MetaG Plot_24 | ecosystem: Environmental > Terrestrial > Soil > Tropical forest > Bulk soil | place: Panama | collected 2016-02-17 | reverse complement strand
GCAGTTGGTGGTGCAGGAGGCGTTTGAAATGATGTTGTGTTTCTTCGGATCGTACTGGTCGTGATTGACGCCGAAGGCGATCGTGATGTCCGGGTTCTTCGCCGGCGCGGAGATCACCACTTTTTTTGCTCCGGCCTTCAGGTGCTTTTCGGACCCCGCGCGATCCGTAAAGCGACCGGTGCACTCCAGCACGACCTCGACTCCCAACGACTTCCAGGGAAGCGCCGAAGGATCTTTCTCCGCGATGACGCGGTACTCCTTCCCCTCGATGCTCAGCCCTTTTTCCGAGGCAGACACCTTGCCGGGCCAAGTGCGGTGAACGGAATCGTACTTGAACAAGTGCGCGAGCGACGATGGCTTGTCCAAGTCGTTGATCGCGACGATCTCGACGTCCTCGCGCCGGCTCAACGCCGCTCGCAAGATGCAGCGGCCGATGCGCCCGAAGCCATTGATGGCGAATCTGACGGCCATGTCCTTCTCCTTTTAGCGTCGGAGCCGGAGTGAATTGCGGCTCGATGACCAGAGGCGCCAACGTAAGCGGCCGCTCTTTTCCAGTCAACGCCCATAGGGCGCTCGCGAGCACGACCCGACGAATGAGTTCGTCCAGGCGCCGCCCGGTGGCATGGTACACCGGATGCACTAGACCAAAGCTCGTACGTTGCAATGATCCCACGGCCCGATAGCTCGAGGGGGCGCCGACGAGCCGAAGCGCTGGGCCACGGTCTCGCTTCTGCAGGCGACCTCACCGACGGTTCGGTCTACTTCGGCGCCGCAGTCGACGGCCTCGGGGCCATCGAGGCCAATCGGCTCACCGTTGTCGTTGGTTCTCCCAGAGGGCAGCCCGACACTGCGGGATTCGTCACGCCCTGGACCTGCGGGGTCAAATAGAGGCGCATGCGAGCGAAATCGATGGTGAGAGAATACGGGCGGAAGAAGGCGTGCGAGATCAGCCCGCCGATTCTGAATCCAAATTTGTTCTCCAGCGAAGCAGGGAAGACACCCGCCAGCCCCTGAACGTTGCCCGCTGTCGCCCCGCCGAGCGCGAGCTCGTGAACGATGAATGGAATCGCGCTCACTCTTCCGCCGCCACCCAGACCTTCCATGGCCTGACCTTGTGGAATATCGATCGCCGCTGCCTGCAGCGTTGAAACGGGCGCGGTGAATCCCATGCCCGCCAGACCCGTATCGACAAACAAGATCAGCGGGTTTCCATTGACCGCTCCGGGGGCGACGATGAAGTGGTCGCCCGCGAGCCAGAAGGGCACCGCGATCGAGGACGAATCCAGCTGCGATCTAAAATTGCTCAGATCGCTGCTTTTCGCCTGACGCAATACAAGCTCGCCATTCGGGTAATCGATGGTGGAGATGAATTGATACAAAAAGCGCGTTCCGATGATTCCGTCGACGCGTTTGCCTCGGAGAATCCCGGAAAAACGCCTCGTCGCGAGCAGGTGAATTGGGACATTGCGCACCTGCCACTCCCCGATCGCAATCGAATCCACAGCGCCCTGGATGACGTCCGCCTTCTTGTCGCCGGCGAACGTTCCCTCGGTGGTGCCGAATTTCATCGCGCCGATCTCGCTGGCGAATTCTGGATCCACGACTATTTCCGACGCGCCGGTGTCGATAAAGAAGTTCACCTCCGCGCTCCGGTTTACGCGAACTGCGAGCAGCGGAAGCGGATCGGTCGAAATGAACTTCACGTGGATCTCTTGCGGTCCGTCCACTTGATACGGCGGCCTCGAAGCGAAGTACTCAAGCTTGCTCGCGACCACCTGCGATCCGACCCTCCGCAGGCAACGGGCGGATTTATCGAAGGCGAGCGAGCGGTAGTGCGCCTCCGCGAGCAATCTCATCGCCTCGGAGCTCGAGGGATCCAGCGTCGACGCCTGGACCAGCCATCGCTGGGCATCGTCGAGCCGGTTGCCGAGCAGCGCAATCTCCCCCAGGCGCAGCGAGGCTCGGAAGTTGCTCGCATCCGCGTTCGCAACCGCAAGGTAGCGTTCCCGCGCTTCGGCAAATTGAGCGGCGCTGAACAGCTTATCCGCGGCGCTCAGCTCGGGTTCGATCGCCGATGGCCGAAGGTGGTGAGTGCAAGCAACCGCCGTGAAAAAGGCCAATGCAGCCGCGCAGGCAGAATTGAAAGTCCCGGCGGACGGCAGCTCAGAGCTCTTCGCCTTCAAAATTTCTCCCTACCCCGCGAGCGTCACACTCTTACCAAAATCGATGTTTCGTTGCCGGCTGATTGCGATGGCGTTGCGAAATGTGTCCCCCTCGATGCTTTGTTCTCATGCCCCTGGAGGGATCCCGTGTACGATGGCCGAGCGCTCGGAGGAAGTGTCATGACTGACCCAGCCCAATTGCCCATCGGCAGCAGCTTTCTTTGGGAGCCGACAGGTTCGCGGCAGATCATGGCGCCCGAACGCTTTACCGAGGAGCAATACCAAATGGCCCGGGCAGGTCGGGACTTTTCGGACAAAGAGATTCTCCCCAGGCTGAAGGAGATCGAGTCGAAGAAAGTGGGCCTCATTCCCGAGCTTCTGCGAAAAGCGGGCGAGCTCGGGCTGCTGATGGTGGAGGTTCCATCCGAGTACGGCGGCCTCGGGCTGAGCGAGACCACCTCGATGCTGCTGGCCGAGCAATTCGCGCGAGTGGCTTCATTTTCTGTTTCCCTCGGCGCGCACACCGGCATCGGCACGATGCCGATCGTCTACTTCGGAACGCCCGAGCAAAAGGCGCGCTACTTGCCGGACCTGGCGACGGGCAAGAGGCTCGCCGCCTATGCGCTGACCGAGCCCACTTCCGGCTCGGATGCCCTGGCCGCGAAGACTCGAGCCGTGCTCTCGCCCCAGGGCAAGCATTGGATTCTCAACGGTACGAAGCAGTTCATCACCAACGCGAGCTTTGCGGATATCTTCACCGTCTTCGCCAAAGTGGACGGGGAGAAGTTCACCGCATTTGTCGTCGACCGCGTCTCGCCGGGCCTCGTCGTCGGGCCGGAAGAGCACAAGATGGGCATTCGCGGCTCCTCCACCGCCCAGCTCATTTTCGAAGACGTCAAGGTGCCGGTGGAAAACGTGCTCGGCGAAATCGGCAAAGGGCACAAGATTGCGTTCAACATCTTGAACATCGGTCGGATCAAGCTGGGGTTGGGCACGATCGGCGGCTGCAAGCATGCGCTCGCGATCTCCGCCCGATACGCCAAGGAGCGACAACAGTTCGGAAAACCGATTGCCTCCTTCGGATTGGTGGCTGCGAAACTGGCGGAGATGGCGCTCGCCACCTTCGTGGGCGAGACGATGGGTTATCGAACGACCGGGTTGCTCGATGAGCGGCTTGCGTTGGCAAAGACAGACAGCGAGCGCGTCGATGTCATCGAGGAGTTCAGCGTCGAGGCCTCGATCATCAAGGTATTTGGCTCCGAGGCGATGAACTACTGCGCCGACGAGGCGGTTCAGGTCCACGGCGGCTACGGCTTCATCGAGGAGTTCGAGCCGGAGCGCCTGCTTCGCGACTCGCGCATCAACCGCATCTTCGAGGGCACCAACGAGATCAATCGACTGATCGTCCCCGGGACGGTGCTCAAGAGAGCAGTGAAAGGGCAAATACCGCTGCTGGAGCATTCACTCGAGATTCGGCAGCGGCTCGAAGCGGGCGACGTTCCATCGCTGGGAAAGAGCGAGCTGGCGGTTGAGGTGCAGGTCTGCGAGTTCTGCAAGTGGATCGCGCTCTATGTTTTGGCCATCGCTGCCGAGACGTATCACGTCAAAGTGGGCGAGGAGCAGGAAGTGCTGGGTGAAATCGCAGACATGATTACTCGCGTCTACGCCCTCGACTCGCTGGTGCAGCGCGTGCGGCAGATTCTGCAAGCCGGCAATTCTGAGCGGAAGAAGATCGCTTGCGACATGCTCACGTCCTACGCGCCGCGTGCCTACGGGTTTGTGGTTCACACCGGCCGGCATGTGCTGATGGACATCTGCGAACCCTCTTCTTTGCCCAAACACCTGGCCGCGATCGACAAGCTTCGGATGGACTGGCCGATGAAAGTGATTGCCGCGAAGCGCCGCATTGCGACCGCCGTCCTCGAAGCCGACGGGTATCCGCTCGCCTCAAGCTAGGCGAGCACCCACACGGTGATCAATCACGCTTGCCGTTCGATGCGCGCGCATTTTGAATGAAGTCCTGGATGTTGTGCTGTAATCAGCAGCCATCATGCCACCGAATCCAGGAATACCTGCCGCAGAGACAAGCGAACCCGGCAAGTTGATCCGTCGAGTGCTTGGAATCAGTTCGTTCTTCACCATGTTGATGACCATTCCCCAGGTATTGAAAATCTGGATTGGTCACCAGGCGGCAGGTGTATCGCTCCTATCGTGGAGCGCCTATATGCTCTCGGCCCTTCTTTGGTTGTGGTACGGGTTACAGAAACGCGCGCCGAACATTTATCTGGCGTGTCTGGGCTGGATCACCCTGGATGCTGCGGTGATCATCGGTGTCTTGATGAACCGCTAGTCGCCCCAATTGGTCAGTGGCAGGTCATCTGGAGCTCGTCCTTGCAAAGAGCGCGCGCGTGTCGCATTCATTCATTTGACGCAAGGCCCATTGCGGATGATTGTTGTGGCCGAATGGGCAGAGTTAGCACCGCTGGCGCTTCGACCTTTGCCGCCTGCTTGCTCGTGGGCAGCGCGATGTCCGCGACGAGTCAGCCCGCGGGCCACGAAGCAGTCGCGGCCACCGCCTCGCCCCCCGTTGCCGCGAGCCACACTGCAAGCGACGCGGGAGTGGCGAAGACCCGCGGTCATCCGCATGCCGACGGTGGGAGCGCGCCGGTTGAAGATCGGCCCTGCCACTCCGATGCCGATTGCACCTTGACGCGCGTCGCCGTGGGCGAATGCTGTCCGACGCTCTGCGTGGGACGCTCAGTGACGCGGCGCCGGGCCCAACAGCTGGAAGCGAATGCACTTCGCTGTGCTCAGGGCCATGGCGGCTGTCCGCAGCCTTTGTGTCGGCCTCCGGAAACCATCACCGTGCCGGCCTGCGAGCACGGCCGCTGCGTAACGAAGGAAGCAGCCTCTCTCCACTGAGGTTCGGAAGCGACTCTTAGAAGAGGTCGAGCCTGCCGATCGCAAATTCGGTTTGCCGGACGGTGTCATCGCCGGCTTTGCTGATCAGCGCGGCCGAGAATTTGCCGCCGAGGGCGGCGCCGTTGAACACCGGACCCGGAGTCGCTCCAGGCACCACGTCCATTCGGATGGTGTAGAAGCTTTGCCCGGCAGAAATGCTCGCGTCAGACGCCACGCCCCCCGCACCCGCCGCCTTTTGACTCGACACCGTCGTAAGAACGCCGCGCATTGGACCAGAAGAAGGAAGCGCCGCAGCGAATGCCTGGGGTGGGCTTCCGATATCCAGCGCATCTCCTGAAAGATGACTGAAGAAGCCGGCGCTTGCTTTCACTCTGCTCGTGTCGAGGGGCAAATTGAGGCCGATGGAATATCCGCTCAGGCTCTGACCAGCGACCAGCTTCAGCACAATTGTCGTGGCCGTCGACGCGGCGTCCTTGACGAGCCGGATTTTACCGCCCTCCGGAGGGTCCTCGTAATAAAGGCCCGTTCGCACGTTGACGGTCGCAACCGCGGTGAGCGAGTTTTGCTTCACATCGGTTGCGGTGACGGTCTGCTGAGTTGGATTCAATGTGCGAAGCGTGATGCTGAACGACCGCTGGCCCTGATCGGCATCGCTGAAGCTGTAGTCGGGTGGCAATGCCGCCTGCAGGTCGCTCGAGGTGAAGTGCACCGTGCCCCGATATCCGGTCACCGCGTTTCCGTTCGCGTCCTTGGCGGTGAGCGTCGCATTGAAGGCCCCGCCGGAAGAGACCGACGACGGCACTCCCGACCATTCGTAATGCACCGTCGTCGAGCTGGGGCAGCCCGCCGCGAAAACAAGTCCGATCGAGAGTCCGACCGCGCGAATCACAGCTGTGGGCGCCCTGCTCGTTTTCCGCGTAACAACGGATGTTGGCAACCTCATGGGTGGCCCCCAAAGCTGGTGAGCATCGCGCTCAGGTCCGCCTCGTCGATGGCATTCGCGCTCCCGACGACATCGACCCGCCAGTCGTAGAACGGCTGAGCGCTGGTGGCGGGCGTCGTCCCGAGGCGCGAGGCCACCGCGGCGATGTCGCGAAAGTCGATCTGCTGATTGCGGTCGTAATCACCGTCGCCTTTCACCCCGGCTGGCGCCGCCGCATTGGGATAGATTTCCCAGGCGCCGCGGCCATAGGTGGCGGCGCGAAGCAGGCTCCCGTTTCTGGCGATGAACAAATCGGTGACGCGGACGAATGGAAATCCCACGCCGAATCTTTCCCAATTTGCCCCGCGATCCGTCGTACGGTAAACGCCGATGTCCGTTCCGACGTAGATCGTCTGATCTGCGGTGTCCGCGGGATCGAACTTCACCACCTGCACCGGAACGTTCGGAAGTCGATTGGCGCCCCCGACGCCGAACGGCTGCCAGGTGTTCCCCGCGTCGACAGTCAGGAACAAATGGCCGACGCTGTCCGGTACGAGCGTGAGCTCGTCGGCCATTCGAGTCGCGGTGCTGCCGACGAGAAAGACGGGGGCGCCGCGATCGCCCGCTCCGGACCGAAAGTTGGCGGCCGAAGAGGGAAACGCAACGGTGGTCGTGAAGCCAATCTGCTGACTGGCTGATGTACCCACGTTGAGGCGGTTCGGCGTCGTCGTCCAGGTCACTCCGCCGCCGCTGGAATCTACGCCAATGCCGACCTTGCCCGCGCTGAGCGCGGCTCCGTACAACCGGAAGCTCCCACTGCCGTCCGAATAAATCTTCGGCGCAGCCCAGACGTTTCGAATCGCATACCCCATCGGGAATGGGCCGACGCTCGGGGGGATCGCGGTGGAGATGCGCACGGCGCTGGGGTTGCCCGACGGGTTTGAGTTGATTTTGAACACGTTGAAGTTCGTCGCAGTCAGCAGTGCGCCGTTTGGATCGCCGTCGAGCAGCGCATACTTGACCAGGAAAGGCTCGGCGTCTCCGCTCGGTAGGTTGAGCCTGGCCGGGGTCCAGGTTGCGCCGGTGGTGCCTACGCCGCCCGCGTTGCAGTTGTTCGTAGGCGACTGGCGACAGTACGCCAGAGGATCGCCGAACGGAAATGACGCCCAGAAGATCTGAGATGAGCCCGCGTAGGCGAGCACGCTGGCCACGCCATCGCCGCCCAAGATTTGATTGAACGTCGTCGACTGCGGCAATTGAGTGACTGGATCCGGATTCGTCTCGCGAAAGCGCGTGCCGTTGTCCTGCAACCCGCCGAAGACGAAATAGGGATCCCCCAGCGCCGGGTCACCGGATCCGATCGAATAGAATTGATGGCTGGTCAATCCGCGATTGCGGCGGTATGACCAGACGACGCTGCCGGGTGCCGCCTGAAATACATTGGACGAGGCGTAAATACCTCCGTCGGTGCCCGCCAATACCCAGACATCGCTCCCGCGGCGCACGGTGGTGAGCGCGTGCCAATCCGCGTGAACATACGGAAGTTGATTCTGGATGCTGAACGGCAGCCAATGAGCAATGTTGTCCCACCCTGGGTTTGAAGCAGCGCCGTTGAGACTCCGAACGCCGCAGAGATTCCCGCCCAAAATCACGTGATTCGAATTCGCGGGGCTCACCGCGACCGCCAAATTATATCCACTTTGAAAGTGACCCACGTCCATGTTCTGACAGTCGTTCGTGGGACTCGTGGGATTTGAAACGGGGGTCGTATACGTTGCAGGCGTTTGAAACGTGGCCCCGCCGTCTGTGGATCTCAGAATTGCGATCGTCCGGGCCTGAGCCGGGGTCTCGTCCATGCTGCTCGCCATCGCGTACACGACCGTCTGAGTCGCATTAGAAGAGTCGCCGGTTGCCAGCGCGATTCTGCCGACTCCGGGATTGGGAACGTCATTTGGAAGTCCACCGGACCGTCGAAGCGAAGTCCAGGTCGCCCCGCTGTCGGTGCTGCGCCAGATATCTCCGGGATTGCCCCCAGGGCAGGTCGTCGGATCCGGAGGGCTTCCAGCCGCCAACAGTCGCCTCGGCGGCGCCATCCCCGCCCAACAAGCATAGACCCCGCTGACCAGCCACTGAGAGCTTCCGCCCGCAGAGCCCAGGTAGACGATGCTCCAAGTCGCCATCTCAACGCTCACCTGGCCGGCCGTCGGAAGCGCGACAAGCGAAAACGTGGCTCCGCCGTCAGTCGACCGGAACAGACCGACTTCGGTTGAGACAAGAACCCGGCTCGAGCTCGTCGGGTCCACCGCGATGGCTCGAGTGGTGACGGCGCTTTCTGTCCTTCCGCCTGCGGCCGCCGGATAGGTCCCGGTGAGCTGCGCGCCCAGTGTCCAGGTGCTTCCGCTATCGGTGGACTTCGCCACGCGTCCGCCGGTCGTCGGGTCGAACGGATCTCCCATTCCAACGTAGACGGTGTCCGGGCTCTGAGGGTCCAGGGCAACAGCTCCGATTGAAACATTGCCCGTGATATCGAAAACCGGATGCCACGAAGGCCTCTCGTCTGCCGCGCTGAAGAAGTTGTATGTCTTCCAGAGCCCGCCGGCTGAGGCGGCGACGTACACCACATCCGAATCGCGCGGATCCACCGCGATGTCCTGCACCCGTCCGGAGTCGTTGCTCGCGTACAGTTGACCGTTCCACTGAAAGTTCGCATTGTTGGGTCCAAGGCTTATCCAGCTGTGGCCGCTGACTACGCCTCCTGGACTGTCGGCGAGATCTGGCGCGGGCTGCTGCGGGCGAGCGGCGAGCGAATTTGGAAGCTTTTCGGGCCAGCGTTGCTTTTCGTCATTGATAACTTGCAACAAACGATCGACTACTTCCGCATCTTGTGCACCGAAGTAAGCGAGATTCGCCAGCTGTCGCAGCGCAAATTGATCGTCTTGCTCCAATTCGGCGGCACCACCCTGCAGCTCGGCCTCGCCGGCAAAGTTTCCAACGACGGGCGAGTCGTCGGCGCCCGCGAGGCGCCTTCGGAGCTCCGACTGGAACAGCTCTGCTCTTCTTTGCGCGCGAATTTGTCTGAAGAGGTCCGAGGCTACCGGCGCAGCGCCGAGAAACACCAGGACCAACGCACCACCGAAGATACGCCACGGCCACCGATTCGGCGCTCGGCTTTTCATCATCTCAACTCACCTCGTTGGCAGCCGCTGTCTCAAACCAATTTACCCGTTTGGTGAACCGGAATCGACTACTCGGAACGCGCGAGCTCGGTCAATCTTCTCAGGGAAACCCGCACTCGATCGAGGCGAGTCCATGCGCACCCGCTACTGCTGATGCAAAAATCGGTCTCAGCTGTCGGCCCGAGGAGCAGCGGGCTATCTCAGAGCCCGAAGATATTCGAGCAGGTTATTGATGTCTGCCTTGACCAAGGTGGGAAACGCGGGCATCGAGCGTTGGCCCTTTTGCGTCAGAAGGGCAAACCGGCGCGGCTGATACAAAACAGGTGCTTCGATCAAGACCGGGCCGGCCCCCGTCCCCTCTGCTCCATCGCCGTGGCACTTGGCGCAGTTTTTCGAGTAGGCGTCCGCGCCCATTTGCTTGTTGCCGTGAATCGCGGCCGCTCCGCGCTCGGGCGCGGTTGCCGCACGGGCGTTGGCTGCGGTGACTGCTTGAACCGAGGGCAGTTTCTGTTCGACGGGGTAGTTGACGGCGAGCCAGGCGGCAAGAGGATCGACTTTGTCTTCCTCTACCCGAGCTCCCCAGTTGCGCATCTTCACGGTTTCAGCTTTCCACGCGGGCTCCCGAATCCGCGCGGTTTGAATCAGCTCGGCGGAGTGGCAGGAAAGACAAAGTTGCGCTTCGGCCAGGGTGCCTTCGTGCTTGTCGAGCGGCTCGACCGGAGGCGCGGGCGGGGTCGCGGCGGGATTTTGCGGCGCCGGAATCGGCGGTTCGGCTGCCGCCGCTGGTTTGTCGGGCGGAGGGGTTGTCGGGGGCGCTTGTCGCCCGGCGCAGGCGGCGAAGAAAAAGCAGGCGGCCCACCCAAGCCGACGGAAAATCATGAGAGCACCTCGCAGCGCACCGCGTCCCAGGCGTTGTGGAGATATCCACCGGGGTTCCACTGCGGATCCTGCGGCTGCGCTGCCCCGGAGCTGTCGGTCGCCCTCGCGCGAAGCACGTACGTGCCCGGCCG
>Ga0126379_10003471_pt1 | contig 10195 bp, 3 predicted proteins | sample PanSoiMetPlot_24_FD_92640 | JGI IMG/M metagenome (GOLD analysis project Ga0126379, IMG submission 92640) | Tropical forest soil microbial communities from Panama - MetaG Plot_24 | ecosystem: Environmental > Terrestrial > Soil > Tropical forest > Bulk soil | place: Panama | collected 2016-02-17 | reverse complement strand
CGCCCGCCTTGATTCGAGATCTTATCCTTAACACTTACGACCAGGTTGTAGTTGCCAGGCTTGAGCCCACCCAGCTTCAAGAAGCGGCAAAACGTAACGCGTGGAACTGCTCCGCCGGGGCTTTCGCTGACTTGAAAGGCCGGGAGAACAGCATTGACCGGTTGCCCGTCCCGCTCGAACTGAACGTCGATCGAGAGATCCGTCTTCTTCTTGTCCTTATCGGTTTGAGGGTTGTAAATGTCAAGGTAGAAGATCATGTTGTCGCCGTTCCTGAACTGGCACGCGGCCGACGGCATGATCTTTACACCCTGTACGGTGAGAAACTGATCATCGCCGCTGCTCTTATACAATTCCCGGTCGCTGGCCAGCAACACCGCGCTGAGCCCGAACGTCGTTTCCATCTGGCCCAAGTACAGCGGCTGGCGTCCGTCTGAAACTCTCCCCGAGAGGACGTCCTTTACGTATAGTTCGACCGAATAGTCACCCACGGGAAGTCGAACTTGATTCATAAGGCTGATCGTTCCCGCCTTGAGCGTGTTGTATTGGGCGTCGGTCAGGTTCATCTGCACCGGGTCCCCAAACCGCCTCACCAGATTCCCGCCCGCGTCCTTAACCGTCCCGAGAATCGCCAACCGCGCTGAATGGCCCCCCTTGCTCGCGTCAAATCTGATCGAAGAATATGGGATTTCGACAACTATCGGGACGCGATACTCGCTCTTTCCCTCCTGAAAGCCGCCGGCCCGCATGAACAAGGGGATCCTGGTGGAAGGATCAGCGGCGTGGGCTTCGCCCATCAATTTGAATTCCTCAGGCGACAACAGATCGTAACCGGGCGGCATCGCGTAGTAGCCGCTGCGGGCCCTGACGGTCAGATCGGGTTTTTTGACACTGACGCGAATCTGGCGGAACCCGCCGTCCAGCTTCTCGTCTTTAGGAACGTAGGACAGCAGGTAGTAGCTGCGCATCTCAGCGTCGATGCGATCCAGACCGGTTCCCAGGTCGTTGGTGTTGCGAATGAGGAACCCTCCGGTCGATGTTGACAGGCCGCGGAGCGGACCCTCACGTACGTCGACACCTGCTTCCGAGGCCCGGTCAAATCCGGTTTCGCCGCCATTGCCTTGCATTCTCGATCTCTGGGGCGCCGCCGCAGTTGCGGTCAGCTCGTCGCGAGGGACCAGATCTCCCTTCAGCTCCCGGGTCTCGAGGCCCTGAGCTTCAATGCAATAGATCGCCAGATGTGACCTGTTGGCCAGGCCCTCGACCAGTCTAAGCTCTTCTTCGACGGAGGGGCCTGCTACGAAGCCCTCTGAAAACAAGAGCAGCGTCTTTCGCGCCTCGATCCCTTTCACTCCCATAGCGATGGCGCGGATCGCCGACAGGACGCCGAGGCTCTGTATGCGATCCATTCCCGCCCTCATCCCGATATGCATCGCCGCGAAATGCTGTGCAATTAATGAAGCCGCCATCGCCGAGGCTTGCGCGCCGGCTGCCTGGCCCGAAGCACCGCCCCCGCCTTCGACGTCTACCTGATTCTGGGCAAGGTCGCCTTTGTCTATTGCAGCGCTCATATCGGCGCGGTCCGACGCCATTGCGCTACCAGTCAGCGATGTCTGTTTTAGCGCTGCGACCAACTTGGCTTTGTCGGCGGTGAAGTCCGACGCGATGTGGAGTCCCGCACCCAGCACGAAAACAGCCATCAAATCATTAGGCTGCAACCGTTTTTCTACGTATTTGATGGCCGCGTCCTGGATCAACCTCTTATGCTGAATCTGAGTTGTGGAGTAGTCTAACAACACAATCGTGACGTTAGGGAGCGTTTCCGGTCCCGGGACCGGCTTTGCAGGTTCGACGGCGGGCTCGGGGCTCGGCGCCGGGGCGGTCCTCGCGCTCGATCGTGCCTCACCTGGCGCGTCAATGGAACCTCGAACGACACGAAAGAACGTGACGTTCTGCAGGACTCCGTCTTCGTAGACTTCAAAGTCCTGTGCTGTCAGATCGGTTACCGGGCGATTCTTTCGATCCGCAACGACGGCATCGACCAGGATCTCGGTCGAGCGGATCTTAACGGTGTCTGACTTCTGCTGCTGGGCCAGGGCCCGGGAGTCAGCCTGGAATGCAAGCCCAACGTAAGTCAGGAACCCGGCAATGAACAAAAGAGCCGCACTGCGCATATTCCACCCCCTAAGTTTTTGTTTCACGCGCGACACATCGCGGTTTTCACTGCTTAATAACAAATCCAATTGCAATCAGCGGGGTGGCGCTAGAAAACCGCGCTAGCGCTTGCCCAACTGGATGCTGGAGGGCCCGGCTGTCTTGACTATGCCCTTGCCTTCCTGCACGGCTATAAACTGATTCACGGGTACATCACGGATTACTTCGGTCTTACCGCCTGATGGCCATTTGATTTCGATAGAGTCGACGCGCGCGCGGTTGCCGAGGCCGAAATGCAGGCGGGTGTCGTTCTGCGAGATATAGCTGCCGCCGCTGTAGACTTCTTTGACCTGGGCCAGGTCGCCTGAAGTAACTTTGACGCGCGCCCCCAGCGCATCGCGATTCTTGCGTGAGCCGACTGTTTTGACGCTGATCCAATTGTTCCGGTTGCCGCCATCGTTGCGCAGGACAGTCGGTGTGCCATCGAGATTGTTGATCACTACGTCGATGTCGCCGTCGTTATCGATATCGCCGAATGCTGCTCCCCGGCTGACGCGGCGGACCATCAGCGCCTCGCCGCAGCTTGCGGCGACTTCTGAGAAGGTGCCATTGCGCTCGTTGTGAAACAGGAGAATACGCTGGGCATACTGGGTCCCCAGGCTCGCATTTTCGAGCTGAGGGTAAACGTGCCCGTTGACCTCCATCAGATCGACCCAGCCATCATTATCGAAGTCGATGAAATCGGTTCCCCATCCGACGTAGGGAATGCTGACCTGACCGATTCGGGAAGCGAACGAGACGTCGGTGAAATCCTGTCCTTTGTCCCTCCGGTACAGGGTCTTGGGTTCGTCGGAAAAGTTGGAGATGAAGATGTCGAGCAAGCCGTCGTGATTGTAATCGCCGATAGCGATGCCCATGGAACCCTGCTCGCTGCCGTCCTCCCTGACTGCACAGCCCGCCTGAAGACCGATGTCTTTGAAGGTGCCGTCGTGGTTATTAATGTAAAGGAAATTGGGTCCGGAATCGTTGGCAACATAAAGGTCCATCCATCCATCGCCGTCCAGGTCGGTCCACAATGCGGTCATTCCGTAGCGGCCGTCCGGATCAGACACGCCAGCTTTACGGGAGACTTCGGTGAAGGTGCCGTCTCCGTTGTTGTGAAAGAGCGAGTCGCCGGCGCCCGGCAGTCCGCGAGGGCCGCACTGGACTGATATTCCGCGGTACTGGCAGAATTTACCCTTCCCGAATTCGGGCAGGTCCTTGATGCGAAAATCCACGTAGTTGGCGACGAAAAGATCGAGGTTGCCGTCATTGTCGTAATCGCCAAATGCCGCGCCGGTTGACCATCGCTCGTCGGCGACGCCTGCTTTTTGAGTCACATCAGTAAAAGTGCCGTCGCCGTTATTGTGATAGAGATGATTGCCGCCCAGGCAGGTTACATAAATATCGGTCCACCCGTCGCCATCGTAGTCTGCCGTAGCGACCCCCATAGCCCAACCCGGATAGCCGAGGCCCGATTTTTCGGTGACATCAGTGAATGTGCCGTCTCTATTGTTGTGATAGAGAGCTGACCGGCTACTGCGGGGACTGCCGGCCGTATCGACGGTGAGAGAATTCGTGAGGTAGATATCGAGCCAACCGTCATTATCGTAATCAAAGAGGGCGACGCCGCCGCTCATTGATTCGACTATGTACTTCTTTTCGGCCGCGGTGTTGTGTTTGAATTTGATGCCAGCCGCGTCAGTGACATCGACAAACTTGACGGCGGGCGGTCCATCAGTTCGCCCCGGCATTGCGTAAGCTAGGATGGCAGCGATCGCGATCAAGGTGGGGAAGGCGTGCGGGCGCCACTCGACGATGCGAGCGAAGGTTCCAGATCGGGGCTGGCGGGATATTGTGCTCGCGGAGATGGGCATATTTAGAATTCGGATAGACCTACCGTTTCTTTTGAGTCTCACTTTTAGATTTAGCAAGCATTCTACCTTTAGGTCGGCTTTGATGGCAACGGATCGCGTCAGGATTCGAAGGTTTCGAATCCTTGCGTTTCAGAAGGCAGCAGCGTGGAAGTACGAACAAGTCAACGTTGCGTAAATAGCTGGTGGTTGCGCGGTAAACTGTCTTTTCCCGAGGCAGGTCGCTCGGGTACGATTCCGTAACCTCGGAGTTCACTTGGTGACTCGTGGGGTCAAGTTGTACGTAGAGGCAGTGGAGAATGATCTCATTGCGGCAATCGAGGCTGGAAACGGGGCTGGGCTGTGTATCGCTCAGGATCGCGCCGCATGTAATGCGACGAATATGACGGATACTATCGAGAGGAGACCCCTCCAGGGTCCAGGTGCATTCGCGGTCCCATCGGATCCTATCGAGAGGAGACCCCTCTGGGGTCCAGGTGGATTCGCAATCCGTCGGATACTATCGACAGGAGACCCCTCTGGGGTCCGGCTGGATTCGCGGTACGACCTGTGTTGATAAAAGTCACGAGTTGACACGGGGTCGATCAATCTTGATCGAGCGATCCGTTGGCTGGAGGGCGTGTTTGGAGAGCGGGACCCTCGAAAGTAGTGATCCGAGCGACGATTCGAAAGGTTTCGATTGCTTGCGAGGCGAAAGCAAAGAGGAACGGTTGGCGATTGGCAGTCGTTTTTGCGAACGTCGGCTCGCTGAACGGTTGCGCGGTTGAGGCCGCCTCTTTTTGAAACAAGCTCAACCATTGGATGGAGAAAGATTGGCTCGTAACATGTTACTTACGCACCTGAACATACCTAGAATAAAGGACTTATTTTGCCTTAACGCTTCTGATACGCCGCTTAACTGCACAAGGGTAACGGAAAGGTATATAAGGGTGCTAGCAAGTCCTTATGCTTGCAGTGTTTGCATGTGATTTGGTTCACATGGGTTTGAAAGACACGCTGTCGTTCTCAAAATAACGGTTTCGAAAAAAGATAAAGATTCGGGATTGTGCGGGTTTTTTGACTGTAGCTAAAGAGGCGAGTACGTACGCACCCAATTAACGCTGTCCAGCCTGGATTGTGAGGTTAGGAGTCTGGGTTTAGGGCTGTGTAGCGCAGTTTTTGGCTAGTAGCGGGAGCTAAAGCTTTCGGGCGATGCTAGTTTTACAAGAGGCACGCCGAGGGCTTGTGCTGGTGGGTGCGAACGGTTTATTGTTCGAAAACCCTTTTCGAGATCTAAAGTCTAGAGGTATTTCCGCTCTGATACGGTTTGAAGAGCAGGTTTTTGGAGGCAAATAAATGCTGACTCAGGATTTGACATCGCATTCGAACAGTGGAGCCAGGCTGTTCCTCAAGATCGGGCTTGGTCTGGCGCTACTGCTGCTACCGGCGTCTTTTGCCATCGCACAAGTTACCGGCAGCGCCACTTTGAGAGGATTAGTTAAGGACCCATCCGGCGCAGTAGTGCCAAAGGCAAGCGTCACGCTGACAAACAACGCAACTACGTTCGAGCGAAAAGCGAAGACCACCGAAGAGGGAGTCTACAATTTCAGCTCGATAGATCCGGGCACCTACACCCTGAAAGTCGAGGCGCAGGGTTTTAAGACATACGAGCAGACCGGCATCATCGTAAGCGCCAGCGATACCAAGGGCGTGGACGCTGTGATGGAGGTCGGTGCCGCCAATGAGGTGGTGACTATCCAGGCATCGGTTGAAGTAATCCAGAAGGAGACCGGCGCCAAGGAGAACACGATCACGTCCAAGACCATCGACAACACCAGCATCATCAGCCGCAGCGCGCTCGAATTGCTCAGGATATTACCGGGCGTGGTCGCTCCGGATGAGACTACGATTCAAAGCGTGACGTTCGGCGGCGGCGCCAATGCAAACAACAGCTATAACGTCAATGGCCTGCGCGGCGAGAATAACAACATCAGCATTGACGGCTCCAGGATCATGGATATCGGATCCAACAATGGAACGATAATCACCGCCAACGCGGACATGGTCCAGGAAGTCAAGGTCCAGACGAGCAACTACTCCGCGGAATATGGATCCAGCGGTGTTCAGATCACGGCTACAACCAAGAACGGGAGCAGCGGGTTTCACGGCGAGGTTTACGATTACATCCGCAACTACCGATTTAATGCCAATGACCGTTCGAATACGCTCTTTGGCCTGCCGAGGTCGCAGGACAGCTACCAGTATCCGGGCGGCAATATCGGAGGACCCGTCCTGATTCCGGGGACCGGGTTCAACAAGAACCGCGACAAGCTGTTCTTCTTCTTTGGTTATGAGGTTCAGCGGCAGCAGGTACAGCTCAACACGGTACTCGACCGCACTCCGACGCTTGCTGAGCGCGCCGGCACCTTCTGTAAGAATGGGGCCGCCACGTGCGATAGTTCACAGCAAATCCATTTCGATCCAACGCAATTTCCGATCGGCAAGGTCTTCCTGAATCAGTATCCGCTCCCGAACTTCACGGATCCGAATCCGAATGACTCGCCATTGCTGAACTACGCTAACCAGGGATTGCAGCCCACCAATCGAACCCAGATGGTTGGGCGAGTTGATTACAATATCACTCCCAATACCAAGTTATACGTCCGGTTGGCGCGAGAGGCTGAAACGCAGGACTTCGCTCGGGGCCTTTGGTGGAATCCGTCGAACTATGAGTTGCCGAGCCACGTGCAAGGCCAGGACCTCGGACGTTCAATGTCGGCGAGCCTGGTCCGGGTGATAAATCCGACGCTGACTAACGAGGTTGTTGTGAGCGCCAGCAAGCTGTTGCTCAATAACGACTACGCTGACCCGAGCAAGGTTTCCATCTCGTCGCTCGGTATTGGCAACTACGCCACTCCATTCGGTCAGCAAAGCAAGTACGTTCCATTGGCGTTTATCACGAGCTGGGGCGGTCAGACTCACGGCGATTTGTGGTCGCCGGGCGGCAACCCGCTGTTCTCACACAACTCGAGCTTCTCGGTTACCGATAACGCTACCAAGGTCAAAGGGGCGCACACTATCAAGTTCGGCACCCTGATCGAGCAGGCCGACAAGATCCAGAACTTCAACACCGACACCGAGGGCAGATTCATTTTCGCCAACTGGGGCAACCATTCGACCGGCAACGAGTTTGCCGACATACTGACCGGCAGGCCGACTCAGGTCGTTGCCGGGACAAAGACGCCCATCGGGAATTTCAGACTGCACAACTTCGAGTTCTACCTACAGGATAGCTGGAAGGTAAGACCGAACTTGACTTTGGAGTTTGGTGTCAGGGCCGATTACTATCCCAATAACTATGAGCAAGGCGGTCAGGGTATCATTTTCGATCCCGGCTCGTACGTTCAAGGCCAGGGCATCCTTGTCAACAACGATCCCACGAAGCCCAATGGCATTCTAACCGCTAAGAGCGGTGCGATACCCAAGGGGTTGGTGAGCACGCCCGGGATTCAGTGGGCACCGAGGCTCAATTTTGCGTGGGATATCAACGGAAGAGGCGACACGGTTGTCAGGGGCGGCGCGGGGATCTTTTATAACCGCGTGCAGGGTAATTACCAGTACTACTCACTGCAGCAACCGCCTAACAGTTTCAGTGAAACCTTTGACAGCTACCAGTTCGGCGGGCTTGGCAATAACACTGGCCTGACGTACAACACGATGACTCAGATCAACCCGTTCGCCCAACTCGGCAGCATCGGGATCAGCACGGCCGACCAGCATTCGATCTTCATTCCACGGACGGCAAACATGAGCCTGTCGATCGCACGCCGGTTGCCTACAAATACCGTTCTCGAGGTAGCGTACGTTGGCACCGAGGGAAGGCACTTACCGGACACGATCAACACCGACTTTATTCCGGTTGGCACTCTGCTGTCTGGTCACGTCGGCAACGCCAACCTCGCGATTCCAGTACAACGTTGGGCGGTAGCCGGACAGGCCGGTGTCCTGGCGAATTTCAGGCCTTTCCCTGCTTACAGCAACATCAACCTCCTCCAGTACGACTCCACGTCGTCTTATCATTCGTTGCAGGTAACGGCCAGTCACCAGCAGGGCAAGAACCTTCAGTTCTTCGCCACCTACACTTTCTCAAAGGCGCTGGGAACGACCGCGACCAACGAGACAGGATCGCAAGTCGATCCAATCGACACACGGCATCGGAGCTGGGGTGTGCTGCCCTATGATAGGACGCACATCTTCAACCTTTCATATAACTACAACCTGCCAAGCCTCGCCCGCGGAGCCTTTGATAACAAGTTCACCCGGGGCGTATTCAGCGGGTGGCAGATGTCCGGCATCACAACGTTCCAGAGCGGAATACCGATCAAGCTGGTGTTTGGCGGCGACCTGGGCGGGGCCAACGCTGCTCTGGCTTTCTTCGGTTCTGACGCATTCAGTAATTCAGTCTTCGCATCAGGGCCGGTTGCACCAATCTTCAGCAAGAACCCCCAGCTCAGCGGCAACAAACTCGGCGACAGGATCCTGGACTTGAACGCCATTCAGATACCGCCGCTGGGAAGCACCGGCGCCCAGGTAAATCCGTTCTACCTTCGCAGTCCGCACCGGTGGAACCACGACGTCTCGTTCTTCAAGAACTTCAGAATAACTGAGTCTAAGAGGATCCAGTTCCGGGCCGGGTTCTTTAACATCTTCAACCAGGCCTATCCCGGGTTCGGCAGCGGAAACAGCAACCAGAACGACGTCAACACTCAGTTGATTGTCGACTGCAATGTCAAGCTGAACGGCGTCCCGAATGGGACCGGCGGAACCAGCGACAATGTCTGCGACCCGACCCAGGGATTCCACTACGATCCGACTACCGTGGCGAACTTCGGCAAGATCATCAACAAGCACGGGCACCGGATTGTTGAGCTGGCCCTGAAGTTCTACTTCTAACCGCGATACAAAATCGCCCTTAACTCTTAAGCCCGGCGCGAGACGCTGCTTAGCGGACCGCGCCGGGCTTAGTTATTTTGGCAGGCGGCGGCCCCGCCGCTGCCATGAAATAGGGGCAATTCAGCATGGCGTGTCCCTGCTGGCTCCGTTCGGAGCCCAAATTCTTTCTACCATTGGAATTTGATATAATTCAGAACTGCTCCCAATGCTTGGAGGGAGCGGGAGGGGTTTGGCCTCGGTCCATTTCCGTCGTGCAGTGGCCAAACTTCAAATTAAAACTGAGATCTGGAGTAGCCGTGAAGGTTAATGGTCTGGTCTTTGTCTTGGGGCTCACCATTAGTGCTGTTTTGACTCAGCATCCTAATGGCGGCCAGATGACCCGGAGCGAATATGAGCAGAGAGTCCAAGCGGAAAATGAGAAGCATGGCTGGGGTGAGGGCGCCCTAAAGCCCGGCCAGCAAGCCCCGGACTTTGAGCTAAAGCAACTTCGTTCCGGCGAGACGGTTCGCCTGTCGGCGTTAGCCGGCAGGGAACCGGTAGCCCTTGTCTTCGGCACCTATACCTGCCCCATATTCAGGGGGCAGTTCCGTGCAATCAATGACCTGGCTGCCATGTACAAGGATAAGGTAGAGTTCGTGCTCATCTATGTCCGTGAAGCTCATCCTTCTGATGCTCTACCGGTAGAAGAAAATGTGGAACAAGGAATCACTCTTCCCGATCCGGCGACCATAGAAGATAAACAAAGCCACGCCCTGACATGCATTCGGGATCTCAACATCAGATTCACCACTGTGGTAGACGAGATGGATAATAAGGTCGAGCAAGCATACAGCGCCTGGCCGACTCGTTTGTATTTGGTAGGAAGGGACGGTAAGGTCGCGTGGAAGAGTAAGCCAGGGCCGAAGGGTTTCATCGCAGCGGAACTGGCGGTCGCGATAGAAAATGAGCTCGAGCGTTAATTAGTTGTTGATCCCAATCGAAATGGTGTCTGCATTCCTGAATCAACGGATTCGACCAAGCTTCCTCTGAATCTTATCGATGTTGCTTCGGACCTCCGGGGCCTGTGGCGAATCGGGCGCTTCTTTGATGAACAGCTCAAGCTCGTCAAGAGCGGCGGCGAGGTCGCTCTTGTGTTCGTAGACACTGGCAAGGTAGATGTGAGCAACGGGTTGCTTGCCAATGGTGTACGCCTTTCTGAT
>Ga0126379_10003470_pt1 | contig 10195 bp, 10 predicted proteins | sample PanSoiMetPlot_24_FD_92640 | JGI IMG/M metagenome (GOLD analysis project Ga0126379, IMG submission 92640) | Tropical forest soil microbial communities from Panama - MetaG Plot_24 | ecosystem: Environmental > Terrestrial > Soil > Tropical forest > Bulk soil | place: Panama | collected 2016-02-17 | reverse complement strand
GTAGGGATGCATCGTGAACGGGATGTATTTCGGCCGCTCGGCGCTGCTCTCCGAATAGAGCTCGTCGAAATAGGCCTTCCAGGTCTCGAGCCCGTGATGCGGATTGCCGTATTCGCCGTGACGATGGCCGAACAGCGTGCCGTCGCCGAACGGCTGGCGCGGCAGCTCGACCAGGAGCTTGCCGTCCTTCTCCCACAGGAACGGCAGCTCCTCGTGGAAGCAGTTGGTGTTGTAGACGAAGCCGTGCTCGATCAGGAGCTCGATCGTGTTGGTGCTCTGCGTGCACGAGCGCCAGCCGTACGGCCGCCGTCCGGTGCGCTTCTCGATCATCGCGATCGCCTTGCGCATGACCTCGTGTTCCTGGTCGCGCGGCAGGTAGCGGGCGATCTCGTGATTGTAACCGTGGCCTTCGACCACATGGCCGTGGTCGAGGATCGCCTGCACGGCCTCCGGGAAGCGCTCGGCGATGGCGCCGCAGGTCAGGAACGTCGCCCTGATGTTCTCTTCCTTGAGGATGCGCAGCAGCCGGTAGATCGCATGGTGCGGGCCGTACTCGCCCTGGCTCCACATCTCGTAATTGAGGATGCCGTTCTTGTCCGGCTTCACGTCCTCGCCGCCCTGGAAGTCGAAGGTGAGAAACACGGCAGCCCGCTCGCCGCGCGGCCAACGGATGAGATGGTCGTAGTGATATTCCTTGAGCATGGGCTGCCCCTCGGTGCTGGCGCGGACCGCGCAATGGAGCTGCAGTGTAGAGCCGGCAGCGCCATGCCGGTAGCCAAGATCTTGGAACAACTGTTGTTCCAGCGCGCCCCTCCGCTCGGCGCACGGCGCGTCTCTCTAAGGGAAGAGGCAAACGCCGTAATCCTGGCACGACGCCTGCGCTCCCTCTCCCCGCAGGGGAGAGGGTTGGGGTGAGGGGCTCTCGGAGCCAGAAATTGAAACACCGAGCGCCCCTCACCCGGCTCGCTTTCGCTCGCCACCCGCTCCCTGAGGGAGAGGGGAAGACGCGCTGTGCCTGAGCGCAGGCGCAGTGCCCGCCGCAGCCGGCAACGCGAAGGCAACTTGACGAATCCCCGCCCCTCCCTCTGAACTCGTCCCGCACCACACGACTTGCGCCAAGGAACTAAAGACATGTCCTTTACGGCAGCGCTGAGGGACTTGAACAAGCTCAACACGTTCGTTCGCGTCGCCCAGCGCCGCAGCTTCACCAAGGCCGCCGCCGAGCTTCGCACCACGCCGTCGGTGGTGAGCAAGCGGATGAAGGAGCTCGAGGAAGCGCTCGGCTTCACCCTCCTCAACCGCTCGACCCACGGCCTTGCGCTGACCGAAGCGGGCGAAGGCCTGTTTCAGCAGTGCCTCGGCATGCTGGCGCGGCTCGACGACTACGTCACGGAGCGGCGCAACGTCGAGACCGGCCCGTTCGGCACCTTGCGGGTCCAGGCCACCAACGATTACGCGCGCGTCGTTCTCGCGCCGTTGACGACCGCCTTCGTCAAGCGGCATCCCGGCGTGCGAATCCACGTCGCAGTCGTGCCGGAGCATGTCGTGTCGGCCGAAGAGGGATTCGACATCGTCGTCAGCAGCCAGAAGCCGTCGCTGCCGGGCGTGGTCGCGCGCGACCTCGGCGTCGTCCGCCACGTGATCTGCGGTGCGCCCGACTACTTCGAAGAATTCGGCCGGCCAAAGACGCCGCAGGATCTGCGGGCGCACAACTGTCTGGTCGATCTCTATTCGGGACCGAAGAGCTGGCCGTTCCGCAACGCGTCGCGGCCGCTGCTCGTCGAGGTCAAGGGATCGCTGTCGTCCGACAGCAATGCGGTGCTCATCCGCATGGCGCTCGACGGCTGCGGGATCATCCGCGTTCCGCAGCATGCGGTCGCGGCCGAGATCGGCGCCGGGACGCTCGAGGTGATCTTCAAGACCATGTCGCTGTCGCCCGAGCGCATGTGCGCCTACCACGCCAAGGCGAAGCGCCTGCCGGCGAAGACGGCGGATTTCATCGCGTTCCTGGAGACGGAGCTGCGGCGTCGCGCCGACAGTTGATCGCGGTGCCGGCCGGCGCGCCGCCGCGGCCGTCACTTTCCGCCGACCACCGCCATGCCCTGGATTTCGATCAGCAGGCCCGGCCGGGCAAGTCCGCTCACGCTGATCAGGGCGCTCGCCGGAAAGCAGTCCTTAAAGAGCTCCTTGCGGATCTGCGTCAGGCGGTCGCCGAGCCTGACATCCGTGATGAACACCGTCATGGTGGTCATGTCCTTGATGCCGGCGCCGCCATTGGCCTTGATCGTCTTGTCGAGCTCGCCGAAGATTTCACGCGCCTGGTCCTCGAAGCTGGAAGTCGGCGAGCCCGTCTGTCCGCCGAGCCAGATCGTCTTGCCGCCGTCCGTCACGACGGCGCGCGAGAACGCGCGCTCCTGCGCGCGCGCGTCGGGCGCGTAGCACTCCTTCGCCAGGACCGGTGCCGACGACAACGCCGCACCCAGGCTGGCTGCGATCATTCGGCTTGCAGGCACGCGCATGCTCTCCTCCCTTCGCGTTCTGACAAAATTCGCCGCGGCTATGTTTGCACGATCCTCGTTCCGCGGGCGTCGGCGGATTCTGCAACCGGGGGCCCCGCCGTGACAACCGGGCGAGCGCCCGAACCGGCGACGCAGCCAATTTTATTCGTTTTCCTCATCTCGCCTTTCTCTTTTGCCAACTCTTTTGCGAAGAGTCGGGAACCGCACCGACGGCGTCGCCACGGGGAGTAGAATGTTGCCGTTGGCGTGGTTGAGAGGCAGCCGTGCCCATAGACCCGTTTTTGATCGGCAACTCGTTCGATCCCGAGCACGTGCGAGCCATGGGAGTTGCGTTCGAGAACGCGTGCCAGTCCCTGGGGCTGACGGACACCAACGATTGCTTGACCACGGTGATCGCCGGTAAGATCGTCGAGACGGCCAGGACCGGCGAACGGGACGCCGTTCGCCTGTACGAATCCGTCATGCAGTGGGCGTGCGCGGCCTAGTGAGCACCTGCCGGTATTTTCGCCGGGGCGGGCTTTCTTCTCCTTCCAATGCTTCCGTTTCGGCACTATCCTTCTGACGTCCGTCAACGGGTGATGATGCCGTGCGGCCCTTCCTTTTCGAAGAGTTCCAGACGTGCGCCGACGTCCAGTCGGTGCTGGACTGCGTCCTCGATCGCAGCCTGCAGCTGAATGTGACCGACCTGGGCAACATCCAGCTCATGGATTGGAAATCGGGCTGCCTGGAAATCAAGGCGCAGCGCGGCTTCGAGCCGGAGTTCTTGAATTTCTTCAAGCGCGTGGCGATCGACGACGGCTCCGCATGCGGACGCGCACTGCGCAGCCGCGGCGCGATCGCCCTGGATGACGTCATGACCGATGAGGAGTTTTCTCCCTATCGGGACATTGCCGGTCGCGCCGGCGTTCGGGCCGTCGTATCCACTCCGCTTGTGTCGCGCAGCGGCGCGCTCGTGGGCGTCCTGTCGAACCATTTCTCGACGGTTCACCGGCCGACGGATCTGCAAGTGCAGGGATTGAAGGAGGTCGCCGAACTGGCGGCGAACGCGATCATTCGCGTTCGCGCGAAACAAGATCGCGACGGGCTGGTCGCAAGTTCGCTGGAGCTGATCCAGCAGTCTTACCGGACGCTGGACAACGCCGAAAAGCTGTTGTCACGCGCCCGCAGCACGGCGATCAATCGGATTGAAGCCGTTGTCTCCGGGGACCGGGTGCGCTGGTTGAGCGCGACCGGACGGAGCCGGCCGTCCGCTCCGCGCGACGACACCGGCGCCGATCGAGACGGCGCGCTTGTCGATCAGGGCCCGACTACCTTTCATGGCCTGTCGACCGGGACCAGATGACGAGGACCCCTCATCCGGTGGGAATCCGCGCTCCGCGGGCTCCACTATTTCGCCTGGCACGCGGAACAGTATCCCCCCGCCCTCCGTTGCTCCCCTGGTAACGTGTCTCGAACCCGGTGCAGAATGACGTGGCGAACCGTGACATTCTGGCAATCGGAACATCGGCCGGCGGATTCGAGGCGCTGCGTCATCTGGCGGCCAAGCTGCCCGCTGATCTTCCCACGGCCGTGCTGGTGGTGATCCACCTCTCGGATCAGTTCCATTCCGGATTGGACGCCATCCTGGCAGAAGTTGGTCCGCTCGGAGCGAGCTTCGCCAACGACAACGAGACGCTGCGCCGCGGCCATATCTTCATCGCGCCGCCCGCGAGTCATCTGTTGTTCGACGGCGACCATCTGCGACTTGGTCACGGTCCGCGCGAGAACGGCGCCCGCCCCGCGATTGATCCGCTGTTCCGCTCGGTCGCAATGTGCTGCGGGGCGCGTGCCGTCGGCGTCGTGCTGACCGGAACGCTCGGCGACGGCGCTGCCGGCCTGGAGGCGCTTCATCGATGCGGGGGCATCACGGTGGTGCAGGATCCTGATGATGCCGCCTATCCCGAAATGCCGACGAACGCTCTGCGCCTTTTGCGACCGAACCATGTTGCTTCCCTGCGCGACATGCCGGTCCTGCTCGCCCGCCTCGCGCGCGAGCCGGCGGGCACCCCGGTCCCGATCCCTCCATCCATGACGTTCGAAGCGGAAATCGCACACAGCGGGTACACGAACATGAGCTCCATGGATCGCATCGGTCGCCGGTCGGTTCTGACCTGCCCCGACTGCAACGGCGTGATGTGGGAGATCGACGAAGGCGACGTGATTCGCTATCGCTGTCACGTTGGTCACGCGTATACGGCTGACCTGTTGAGCCTCGCGCTCGACGAGAACCTGCGGCGCGCGCTGGGGAGCGCCGCGCGAGCGCTCGACGAACGCATCGCGCTCACGCGCAAGCTGCACCACCAGGCGGACCGGTCGGGGCGTCGGATGCTCGCCGACTCGTGGGCGCGCAAGCTGCGCGAGATCGAGGAGGAGGCGAAGATCCTGCGCGAGTCGATGCAGCGCACAGACCAGATCGCAAGCCGGCATGTCCGGCGCCGGCCGGACGAGGGCGGCGTCGCGCGACGGCGGCAGGCGCAGTAAGCTGTGGCAGTGCGTCGCGCGCCAGCCGGATGATCCTCACCACGAGGAGGAGGTCGTTTCGATCCGCTGCGCCCGCCGCCCGAAAACCTCATCCTGAGGAGCACGCCGTCGCGCAGCGATGGCGGGCGTCTCGAAGGATGGGCCGCTTGTTCCCCCGACGCGACTGCATTGTCACGGGCCACCCTCGTCCTTCGAGACGCCTGCCGTCGCTCCGCGACGACAGGCTCCTCAGGATGAGGGTGGAGCGAAGACTCCGCGAGATTCGAATCGAAACGAACTCCTCCTCGTGGTGAGGAGCGTCGCGCAGCGACGCGTCTCGAACCACGGGCCGCGGGCCCATAGGTGCACAGGCTCCTCAGGATGAGGTGGAGCAAGTGGGCACGCCCACGCGAACCGCAAAAGAATGTTCTTGGATCGGGCGGTCATCGCCGCTATTGGCGAAATGGGATCACGGCGACATGCGCCTCGCGTTCGCGCACGGCTGGTCCCGTGCGCCTCGGGTGCGTTGCAGAAACGACGTTGGCAGAACAAAGCCAACGGGAAAAGCGCAGCAATCTCAGTCGATCAGACGCTCGGCCCGCACGACGATGCCGCGGTGCCAGCCTCGCGTTCGATCGCGTCCCGCAGCTCGCAACGCTCGGCGCTCTCCGCCATTCGATCGTAGCCGGCCGCCACCGCCAGCATCTTGGCGCGCGTGTCCGGATTCTCGAAGCCGTCGGCGATCGCCCGGCATTCTTCCGCCCGCGCGCGCCAACCTTTGCCGCTGGGCGTGTGCCTTTCGATACTCTGCATGAATACTCCCGTCACGCTGCCATCGCGGCGATTTTGGTCGCCGCACGATGGACTCGGGGGGTCGCCCCTCGACACGATTTCAAGCTGTGAACATCCGATTATAGGCACGAATGCGGACGGGGCGCACGCGGCACATGCGTCGGAAGAGTCGCAAACCCGACTCCGCGCGCGGGATCACAGGCGCGCGATCGAAGGCTGAAATGTTCGTGGGCGAACCGTCCAGGCTAAACTTTCGGGCGATATCGGAACGACAGGGATGCTCGCTCGTTGGCCGAATGTGAACGGGCGGCCGTGGAGATGCGGCGGACGTGGAATCTAGAGTCGGATCCAGTAGCGTCAGAGTAGAGTCTAGAGTCGCATAAGAGTCAGAGTAGGAAGAGTCAGAGTCGCATACCAGGGGGCGTTGTCGTCCTCCTGCGCCCCTAGAAGCCCGGCAGCCTTCAGGCGCCGGGCTTCTTACTGCCCGGTCCCTTGCGCATCGAGACGTGATGCGTTTCGCTACTCGCCCCTTACTCGCCCCTTGCGTACACCAGTTGCGGCTTGCCTCTCGCGCGGGCGAGCAGCGTGCGGGACTCCGTCTGCGTCACGCGCGCGGCGCAGAGCACGTCGGTGAGCGCACTGAGACGCCGGCAGGTCTGGGCCGCCAGCAATCGGTACTGCGGAGAATGCGAGGCGAGGCTCGGGTCGATGTCCGCGAAGAACACGTCGAACAGCGGCTGCCCGGTCTCGTCCTCGACCAACATCGACCAGTGGCGCGTGGCGTGACCGGAATGGCGCATCAGCTCCTCGGCCACGGCCCGAGCGTATGCGCGGGCCGCCTGAAGATCCGGCAATTCGCTCCCGTCCCGATCGCAGTGGAGGGACCCGCGGGCGCGCAGGTGAAAGTGGAAGCGTGGCATGGTCCGCTGTTGTCCGCTCACTATGTTGTCCGCTCAGTATGTTGTCCGCTCAGGATATCAAAAAATCAAAGGGTTGGCGCCGAGGGGGGCTCATGCGAAAGCAGCTTGCTGGTGTGCGCGCGGAGCACCGTGTAGCAGCTGCAGGTCGCGGCTTCGAGCCGGCGGCGGTCGAGAATGTCGACCCGCGAGCGTGCACAGTTGATCGCGCCGCTATCTTGCAGCTTGCTCGCCAGCAGCGTCACGGTGGTCCGCCGAACGCCAAGGCGTTGCGCCACGTGCTCCTGCGTGGTCGCAATCGTGTCGGTCTCCATGCGATCCGCCGTTTCGAGGAGCCAACGCGCCAGCCGATGCTCGACCGAATGCAGTCCGGCGCAAACGAGGTTCTGCTGCATCTGGACCACGAGCGCCTCGCGGCACGCTTCCATGGCGCGCTCGAGCGCCTCGTTCTCCGCCAGGAGGGCCTGCAGCCGCGCCGACGCGATGCGCGAGGCGCGCAGCGGTCCGTGCGCCACGGCGGTAAGAAAGCCATCGCGCCGATCCGACGGAAGGATTGGACACGCGGCTCCGCCCCGTCCCGCAGACGCGACTTCGATCGTCTCTCCGTTCGGCGTCACCGCGAGCAGCGAAACCACGCCCTGATGCGGGAAGTACACTTGATCGAGCGGAAGGGGCTGCTGCTGCAACGCGGTGCCCGGCGGCAGCGACACCACATGAAAATGTCGCGCCAGCGATGTCAGTTCGGCCTCCGGCAGACCGGCGAGGACGCGATTTTCGTGCCAGCGCGTTGGGCCACGGCCCGCTGAACTCAAGCCGCCCAAGGTTCCGTCGGTCGCTGCCTGCCCAATGCCCTTGGCGGTCCCGCTCTCCCCGAATGAGCTCAAGCCTGTCCGATGCGCCCCTGACTGGTTCCTGACGAAGAATGGCATGGGTGCACCCCCGTTTTGGTTTGGTTACGAACCGCCCCATTAGGTCCCTAACGGACAAAGGCACGTACGCCCCATTGGTTCCCAAGTATGCAAACGAATTGCAGAAGTCTCACGCAAGGCGGAGGTATTTCGATGTCAGGATGCTTCAAGCGGCCGCACGCCGTCGGCATGTTCGCGAGCGAACCGAAAAGGAAAGCACCCCGGCATATAATGACCCCTAATCCTTGATGAAACGTCTTCGCGCTTAGCACCGCGTGAACCCCTGACAAGCGAATCCGCGGTGGAAGCCCCGGGCGATTGGCCGCGCCCGGGGCTTTTTTCCTTGGATGCAGCGCGAGGCCCGCGACATTTCGGCCGACAGCATGCGGCGGCAAAAAAGCGACGAGCCGTCTGCCGACATGTCCGAAAGCGAACCGAACCAGGCAAGCCGCCTGAGCTATCCTCCAAAGCAGCGGTGTTCCGTTTGACACTCCGAGGAGCACTGCCCCTTCGCCTGAAGCCCCGGCAAATTGCCAGCCGGGGCTCTTTTTTGTTCCTGCCCTTGATCCGCATGATAGGGGCCTTTGGCTTTGTGGGCGATCACTTGTGGATCGACAGTTTCATCGCGGTGAAGGTTCACGCCGCTTCGCGCCCGCCACGACATCGATTTGCATGAATACGAGGGCCCATTCAGGGGGCGCGACCGGAAGCGCCGCCGAAGCACGCCGGCCTTGTTCCATCTCGCGGACGGCGTCAGCCTCGCCCAGAATGCGCTCAGCCTCCGCGATCACCTCGCGGGTTTGCTTGATGGTCAGGCACGTGCGGGCCACCATCCTGTCTATTTCGATCTGGGTCGCGGATACGGCTGCCTGAAACCGCCGCAGGTTCGCGACGGCGTCTGCCGCAGCGAACTTGATTTCTCGATATCGCGACCACGACACGAGAATCCCCCCTCGCTTTCCGGCGGGGCGCAACCGGTCAATCAGTCACCGGCGCCCTGATTCAGCCTCAACCGGTGTTGGCGCGAGTATGCGCCCGGTCGGCAGCGCCGTCAATTTGGGGAGTTCTGAAAGGACCGTCCGGCCGTGCCCTTCGTTCCGATCACGGTGCCAGCAGGCCGTTCATCGTCGCGACGATCGTGTGCCGCTCGGCCGGCTTCGGAAGGATCGTGCAGTCCGGCCACTCGGCATGGATCGCGTCGAGGTCCAGCCGCGCCGTATAGAAGACGAACGGGACGCCGCGCTCGGCAAGCCGGTGCGCAACCGGCACGCTGGTTTCGCGATCCAGCTGGACATCGAGGATCGCGGCGGTGACGTCCTGCTCGTCGAGGGCGCGCAACGCCTCGCCGACCGTGCGGCACGCCCACACCGACCCCGCGCCCGCATCCATGAGAGCCGATTCGAGTTCCATCAGGATCAGGAAATTGTCCTCGACGACAAGGATGCGCGCAGTCTGGAGCGCACGTGATACGTCATGGTTGGCCAACTGCTCCACCGTCCACGGTTTCCGACAGCGGGATCTCCATGGTGCAGACCAAGCCGTCCGAGCGGAATTCGCGGCGGACGGCCGCATGCGGGATGCTCTTTTCGATCAACGCGCTGCCGAAGCCGGACGTCTTCGGCGGCCGCACCGGCTGGCCGCCCCGCTCCCTCCAGAGAACCGTCAGGACCGGGCGATTGTTCCGGTTTTCGAGGCTCCAGCGCAGATTTACCGAGCCTGCTCCCGGACGCGACAGCGAGCCGTGCTTGGCCGCGTTCGTTGCGAGCTCGTGCAGCACGAGCCCGAACGGAGTCGCGAGATCGGGCGGCAAGGTCACCGGTTCGCCCTCGAAGCGCACGCGGTCCGGATCCGACATGTGTGCGGCAAGCTGATCGCGCGCGATCGCGCCGAGGTCGGCGCCGCGCCAGTCGGAGGCCGCGAGCAGCGCGTGTGCGCTGCTCAGCGCCCGCAGCCTGCCGTCGAAGCGCGCCACGAAGTCCTCGGTCGACGTGCTGTGACGTTGGGTCTGATGGGCGATCGCCTGCACCACCGCCAGCGTGTTCTTGACGCGGTGCGACAGCTCGCCGAGCAGAAGCTGCTGGCGCTCTTCCCACGCCTTGCGATCAGACACGTCGACGAAGGTGATGACCACGCCGTCGATCTTGTCGTCGACCGTGCGATAGGGCCGCAGCCGCACGTCGTACCAGCGATCGTCGCGGCTGCTCACCTCGCGCCGGATCGGCGACAGCTGCGCCAGCACGGACTCGGCATCCTTGACGCGATCGTCGTATACGAGTTGATGGGCGAAATCGGTGACCGGCCGGCCCTCGTCGCTCGGCGTGATGCGGAACAGATCGGTGACCGGCTTGGTGAAGCGCTTGATGCGCAGGTTCGCGTCGAGGAACAGGGTGCCGAAATCGGTCGCCGCCATCAGGTTCTGCAGGTCGCTGTGCGCGCGCGACACGGCTTCGAGCTTGAGCTTCAGCTCGCTGTTGACCGTCTGCAGCTCCTCGTTGATCGACTGCAGCTCCTCCTTGCTGGTCTCCAGCTCCTCGGAAGTCGAGCGGTATTCCTCGCTGAT
>Ga0126379_10003467_pt1 | contig 10204 bp, 11 predicted proteins | sample PanSoiMetPlot_24_FD_92640 | JGI IMG/M metagenome (GOLD analysis project Ga0126379, IMG submission 92640) | Tropical forest soil microbial communities from Panama - MetaG Plot_24 | ecosystem: Environmental > Terrestrial > Soil > Tropical forest > Bulk soil | place: Panama | collected 2016-02-17 | reverse complement strand
CGCAGGGAGCAGACGCGGCGGCTCGTGCTCGCGGGCGTCCCCGTCGTGCTTGTGGGCGTTGTTCTTACGCCGTTTGCGCTCAAGCAGTACTCCCACGAGCTGAACCGGCGGTGGATCTCCGAGTTCTCGCTCACCTACCGGGCCAGCGAAGCCGGGCACTCCGGGCTGGTGGGGCCGAGCCCGCCCGACGGCAGGCTCTGGCTCGTCGCTGCGATCGTCGTGGTGGTCGCCGCGGTCCTGGTCATCACGCGCGGCAGCCGCAAGGAGCGGTCGGCGGCTGGGCTCACGGCCGGCATCGGAGCCGCGGCCATTCTCGTCCCGCTTCTCGCCGTGGTCGTCGGGCTCGACGTCTTTCTCAGCCGCTACCTCATCGCCGCGCTCGTGCCCCTCGCGATCGCCGTCGCCATCGCATTGTGCGTACGGCGAGCGTCGTGGATTGGTGGCATCGGACTCGCGGTGCTGTGTGCGGTCTCCGTCGGGACCGTGGTCGCGGTGGCCCGCGACCCCGAGCTGCAGAAGCCCGACTGGGGCTCGGTCGCAGAGGCCTTCGAGACCGGCCACCGCAAAGGGATCCTCGTCTTGAGTGTCCACGGCAATCTCGCCAGCCCCTTGATCAGGTATGCCGCGGATTCCAGCCCGCTCGGTGAGACGGAGACGGTCACCGCCGACGAGATCGACGTACTCGCCGTCAAGCCCACCACCAAGCCGTGCAACCTCCTGGTGGGACGAGCCTGCGCGTTCATCTTCCTCGGAGGCCCGCTCCCCCCGCCCCTTGCCAGCACGTTCACCCTCAAGGAAACGCGCGACCTCGATCAATTCACGCTGCGTCGGTACCGTGCCGACCGGCCGGTTCCGCTCACGAAGTCGGAATTGGTCGCCCCGCAGAACCCGACCGACGCCCTCGTCCTGGTCAGTCGGTGATGATGTCGGCGGGGTCCTTCGTCCGGTTCTGCGCATCGATCGTCGACACCGTGCCGCTGCCGCCATTGGTGACGAAGGCGGTTTCGCGGCACCGTGGACGCGCTGCCACCGCTGACGCTCCATTCGGAACCACGCCCAGTAGCGCGCCCGCCAACCCGAGCACCACGACCCCACGAACCCACCGCAACCGCCGCATCGCTGCCCTGCCTCGCCGGCCTCACCAGCTCTCTCGGGTCCGACTCAGGTCAGCGTACGCCGCACTCCAGCTGAGCGAATGGGAAGCCCTGTAGGGCTACGTTTTGCGCACGTTCGCTGCGCGTTGCCTGCCCTCTACCTTCGGACAATGGACAAGGCAAGAAATCACCAGGGATGTCGAGAATCTGAGTTCTGCCCCGTCCTTGAGGTGAATGCGGCCAGCAGGGTCGCCGTCACACGAGGAGAACACCGTGGCCAAGTACCTGTTGCTCAAGCACTACCGAGGCGGCCCGGCCGCCGTGAACGACGCGCCGATGGATCAGTGGACACCCGACGAGTTCGAGGCGCACGTACAGTTCATGAGGGACTTCGCGGGACGGCTCGAACGCACCGGTGAGTTCGTTGATGGACAAGCGCTTTCGCCCGACGGCGTCTGGGTCCGCTACGACGGCGAGGGGCGACCGCCGGTGACCGACGGCCCGTTCGCTGAGACGAAGGATCTGATCGCCGGCTGGTACGTCATCGACGTCGACAGCTACGAGCGAGCGATCGAGCTCGCCGGCGAACTGTCGGCAGCACCCGGTGCCGGCGGCGAACCGATTCACGAATGGCTGGAGGTCCGTCCCTTCCTGGCCGCGCCTCCCACCGTCATCGAGTGATGTTGGACGAGGTCGCGCTGCGCGAGCTCGTCCCGACGGTCTTGAGCGTCCTCGTCCGTCGTGGAGCCGACTTCGCGACGGCCGAGGACGCCGTGCAAGAGGCGCTCATCCGGGCACTTTCGGCGTGGGAGGACGACGCACCTTCGGATCCCAAGGGTTGGCTGATCACCGTTTCCTGGCGGGTGCTCATCGACATGGTGCGGTCGGACGCCGCTCGTCGCGACCGAGAGGTTCGATTCGGCAGCGATCCGCCCACCAGTGTCGCCTCGTCCGCCGACGACACCCTGCGCCTGTATTTCCTGTGCGCGCATCCCGACCTGACTCCGTCTTCGGCGGTCGCCCTCACGCTCCGGGCAGTGGGCGGGCTCACCACGCGCCAGATTGCGCAGGCCTACCTCGTGCCAGAGAGCACCGTGGCGCAGCGGATCAGCCGGGCCAAGCGCACGGTCGGCCGAGCCGGTCTCGATCGTCACGGCGAGGTGCGAACCGTGATGCGCGTGCTGTACCTCGTCTTCAACGAGGGCTACTCAGGCGACGTCGACCTCGCGGCGGAGGCCATCCGGCTCGCCCGGCAGCTGGCGACACTGGTCGACGACCCCGAGGTCGATGGCCTGCTCGCGCTGATGTTGCTGCACCATGCGCGCCGCCGCAGTCGCACCCGACCGGACGGAGCGATCGTGCCACTCGCCGAGCAGGATCGAAGCCTGTGGGACACCGGGCTCATTGCCGAGGGAGTCGCCATACTGCAGACCGCCCTGGCGCAGGACCGGCTCGGTGAGTATCAGGCACAAGCAGCGATCGCGGCGCTCCACGCCGACGCCCCCCGCTTCGAGGACACCGACTGGGTGCAGATCCTCGAGTGGTACGACGAGCTGCTCCGCTTCGCTGACACACCGATCATCCGGCTCAACCGTGCCGTCGCCCTCGGTGAAGCGGACGGGGCACCCTCTGGGTTAGCAGCCCTGGCCGACATCGACGAGAACATCCCGCGGCGCGATGCGGTCGCTGCGTATCTCCACGAGCGCGACGGCGATCTGGAACTCGCCGCCCGCCTCTACGCCGCCGCGGCCCAAAGCGCACCGAACCTCGCAGAGCGCGATCATCAGACCCGCCAGGCCGCGCGGCTCAACCACCTCATGCGTCACCTTTGATGACGCGGGCTGGTCGTGCATGGTTCAGGTTGGTGATGTCCATCGCACCTCGACGACCTCGATGGTGGGCGCGCGTCGCCGGATTCGTGACGCGACCGAGCCGCGCACGAGTCTCATGAGGCGCGACCCGTATGAACCGACCACCAGGCGTTTCGCGTGCTCGTCGATCGCCACGTTGGTCAACGAAGCTGCTGCGTCGGTGCCCTGGACTTCCCGATAACGAGCACCGACATCGTCGGCCATGTGCCGGTACTGCTCTACGCGATCCTGCTGGCGTTCGAGTCCGTCGGCGAGATCGACGTGCACAACGAGCAGGTCCGCATCCTCGTCTCCCGCCAGCACCGCCGCCCGTTGGATCACCGCTGCACCTCGAGGCGAACTCGACACACCCGCGATCACCTTCGTCCGGTCGGGCCGTTCGCGCTCCAAGAACGAGAAGGTCTCGTCGACGGTTCCTTCGAGCCACGCCTTGGCGAGATCGCTCAGCGCGGCAAGGTTCGCCGGGCGGAAGTAGCGGGCGAGGGCACCTCCGACCCCGTCCGCCGAAAAGACCTGCCCGGCAGCAATCCGGCGTCGCAGCGCCTCGGGAGCAAGATCGACGAGCACGATCTCCCCGGCGCGCACGAACTCGTCGGGTACACCTTCGAGCGCGCCCGCACCCGTGATCCGCGCTGCTGTATCGCGCACCGACATCAGATTGGCGACGTTCAGCGTTGTCAGCACGTCGACTCCCCCAGCCAACAGCTCGCCAACCTCTTCGTATCGTTTATGCCCGTCGGCACTGGTGTGCGCGAGCTCGTCGATAAGCACGACATCAGGCTGTCGTTCGAGCACCCCGGCCGCGTCGAGATCCTCGAACGCCGCACCGCGGTACATCACCTGTCGCCGGGGCACGACTACCAATGGGAGCGCTCGATCACCAAAGGGCGTGCGCCCATGGCGCTCCACCCAACCGATCACCACCGTCTCGTCCCCCTGCGCCCGGCGCCGCCCCTCCATCAGCATGCGGTACGTCTTGCCGACGCCGGGCGCCGTTCCGAGAAACGTCACCAGAGCGCCCCGGGGGCGACCGGCATCGCCGTCGGAGCGATTCGGGATCACGTTCGCCATGAGGCTGCGAGAGCGCACGCAGGGAGCACCACGCCGCGAGAGCGTTGCCCGTGAGAAGCAAATGTCGGGCAGGTGTCGATCTCGAACAGGGCCAAGCGTCGTAAGGGTAGAGCCCGGCACCGAGCCGGTCCGCCAGAAAGGAAGCGAAACATGTCCAGCTATGTCCTGTCGTTCCGCAATCGGAGCGACCGCACTACCGACGCCAACGCCGAAGCTGAGTGGGGCCAGTGGTTCCAAGAGGTCGGCGGCGCAATCGTCGACTTCGGACACCGTGTGGGCCGCGTGAGCCACCTCGGAAACGCCCGAAGGAAAGCGGACGGCGATGAGGTCCTCTCGGGTTATGTCGTGATCACCGCCGATGACCTCGAATCGGCGGTCGCGCTCGCGAGCGGCTGCCCCGGATTGCGGTACGGCGGCGGCGTCGAGGTCGGCGAAGCCATCGATGCGTCCTGACCTCGCCCGACTGGCGGGATAACGACCGACCAGAGTTTCCGATTCCTGAAAGCCCATACTCCGATCGAAAACGCGCGCCGCTTCGTTATGCGGGACACCTCGAGCCACAAGCGCGTCACGCCCTTCGTGCCTCGTATGCGCGAACACGACGCGTGGCAGCGACGAGGTCACTCACTTCGGTGCAGAGGCGGATTCCGCTCGCGTTCCCACGCGCCGTTCTCGCTGGTCTGAGCGGCTTGGGCGCGACATAACCTTGCGCTGTGGTCGATGTGCCGCGGACGCTCTATGCCAAGAGCGATGACACGTATCTCGCCTATCAGGTGTTGGGTGATGGGCCCCTCGATGTTGTCCTGCTCAGCGAGGGCTTCATTTCGATCGACAGCGTGGACGAAGAGCCGTCGTTGGCTCGGTTCCACCGGCGTCTGGCGTCGTTCAGTCGGCTCGTGCGGTTCGACCGCCGTGGCGTGGGACTGTCTGATCCCGTATCGCCATCAAATCCACCAACACTCGAGCAGATGATGCACGACGCCCTGGCCGTAATGGACGCCGCCGGTGTCGCACGGGCGGCGGTGCTCTCCTGGGCTTCGGCGAAGCCGGCGGTCATGTTGGCCGTCGCCCATCCCCACCGCGTGAGCAGTCTGGTCGTGGTCAACGGGTTTGCACGCACGTTGTCGGCACCCGACTATCCGGCCGGCTGGTCACCGGAGGAGCAAGAGATCTTCGATGTCAGCTTCCAGCCCGACGCGGTCGAGCGCGGTGTGGACGTCCTTGCGATGGTTGCACCGAGCGTTGCTCACGACGAGGCCTTCCGAGCCTGGTGGGATCGGGCAGGAAACCGGGGTGCAAGCCCGGCCATGGCTCGAGCGATCACGGAGATGAGCCGCCAAGTCGACGTGCGCTCACTGCTCGAGTCGATTCAGGTCCCGACACTCGTATTGCACCGTCGCGACGACCGATACATCCGAGTCGGCCATGGCCGCTATCTCGCCGAGCGCATCCCAGACGCCAAGTATGTCGAGCTCGAAGGAGCCGATCACCTGCCGTTTCAGGGCGATACCGATGTCATGCTCGACGAGATCGAAGAGTTCCTCACCGGCGTGCGCCACGGCCTTGAATCCGACCGCTCGCTCGCGGCGGTGCTGTTCACCGACATCATCGGTTCAACTGAACGCATCGCCGAGCTCGGAGAGACTCGTTGGCGCGATCTTCTCGACCGTCATGATGCGGCGTTGCGTCGCCAACTCCAACGGTTCCGAGGTCGTGAGATCAAGACGACCGGCGACGGTTTCCTCGCCACCTTCGACGGACCCGCACGCGGTGTGCAATGTGCATGTGCGATCCGAGATGCCGCGAGCCAACTTGGTCTGGCTGTCCGCGCTGGGATACACGTCGGCGAAGTCGAACTGCGAGGACCGGACATCGCCGGCATGACCGTGCACGTGACTGCCCGCATCCAAGCGCTCGCCGACCCGGGTGAGGTCCTGGTCTCACGCACGGTCGTCGACCTCCTCGCAGGGTCCGCGATCACCTTCACCGACCGAGGCGAACACGAACTCAGAGGCGTACCCGGCACGTGGCGCCTCTTCAGAGTCACCGAGGCGTAACGGGTTCCGCGCCAGGCGACCTCCTCCACCGCGTTGTGCGGCCGGAGCTTCGCGCACAAATACGGCAGCGTCGAAGACCATACCGTCTCCGCGCCGAGTGATCCCTACCCGCACTGATTGCCCGTTCTGGCGCCGGCCCTCCTCGAGCCGGCGCCTCTCGTCAGGTGCGAATGCCGTATCAGATTCGGCCGGGGAGCCGCGTCGTGACCTCCTGGACGAGCCACGCATTGCCGTCGGGATCGTTGAAGGAGAAGAACGACCCGTAGCTGTTGTGCTCGGGGTCGGGGACGCCGAGCCGTGCCTCGGGGGGGCACGGCGCGCCGTGCCACATCTCACTCGCGTCGATGCCACAAGCGACGACTGCAGCGTGGGCCGCTTCGATGTCGGAGACGGTCAGTCCCCCCTCGGCCGAGCCTGGCGCAGCCGCCGTGATTCCCTTGCCGAACGTGACCGAACATCCGGAGCCCGGTGGGGTGAACTGGACGATGCGAACGTCGTCGGTCGGGGCGACGTCGGAGTCGAACCTCCAACCAAGGCGTTCGTAGAAGGCCTTGGCTCGCTCGACGTCGGACACGGAGATGATGTCGACCTCGAGGTGCATGTCGACCATTCCATTGGATGCGCTCATGCGTGCCTCCTGGATTGTGTTGCCTGACGCCAACCCAAGCGCCGGCTCCGCGTCACTTTCGTGGTGGCATTGTGAGAGGTCCATGAGCGCTCGTGTGACGTCCACGGCGACCCGGCGGTCCAGTTCACCGACGCCGAACGTGCCGCAGGAGGTCTCACGATCTGCGCACCGAGTCCCTCCGCGAGGTCAGGGCGAACACTTCCGCTATTGGACCGTGGCCCGGTTGAACACCCTGACGGCGACCACCGTCAACAGCACCGCGTAGGTGGCGACGACGGCGAGGCTGAGGATGGCCATGGCGGTGGGGCTGCTCATACCCCAGATGTCGTGGAGCCCGGTCGCCCTGTGGTCGACGAGGCCGTAGCGCATGAGGGCGAGGACGTGTGTCAGGGGTAGGACCTTGGCGAACGCGGCGAGTCCGGCCGGGAGCGCGTTGACGGGAAAGAGCGACCCAGCGAAGAACCAGGGAACGATCGCCACCGCGGGCAGCGCCGCGACGTACTCCTCTTGGGTCGGGATGCGGTTGGCGAGGGTCTCCGCTGCGCCGTACATGATCACGACCAACCCGAGGCTCGCCGCGACGAACCACATGATCCCGGTGAACCCTGACGAGAACTCGGCGCCGCGCAGCACAGCCGCGCCAATCAGCACTGCGAGCTGGAGACCGCTCACTGCGAGCGCGACGGTGAGGTTGCCGAACACGATGAGCGGGCGTCGTACTGGCGCCGCGATCAGGTCGCGTCGGGCACCACTTTCGCGATCGACGAGCACGCCGATACCCGCCGACATGCAGCTGAGGGGCAGCAAGAGTCCAACCGTTGCGATCGCGACGAAGCTCATGTAGTCGATCCCGCCGACGTTGGTTACCTGATCGGCGAGTGCGGGAGCGATGACCAGTGCGAACAGGACGGGCGTGAGCAGCGGCACGAGGAGCTCTCGCGGCGTGCGAACGCTGAGCGCGAATCGCCGCTGCACGAGGGTGCTCAGCGCTCGCGCGCTCCGGGGGGAGGTAGGCGCGAGAGGTTGTGACGCCGTCGTGGGCGAGGCAGGTGTGGCAATGGTGACCATCGGTTCTCCTTTTGAGTCAGGCGGCGGCCAGGCGGCCGCCGGTGAGGCGGAGGTACACGTCATCGAGGGTGGGGCGACGGGTTGTGAGCTCGGTCGTGTTCAGCCCGATCTGGTCGATCGTGAGCACGGCGGCGTGCGCGGACGATCCGTGCAGCGGGATAGTGAGCGTGCCACCGAGCGAGAACGCGTCGTCGGCCGCCACACCGTGCGCGCGCAACCTCGTGAGCGCAGCGGTCGGGTCTTCGTCGACTCGAAGTTCGAGTACCTCTGTGCCGAGCGCCCCCAACAGTGCCTGCGGCCGGTCGAGAGCGACGATCCGACCCGCGTGCATGATCGCGACGCGATCGCAGAGTCGCTCGGCCTCGTCGAGGTAGTGCGTCGTAAGGACGACGGTCATCTCTCTCCGCCGACGCAGTCCGTCGATGAGGTCGAGCAGCTCGTGCCGGATGAGTGGATCCAAACCGACGGTCGGCTCGTCGAGGAACAGGACCTGGGGCTCGGAGAGGAGGGCCCGGGCGAGCTCCAGCCGGCGGCGCTGGCCCCCGCTGTAGCTCGAGACCGGCCGGTCGATGACCTCTCGGAGTCCGAATGCGTCGACGACCTCTCCAAGTCGCTCTGCCGCGGCGCCGGCATCCAGACCCCACAGTCGGGCATGGATCTCGAGGTTTCGTCGCCCGGTGAGCGGCCGGTCGAGGACGGCTTCCTGGAAGACGACGGCGCTCACGCGGCGGGCTTCCAGAGGGTCGTCGGCCACCTCACGGCCCGCCAGACGCGCGCTTCCCGCGGTCGGTGCAACCGTCCCAGTGAGCATGCCGACGGTGGTCGATTTGCCGGCACCGTTGGGACCGAGCAGCCCGAAGACCTCACCGGATGGGACATCGAAGTCGATCTCGCGCACTGCCTGGACCCCGCCCGGGTACGTCTTGGTCAGCCCCCGGACTTCGACTGCAAGCGATGTCATGGCTGTCTCCATTCGAAGATGTGGACTACTGCTGACAAGGACGGACGTCCGGTCGAGGTTGTGACACGGCCAGCCCAATTGCCCGGCCGATGTCACACTCCGATCGCTTCGCTCGTCCTACGAGAGATGGACCACAAGCCAATGGCGAACCCGGCCGAGGCCGACCCTCGTGTTGCCGACGCCTGGCGCGATCACCGCCAGCGCCTGATGGATGTCGCGTACCGGATGCTCGGGAGCGTCAGCGACGCCGAGGACGTCGTACAGGAGGCGTACGCCCGGCTCGTACGCCATGGCGTCGACGGCATCGACGACGTGCGCGGCTGGCTCGTGACCGTGACCAGCCGGCTGTGCCTCGACCAGCTCCGGTCAGCAGCGTCCCGGCGCACCAGCTACGTCGGGCCGTGGCTGCCCGAGCCGGTTGTGGACCTCCCATCGCTCGGAGCCAACCCCGCCGACCGCGTCACACTCGATGACTCCGTTCGCATGGCCCTGCTGGTCGTGCTCGAGCAGCTCTCCCCGGCCGAGCGGACCGCGTTCGTGCTCCACGACGTCTTCCAGATGTCGTTCGACGAGATCGCCTCGATCGTCGGCCGGTCGTCGGCGGCTGTTCGACAGCTAGCGAGCCGGGCCCGCCGCCACGTCCGCACTGAAACCGAGCCCGCTCGTTTCCAGGCCGACCTCGAAGAGCAGCGGAGGCTCGCCGAGGAGTTCGCGGCTGCGGCCACCGGCGGCAATCTCGCGGCCCTGCTCGAGGTGTTGGACCCAGACGTGGTCGGCGACGCCGATTCCGGCGGCCTCGTGCCCGGCGCGCCCCGGCATCCCGTTGTCGGCCGGGACGCCGTTGCCCACAATCTGCTGCGCAGGGTCGCCGGGAGCGGAGTGGAGTTTCGCCCGGCGGACGTGAACGGCGAGCCGGGTGTAATCGGAGTGCAGGACGAGCGAATCGTTGCCGCGGTGGTCCTGTTCACCCAAGACGGATTGATTCACCACATCCACGCGATCCTCAACCCAGAGAAGCTCGCGCACCTCGCCCGCTGAGCAGGAGCTACAACGCGGCTCCGTGTCGAAGCATCCTGCTAGCGCGAATCGAGCGCGCCAATACGTGCCGTTCTGGCGCACAGCTATTGAGTGGAGAGCCGTCGTTATGTACGTGCTGCCTGCGGGACGTGCTGGCTACGACGTCATGCGGAGACGCTCGGCGAGTTTGTCGTTTCGAGCCGGCGTTCTGCGCGTGTTGTGATCGGGGCCGGTCAGGGTTCGGGGACCACGCCAAACAGCCTCGGCGGCAGCCTGGTCGGCGTGCTCTTTAGCGATGTGCGACGCGGATACGTGTTTGGTAACGCTCGAGCGCGGCGAGGTGGTTGTGGTCGGCGCGGAGGCCGATGTATCCGTCGGGGCGCACGGCGAGGAGTGTGGTGCCTTGGACGCCGAGGAGATCAGCTGCGACGGGGTCG
>Ga0126379_10003466_pt1 | contig 10205 bp, 8 predicted proteins | sample PanSoiMetPlot_24_FD_92640 | JGI IMG/M metagenome (GOLD analysis project Ga0126379, IMG submission 92640) | Tropical forest soil microbial communities from Panama - MetaG Plot_24 | ecosystem: Environmental > Terrestrial > Soil > Tropical forest > Bulk soil | place: Panama | collected 2016-02-17 | reverse complement strand
TGGCCGAGCTATTTCGATCCGGCGCAGCGCCTCAAGGGCATCCGTCTCGATCTTGCGGAATACCGCCGGCCCGACCCGCGGACAGCGCCATGTCTCGCCAAGGCCGCCGGGCTCTACATGATCTGCACCATCTCCAAGCATCGGGCGGAGCGGCGTGGCTATGCGGACGCCATGATGCTCGACTGGGAGGAGCGGGTGGCCGAATGCACCGGCGCCAATATTTTCTTCATCCGCGATGGCAAGATCCACACGCCGATCGCCGATTGCTTCCTCGCCGGAATCACGCGCGCAACCGCGATCGACCTCGCAAAACGCCACGGCATCGAGGTGATCGAGCGCCGCATCCTGCCGGACGAGCTTTCGAGCTTTTCGGAATGCTTCATCACCGGCACCGCCGCGGAAGTGACTGCGGTGTCCGAGGTCGCCCAGTGGCGTTTCACTCCCGGTGCCATCACCAAGCAGTTGATGGATGACTACACCGCCGAGGTGCAGCCCAAGGGCAAGGCGGAGGCAGCGTAGGGGGTGTCGCAGGACAGAAATAGAGCGCGTCCCGTTGACATTCGTCCAGCGTCATTGCCGGGGCTTGACCCGGCAATCCATCGTCTTGCGAAGAAGATGGACCCGCGGGTCAAGCCCGCAGGTGACGGGTGGAGCAACTTCATGCCCGCGGCGCCTGCGCGTCCGCGCGGTGCAGCGATATCGCGGCTGCGAGAACGACAGCGACGAATAACCAAGTCCGCATGCTCATTTCAGCTGCAACGCGAGCTTGAGCACATCAAGGGAAAACTGATCGTGTGTATAGCGGCTCGTCTTGCCGTCGGCTTCGATCACGAACACGGTATCCGCCGGAATCCTGGGGCTGCTGGTCACGTTCGGCGGCTGTGAATGCGTGTCGATGACGACGCCTCCGTAGTAGACCTGACGGAGCATCTTTCTGATCATCTGTGCCAGCTGGGTCACGGCGATGGCGCCGACAATGATCAGCATGATGGGCGCCGCCCGCGTTTCAGGAGACCGCCGCGCAAGTTCCTTCGCGTCCTCGGATTGGTCAGGCTCAATCTTCAGATTTTCCTGTGCGATCGGCGGTATGATCGCACGCACGCTTTCATCCGCGCGGACACGGACCATTACCGTGTCGCCCTGCTCACTTACGGCGCGTCGTGACAAAATCATGGCGGCCAGCGCCATCGTCACAATGTGAAGCCTTCGACGTGTCAGCATAAGGTCCCCCAGCCAGCGAGATATATTATCCACAACGCAAGATTATTGCTCAACTTATCGATGTGAGCAACCGCCGCTCCGCCTCTGGCGGCGCATGACGTTGGGACCTGTCCAACTCCGATCTGACGAAGCTCCGCCTCAAACCCGTTCTATCCACATGCTTCGTAAGTCTGAGGTGGAGCCGCGTGGATCGATTCTATGAAGCAAATCAGTGGGGTGGACAAAGCCACCGGGACCGGCCTTTGGCCAGCCCGCTTGACTGACTCCGCATGCCCACCTTTCGCCCATTTAGGTGAGCATGGCGTGAAGACGCGCCTTTACCCATCCTGTCGTTTTTTGACTCGCCCTCTCCACATGCCTCGTCGGTCTGAAACGGAGTGTCGTTAGTGTTAAAATTACAACACTCTCCAATATTCAGCTGATTGCCACAGTTTCGTCCACGGATCGGCCACGATTGATTGTAGCAAGCCCGCCAGCGGCTAGTGGCAATCTATGCAAGGTTTGGGGGAAGCATGTGTCCATTCTGTCGTGGAACGATGAAGCTCATCCGGGTTGGCGGGCATCCGATGCTTAGCACTTATCAGTGCCTCGATTGCCAGGAGGTTACGACAACCGAGGATGGAGCCAAAATCGACTCGTATTTTGAGTGGCTGATGTCCAGGACGAAATCAAAGCGAATCGCTGCGTTGTGATCGGGCACGGTGGAGGCCGAGGCGCCCCGACCTCATGGGGATAGGATTGGGATGAGGTCGGGGCTGTATCGGTAGACACACGCAGCGGTTAGAGTGCTTTGTGGGCAGTAGGGGCAAAGCGAAGCGTGCCCAGGGGGGTTCCCGTGGGCACGCTTCCTTGACCCCAGACTCACAATGTTTGTTCTTGGTTCTCGGACTAATAGCGCGATTCATTAAAATTGAAGGGAATGGGTTTTACGCTGGGCGCCAGCGTACCACAATCTCCGCGCGTCGTATGGGCCGAGGGATGCCCACAAGGGGCGTGGTTTTCATGGCCTAACAGATTGAAATCATTGCGCTTCGCCGATTTTAGTCCGCTTGAAGTCCAAATCATGCGGTTGAGGCAAAAGCCGCTAAAAGCCAGGGGTTTTCAAATGCCGCGGCCGTCGTACGCTGGCCCGCAACAACAGAAGCGGCGCCACGCAGGCTCGAATTGTGACAGGATCATGAATGTCGGTAGTACAATACAGGCACGCGACCGTGAGCAGTTCGGCGATGGCATTGCGCTTCCTTTTGAGGGGCGGACGAAAATCGAGGTGATCTGGGCTGAGAAACCTTGTATCATCACAACAGGGCAATCCTACGCCCCTTTTAAAGGGAGAACGACCATGGTTACGAAGATCAGCATAGCCGTCGCGATTGCACTTGTCGCTTTCCTTGCTGCCCCTAGTGCATCGTTTGCAGCATCCAAAAGAGGCGAGTCTGTCCAACGCGGACCCTACACGCCGGGCATCGTGACCGGTACGGGCCGCGATTTCCAGAGCCCGCAATATTACAAAAGATCAAAAAAAACGAAAAAAAGCAGCCAGTCACCAGCAAAGAGTTGAAATGAGATAGGTATTCGTCTGGACGGACGGGCCGATACAGTGGTGCGAAGAAATGCGTCGGCAACGGGTGCCTGAGCGCATCGGTTGGCGCTTCTGGGTCGGCTTTGGGTCAAGGTCGGCTTTGCTGATCGGGACCCATTCGCGCGCGTTGGATGGGTCCGGTGTAGCCTCGTGAGCAATCGCAGGTGGGTCCTTCCCGGGTGGTAACTGGGGCACCTCCCGACCCCCCACCCCGACCCTCCCCCACAAGGGGAGGAGGGAGACGCGGCCGCACTGCCACGGCTTAAGTTAACGCGTATGAGGGGTGCCCCTACACGAACCGCACCGCATAGATCGGCGGCAGCGTGCAAGTGATATTGGACCAGTGGTCGCCCTGGTCCTCGCTCACCCACAATCCGCCGGTCGTCGAGCCGAATGCCAGCCGGTCGCCAGTCGCGTCGAGCGTCAGCGCATGGCGGTAGACAACATCGTAGGCGTGCTGTTGCGGCAGGCCCTTGGTCAAAATATCGAAGCTCTCGCCGCCATCGCGCGTGCGGGTCACGACCAACCGTCCGTCGCGCGGGATTCGTTTCTCATCCTTGATTTCGGGAACGAACCACGCCGTATCCGGATCCCGCGGATGGACGACGACCGGAAAGCCGAAGGTCGAAGGCTCGACACCGGTAATTTCGTTAAAGGTCCTGCCCTCGTCCGACGAGACGAAAATGCCGTTATGGTGCTGCACCCACATGCGATGCGGGGCAGCGGGGCACTGCGCCATGCAATGCACGTCCTGCGCGATGGGGTCGTGTGTCAGCTCCGGCGCCACGTACTCGGCGCGCATGCCGTCGCCGCGTTGCGTCCAGCTCGCGCCGGCATCCTCCGTGAACCAGATGCCGCCGGTCGAAACCGCAATCCACACGCGCTTTGAATTGCGCGGGTCGACCAGGATCGAATGAATGCCGGGCAAGTCGGCACCGCCGCCCATCCATTGCTTGCGCTTGGGGTGATCCCACAGCGGACGGATCATCTCCCAACTGTCGCCATGATCGGTCGAGCGAAACAGCCCGCCCGGCAGCGTGCCGCACCAGATGACGCCGGGCTCGTCGGTACCGCCGGCCTGCAGCGCCCAGATGCGGGCCGTGCTCCATGCGAGCGGGCGGCCCCACATATCGTTCTCTTCGAGACCCTCGGGCTTCGGCGGATAGGCCGGGGCTGCAATCGCTTCCCAACCCGTTGGCGTCGAACGGTGCATCTTGACGCCGAAGTGACCGTGGTCGAGCGCCACAAAGTGGTGGCCGCTTCGGGGATCGGTCAACGTGAGACTGACATTGTCGCCCAGGAAGTCCACCTGATCTATCTCCCAATTTCCGTTCTTGCGCCCGACCCAAAATAGACCCTTGCGAGTCGAAACCAGGATGGTGTCGTTCATGGTCAACCTCCGGACAAAGCTTGAAACACATAGATCGTGCTGTTTTCGGTTACAGGATCGGACAGGCGCGTGCGATCTCGAATAGCGCGGCCATCGACGAAGATCGTCATGTGCCGACGCAATACCGCTTGGTCATCGAGCACGTAAGGGCGCGCCTGCGGATTGGAGGCGAACGCGTTGTCCAACACCTCCCGCACGCTGCCGCCCGCGGCCGCGGCCTCCGGACAGACCACATGGCGCTGAATATTCGGGGTAAAGACGACCTTTGCCATTCATCGCTCTCCCATAACCCCCCTTGCAGAGGACGTGAACTGCGACGCACCTCTTCACCGTTCTGCGAGGGATTTCAAGCCCGCAAGTGCGTTTTCAACCCCCACCGGCTTTCGCGCTGATGAGTATCCCGACGTCCGTGGCGATATAGGCGCTGCCGCCGCTCATGGTCCACGTCACCATATCGCGCCGTCCTTGGGTTTCCCCGTAAATGCGCCCCCATTATGTCTTCCAATCGGCTCAATCATGTCGGTGCTCCACTTGCGCGCACGCTTCAAGGACGGATCAGCACGGCTCATTCCGACACTTCTGCGGAGATCTGGAAGAGACCGTCGATGAATGGCAAATTTCCGGATTGACCGCTGTCGAAGATGCGCGGATGGATAATGGCGGTACACAGGGAGGCTCTCGCGAAAGGAGCAGGCGATGCGTCATAAAAATAACCTTGCACTCATCAATCCGCCTGCGACCCGCGCCGCACACGGCAAAACCCGCATCCGTTCCCGCAACTGCTCTGTCATCGCCGCTGTTGTCTTTGCGGTTGCGGCGTCTCTTTTTTCGCCGACGATCGTATTTGCCGAGAGCGTGCATGGAAAGCGACAGTTGAACCGTCCCTGGCACGGCTACGGATTCTTGCCTGGCTATGAGCCGCCCGAAGTGATCGCGTGGGAGAGGACGCGCACCCGTCGTCCGGCCTATTGGTACGGCGGCCCCGGTTTTTACCGGGGCCGCTGGAACGGTGGCGGGTTTGGACCTTGCTGGACATCGACGCCAATCGGACCACACTGGAATTGCGGGTAGGAGAGCCGGCGGGAGCGCGGCCGTGAAACTATCGATCGCTTCCGTGTCGCTCAGCGGCGATCTCGCCGAGAAGCTCGACGCCATCGCGGCGGCGGGTTTCAAGGGCCTGGAAATCTTCGAGAACGATCTGTTGTCGTTTGACGGCACGCCGGCGGACGTACGCAAGCGTGTCGCCGATCTCGGACTTGAGATCATCACGTTCCAGCCGTTTCGCGACTTCGAGGGCATGCCGCCGGAAAGCCGCGAACACATTTTCGCCCGCGCCGAGCGCAAGTTCGATCTAATGGGCGAGCTTGGCTGCGACCTCCTTCTTGTCTGCTCCAATGTTTCGCCGCAAAGCCGTGGCGGCATCGATCGCGCCGCGGGCGATCTTCATGCTCTGGGCGAGCGCGCCGCGCGCCACGGCATGCGGATCGGCTTCGAAGCACTCGCCTGGGGGCGCCACATCAACGATTATCGCGACGCTTGGGAGGCCGTGCGCCGCGCCGACCATCCGGCGATCGGGCTCGTGCTTGATACCTTCCACATCTTTGCCCGCAAGACCGATCTTAAGCCGATCGGCGCCATTCCGCGCGACCGCATCTTCCTGGTCCAGCTTGCGGACGCCCCACTGCTCGAAATGGATTCGCTGTCGTGGAGCCGGCACTTCCGCAATTTCCCCGGTCAGGGTGAATTGCCGCTCATCGATTTCATGGAATTTCTCCAGGCGACCGACTTCGATGGGTTGCTCTCGCTTGAAATCTTCAACGACCAATTTCGCGCCGGTTCTGCCCGCAGCGTCGCGGTGGATGGCCGACGCTCGCTCCTGTTCCTGCTCGACCAATTGCGCGAACGCACCGGCTTGGCGTCGAAGGAGCTAACCGCCCTGCCGCCACGATCGCGTGGCCTCGGCACCGAATTCATCGAGTTCGCCATCGACGAGGGCGACGCGCCCGTGTTTGAGAAGCTGCTATGCGGGCTCGGCTTCGCGCGTTCGGGCTTGCACAAATCAAAAGCCGTTAGGCGGTGGGTGCAGGGCGGGATCAACATCGTGGTGAATACCGAAAAGGAAGGTTTCGCCCACTCCTTCAATATCACCCACGGTACCGCCGTATGTGCGATCGGACTCAAAGTCGACGATGCGGCCACTACGCTCGCCCGCGCGGAACGTCTGCTTGATAAGCCGTTCCATCAGGCCGTCGGTCCGGGCGAGCTCGAAATTCCCGCGGTACGCGGTCTCGGCGGCAGCCTCGTTTATTTCATCGACGGCAGGAGCGAGCTTGGCCGTATGTGGGATGTCGATTTCGAGCCGACCGGCGAGACGGCTTCGAGCGCCGGCCTGACGGTCGTCGATCATATCTCCCAGTCCATGCAATATGAGGAGATGCTCTCCTGGGTGTTGTTCTACACTTCGCTCCTCGATCTGCGGAAAACCCAGGAACAGGACGTTCTCGACCCGGGCGGACTCGTCAAAAGCCAGGTGGTGCAGGCTCCGGACGGCGCTTTGCGCATCGCGCTTAACGCCTCCCAATCGGCCCGCACCCAATCCTCGCGTTTTCTCACCGAGGCGTTCGGCTCCGGGGTGCAGCACATCGCACTGGCCACCGACGATTTGGTCGCGACGGTCGCGCGTCTGGAGGCCAACGGCGTTGCGTTGTTGCCGATTCCCGAGAATTATTACGACGATCTCGAAGCCAAGACCGATCTGCCGCCGGAGCGGATCGAACAATTCAAATCTCACAATATCCTCTACGATCGCGACGGAGCCGCCGAATATCTGCAGGTCTATACCCGCACCTTCGAGGAGCGTTTCTTCTTCGAGATCGTGGAGCGGCGCGGCTACCGCGGATTCGGTGCCCCCAATGCCGCCATTCGCCTTGCGGCGCAAACCCGCTTGGCGCGCCATCCGGCAGTGCAGCGGCGGTGAATGCCGTCGGGGCTGGTGTAATCCACACCCCGCAGCCGGGATGGACAAAATTTAATGCGGGCCGCGGCACGCAAGAAATGCACGGGTGGCTGCGGATTTCCGGGCCGGCAAAGGGCCGGCAAGGCTGATCGATAATCGGCGGACGGGTCTGCAAGGGTTGTGGAAAGGTGAAATTTGCTACATACCGAGCGCGATCGTTCTGGCCTATTTTACGGCAGCTGGGCGGACGTTTCGTGGCGCGCACCTCATTCATCATCCTGGCGTCCCTTGGCGTGTTGACCGGGATCGTTTTTGCTGTCGATCCGTCGCTTGATCTTCGGGTGGCGTCATTCTTCTACGACTTGGTGACCCAACCGGAAGTTCGCCGATTCAATCGGGTAGTCGAAACCGTTCGTCAAATCGGTCCGCTCGTCATCGTTGCGGCGATCGTGCCGGCGGTCGTCACATTAGTGATGAAAATATTCTGGCCGCTGCGCCCGACCCCGCTTTCGGGACCCGCTGCATTGTTTCTGATTATGTCGCTGGCGCTTGGGCCCGGATTGCTCGTCAATGCGGTTCTCAAGGAAAATTGGTCACGGCCGCGTCCCGGAATGGTGACCCAGTTCGGTGGAGACTACACGTTTATGCCGTGGTGGGACCCACGAGGAGGTTGCGACTCCAACTGCTCATTCGTTTCCGGCGAAACTTCGTCGGCTGTCTGGATGGCAGCGCCGGCCATATTGGCGCCGCCGCCCTGGCGCTACGCCGCGCTCGGCGTCGCCGGATTGTACGGCGCCGCCTTCGCAGTCATGCGCATGCTTGCCGGCGGGCATTTCCTGTCGGACGTGATCTTCGCCGCTGTATTCACCGGCCTGGTGATATGGGCTGTACACGGATTCTTGTTTCGGTGGCCCGGCACCCGCACGCAGGAACGTGCGCTTGACGCCGTGCTCGCAAAATTCGGTCGTGCCATGGTCCGGCCTTTTGTCGGGCCGGCGCCGTCCCGAAATGCACGGCCAGATAAGCCTATTCCTCCAGCCTAATCCGATGCAAAATAATCGACACAGACTGTCAACCAAATCGAAATGTTGTCACATTGCGTTTCGCGAGCATCTATCGTAACGCTGGCGCCCGGCAAATCGAAATCGTGCCGACCACATTCGCGTCTCATTTCTCGGCAAGCGCTTTGCCATCAAACGCTCCGCCTTCCGGAGCGAACAAGCGATAGATGGTCTAACGAACTGCGCCGGTAGCGGCGCGATTGGAGGCACAGCAATGTCCGCATCTCATGGCCGTTTCGTTTGGTACGAGCTGATGACGACCGACACCGCCGCTGCAAAGGCCTACTACAGCAAGGTGGTCGGCTGGGGCGCGCAGCCCGCTCCGAATCCGAGCATGCCCTACACCCTATTCACCGTCGGCGAGACGCCGGTGGGCGGAATGATGGACCAGCCTGAGGACGCCAAGAAGATGGGTGCGCCCCCGAGCTGGCTTGGCTATGTCGGGGTTGACGACGTGGACGCGACGACCGACCAGGCGAAGCGTCTTGGTGGTACCGTGCATGTCGCGCCGCGCGACATCCCGAATGTGGGCCGCTTTTCGGTCATCGCCGACCCGCAGAAGGCGTCCATCGGGCTATTCAAATGGGCAACTCCCATGCAGGACGCTCCCGCGGAGCCCGGCACGCCGGGCCGCATTGGCTGGCACGAGTTGCTGACCACTGATTGGGAGAAGGGGTACGCCTTCTACAGCGAGCTGTTCGGCTGGCAGAAGGCCGACGCAATGGATATGGGTGCGATGGGCACTTACCAAATCTTCTCCGCCGGCGGGCCGCCGGTCGGCGGCATGTTCAACAAGCCGCCGATGGTGCCGACCACCTTCTGGCTGTACTACTTCAATGTCGGCGACTTCGACGCTGCGGTCGAGCGCGTAAAGGCGGGCGGCGGCGAAGTGACTAACGGCCCAATGGAAGTGCCGGGCGGCAGTTGGATCGTCCAGGCCAAGGACCCGCAGGGCGCGATGTTCGCGCTCGTCGGGCGGCGAGGATAGCCCGCTGGCTCAATGACCGGCGGGCCCGGTCCGTGCCGCCTCGATAAGCTCCACGATCCGCGCCGGGCTGATCGGCGCCTCGTTAATCTTGACGCCGAACGGCGCCAGCGCGTTCTCGACCGCCCCGATAATGGCGGCGATCGATGCGATGGTGCCGCCCTCGCCGGCGCCCTTCAGGCCGAGCGGATTGACCGGCGAGGCGGTTTCGGTGTGGAGGATCGTGATCGGCGGCATGTCGGTTGCCGTGGGCAACAGGTATTCGGCGAAATTGGTGGTCTGCGGTTGGGCGCCGCCGTCGTGATGCAATCGCTCGAACAGCGCGTTGCCGATGCCGTGGGCGATGCCGCCGACAACCTGGCCGTCCACCACCATTGGATTGATGACGGTGCCGCAATCATGGAGCACCGTGTAGCGTAGGATTTTCACGCCGCCTGTCTCGATATCGACCTCGACCTCGGCCACATGGGCGCCGTTCGCATAGGTCGACTGGTCGGGCTGGAAATAGGCGGTGTTCTCAAGTCCCGGCGACAGGCCGCCCGCCATGGAAAATCCCGGCATGCCGATCGATTTCACCGCGATCTCGCGGAAGCTCTTCTTTAGCCCAGGCACACCACGCACCTCAGCAAATCCGTCGCGCAGCTCAAGGTCGTCGGGCGATACCTCCATCATATCGGCGGCGATCAGCTTGATCTTCCGGGCGACCTCGACGGCCGCGATGTGAGCCGAGGAGCCCGCATTCACGGCGGTGCGCGCCGCGAAAGTGCCGACCCCGAAGGCGATCTCCTTGGTGTCGGCGGTCGCCACCGTCACGTCTTCGTAAGAAACACCGAGCTGGTCGGCGGCGATCTGCGCAAGAGTTGTCTTATGCGACTGTCCCTGCGGTGTTGCGCCGGTGTAGAGCACGATCTTGCCGGTGGTGGCAACGCGCACCGTCGCGCCCTCATAGGGGCCAAGCCCGGTGCCTTCGACCGCATTGCTGATGCCGATGCCGATATAGCGCCCGGCTCGCA
>Ga0126379_10003459_pt1 | contig 10213 bp, 7 predicted proteins | sample PanSoiMetPlot_24_FD_92640 | JGI IMG/M metagenome (GOLD analysis project Ga0126379, IMG submission 92640) | Tropical forest soil microbial communities from Panama - MetaG Plot_24 | ecosystem: Environmental > Terrestrial > Soil > Tropical forest > Bulk soil | place: Panama | collected 2016-02-17 | reverse complement strand
TGGCAACCCCGTGGATTCAGCCGGATTTGGTGGACTTAGTGTACTCGCTGGAAACGCTAAGTCTTTGAAAGCAATGCCCAGGGGCGGAATCGAACCACCGACACGAGGATTTTCAGACCTGAAGCCCATCTGGCCGTCGCCGCGAATTCGTTCCAGAAACTCGGTTGCGCGAGAGGAGACTGTAGCACATTTGTCACACGAGCCAGCCGCTGATGAGCCGCTGCCGCTTTTGCCCGCATTGCCGAGGACAACCCCGCGGCCCTGATTTGCAAACGCACCGCAACCAATCACCGAACCCCTCCTTGGCACGCTCTCTCGAAGAATTGTGTGACGTCCTTCTCCATATCTGGAGTTACAGAATGGGCAGCGCCGGGATACAAGGTGAACTGCGCTCTGAGGCCAGCCTTGGCGTACAGCTGCTCGGCTATCTTCCAGCGCGAGGCAGGAGTTACCCCGAAGCGCCGGAAGACGAGCTCTTCCTGTGCCTTAGAGAAGCTGTCCCGACTGACGACCGCGTCGTTTCTGTCTTCGGTTCCCAGAAAAAAGAACCAGACCACCTGTCTTAACCCTGAACCGTCGAGCGATCGCCCAACAAGCGCCTTCACGTCCGCAACGCCCACTGGGTAGTCGAGCTTCTCACCGTCGAGCTTCTCCACTGGCGCGAGTGGCCAGCCGCCGGGTGAGCCGCACGCCACAGCTACCACGCGTTCAGGATGTAGCATTGCGAACCGATTCACAAACGAGCCGGACGCTGAGAAGCCCCAAAGAAGGACCTTCGCACCCATCTGGACGTGCGACTCGCGTAGCGCATTGCGTGCGTCATCGATCATCGCCAGAAGCTGCAGATCGACGCGCCGAATGTTTGTTACCTTTGTCTCAAGACTGGCCCGCGTCAGCGCGTGAAGGTAGAGATAGGTGCCGTCATCGCGCTCAACCGGTCGAGGGAAGAGGGGGACGAGAAGCGGCACTCCAAGGCGCGCCGCCAAAGCGTTCTGCCTTCGAACGTCACACGAGGCCGATACCCGCAAGAACTCCAAGTCTTCGGTCTCAAACCCGGTGTTGTTGGGCACCACAAGAAGGTGCGACGATTTCACCTCGCTCGGGACGAACAATATGTAGGGCCAGTAGAAGCCCTTCATGGGGGAGGCCGCGCGTTCCTGAACCGTGCCCGTCTTTAGTTCGCATCGATGGAGAGCAGGCCCCTTTACTCCCAGGAGCGCTCGACCCATCGTCCCTGGGGGTTGCTCGATCTCGACGGCGTAGGTCCCAGCGGGTGCAGCAAAGGAGACCGTCATTCCGCCCTTTCGACCCGCCCAGACTGCCCGTGGGTTGCGATCCGGCCCTAGCAACCGGCAAGAGAGTTCCCCCTCCTTCGTCTCTACCCAGAAGCTGAAGGTGTGCTCGACCTCCGGCGGTGGCACGAGCAACTCAAAGCGAATGGTCGTCTTCTCGGGCTGAACCGAGAAAGACCAACTGTGTGTCAGGTTATAGCCCTCGGCAATCAGAGCATCATGTCGCCGCTGGGCCTCGGCAGCTATCGCTTCGTCCTTCACTGATTCGGCACGAGCCTGACCGATTGGAGCACCGGCGGCAGTGAGGCACAGAAACGTTAAAAACGATCTGCAGGCCATTTTGACCGCCCCGTCTCGGTACACACGGTTCCGACTAGTAGCATATTCGTCGTGGCGTCTGGGACGACGGCTCTCCTGATCCGCTCTACGCCGCTGACCGTGCGATCGCCTTCACGACGCGGGCGATGTTTTCGAGCGTGGGGTTGCCGCCTGGGGCAAGCATCCGGTAGAGCGTCCTACGGGAAAGCCCAGCCTTCTCGTAGAACGACTCCTTTTGCACGACTTCGAGGTGAGCCGCCAGGATCTCCTTGAACGCCTGAGCGTCGCCGTCCACCAGGGCTTCGGTGAGAGACTCGATGATGAACTTCCGGTCCCGCAAGGCAGCCTTCGGATCGTGGTCTGTAACCGGCGCGCTGCCCTTAAGTCTCCTCGGCGGTATAGCGTCGAAGGAGAACGCGCGCTTTCGTGATGTCTTTTTCCTGGCCATGTTTCGTGCCTCCTAGGATCAGAAGGACCGCGGTGCCCTGCCGGTCCGTAATTCTGGAAAAATAGAGCCGCATGCCACTCTTCCAGCGGAGCTCGGCCAAGCCGTCGCCGAGGTAGCGTGCATCGCCGAAGTGACCGAACTCTTGAATTCGCAGCAGCCGCGCATCTACTTGAGCTCGACCCTTCGCTGATAGTCCCTCGAACCACTCGAGAAACTCGGGAAGGCGCCGAAGCCGCACCAAGACATCGTGCCATAGATGGCACTCACGTGCAAGCTCTGCTACCTTCGGTACTGATGTTTCGGTCGCTTCGTCAGTGCCTAGTCTCCCGCGGCTCCGACCCGTGAAATCAGCGCCGACGCGCTCGTCGAGTGGATCCTTCGACGCGCTCTGCCCCCATTGTCAGCGACGACGCTCGTTCGCAGCTCGAGTAGGCTCTTTGACACGCTGCGCGGACAGGCGGCTTCCTGTTCCTGCCCTGGGCGAGTGCTCGCCGCGATCTGTTTACGGCCTGCAGGCAAGCGAGAATCCCTCGCTGCTCACCGAATGACCTACGCCGAAACTGCGCTACGTGGCTCCGCGCCGCCGGCGGAAGCCCGAGGCCCAGAGCTCAGGGAAGCGGAATCCCGCACCATCACGAGCTCGCCGCAGGACCGGCTTCCGCGCCTCAAGAGGCCTATTTGGTACCAAGTTTACCGACGGGCCCGCTTTTCACGGTGAAAGAGCTCGCTTCGCTGTGGCGTGGACGTTGCGTTTGTGTTTCGCCGACTTCTCGCCGATCGGGCGAAATAGCGAGTTTCTAGACCAGGGCTGGGGTTTTCCAACAGGAATAGGCCGTCAGTCTCGGACGGCCCGGACAAGGTCCACCTCTGCGAGGCGAGCGGACATCGTCGCGCTTGCTGCTCAAGCGACCTGGGGTACTTCGCGTATGCGGGCCATCTCGGCGTGCATATTCGGCCGCTCAACGATTCGCCGACGCCGGGAAGCCCCCAGGCCGCGAGCTGCTTTTCGGTAGGCAGCCATTGCCGGTCCAGGGATCATCGTGATGGTCGCCGACAACGACGCCGGCGGAATCACCACATACACGGCTTCGTGTGACGGAGAGATTGTCGAATTGATCCGTCTGGTAGCCCACCACGCCAATCCCGACCTGACCCGCCGAGTAGCTGGTGTCGGAGATCGAGTCCAGCACAGTGCCATCTAAATAGACGGTGATGTTTGAGCCTTGGAAGTCCATTGCCATTGAATGCCAGTAGCCGACTCCAGGCGCGAGAGTCGTTCCGCTGGCGAGCTTGGTCAAAACACCGCTTGTGGTGTTCTTCAGTATCGACCACGAACCCTCGTCGCTGATCCGAAAATAGTAAGCGGCCTGGTGGCCTTGGGGCCTGGACTGGGTATTGGCGCGCCCGAGCAGCTCGACAGTGCCGCTCTCCTCCCAAAGGACGTCGATATTCACGCGGTAGTCCGTCCACGCAGTATCCCCGATCAACGCGAACGGTTCGCTGTCGGCCTGCCACTCGATAGGCCTGGTCGGCGCCATCTGCTGAATGCACTGGCCCCCTCGATCGCCGTCGCAGGGCTCGACTTCAAAGGCACCCTGCATATCCGATAGATACTGCGCCTCCGAGCCGACTGAATATTGTTCAAAGTCATCCGCGTAGGGCAGCGGTAGGCCGGCAGCGGGCGGGCTGGTAGCGGTGCCTTTGCCTTGCCCAGTCGTCGTCGTCAAGGAATAGACGTAGCCGGGCTGCAGCAAAAGCGAGTAGCTGCCGTCCATGGGAATGATATCCGGACCCTGAACGAAAGTCGTAGCGGCCTGGGGCGACGCCAAATCAGTCGTCCATACATGCACGATTCCGGTCGACAACCCTCCACCGACCTGGATGTTTACCGTTTGCGGAGTCGTTGCCGTGGTGGTCTCGATGATTGTGCTGTAATCGAAGTTGTTCGTCGACTTCAGCGTGACATAGGTGCCGTTGCTTTCGACGCCGTCCAAGTAACCGCTGGCCGCGTCGATGAACTGCCAGCCCGGTTGGGTAAATTGTGTCACGTGCGCAGTGGCCCAGACGCTTTCGCCCACGCTGTACGCAGCCGACCATGGCGAGCTGGCCACCATCAAACCAACGGTGTGAAACGGAAGGTTGGGATAGAGCGCCGCGATCACGGGCCAATTCAGATAGGCCGTCATTTGGGCATCCGTATATCCGCGAATGACGGAGCGGATCAGAGCCGCCGCGCCTGTATTCAAATCCTGGGATCCATTCTCGCTCGCCCACAACTGTTTCCCAGTGGCCAACGCATTTTCCGTCGTCGAGCAGCTTGTGGCCGGCTGGTGATATCCGCAGGGATAGTGGACACCGATGATGTCCACCGCGGCGTTGAAGTCGGGGTCGGAGATCATCGCGTCGGCCACCCTCCAGCCGACGGAATCGTCGCCCACCAGCTTCACGGTCCCAAAGCCGGCGGCAGCGAGGGCGGCGTGGAAATTCTCATACCAAGGCTTATTAAAATGTTTCTCGTTCCAGCCGCCGATGTAGCTGACCGTAAAGCCGTGTTGCTGCGCGCAGCTCAGCCAAGACAGATAGTAGTCAATCATGTCGTCGGACCAGAACTGGCCTCCTCCGATCCAACCAGGCGCCGCCCAGGCCAACGCATAAAACTGGATATTCGGGTTGCGAGCCTGAGCCTCCCCCATCAGCCACCACTCGTAGCCGACGTTGCAGTCGATCGCGCCCGGAATATGCTCGATGCTGGGTTCAGCGCCATCGGTGGAATTGGCATCGCCCCCCGCCTCGATTTTGAGAATCTGTAGATTCGCCCCGTATCCCGGCATAAACAGGTAATCCAGAATCTCGCTCCGCTGTTCGGCCGGGTAGTCGATGAGGAGCCGCGAATTCCCGCCGCCCCCGCTGATTGCGCCCACGCCATCGAAGATCCGGCCCGGTGCTGTGCCGTCCACGATGAGCGTGGTCGACGTGTCCTTAGGAGATACGGCGAGCAGGGCAATGACAAGATGACTGATTTTATTGATTGGAAACATGACGGTTTGTGTCCTATCAGGGCAGGGCGGCCGCCGCTACTGCTGGCGCTGTCGAAGAACAGCTAGGTCAGACAAGCCGACGCAAGCCACGGGCGCAGCAACCGTTGGAGACGCACCACCATCCGGCGGAGCACCGCCGCCACGTCCTGGTCAGAGGGCGGTGCCAGCGCGACGAAGCGGACGTTGCCGTTTTCGCGCACGAACACGCCGTCGGGGATGACGCAGTGGAAAGAGCCTGCGCATCGGGAACTCGATCCGATTCAGCGAGAGCACCGTTGCCGCCTACGAGCAAACTCGGATCGGCGAGCGGAGGCGCTGACCGGGAGCTGGGGGAGGCCCTGACAACAGGCTTTTCACCAGTAGGTGAACCCTAACAACGGGGCGCCCTGGGAGCGCGCGAGAATCAGCGCCGACAGATACGTTTAGCAGGTCCTTCCTCGGGTTCTGCGGCAATGCTGGCCGCGGTCCTCAGCCAAATTGCAGATTTCGGCGAAGGAGTGCACGTAGGGGTCTGGACTCGCAAAGTCACGGAGATCACTGGCCCTGGCCCCGCTGCGGAAAAGCGTTGCTCGCAATGTTGCGCGGCACGGCGCGCTTCACGACCACTCTCTCCCAACAACAGAGAGAGTGGTCGTGAAGCGCTTTTGAGCAAGGTGCAGGCGAAGACATCGACAAAGCGGGGCCAGGGCCGGAGTCATACCGTATTGCAAGTAGATTCTATGGTGGTGTATAAATGGTTTGAATCAGAAAGGGCAAGCAGGAGCAAGAAGTTGGAGCAGACGGGAAGCGCCAGCCAGGGACGGCGGATCGAGGCAACCGCGAGAGGAGCGCTTCGGCTAACGAACAGAGATCGGCATCTGCTCGGGGTGCTGGCAACCGCAAGATACTTGTCGTCGGAGCAGATCCATCGGCTGTTCTTTTCTGGGAGGACGGAGGCGGCGTGCCGCGGTCGATTGTTCTTGCTCGCTGGACTCGGGAAGGAGCGCAAGCCGCTCTCATACGTACGAAGGCTTCGCTTCCGCTCCTTCGAGGGCCAGTGGTTCTCCGTCTGGGCCCCGACGATCCAGGGCTACCTGATTGCTCGCAGCGTGCTCGGCAAGGAAGTGAAGGCGCCGGCTTACGATGTGAGCGCCCATTTTCTCGAGCACTCCATCCGACTCAATGACCTGCTCGTCGCGCTCCTACAGACCACCGACAAGAGAATTCCTTCTATGCCGAGAGCCCCCTTCCACTGGGTGCCCTCCGACTCGTCGAGGCTTCCCTGGCAGGAGTACGAAGGAAACCAACGGGGAACGGTTACGCGCATCGTTCAACCGGACGCCATCCTGGAGATTCCCGGCCTTCGACGCCGACTCTTCCTGGAATGCGAAATGGGAACACACACCATCGTTACCGCCAACCCGGAGAAGTACGGAGCCACGACGAACAAGATCGACCGATACAACAAGTTCATGGCGACCTACGTCGACGGCGACTTCAGCAAAACCTACTACGAACAGACCTTCCCTGATCGATGGTCACCCGAACTCCTCTTTCTGGTCCATTCCCAGGTCCGAAAGGAGCACGTTGAGCGTGCCATCGAAAAGATGAAATGGGTCTGGACGCGCAATGCACTGCCCACTCGGGCGCTCACATTCGACGAAGCCCCAGCGCGCATCCGAGCGCTGATCGAGACTGCCGACCCGCGGGCGCTCGAACCTGAGCCATTAGTCTCTGTGAGCCGGCGCGACCTGAGCGAGCTCATAGCGTTTCACAACGCGGCTATGGCGAGCTTGAAGACCGCCCGTGCTCAGGTGCGCGAGCTGAGGATGCCTCAGCTCAGTTTGCCGGAGTACCCTTTCAATTTTGAAAAGGCAGCAGAGGTCCTCACCCGGCTAAAAGCGATTCTCTTTCCGAGGCCTCGACCAGCGGCGTAGGGGGCGACGATGCCGAAATCCTTCACCACCAATACTCTGGCCTTCTCCATCCGCTTACACCCCGCCCTGGCCAGGTGGATCGAGGAGCAAGCAAGGAACGTTGGAAGCTTCAACCAGGTTATCCGCGACATCGTCGACGACGCGCGGACGCTTTACCGGCTTCCGGAAGTCATGACCGAGCAGCTAGACGCAGAAGCAGCCGCGCTTGGCAAAAGCCGTCGCGACTACATTGCGCACGTCCTCTCGCTTCGCGCGGCGCAGCTACTGAAGGGAGAGATTTCGCTTCCCGGCAAAGGTTCTAAAGCGACGAAGCGGTGAGAAGCGGCCCCGAAGCTGAGGTGAATGGATGAGCATGGTGAGGACATCAAGGGATTTCTCGTTGACTGCTTTCGTTCGGGTGAAGGATGTGATGCGCGCCTTGGGTTGCTCCCGCTCGCTTGCGTACGAACTCCTGCGCCGCGCCGCCAAGCGAGCACCTGGCTCACGGGGGCTGCTTCGCGTCCCGGTTCTGGTATGGGAGAGGTTCGTTTTGGAGGTGTACCGATGCGGCTCTTCAAGCGTGGCCGAGTCTGGTGGTGCTGGTACTACGAAAACGGGCGGCGTCTCTATCGCTCAACCCAATGCCGAGACCTCAAAGCGGCCGAACTCGTTGCCCGCAACTGGGAGAGAGACGCCGCCGATCCGCATCGCGCAGCCGCGCGCACCGCGACGCTCAACGGAGCCCTGAAGCTGCTCCTCAAGGATCGTGCGGAGCAAGCGCGAGCCGGCCGGCGCAGTCTCGATACGGTTGCCTTCTATCGTGAGAAAGCAGGCCACCTGGTTCGCATCTTCGAGATCGATCACAGCGGCAATCGAGCTTCGTTTCCTCTGGCGAAGCTTGAGGCCTCACGCGTCGACTCGTACATCTCGCAGCGCCGCTGTGAAGGGGCTAGCGAGAGCACCATCTACAAGGAAATTGTCACTCTGCGCGCTGCGCTCCGTCTGGCCCGGAGAGCGGGAATCTGGTTCGGGGAGCCCGCGGCCATCTGCCCGATAGCATTCGCGCCGGAGTACAAGCCGCGGACGCGCGCTCTGACACAGGGGGAGCTACAAGCGTTGCTCGCCCAGCTCTTGCCCGATCGGGCTGCTCGCGTGGCCTTCATTGTGGCTACGTCAGCATCTTGGCGCGAGACCGAGTTGGCACGCGACGAGGACGTCAGCCAGGATCTCGCAACCGTCCTCGTTCGCGGAACGAAACGCAGCACGCGCTACCGAACGGTTCCTGTGGTCAGCGATGCTGCTCGCTCGCTTCTCGAGTACGCCCTCCGGTACGCAGCCGGAACAGACGGACTTCTGTTCCTGCCCTGGGCGAGCGCCCGCCGCGATCTGCTCGCAGCCTGCAAGCGGGCCGGCATTCCCCGATGCTCACCGAACGATCTCCGCCGAACCTGCGCCACCTGGCTGCGAGCCGCCGGCGTTCCGCCGGATTTGATCGCTCCGGTAATGGGCCACGCAGACACGAGGATGGTCGAACGTGTCTACGGAAGGCTTCCAATTCAAACACTTGCGAGCCGAATTGCTGCGGCGATGGGCCCGGAGCACTGTAGTACATTTGTAACAGCGCCCGTGGATTCAGCCGGATTTGGTGGACTTAATGGACTCGCTGGAAACGCTAACTCTTTGAAAACAATGCCCAGGGGCGGAATCGAACCACCGACACGAGGATTTTCAGTCCTCTGCTCTACCGACTGAGCTACCTGGGCTGATGCGTGCCGAACGTATGCCGCGTAGCCTGGTACCAGGTCAAGGTCGAAAGTCCGCAGGTGGCCAGCGCCTTCGCCAGGTGGCGATGCAGCCTGTGGGGACGCATGAACGAGGGCGGCCGGCCTTCTCGTCCTCCGCGGGTTGGGCACGCGGGCCTGAAACTACGTCCCTGCGCAGTCGGACTCTTCTGAACATTCGCTCGGCTCCCTTGTCCGATCGAATCATTCCAGGGCCTTCAGCTTCTTCTGAAGGTCGGCGATACGTTCTCGAGCTTCTCGAGGAGGGCCTCCATCGAAGAAAATCGGTCGGCGGGATTGGGGCTCAATCCACGCAAAAGAGCCTGGTGGACCGACGAGGGGACAGAGTTCCGTTTGGGTACGTCAGTCACCTTGCGCCGCCGAATTTGCTCGAGGAGCGCGCCGAAATTGTCGGCGTTGAATGGAAGGGCGCCGTACAGTCCCTGAAACAGTGCCACGCAAAAGCTGTACTGGTCCGTCTTCTCGTTCACCCGCTCTCCCATCAGCTGCTCGGGAGCCATGAACGCCGGCGTGCCAATCAATTTTCCCCGCTGTGTCACGGTGATGCCCAGCCTGGCTGGCCGAGGCGTAATCTTCGTGTCCGCCAAAGCCTGAGCATCCGCATTCAGTAGCTCCTCGCTCTGGGAGGGCTGTGCGGGGCGCGCCAGCCCAAAGTCGAGCACCCGGACGCGGCCATCATTGCCAACCAGTACGTTGTCTGGTTTGAAATCGCGGTGCACGATGCTCACCGTATGTGCGGCGGCGAGCCCGCGCCCCGCCTGCACGAAGATGCTCAACACCTCCCGCCAAGTGCGCTTCCGCTCTGCGAGCCATTGGCTCAGTGTGCTCCCCTCGACGTACTCCATGACGATGAACACCTGGTCAGCGAACGTTCCCACGTCATGGACGGCAATCACATTGGGATGCGACAGCTGGGCCAAGGCTTGCGCCTCTCGCAAAAGCCGCGTTCGTCCCTCGCTGGCTGATTGAGTTCCGGAAGTCTTCGGCCCTATCAGCTTGATGGCGACCCGTCGCCCAAGCTGCGGGTCCTCCGCCAGGTAGACTACCCCCATTCCACCCGCGCCCAGCTTTTCGACGAGTTTGTAGCGGGTGCTGGCGCGGCCGAGCACGATGGTGCCGGCGCGGTCGGCGGAGAGCATTGCGACGCGCCGCAGGACAAAGGCACGCATCAAGATCTCGCCGATCTCGAGGTGAGCGATAATGATGGCCCGCACGCTCTCGGGGGTAAACGGAATGGCGTAGCAGCCCCGAGGCCCGGCTTTGATGTCGGAGATCCCAGGCAGGTTGCTCAGAAGGTTCACCTCGCCGCTGAACTGACCGGCTTCGTAGCTGGCGAGGAGCAGCTCGTTGCCCAGCCCGTCGTTGCGGACGACATCGACGCTGCCCTCGAGGACGACGAACATCCGCGGCAGCCCCCCGG
>Ga0126379_10003457_pt1 | contig 10222 bp, 11 predicted proteins | sample PanSoiMetPlot_24_FD_92640 | JGI IMG/M metagenome (GOLD analysis project Ga0126379, IMG submission 92640) | Tropical forest soil microbial communities from Panama - MetaG Plot_24 | ecosystem: Environmental > Terrestrial > Soil > Tropical forest > Bulk soil | place: Panama | collected 2016-02-17 | reverse complement strand
GCTATGACAGCACTGCGGCTTGCTCGTCTCAAGATCGAAACGGCGCAAGAACGCCTGCCAGCACCGGTCCACCTCGGCGGGGGCGGCGCCGGTGGCTGAACACCACAGCCATACGGGCTTGGGGCCGCGGTCGCCGGGCAGGTGATCAACTTGCAGCCGGATGAGGGTGCCGTCGATGACGGGCAGCGCTCCGGACCTCCTTCGTGAGCCTGATGAGCCATCACGGTGTCAGCATCGAGGAGATCGCCCGGCTGGTCGGGCACGCCTCCACCCGGACAACCGAGGTCGTGTACCGCCGGGAACTGCGGCCAGTGATCACCACAGGCGCCGAGATCATGGACGAGATCTTTGCAGAAGGCTAGCGTAAGGTTGCTCATTGATTGCGACATGCTGCCGACGGAGCGATAGATGTTCGTTACCGGTTATGCCGATCGTCTAAGCGTGGCGACCGGCGATACTATCCGCTTTATGATCAGCTGCGAAGGCTCTCCTTCCTATTCAGCGAGTGTAGTGCGGCTAATCCATGGTCACGTGGACCCCGCTGGTCCAGGGTTCAAGTCTGAACCCGTTACGACCTCGATAAACGGAACTTACGCGGGGCGGATGCAAGAGAGCCAGTGCGGGTCCCATGTACTCGTCCGCGACGACGATCAGATTCTCGACCTAGAGGGAGGCTTCACTATCCACGCGTTTGTGTGGTCCACAACTCCACTAAAGGGGCGTCAAGGTATCCTAACCCGGTGGAGTGAACGGCAGCAGCTGGGATATGGGATGATATTGGATGACGAAGGATGCCTCGCTTTGCTAGTGGGCGCTGGTCCCTCTCAAACCGCAACCCTTGCTACGGGCGTTCCTCTTCAGGCAAGGGTCTGGTATTCGGTGGCTGTAGCTTACGATGCTAAGTCGAGGCGAGCCACTCTGCATCAGCAAGCCGTGGTGACTGCGACGAATGGGCTGTGGGCTCCGACCTATCCCTTTGACCTAGATGCAACCCTTGAAGCCCGGGTAGGTGTGCGCCCTATCAACGAGAAGATGCCGACCGTGATTGGCGCCATGGGGAACACGGGGGGTGTCGCCGGGCACTACAACGGCAAAATCGAGCGGCCGCAGATTTACGATCGTCTCCTTGCCGGGTCGGAGCTCGAAGGCTTGTCCTCTCAACTCTCTGCGCCAGCAGGCCTCGTTGCCGATTGGGACTTCGCTCACGGTGTGGGTCCCGGTGGTATCCCGTCAGGCATCGCGGTCGACACGTCCGGACACGGCCTCCATGGCGAGTGCGTTAATATGCCCGCACGCGGCGTAACGGGTCATAACTGGAGCGGTCGCGAGGAGAATTTCACGCAAGCTCCATACGAGTACGGAGCGCTTTACTTCCATGACGACGACCTCGAGGACGCCGGCTGGTCGCCGGACCTTTCCTTGACTATACCTGACGGTTTGCCCAGCGGGATCTATGCTGTGCAGGTTTGCGCGGGCGAGGCTGAAGATCATATCCCGTTCTTCGTCCGGCCTCGTCTGGGCGCACCGACGGCTCGAATTGCATTCCTTGTGCCGACCGCAAGCTACATGGCCTACGGAAACGAACATGTGGCCCTTGAAGGCTCCCTTGCAGAGGCACTCATCGCCCATACGCCCTCGCTGACAGCTAGTGATCTGCATCTGCAAGAGCATATCGACTATGGTGTTTCACACTACGACGTTCACTCCGATGGGAGTGGGGTCTACTACTCTAGTCGGCTTCGACCACTCCTGAACATGCGCCCGAAGTATCGATCGTATATTTCCTCCTCTGTGTGGCAATTGGCGGCTGATCTGGATTTGGTCGACTGGCTTAGCCATGAGGGGCACGCCTTCGACGTTATTACCGACGAAGATCTCCACCGAGAAGGTCTCGATCTCCTGGTCCAATACGGGGTAGTGTTGACCGGCACACATCCCGAATACTACAGCAGTCCCATGCTCGACGCTATCGAGCAGTACGTCGCCGGGAACGGGCGTTTGATGTATCTAGGCGGCAATGGCTTCTATTGGATGGTAAGCTTCCATCCTGAGCGTCCACACGTTATGGAGCTGCGACGGGGCGAAGGCGGCGCGCGAGCTTGGCAGGCGCCGCCCGGGGAGTACTACCACAGCACTACTGGGCAGAAGGGTGGCTTGTGGCGTAATCGCGGACGCCCGCCGCAGAGACTCGTGGGAGTCGGCTTTACAGGCCAGGGTTTTGATCGATCGTCTTCGTACCATCGAATGCCTGATAGCTTTCGACCTGAAGCGGGATTCATCTTCGAGGGCGTCGAGGGCCCTACTATCGGCGCCTTCGGTCTCGTTGGTGGCGGCGCGGCCGGGTTGGAGCTCGACAGATATGATCTGCAGCTAGGCAGTCCACCGAACACCTTACTTCTTGCCACTTCCGTCGGTCATTCGGACGCGTACCTGCATACAGCTGAGGAAATACCGTTTATGTATCCGGGTATTGGTGGTACGCAGGACTACCAGGTTCGCTCGGACATGACGTACTTTACTTCCGCGGGAGGCGGAGCCGTCTTTTCGGTCGGCTCGATAGCTTGGTGTGGCGCTCTGTCGCATGACGACTACGAAAACAATGTTGCGCGAATCACTGGCAACGTACTCAACCGATTTCTGTCCCAGAAGGGTCTGCCGGCCTCCAATTCAGAGCATCCAGAGTAAACTTCGACGACGGGAGAAATGGGCAATGTTCGGCGATCGCGACCTGCTTGTCTACCAGCGCTTTGATGAGCAAGTCCGTTGCGCGTTGCGTCCTCTTATTACTGAGGAGCTTATCGCAGAGCACGCGGCCAAGCCCCTTGGCCAACACAGCGATGCTCTAGAGCGCGTTCTAAACTATCTTCGCAGGGCTCCCCAAACCGGGAAATACGTGCTTATCTGCACTAAACCGCACGTTGAGTGGCGGGTTGGAGTCCTCGCGGGTGTGCGCGGACAACCAGTTAGGGTTCTAGATGATGCTGTGTTCAGTTCGGAAGCAGAGGCCTACCACGCAGTATTCCTACGGCGGATACGAGCCTTGCTGGATGTCCAACCGTGAGTTGGGTTAACGATATGGCGACCGTGAAGGTGTTCGGGTACGCGGACAAGCTTGCGGCTAGCCACGGCGATACGATCGATTTCATGGTAAGCGTGGAAGGGACAGACAGCTATCGCGCCGAGATCGTGAAGCTCCTACACGGATCCGGTGATCCCACTGGCCCAGGATTCCGGGAGTTGCCTGTCGAGTGCGCAGTGAATGGCGATTATATAGGGAGGCCGCAGTCTACAATAGCTGGCTCGTACGTACTCGTTAGCGAGGTTGACGTACTTGGGTTCACGGGCGATTTCAGTCTACATGCGTTCGTGTTCCCCACGGTGCCGACCAGAGGTCCTCAGGTTATCCTGGCGCGGTGGAATGATCGATCAGAGCTTGGTGTCGCACTAGTTGTAGACGAGATGGGGTGTAGCGCACTGTGGATTGGCGCTGGGCAAGGGCAAGTCGCACGAATCAGTAGCGGTGTGCCACTTGTGGCGTGCGCCTGGTGTTCCGTCGGCGCAACATACTCCGCAGCCAGCGGGACGATCGCAGTGTACCAGTGGCCTGCTGGTACTCATTTGAATAACCGGCTAGGCCCTGTCGTGGGGGTTGGCCGGGAGGTCATTCGTCGCGCGCGAGTAGGGGTGGCGCCCGTAACGCCAGGGTCTGCTTTTCTTATCGCGGCCTGTTGGCGTGATGATGACTCAGTTGGCCGGTGTTTCAACGGCAAAATCGAACGCCCGCGAGTATATAGTAGTGTCCTGAATGAGACGGACTTTCGAGCCCTTACCATCGGTGACAGCGTCGGTACAGCCGACTTGGTCGGTGATTGGGACTTCGCACAGGGTATCAGTGCACAAGGTGTCCCCAGCCCGATCGTGGTGGATCTGTCACGGAACCATCTCAATGGCGAGTGTAAGAATATGCCGACCCGTGCGGTCACCGGGCATTTGTGGACGGGTGCGGAGGAGAACTTCACCCGTGCTCCGGAAGAGTATGGCGCCATTCATTTTCATGACGACGACCTGGAAGACGCCGGCTGGGATAAGGATTTCAGCCTCACGGTGCCTGAGGGCCTTGCAAGTGGAATTTACGCTGCTCGACTGGCAGCGGGGGATTGTGTCGAGCACGTCCCTTTCGTGGTCAGACCTCTGAGGGGAGTGTCGCGGGCGAAAGTCTTGCTCGTGCTCCCTACCGCGACCTATCTGGCGTACGCCAACGAACGTTCTGCTTTCGACGCTAATCTCGGTCAGCCGATTATCGCTCACACTCCTATCATCGACTCTCGAAATTTGGATATCAACGAGCACGTCGAGTTCGGGCTATCGATGTATGACGTCCATTCTGATGGTAGCGGAGTTTGCTACTCGTCAGCGTTGAGACCAATCCTCTCCATGCGCTCCGGGCACCAGGATTGGACGTCCGCATTGTGGAACTTTTCGGAAGACCTGTGTTTGATCGATTGGCTAGAGACGAAGGAATATAGTTATGACGTCGTCACTGACGAGGATCTGGATCGCGATGGCTCGGACTTCCTTAAGCGTTACAGGGTTGTGCTGACTGGCACTCACCCTGAATACTCGTCGGCGAGAATGCTGGATGCGGTAGAGGACTATCTAGGCTGTGGGGGTCGTTTGATGTATCTTGGTGGTAACGGATTCTACTGGTGTATTACTTACCATCCGGAGAAACGGCACGTGATTGAGGTTCGGCGGGGCGAGGGCGGTTCACGGGCATGGCAAGCGGCCCCTGGCGAGTTGTATCACAGTACTACCGGAGAGCGGGGGGGGATTTGGCGGAATCGAGGACGGTCCCCGCAGAAGTTGGTTGGGGTCGGCTCTGCAACCGAAGGCTTCGATGTTTCATCTCCATACATCCGAATGCCCGACAGTTTCTTGCCGGAGGTTGGGTTTATTTTCAGGGGTCTTGAGCCTAGCGAGCCGATAGGCGGCTTTGGGTTGGTTGGAGGTGGTGCGTCCGGGCAGGAGATGGATCGCTACGACCTTTCTCTTGGGACTCCGCCCCATGCCTTGCTGCTCGCAACGTCCGCCGGTCAGCACTCCGACGCGTACACTCATGTGGTTGAGGAGATCCTGGAAACGTATCCGGGATTGGGTGGCACACAGGACTATCAGGTTCGCGCCGATATGGTTTACTTCACCACTCGCCTCGGGGGAGGGGTTTTCTCAACGGGGTCGATCGCCTGGTGCGCAAGCCTGGCGTACAACAATTACGAGAACAATGTCTCTCGGATTACCGGCAACGTGCTCAAGCGGTTTCTTCTGGACGAATCGCTCTGAGTGAGGCGACAGTTTCCGGGCGTCAGAGACGGCTGGACGGCCGCGCGAGCTCCCCACCTCCTTCGTGAGCCTGATGAGCCATCATGCCGTTAGCATCGAAGAGATCGCTCGCCGTGTCGGGCGCTCTTCCACGCGAACCACCTAGGTCGTGAACCGCCGGGATCTGCGGCCAATCTTGTTCTGGTCCGGTTCTTCTTTGCCATATGAAAGCACCGGAGCGCAGGTCCTGCCCAGAAATCCAATGCGGCGGGTTCTCCTGAAAGCGTAGACACGCTGAGGTGGAGTGCGCCGGGGGTGGCGGGGCTGTTGCGGCGATGTGGCTAGCTGATGTCATGGGCGTGGCATGGCTTGGGGTGGCTGGCGCTGGCCGGCCGCCACGCCGGAGGACCACCGGGCCTCAACGTTGCCGAACCGCCAGTAGGCCAGGGCCACCGCCCAGACGGCCACGAACAGCGCGGCGATGCAGAACCCGGCGAGGTTGATGTTGAAATTGGCCATCAGGTCCCAGAAAGCGCCGCGGAGGTGGATCTCGTCGGTGAGGAGGCCGAGGATCTCGATGGTGCCGATGATGAATGCCGCGCCGATGGACAGGGCGGTGATGACGAGGTTGTAGTAGACCTTTCGGACCGGGCGGGCGAACGCCCAGCCATAGGCGAAGTTCATGAAGGCCCCGTCGAGGGTGTCGAAGAGCATCATGCCGCCGGCGAACAGGAACGGCAGCGCTAGGACCGCGAAGTAGGGCAGGCCCTGGATGGCAGCGTAGGCGGTTGCGGCGAGCAGCACGACCTCGGTAGTGGTGTCGAAGCCGATGCCGAAGACCAGGCCAACGAAGTACAGCTGCCAGGTGTGGTTGATCGAGCGCATGAACCGGCCGAAGAACCGGTACATCAGCCCGCGGGCCTGAAGTTGCGCTTCGAGCTGCTGTTCGTCGTAGGCGCCGGCGCGCATGCCGCGGAACACCTTGACGATGCCGGTCAGCACGATCAGGTTGAGCAGGGCGATCAGGTACAAGAACCCGGCTGACAGCAGGGTCTCGATGGTCCCGCCGGCGGTCTCGTACGCCGAGGTGGGGTTCACTATGGCGCCGAAGACCGCCCGGGCGGCGATCGTGATCCCGGCGCCGACCGCCACGATGACGGTCGAGTGGCCGAAGGAGAAGAAGAACCCGCTTCCCAGCGGGCGCTTGCCGTCAGCCATCAGCTTGCGCGTGGTGTTGTCGATGCAGGAGATGTGATCAGCGTCGAAGGCATGCCGGAAACCGAGGAACCACGCGGTGATCGCCACCCCGACGCCGGCACCAAGACCCTGGCTGCCGCCCTCGCCCTTGTAGTCGAAATGGTGCGGCAGCACGTACAGCACGAAAATGCCCCATCCCGCCACGTTGATCGCCACGATGAACGCGAACATGGCGATCAGCCGGCCCCACTCGCGGACGGCCAGCGCGGTGCGGATGGCCCTCAAACGCGATCGGATCGCCGCGATACGGCCTGGCACGAGGGCTCACCGGACTTCGCTGGACTGGCTGCGCCCTGGCCTGGAGGCCCGGGCCACCGGCAACGTATCCCGGGGCGGAGATACCGTCAAGGCTCATTGGATGATCAGATATCAAGTTGAGCATGTGGGAGACTGGGCGGGTGCATCTGCTGCCCGCGGAACGATCCGCGCACCGTGTCATCGACAGTGAGCGGGTCTGTCAGGCCATTGCGGCCCTCGGTGACCTCCAGGCCATCCACGCTCGCGCCCAACAGCACGCCCTGCTGGGCGACCCCACCCGGCTAAGCCTGCTGACCTGCATCGCCGGGGCCGGGCCGATCAGTGTGTCAGATCTCGCGGCGGCGACCGGGATCAATGACACTACCGTCTCCCAGACGCTGCGCTACCTGCGGGCCAGCCAGGCAGTTGCCGCCGAGCGAGATGGCCGGGTCATCCGCTACCGGCTGGCCAGCATCCCGATCGCCGCGCTCCTGGCCTCCCGGTAGGGCACGCCTCCATTTGCCGCCCGGCGCTCATGCCCCGTAACAGGGGGCGGGCAGCTCAAGGTTGCCCGATCGGCGCACACCCGGACTGCCCAAGCCACCCGAGAACCGCGACGCGGCCGGCGTCAGCGGACCGCTGGGTCGATCGCCACCGGCTCGGGGTGGGCGGCTTGGTGACTGGCGTCACGCGGAATGGCCAGCACCGCCTTGGTTCGCTCGTCGAGCTGGGATTCCGACAGCAGCCCGCTGCCGGCGAGGACGGTCTCCAGGGCGATCAGCCAGTGCTCGTAGTAGCTCCACGGCTCGCGGTCCGGGTCCTGCCCACTTTGCTCCCATTGCCGGATCGACTCGATGAGCGACAGCTGGAACTCTGACCACTCGTACTGACCGTTGTTGTAAGCCGCCAAGGCGATGGCGAACGCGCGCAGCTCCCATGGCGCGGTGAACGCGAGTTCCCCGTCGCGGCCGCCCGGCAGCCCGGCCACGAGCGCCTGCACGCGCCGCCGCGCGTCGCCGATCTCGGTCGGGTCAGGCCTGGTTGTCCCGCTCACGAGGCCGGAGCCGACGTGGGCGGCTTTGCGGGGCCGACGCCGATCATCGAGTCGCGGGTGACCAGGGCGGCCAGGTCTGGCTCGCTGAGCCCATCTGTCTCCTCGGGGCGCATGGGCAGCACCCAGTAGCGCATCTCCGAGCTGGAATCCCAGACCCGCACCTCTATCGAGTCGGGCAGGTCGTAGCCGAAATCCTCGCGCAGTACCTTGCGGGGCTGGCGGACGATGCGAGAGCGATACGCGGGCTCCTTGTACCAGTTCGGCGGCAGCCCGAGCACCGGCCATGGGTAGCAGGAGCAAAGCGTGCAGACGATGACGTTGTGCACGTCGGCGGTGTTCTCGACCACCACCATGTCCTCGCCTTGCAGACCGCCGATGCCGAACTCGGCGCAGGCCTTGCTGGCGTTGGCCAGCAGTCTCTGCTTGAAGTCAGGATCGGCCCAGGCCCGGGCGACGACCTTGGCGCCTAGCTGGGGGCCTACCTCGTTTTCGTAGATCTCGGCGAGGCGGTCGACGGCGGCCGTCGTCATGATCCCCTTCTCGATCAGGATCGACTCGAGCGCCTTGACGCGGGCGGCGATCTCTTCCTGGGTGCGGACGTGGACGCTCATGCTGGTGCTCCTGCGGTGACAGCGGGGTCGATGTACGGTTCCCAGACGTCGAAGTAGACGACCTCGTTCGGATCGGCCTCTGGGCCCCACAACTCTTGGCCGGTGAACTTCACCGTGTAGACGTGTTCAGGCGCATCCCCGCCGCCGTTGCCGGCGCTGTCCGGGTAGATGAAGGTGCCATGCGCGAGCACGACCTCCCCGGTGTGGCCGCGGATGTACCGGGCCCGGCGGGTGTGTCCAAGCGGACTGTCGGCTTGCACCGTCACCTTGTCGCCGACCTTGAACCGGGGGGGCCTGTCGGACTCACGGCCCGCCGGCGCCCCGGCGGGGACGAGGCCCTCGACAAACGCGACCAGGTCGGGGTCGTCCCGGTGCGGCAGTGGCGCGTCGGGGTGCTCGAGGAAGTACTGGGTGCGGCGGTCCAGCTCGTCGAGATCCAGCACGCCGTTCTTCTCCCCGTAGTGCTCGACCGTGTGGACCCAGTGCTCGTAGTACGGGGAGAGCAGGTAGACCGCCGGGTGCATCTGCTCGATACCGTAACGGAACTCGTCGACCCCGAAGAACCCGGCGCGGGAACACATGGAGAACATGGCGAAGGCCGCCTTCTCCCAGTCAGCCCGGAACACCGGCTCCTTCCCCGGGACCTCGACGCGCCCGAGGCCGTCGGTTCCGCCTAGGTCGTGGACTCCGTTCACGTGCTGCTCCCTAGTCTCACCGTGTCTGGTGCCGGGAAGCCCCCGGCTGCCTGCTCGAAGGCGTGCGCCACCCGCAGGACGGTCGCATCGTCGAACCGCTTTCCCACGGTCATCATTCCGGGTGCGCGCAGCCTATGCACCATCAGCCGGAACGAGGCCACGTCCGCATCGGACAAACTCAGTCCGTAGCGCCGGGACACACCATCCAGGGCCGCGGAATCCGACGGCTCAACAGGCATCGCGCACTCTCCCGGCTGCGCCAGCTCGCTATCGCCAACCCTAGATAGCCCGAGGAAGGGCGTCAATGCGGATGAGATAGGCCAAGCGGCACCCGCACGTCCGCAGGCCAGCGACATGGCAGCCGGCGCAGCGTCGCTAGCACCTGCAGGAGGAATCCGTTGTGTGACCCGACCTAGCTGCCATTCGCACGGGTCGATTTAAGGTCGCGCTTGGCGGGCAGGCTGTTGCGGTTAAAGGTCAACCAAATTACCCTGGGCTCTACCAACCGGAGCCCTCTCACTCGGATCATGAGGCAGCGATGGCGGTTCTTGTCCTGGTGGAGTTGCCGTGAGCGTGCGAGTGCTCGCTGCCCCGGAGAAGCTGCACGCCGCTGCTGTTGCCGACATGACCGAGCTGGCCCGGCTCGCCTGCGGTCAGTACGGCATGTCGCCCGACTGCCGGATATACCTGTACCCGCTGACCGAGAACTGGACCTATCGCGTAGAGACCGATTCCGCAACTCCCGTCGTGCTGCGAATCTACCGGCCGGGAGGCCGCTCGCCCGCGGAGATCATGTCAGAGCTCGCCTGGATGGGCGCCATCCAGGCGGATTCGGAAACGCTGGTACCCGGCGTCATCCCGACGCTCCGAGGCAGCCAGGTGCTTGAGCTGACCCGCGATGCGCCCCTCGATCCCTGTTACTGCGTCATGTTTAGCTGCGCTCCCGGACGCGAGCCCGCCGAGGATGAGCTGGCCGCATGGTTTCCGCAGCTGGGTGCCATCACGGCGCGGCTGCATCAACACGCCAGGTCGTGGGCCCGGCCGTCCTG
>Ga0126379_10003456_pt1 | contig 10223 bp, 8 predicted proteins | sample PanSoiMetPlot_24_FD_92640 | JGI IMG/M metagenome (GOLD analysis project Ga0126379, IMG submission 92640) | Tropical forest soil microbial communities from Panama - MetaG Plot_24 | ecosystem: Environmental > Terrestrial > Soil > Tropical forest > Bulk soil | place: Panama | collected 2016-02-17 | reverse complement strand
TCGGGCGTAATCCCACCCTGCGCGAGGCCACCGACCTGGCCTCCACGGTCGGCTGGACGGCCGCCGGCGGGATGGCCGGCCTGGGTTCCGAAAAGGCGCTGATGGACAAGATGGGCGTCGCCACCAGGGCCATCGGCGCCGACGTGCAGGCCATGGCGCGCGAGGCGCAAACGGGCAACCCGGTGACCATCTCCACGCCCGGTCACTACTTCTTCGCCGACGGCTACGACCCGCAGAGCGGAGCCTTTCACGTCGGCCAGTCCGGGCTGGACCTGAAGGGCGGCTCAGAGTGGATGACGGCCGATCAGATGCAGGCGCGCATGGGCCAGATCCAGGGCGCGCTGCTGGCCGATAACCCACAGGTGCCGACGACGTCGAATGCAGAGCTGAGCCCGCTCGATCGCCTGGGGCGCTTCAAGGACCAGACCATCCGCAACATTACTGGTCAGTCAGACGATCTGAGCGCTGCGGTGTCCGCGGTTGGCAATCGTCAGCCTGACTTCTCGTCGCTGGACGTCGATACCAGCGGCCGCATCAGTCCGACAACGCTCGGCACGTACAAGAGCAGCATGATCCCCGGCGATCAGGACCAGCAGCAGAGCCCGGTGGATCGCCTCAAGAGTGCCTTCGGTGACTTCGTCGATTCGCTTGGCGGGGTTCCGTCATACGACCAGGCGCGTCAGTCGGTAGGCCAGGCCGTCGCCGGTGCCCGCGCTTCTCCCGAAGACATCTCCATGCTGACCGGTCTGCCGGGGCCGATCGCGCAGGGCGTCTCGGCTGCGGGCGGTATGGGCGCGCAGACGCTGGGCAACCTGATCAGTCAGCCGAGCGCCCTGGACGCCACGCGCACCATTGATGAGCTGACGACGAAGTACCCGGCCGGTGGACGGTTGCAGGGCCTCGTGCCAAACCTGGATGCCATGACGCCCGAGGACCGCCAGCGCTACTCCCAGGCGATGATGTTGATTGGCTCGGTGGCGCAGCCGAATCCGAATGAGATGCCGCGCGGTGCTCAGCGCGGTCAACTTCCGCTCGAAGGCATGGGCCAGGAGTTGCCCACGGGAGGACCTCGGCCAGAAGGGGGGGCAGAAATCCCCGGTGGCGCCCAGCGGGGTCAGCTTCCGCTTGAAGGCATGGGCCAGGAGCTGCCTGTTGGCGGAGAGCGGCCCACGGGAGGACCGGAGATTCCTGGCGGCGCCCAACGCGGTCAACTTCCACTCGAGGGCATGGGCCGGGAATTGCCGGTCGGCGGCGAGCGACCATCAGCGGCTGTCGGCGGCGGCCCCGGGGAGCGCATGACCGGCACAGGTGTCTTTGACCAGCCGGAGCTCAATTTGCCGACGTACCTGCCGCAGGAGGTCCAGGACCTGGTGCAGACCGCGCACCAGTCCGTCTTCGATCGCACCTCATCCCTGGATGACGTCGTGCAGCGCACTGCCGACCGCGCGGGTGTTACTCCCGAGCGTGTCCAGAAGGCGTGGAAGGACAATCCTGACGCGGTGCGCGCCATCGACGAGGCGATGTCGCAGTCGGGCGACCGACTCGGCCGTGCCCAGGCGGCTCTCAAGCTGGACCCCACCAATTCGCAGAATCTCAACGAGGTTGTGCGAGAGCTGTCGCAGTACCAGGCACTGCAGGAGGCCCTCGGTAAGCAACTGCCCAAGGCCGGCTCACAGCTCGGTGAGCTGAAGCCCGACACGCTCACCGGTCAGAAGGCCATTCTCGAGCAGGTTGAGAGCATGGCCAAGCGGGCCAAGATGACGCCCGACGAATGGGCCGAGAATCTGTCAAAGATCGACCTGAGCGACCCCGAGAAGGTGGCCAACTTCGCCAGGATCACGCGCAACTACACCTTCGGCGACAAGCTCCAGGCGATCTGGTACTTCAATTTGCTGTCCTCTCCGCTGACGCACATCCGCAACATCGTTTCGAACACGGCCGCGGCGGTCACCTCGCCGGTCGAAGCGGTGGGCTCAGCGGCATTCGACCCGCTGGCGCGCAAGCTCCTCGGCGATACGGGCCCGCGACAAAGGTATGTGGGCGAAGCAGGCGCCCAGGTGCAGGGCATGCTGCACTCGCTGGGCAGCGCTGGCGCGGACGGCTTGCAGGCGCTGCAGTACGGCACGCCGGGTAAAGGCGGCGAGATCACACGCCTGGCCAAAGAGCCGTTCGCGGGTACGCCGCTGGAGCCGCTGGGCTACACCGGTCGCGCGCTCGAGGCAGAAGATCAGTTCTTCCGCGGCATCAATCAGGGAGCTGCATTGCGGGGTGAGGCGTACCGCATTGCCAAGCAGGAGGGCCTTTCGGGCAAGGCTTTCAGTGAGCGCGTCAGCGACCTGGTCAGCAAGCCGACCGAGGAGATGCTCAACAACGCCCAGGAGTCGGCCGCGTACCGCGTCTTTCAGCAGGACAGCGAGTTTGCTTCCAAGCTCAACGCGGCCGCGGACGCGAGCCATGGCTTGCTCAACATCGTCATGCCCTTCCGTCGAACACCCATCAACGTAGCGAAATATGTCCTGGAGCGTTCGCCGGCTGGCGCGGGCAAGATCGCTGCCGACTTCGCCACGCCGTCTGGTCGTCAGGCTCTACGCGAGGCCGGCGCCGGTGAGTTGGCGGACCGCATGTCGCGCACCGCTGTCGGCAGCACGATCATGGCCGGCGCGGTCAAGTACGGCCTCGACGGCAACCTGACCGGTCGCGAGCCGGACGACCCAACTGAGCGCGACGCCTTCTACCGTCAGGGCAAGATCCCGTACGCCTTCAAGAATCCGATCAACGGTGAGTGGGTCAGCTATCAGGCGCTGCAGCCGTATGCCACGCTGATCGGGACGGCTGCGGATGTCGCCGACGCCTACAAGCGCGGCCAGATCAAAGACCCTACCGATGTCGGTGCGCTGGCGACGGTGGCCGGCATGGCCATGGCGCGCGGCCTGACAGACCAGACCTGGACGCAGGGGCTCAGCGAAATGCTGGACCTGATGGAGCACGGCTCACCGGACCCCGGCAAGGTGGTCACGCGATTGGCCTCGCAGTACGCCGGCAACGCAGTGCTGGGCTCCGGCATGCTGCGCACGCTCGCGCGCATGACCGACAACGTGGTGCGCGATCCGGCCGACTATGGCTCGGAAGGTGTGCTCGAGCACATCGCCACCAACATCCCGTTTGCCTCGCAGAACCTGCCAGCCAAGCTGGATGCCTTCGGCTTTCCGACGACGCGGCCATCTGCCGGGCTCGAGGCAGGCATCAACCCCTTCCCGACGATGCAGGCCAGCGACGACCCGGTCGAAACCGAGCTGGCGCGGCTGGCCAGAAACCCGGACTACAACGTCGATCCGACGTTCGTCGATAAGAACATCAGCATTGGCAACGACCGTCTCAGATTGCCGGTGGAGCTGGACGAGAACCAGCGGCACAAGTACCAGGAGCAGTCAGGTCAGTTGGCGTACGCGCTGCTGGCGCAGCGGGTCGACAGCGATGCCTGGAAGAAGATGCCTGACGAGCAGAAGGTCAAGGAGATCCGCGACATCTACGCCAAGTCGCGCGAGGTCGCGCGAGCACTGATGACGCCCGAACTGCTCGGGCAGGGGATTGCTGGCTTCGGCGAGCAACTCCGTCGGCGCGAAGCCGTCAGAGCTACTCCAACACCAGCTCCCGATCTTCAGGGCGAAGAAGAAGATGCTCTAGCCGCCGCAGGATGACGACGACGATGAACAAGACGACGCCCAACCCTGCGACCCAGCCGACGATTCCAACCCAGCTCCAGAGCCCTGGCGCGCTCACCGCTCGGGGGAGGACCCAGAGCCAGCCCAGCAGCGTCAGGCCGATGACGATGCCTGCAAACCATGACCATACGCGGTACTTCCGCCGCGCGCTTGCACGACGCCGCTCAGCCCTGAGCTGCTCATGCGAAGGTGACTCTCCTGGCATGACCGCACTGTATCCAATCCCCTCCGAAAGGACCGCATATGGCTGAAGCGAAGCAGACCAACATCGATCCCGCGACCCTGGCCGCGGTCCTGGACGCGCTGAACAAGGGCGGCGGCACCGGCGCCATCAGCGCGCCGCAGGGTCAGGAAAACATCGTCATCAAAAACGACAAGTTCGACCCCAGCCAGCCGGTCAGTCCGACCAACAGCCCGATCATCTCAGTGGCCAGCCCGAACGCCGCGCCGAAATCGTCCACGGCGCAGCCGGTCCACTTTGGCAGCGACGCGACGGGCTATTGGATCGTGGATGCTACGGCGCCGAACGGCGTCAAGATGGTCGTTCCGCCCAAGACGCCCAACGCCGACGAGGAGATGAACAAGGCGCTGGAGCGTATCAACCGCCAGCAGGAGATGGATGAAAAGCAGGCCAACCAGGCGGCGGGCCGCGGCTATCAGAGCAATGCTGATTACCAGAAGATGGCCAACGACGCCGCGGCCACGGGCCTGCGCGCCGACGAGCTGAAGAATAAGATTCGCGAGTTTGACCTGACGCAGGGGGAAACCAAGCGTCAGTTCGATCTCAAGCAAGCAGCGTCGGACAAGAAGGCTGCCGACGATCTGCTCACGGCTCAAGCCGGCCGCGGCCTGACAACTGCCCAGACGTCGCAGATTCAGCAAGGCGTGGAAAAGACCGCGGCTCTGCTGCCCGGCGAGCTGCTTCAACAGGGCGCCACGCTCGAGGGCACACGGGCTACGACGGAAGGTACGCAGGCCAGTACTGCCCAGACGAAACAGAGCACGCAGATCGCTGGTGCGCCCACGGTCCAGACGCCGCAGACTGGCATGTACACCTGGTCACGCGACCCGAAGACGGGCGTGATCAGCCAGACCGGCATCAACCCCGAGTACGTCCCGAAGACGCAGGCAGAGATTGCCGCGCGAGTCGGTCAGATCAACAGCGTCGCCGAGGCCAAAGGTCGTGAGGTCCAGGGCAAAGTTGGCCAGACCATCAACGGCAAGCTGTACACCGCCGACGATGCGCTGAACGAGTTCAACGGCTGGTACGACAGCAACGTCGCGCCCCAGACCGGCGCCTTGCAGGCCGCTCAGCAAGCCGCTCAGTTCGAGCAGGCCAAGCAGCAGGCCGACATGCAGCGCCAGGCGTACAACGTCGCCCTGGGCGCTGGCACGAACGCCACGAACGCCTTCACGGCGATGCAGACCGGGCGGGTGGGACCTGGCTTCGAGGCCGCCAGCGCGGCCGCCTCAAAAGGTGATTTTGCCGGGCTCGCGAATGTGCCGGGGGCGACCTCCTACCAGGCGGAAGACATCACCAAGACGGCGCCGCAGGCGGTCATGGACGCGCTCAAGTACATCTCTCCGACGGCCGCGGCTGCGACCGGCTCGCCGATGCCGAACTACCAGACGATCGACATCCCCGGTCAGCTCAACCGCACAAAGTACATGCAAGGCGGTACCCCGACGGCGCTGCCGGCGCCGGTGGCCGCCGGTGGCGGCGCGCCGGCCGGTCAGACGTACGACTGGAACGCGCTGTTCGGGCGCGTCGGCGGCGGGTCTGACCTGTCGAATCCGCAAGTCGGCAGCGACGTCCAGGCGCAGAGAATTCAGGCTCAGGTGCCCAACCAGGGCCTGTGGCAGCCTCAAGCCTCGGGCATGTTCAACATCGTCCCGGACTACGTGTACGGCGGTTAGAAAGGCATTATCATGGCGGACGAACAACCAAACACCCCTTCAGCGGACGCACAGCCGTCCGATGCACCCGTCGATGAGCCACGTTCCGACGAGCAAACTGAGGAGTCTTCACCAGGCTGGTGGCAGCGACTGTTCAATCGCCGACCAGCACCGGAGACTGCCGATGCGAGCAGGGACGACAAGCCAGCCGACGGAGACGCGTCGAAGCTGTCGCTGAGCCAGGAGGAGTTAGAGCGTCGCATCCAGGCCGAGACCGATCGCCGTGAGGCGAAGCGGGCGCAGGAAGCCAGGTTGGCGCGGAAGCGTGAGCTGCGGGAAAAAGACCCGTGGGCTTTCGCTGAAGAGGACCGTAAAGAAGAGCAGACTCAACAGCAGAACGACGGAGTCCAGCAATTCTTCCTGCAGATCGGTGGGGCGCACGACCGGGCAGCCATTGACCCGATTGTGGAGGTGCTCCCCAAAGCCGAGCGCGAGCGCATCTTCTCCCTCGACGGTGCCGGCTCTGGATTGGAAGGACGCAAGCTTCTGGTTACCGAGTCGCTCAAAGCACTCGAGAAGCACTGGAAGGCTGAGGGCGCCAAAGACGCCGAAAGCAAGCTCCGTCGCAACCAGGCATTCCGCAAACAGGTGTTTTCGGAATTCCGCGGCGGCAGCACCGAGCCGGACCTCTTGCCAGGCACTCCGTCATCGGTAGGCGAATCCGGCGACGCGGCGGTCTCAGCCCTCTTCCGCCAGCACTATGGATACGGTTCGGGCTAGTTGATGAGACTGGCCCTGTTCGCTAGAGGGCCACTCTCACGCCGTACAACAGCATCGCCACCCGCGCGACCCCTGGTTCGGGGCCGCTCATTCCCGAGGACGTCCAGCGCGACATCGTCCAATCGATCGAGGTCAAAAGCGCCGCGCTTCAGCTCATGCCGCACGTCAGGATGAAGCGCGCCCAGCAGCGCATTCCGGTGATGTCGCAGCTCCCGGTTGCGTACTGGATCGCCGGCGCCTCACTCGACGCTCGAGATATCGGCATGAAGCAGACCACCACCCTGGCCTGGGACAACGTCTATCTCAACGCTGAAGAGATGGCCGTCATCGTGCCGATCGCGAAAAATTTATTGGAAGACATGGACTATGACTTCTGGACCCAGGTCAAGCCCAAAGTCACGGAAGCCTTCGGTGTCGCGCTGGACGATGCCGTGTTTTTCGGCACCAACGCGCCGAGCACCTTTCCGCCAGCCATCGTCACCGGTGCCAACTCCGCGGGCAACCTGGTGGTGGTCTCCAGCGCCGTCGACTACCTCGACGACATCAACAATGCCATGGCGACTGTCGAGGCTGACGGTTTTGACGTGACCGGTTTCTGGGCGCGGCGCCAGGTCAAGGCCAAGCTGCGCGGTTTGCGCGACAGCCAGAAGGGTTTGCTGTTCCTCGGCGACAACTCGACGCCGAATGCTTCGATCAACACCGGCAGCCTGTTTGGCGAGCCGATCATCTTCTCCAACGCGGGTCTGACCAGCTTCAACACCGGCGCCTCCGGCTACAGCATGATCGGCGGCCAGTGGGACCAGAGCATGCTGGCGGTCCGAGACGACATCAGCATGGAGATGTTCGACACTGGCGTGATTACCGACAACGGCAGTCCGCCTGTCATTCAGTACAACCTGATGCAGCAGGACATGGTGGCCCTTAGAGTCACCGCTCGCTTCGCGTGGGCCATTCCCAACCCGGTCAACCGTCAGCAATCGACCAAGGCCAGCCGCTATCCCTTCTTCGCGCTGCAGCAGAAGGCCGCCACCGGTGGTGAGGGCTAAGCGTATGTACGAAGATCCCAAGCCTCCACAGCCACCTGAGCCAGAGCCGGAGCCTCAACCTGAGCCTGAACCGGAGCCGGCCCCGGAGCCGGCCTGATGCCCGGCGGCCGCGCCTACAAGAAGCCTGTCAGCCGGGCGCAGGCGCGCTTCTTTGGCTATGCAGCCGGGGGCAATGTTCCCGGCTTCAGCGCCGACGAAGCTCAGAAGAAGCTCAAGGGGGTCAAGGAGAGCAAGCTCCCTGAGCGGAAGAAGGGCAAAAAGTAATGCCGAAAATACGCGCACTGGTGCCGCTGACGCACCCCAAGACCGGCGAAAATTTCGCTGTCGGCACTGAGGTGGACGTGGACGACGAGGTGTTCGCCGACTGGCGTGCCGACGGCAAGGTGGCGGATGTCGCCGCCGAGCAGGCTCAGGCTGAACAGCCAGGCCATTATTCGGAGCGCGTCGCGCGCGAGGACACCGTCCAGACGAAGCCGTCGACCAGGGAGAAGAAGTAAATGCCGCGCATCCGCTTCCTGGCGCCGGCCACCGATCCGCGCCCCGACCATCCGGCCACCACCTACGGCCCAGGCCACGAGACGGACTACGTCGAGGCCGACTACGAGTTCATCAAGTCACTGCTGCTCGAGGGCAAGGCGGAGCTGCTCGATGGGCCGCCGCCACCTGCGCTGTTCGAGGCACCGGCAGCCTGATGTCCAATATCGTCTTCCTCGCGCCCGCGGTGGACTCGGTCACCTCCACCACCATTCATGGCGCCGGACACGTCGCCAGCATCACCGATGAGGACTACGTCGCCAGGCTGATCAACGATGGCAAGGCGGCCATGCAGGGCGCCAGGATCAGGGGCATCTACGTCGCCCCGATCGCCACCACTACGGCCACCGTCAACTGGACCGTGGACGTGGCGTGCACCGGCATGGTGGTCAACTACGGCACCACCACGGCGTACGGCTCCAACCAGACCGCCACGCCAGCCGCCGGCACAGGCGCGATCGTGGCCAACCTGACGGCGCTGACCACCGGCACGCTCTATCACTACCGCATCTCGGTGACGGTGGGCACGTTTACCTCGCTCACGCCGGATCTGACCTTCAGGACGCTGTGATCACGCTTGCGCAGCTCGAGCAAGAGGTGGCCCGCCGCACTGGCCCCTTCTTCCAGGCTGCCCAGGACTCTCAGGTGCCGACCACCTCGACGGCGACCTCGGCGTACATGCCCACGCTGCGCTCGTCAGCCGTGCTCGGCGGCCCTGAGAACCTGTGGCTGCTGCGCCGCGGTGTCAAGGCTGACGGCAGCGCGGTGGCCTACAACGCCCAGGACCGCACGCGCATGGTGCAGAGCTTCGACGCCGCCTCGGGGCGTGTGGTGATCGACCGCAACTGGTACGCCCCGATGGTGCCCGGCGAGCTGGCCGACTTCACCCACCTGCACCCCGAGCAGGAGCTGCGCCAGGCAGTGCTGGCTGGCCTGCGGCGCTGCTTTCAAGAAGAGCTCTTCGCGCCGGTGCTGAACGGGGCGTACGGTGACATCGACCTGACCGCCCAGGTGCCGTGGATCACCAACCCGGATCAGGTCACCCGCGTCCAGTACGGCTGGTACAAACCGTGGGGCGACGCCCCGTTCGAGGCAACCGTCCAGTCCGGCCACGTCATTCTGCGCAACACCAGCGGGCCGTACGCGCCCTCGAGCATCTACGTCAGCGTGCTGCGACCGTCGGCGACGTGGGTCAATGACGACGACCAGCCCAGCGGCCCTACCCAGGACACCGACACGCTCAGCGTGGACCTCGACTACGCCGCGGCCGCTGGCCACATCGAGGCCTGGCACCTGTTTCCGGCGCATATGTTCATGGCTGCCGCCGGCAACCTGCAGGCCACCCAGGAGATGGCCGCGCGCGAGTTCACCAGGCAATCGCTGATCTGGGGTCCGGCGCCCACGCGGCGCATCGGTTTTTCCGAGGTCGTGGGTTTACCGCTATGACCGCTCCACCCCAGGTTCCTAATGCCAGCGATTCACGCATCAACTGGAATCCGACGAGCGGTCAGCCGCTGCCACCGGACTGGGCACAGGGACCGCCAGGGCCACCTGGGCCACCTGGTCAGCGGGGTTCGTACTGGTGGCAGAGCAGTGGCCCACCGGGTGGCTGGATGGCGGCCCAGTCGATGGACCTGTACCTCGATCTAGACACGGGTGACGTGTATGTCTTTATGTGAGGCCGCGTGACCTGGACCAAGATCGGCAACATCAAGGGCAATCCGGGTGCCGCCAGCACGGTACCCGGGCCTCCAGGCACCAATGGCGTAGGTGTGCCGGCTGGCGGCACGGCCAATCAGGTGCTGGCCAAATTGGATGCCACTGACTACAACACGCTGTGGGTCAATCAGGCGGCTGGTGGCCTGAGCCTGCCGCTCACCCAGACGCTTACCTTCAATCCAGACTCGACCTACGACATTGGTTTGGCTGCGGCCAATCGCCCGCGCGACCTGTTCCTGGGTCGCAATGAGGTCGTGGCGGGTACGCTCAACGTGGGCGGCACGAGCCTGCTGACGGGTGCGGTCACGGCCCAGAATGGGCTGGCTGTCACCGGCGGGGCTATCACCGGTAACGGCTCGTTACCAACTGGTGGTTCAACCAATCAGGTACTGGCCAAAAGCTCGGCGACCAATTATGCCGTGGCCTGGGTCAACCAGACCGGTGGTAGCGGCACCACGGCCGTCACCGTGTTCGAGCAGCAGGGCGTGAGTGGCACCACGGTCACGTTACCGCAGACGCCGATGAC
>Ga0126379_10003453_pt1 | contig 10228 bp, 9 predicted proteins | sample PanSoiMetPlot_24_FD_92640 | JGI IMG/M metagenome (GOLD analysis project Ga0126379, IMG submission 92640) | Tropical forest soil microbial communities from Panama - MetaG Plot_24 | ecosystem: Environmental > Terrestrial > Soil > Tropical forest > Bulk soil | place: Panama | collected 2016-02-17 | reverse complement strand
GAGCGCGCCTATGCCGGCTACACCGAATTGCTCAATGAGGACGCATCGGGGACGCCGATCGATCCGGGCAGGCCGGGCTTGGCGCGTGAGCTCGCCCGCATGAACCTGTCGCTCAATTTCTATACGCAGTGGTACTGGAAGACCGATCTCCACAACCTGATGCATTTCCTGTCGCTGCGCGCCGACGGCCATGCGCAATACGAGATCCGCGCCTATGCTGAGGCGATGCTGGAGACGCTCGCCCGCTGGGTGCCGCTGGCGTATGCCGCCTTTCTCGAATACCGGATGAACGCCGCGGCGATCTCGGCGAAGGGTCTCGCGGTGATCCGGCGCCTCATCGCCGGCGAGCAGGTCGACCAGCCGTCGAGCGGGCTCTCGCCCCGCGAGTGGCGCGAGCTGATGGCCGTGCTGCAAAACCCCAAATCCGGCTAGCCGGAATTCCCGGTTATTCCCGTGAAAGAGGGAATTTTTGCGATTTTGCCCGGAAAACCGCCATTGACGCCCGGAAAAGACAAGCGACATCAAGTGCTTCGTGGCAAATTCCCGTAGCGGGTTAAACGGGAATTTTAGTCGGCCTAATCGGGAATTAAATCCGCCGAACCGGGAATTACAGGGATTTCCGACGACGTGCCGCAAGAAAACCAGAAACAGAAACATCTCTCGGTGTTGTCTAAAATGCATTAAAAATCAACACAGGACTACCATACCGCGAAACTTGGACTTTCGTGAGGCGATGCTCGCCAGATCACTCAAGCCCCCAGCCGCTCTGCTGCCCGCCGGCAGCCTCGAGGCGCTGGATTGGCTCAACTTCTTCCTGGCGGCGCTGCTGATGGGCTTTGGACCGTTTGTCACGGTCTATCTGGCGGACCGCGGCTGGGTGCCCGAAAGCATCGGCTTTGTCCTGACGGCGAGCGGCCTCGCCGGCCTGGTGACGCAGGTTCCCGGCGGCGAGCTCATCGACGCGGTCAAGGCCAAGCGGGCGGTCGTCGGCACGGCAACCGCCGCCGTCATCCTGGTGGTCCTCGTCTACCGGCTGCTGCCGGATTTCCCGGCCGTCTTCACCGCGGCGACGATACAGGGCACGGCGGGAAGCCTCCTCGGCCCGGGGATCGCCGCGATCAGCCTCGGGCTCGTCGGTCACGAGGCGCTCGGGGAACGGCTCGGCCGCAATCAGCGCTTTGCGTCGATCGGCGGCCTGACGGCGGCCGGGACAATGGGTGTTGTCGGCTACCTGCTGCCGACCCGGGACATCCTGCTGGTGGCCGCCCTATTGGGGTTCCCGGTGCTTTTGGCGCTCGGCGGGATACGCTCTGCCGACATCCACTACGGCCGGTCCTGCGGCGCGCCCGATCACCATGGCACCGAGCCGCCGAGGGCGAGCCGCGCCGATCTCCTCAAAGACCGCCGCCTCATTACCTTTGCCGTTTGCCTGTTTCTGTTCCAAGTCGCGAACGCCTCGATCCTGCCGCTGATCAGCGAAAGTTTGGTGCATGCCGAACGGCGCTGGTCCTCGCTGATCGTGTCGGGGTTGATCGTCCCCCCGCAGATCATCGTAGCGCTGCTGGCGCCCTGGGCAGGACGGACCGCCGACAGCTGGGGACGCCGGCCGCTTCTCCTCATCGGGCTTGGCGTCGTCCCGATCCGCGCCGGGTTTTTTGCGTTGACCCAAGACCCGGCGCTGCTCGTCGTCATCCAGGTGCTGGACGGCCTCACCGGCGCGACGCTCGGCGTGCTGACGGCGCTGGTCATTGCCGATCTCACAAAAGGGACCGGGCGATTCAACCTGGCCCAAGGCCTCGTCGGTACTGTTTCCGGGGTGGGGGCCTCGCTCAGCACGTCGATATCGGGGCTCTTTGTCGAGCGCTTCGGCCAGACGGCCGGCTTCATGAGCGTGATGACCGTGGCTCTGCTGGCCGTCGCGATCCTCTGGGTGTTCATGCCGGAGACGAAGCCATCGGCGCTTCCGCAGAGGCCCGGCGCCCGTTGACCCGAACACTCGCGCCTCTACGATTACTGAGCGAACATCGGGACCAGTGGCCAGGGTTTGGAAGCGGGCTTGGCTCCACAGCCAAAAATGGGGACAACTCTACATCGAAGGCATGACGAAGACTTGACGACATGAGCAGCAACGACTGGCGAGATAGCAGCGATCAAAACATCTATGAAATGTGTGTCGCGAATGGACGTCCCGGTTTCTGGATACGTCGAACGACGTGGGGCGCGACCTGTGCGCGCGTTGTCGGTGTCGGCCCTATGACGAAGCCTGGTCCATATTTTGGCAACCCTTACGTTTTGATGGACGTCTATAGCTTGGCCGGAGAGTTGAAGGAAGGCCTGGCGCAAGTACCGGTCCCCGGCACTTACAAAACCTGGCGGAAAATTCCTGCGCCTTCATGGGCAGAGCATAGCGGCTTGCGATCGCTCGACGATCCCGCCATCGACGCTGCTCTTCAATCCCTTGATCGAAAACGCCATAAAGTATCTCGCAAAGAGCAGAAGGAGGAGAAGCGGGTATTTCTTTCAGTCCCCTTCTCGCGCAAGGAGGAGGCTAAGAGTCTCGGCGCTCGCTGGTCACCGACGGATAAGCTTTGGTGGATCCCGGCGAGCAACAAAGAAGCACTCTCCCAAGCACACGCCTTGGGCTTTCTTCCCGGCAACATCTGAACGGACCGCTAGGTCTGTGCATCGGTGAGGGCGGCTACCTCCTGCCGACCCGGGACAAACAGGATTGGCGCCGAACGCATCTACAGGAGCGCAGAAGTGGTCGTCAGGCCCATTCGAAATAATGCAGGCCACGCCGCGGCGCCGCGGCGGATCGAAGAGTTGTGGGAAGCACCGGAGGGCTCGGAAGAGAGTGACGAGCTCGAGGTGCTTGCGACCGCTGGTGAGTGTCTACGATGACGCGCGCTGGCCGATTGACGCGCCCGATGCGGTTGATGTTTTGCGCTATGTGATGGAGCAGCGCAATCGGATCTCGTTCCGTACATTGGTCAGCGCGGGCGCGTCTGCGACGTCCTAAACCGCCGCCGGCGCCTCTCCCTCACGATGATCCAACGGCTTCACAAGGAGCTCGGCATTCCCGCGGATCTCCTTGCCCAGCCGGTGCAGCTGGCTCGCGAGACCGCGGAATAACCGCCCCGCACGGTGACCGCCACGCCCTGACCCCGCCGACCTTGACCGAGGACCCGGCGCTGCTCGTCGTCATCCAGGTGCTGAACGGCCTGACCGGCGCGACGCTCGGCGTGCTGACGGCGCTGGTCATCGCCGATCTCACAAAAGGCACCGGCCGATTTAAACTGGCCTAAGGTCTCGTGAGTACATCTGAGCGCTAGCACAGACCTTGCGTTCACAGCGAAATCCTACGCAAGCAATTATAAACGACTAGGTCCTATGGGTAAACCCTTCTACCGCGAGATAGTCTGGACTTATCCGTTCTGGAGCAACTGGGTTGAGGACCGTCGCATTGCCAAGTGGCTCGATCGTACCCGTTGTCGATCTTAAAGCCGTACGCATTCATAAGCATTTTTGGCGATCCGACGAATTTTATGTTGCCGTCGAGTTCCGAAATGGATCGACCGAGGATGTTGCAGAATATCTTTCAAAGCAGTCTGCCGACGATAAACAAGCTAAGTTTGTTAGTCTAATTCAGCAGGCATGGGAGGACGTTGACGCATACGAATATGGCCACCGGGCGGGTGAGGCCGAAGGTCGTTCGCAGGGGTGGTCCGATGGATATGGAGCAGGACGCTCCGAGGGCTATCAGCACGGTTGGGATAACGGCTCCAAAGAAGGTAGGCATTCCGTCCTGGCGAAGCTCTCCGAACGGCGCGAGGCACTCATGCGGGAGCAACAACACGGCGGCTATCTTTCTCCGAGCAGGCGCCGCTATCTGCGGGTCGCAATGTTAGAGCTCACTGAAATAATCCGATCTTTCAGCCCTGAAACGGCTCCAGACTGATAGCTACAGCGCGGATCCTCTCGCCGAAAATCGAGACTAGTGCGTAAAATCTGACACTTGATAGCCGCGCTGTAAGTCAGTTCGCGGGCGGAAAACCATGATCGCCCTCTGAGCGCCACAGTCTGCTCTGCGCCGAGCGCGGTCATCTGCACACCGGGATCGAATTGGCGGGGTCGACCCTCATCGGCCATCCGCCAAATTGTGGATTAGCCAGTCGTGTTTTTCCCGCTTGAAGCTCCTCACCGAATAGCGGCCGTCAAACCGTGCCACTGCACCAACTTCCAGCAGGGTATATGTCGAATTGCTTAAATAGACTGGGCAACCAATCTAAACCGTGATGATCGAGCCGATACCTCCCTTGTCGCCCGGCCTCAAAGAAGCCGCGCTGCGGGGAACGCTAATTCCGTTTATCGGAGCCGGCGCGTCACGCCTTGCCGGTTGTCCGAATTGGGCTGAATTCGCCGACCGGACGCTCCGCTATTTCGTCGACCAGGGCAAGTTGACCCACAGTCAGCTGGACCAACTTAGCCAACAGCATCCGCGTGTAAAATTGTCGATCGCACTCGGTCTGCAGCGCAAACACAATCTCCCGATCAAGTTCGACGCCATCCTTTATCCCGATGGACACAATACCAACCCAAAGGGCCGTAGGTTGTACGAGGTCTTGTCGAAACTTGGGAAAACATTCGTCACGACGAACTACGACGACTGGCTCGACAGCACGATCGGCGCTCCGTCGCTGAGCGTATCAGCCGGAGGCGATACCGCGTTTCCCACCATAGGTCAGAAGCCGACGGTCATCTACAAGGTGGACGAGCTAACGCCCTACAATCGCGAACGACCGAACACCGTCTTTCACCTGCACGGTTCGCTGCTCGACCCGACCAGTATGATCCTGACAACCCAGGATTACGTGAAACATTACGCAAACGATCGTGGGATTGACGGTCCGGGCGGCGAAAACAGAGTTCTGACCTTTCTCGGATTTTTGTTTTCCGAAAAGAATGTCCTCTTCGTCGGCTACGGCCTCGAAGAACTCGAAATACTTGAGTACGTCATACTCAAAGCGCGCCTCATGGCCGAGCCAGGCAAGACCGAGATACGACATTTCCTCCTGCAGGGGTTCTTCTCACACCAGGAGGAATTGGCGCGTAGCCTTTCGGATTATTACGCCGAGTGCGGAATCGAGCTCATCCCCTTCCTCCGCGACCAAAAAAACTGGGATCAGTTGATAGACGTGCTGGAGGAGTATGCGCGGATCGCGCCTGCAGGCGCTCCCCTGAACGTGCAAATCTTCAAGGAAATGGAGGCCCTGCTCAATGAATAGGCTTTCATCGAAGCAGCAGGCCTTCATCAAACTGATGAAGGATGGTGAGGACTACGAGCGCCGGGGCTTTGAGCTGCTCTTGCAGCAATCCAATTTCTCGGCTTTTTTTGATGCGCTCGCGGAAGAGGGGCTTTTCGACCCGTCGCGGAATCCGGGCCCTGTCGAGGCCGATCGACCTGGGTATTATCGGGTCCCCTATTGGCCGCCGCTTGCATACCTCGAAGCCGTCGCCCGCCTTTCCGGAGAAAAGCCCGAAGCGGCCCTTGCCGAAAAGGTAATGGCGGTCGTGCGCAACGTCAGCCAGTGGCGCGACAGCGACGGCAAAGCGCGTGACAATCACAACACATGGCAGTCCTTCGCCAAGATACTGGGGTTGCTGCCATCGAGCGTGATATCACTAGCAGACATCGATCTGGTACCAATTTGGCTAACCAGTCGCTTCGACCGCTGGATGGCCGGTCATGCGCTCTCCAGCGGCGCGCTGCGCAAGTTCCTGGCGAGCGATGACCCCGGCGATTGGGTTAAGGCTTGCCGAATTCTTTACCATAGCACCGCGGTCGAATTCGTCGATGACGGTCTAGGCACCGAAGGGACCTCCAGCGAACCGCGAACCGCGCTGGAGGACTATTGGCTCAAGGATCTCATCAACGGGACAGCCGCCCAATTCGGCACAAAGATCGGAGAGTGCGCCGCCGGCGTGCTCCTCGCTCGGCTCAGGGACGTTTTCGCCCACTCGATGGACGGGCGCAATACTTGGTTGTTCCGGCCCGCCATCGAGGAGCATGAGCAAAATTATGATTTTCGTGGGCCCTACAACCGGTTCGTCGAAGGGCTCCGCGACACCGTACTCGCCTGGCTAGATGCCGACGCCGCTGCGGCTCGGCCCTATGTCGAAAGCCTCCTGGGATCCAGCGTTGAAATCGTAGAGCGCGTCGCGATCCATATCCTGGACCAGCGATTTGACACGCTACGCGAGCTCGCACCGAAACTGATCTCAGGCGCCCTGTTCGACGCCGGACATCTGCACGAACTCCATGTTTTCCTTCAGCACCATTTTCAGGAGCTAACCGAGGACGACAAGGCGGGAGTGCTCGATATTATCCGGAACTTGCCGTTGCCCGATCGAGGCGATGACTCCGAGCGGAGACGCCTCGCTATTCAGCAGAATTGGCTGACGCCGATCGCGGGGAAGGGTTACGAGCCTGCAGACAGTTGGTTCTCCCAGCTGAATGAGACGCTCGGCACCTACGCGATGTTTCCTCACCCCGAATTCAACAGCTACCACGAGACGCGCTCCGGCTTCGGACCGACGCCACACGAAGCGCAGGAATTGGTGGCCTTCGCCCGGGCGGGAACGATCGTCGACCGCCTGAACGCGTTCACACCGTCTAACAGCTGGGACGGACCTACGAAGCGATCACTGTCGGATGCTGTAATCGATGCCGTCGGAGCTGCACCGGACGTCTTTCTCGACGAATTGCTCCAATTTCTCGGGGCGAAGCCCGAATACCAATACGCCATCATCGCGGGTTTTAAGAAACTCTGGGACGCCTGGGATGGGAGACAACTTGGGCTCTCTTGGGACCTCATCTGGCCAAAACTCATCGATTTCTTCGAGGCCATTCTGACAAAGAAGGAATTCTGGGAAACCGAAGTCGCCGACGAGCCGGTGCTCTCGCCCACGCGCGACTGGATTCCACCGGCGATCGCTGAATTCTTCGGGGCCGGAACGCGCAGCGACGACAAAGCCTATGCGCCGGAGCTCCTAGAGAGGACACTCCCGCTCATCGTGATCCTCCTCGAGAGGTTGGAAGCACAGGCAGAGCCGCGTGAGGGCGACGCGCTCAACGGCGCCATCAACACGGCCAAAGGAAAGGCGATCGAGGCACTGTTTGATCATGCGCTACGTCGATGCCGGCTGAGCGACAAGGCCAAGCAGTCTCACGCCGAGGCGTGGCGAGAGCTGGAACCGATATTCGATCGGCAGCTTGCACAATGCCGAGACGCCAATTTTGAGTTCTCCGCGCTCCTTGGGGCCTATATCGGCAACCTCTATTACATGAGCGCCGATTGGGTTCACGCCAATTTCAAGGCAATCTTTCCGACGGAATTTCCACGGAATTGCTTGGCGGCACTCGACGGCCTCGCCTTCGCTCCAGCGATGAAACCTATCTTCGACAAGCTCATTGCCACGGGTATTGTGGAGTGGGCGTTCCGGCAGCAAATGAAGGGCGACCACGCCCGCGAAAGTCTCTTGCAGCGGCTGGGCCTCTCCTACCTCTGGGGTGATGAGCAACTCGATGGGCCACGGTTTGCCTACCTCTTCGAAAACCACCGGTTCGGCGATCTCCAGGAGCTCGGCCAGTATTTCTGGAGGGTTCCGGGTGAACCGCTGCACGGAGAACAGAAGGAGCGAATATTGCTGTTCTGGGGCCGCTGCGTCACCTGGGGCATAACGCTCGATCCTCCCCCAGCGAGTCTCTTGTCGCAGCTCAGCCTCCTTAGCTGCTATCTGACCGCAATTGACGACCGCGCGCTGGGATGGCTCTTGGCCATCGCGCGTTTCATCCGGGTTAACTACCACGACTACCAGCTAATAGAGCAGCTCGCTCGCCTAGCAGACACGAGCCCGGGCGCGGCTGCGCACGTTCTGCGTGTTCTGCTAGAGGCTCATCAGCCGAGCTACGATTTCGAGGACAGGCTGAAAAAGCTCATTGTGCAGCTTACTGCTAATTCTGAGGCGCGTTCCGACGCAATATTGAGCCTTGAGCGCGTAGGACACCTCCCAGGAATGGTGCAGCTATACGATCAGTTGACGTCAACCCCTACCGTAGCTCGCTAGTAATTCAGTTACGTTTGCTATTTGCGCGCCCTTGAACAGCCGCTTCCCACCCACCGAGACCCTGGTGGGACGTTGCAATATACTAGCGCCCGACCGGCTCTAGGCAATGGCCGCAATGGCAGCACAACCGACGGATTTGTCGGGCGCGCAATAGTCCATCAGGTACTCGGAGCCGGGAACTAAGCGTCAGATTTGCACCCCTAGAGCAGCTCGGAGGCGGTTCAGAGCTGCGCGAGTTTGGAGGCAATATCGCAGCGTTCTACGAGCTTGGGATCGCCCTTGATCACCTCGAATTGGGTTTCCGCGCCCTCGCGCCAGAAACGGATGTCGAGTTTGTGCTTGCCGAGGCGGAGGAGATCGGGCAGCCAGTACGGCAGCGACGGGTCGATATAGAGCTTGTTGCGCGGCGCGGTCCGGCAGAAAGCCCAATAGCGCCTGAGTCAGCATAAAGGCCGAGCCGGCGGCCCAGGCCTGCGGGACGTTGGCGCCGATGTATTACACCGGGAAGGCGGTCTCTCCGCGCTCGAACGCGGTGTACAGCTCCCTCAGCTGGTTCAGCCGGCAATGGCCGGCCGCAATGCTGATGTCGTGCGCGATCCGCGCCTGCGCTAGCGCTCCTGGGAGTTTGGCGGCCAGATATACTCCGCCTAGCTGCGCCGCTGCCATTGGCGCGGGTCGCGCTTGCTGTGGAAGCAGGCAATCACTTGCACGGTGCCGCCGATGACCCGAAAGAACAGCGCGTACGGAAAGCGCCGGCACCGAGCGCGGCGGACATCTCTGTGGACCAATGGAAACTGCTGGGGTGCCGTGGCGATTCGTGCAACGACGTTGTCGATTTCGGTAATGAAGCGATCAGCCAGCTCCGCACCCCGGGCGCTGTACCAATCGCGCGCCTCGATCAGTTCAGCCCGTGCAGCGGGGCTAAAGACGACCGACGGCACACTCAGCGCCGTTGTCGGAGCTCGGCCCTAAGCTGATCCCACGGAATGCTTTGTTCCCGGTCCTGATCGAGAACAGCGATCCTGCGGTCGAGTTCGGCTCGTTGGGCCTCGGTCACCGGGACGTCCTTATCGTCGAGGCTCTCCCAGAGGGCCTCGATCAGATCGAGCCGCTGGCGCGGCGAGAGCCTGGCCCACTCGGGTGCTAAATCACTCATGCCGTACAGGATGGCGAGCGCAAGGACGCCCGTCAACTCGCCTTCCGGTATCAGCACCTGGTCCTTTATCGCGACCGTGCGACGGGCTGCTCACAGCGTGTGCTCATATCCTTGCTTATCATCAACTTGCGCATCAGGTGGGGCGCGCTGCTCGAATGAAGGGGGGACATATGTCAACGGCCGCGGTTCCTGAAGTGCGAGAGGGGTATTTTCCGCATTGGAGGCTGAAGACAACTGGCGTGATCATGCCTGAGGAGCACCTGCCGTGGAGCCAGACGATCGTTTCGGGTCTGCAGCACGGGGTCGCGATGGCGGGCCGGATCTGGGTAGAGAATAAGGTAGACTTCTCCAACGCGCGAAATCTGATCACCGTCGCAGCCGCGCTTACGGCTGGCGCCGGCGACCTCACACTCAAATTCGGCGACTTCACGATGGGCGGGATTGGCACCGCAACCTTCGGCGCCATCATCCTCTATCAAATTCTCGCGTGGAACAGCGCTGAACAATAACGCCCTCGCTGTGGCGCACCTGGCTCGGGGCGCACATCGAAACAGACTGTGCTTCGGTTCCAATACGCGGCGACCAGTTCTTTGACCGGTTCGGTTGGTGCGAGCAAGTCGTCGTAATTGGCCGGTTTGTTGTGCGGGCGACACGTTACCGGAGCAACAATAGCTGCTGATCTACGTTATGGGTTGTGAACTCACGATTGATATCAGCAACATCCCAAGCGACAACCTTCCACCTGCGAGTAAAGTCGTTGAGTTTCACGAGGACGATAAATTTGCCGTTCTCTGCAAAAGCACACGCGTTATTCGCACGGCAGAAACTGCGAAATGCGGGAGTCCCGTCCGACGCATAAATCCCGGTCAAAATGCGGTATGTATGCACTCCGATCGCGCGCTCTTCGTTTTTCGCAAGCCGAGCGACTTTGAATGTGGCCATTCT
>Ga0126379_10003452_pt1 | contig 10230 bp, 9 predicted proteins | sample PanSoiMetPlot_24_FD_92640 | JGI IMG/M metagenome (GOLD analysis project Ga0126379, IMG submission 92640) | Tropical forest soil microbial communities from Panama - MetaG Plot_24 | ecosystem: Environmental > Terrestrial > Soil > Tropical forest > Bulk soil | place: Panama | collected 2016-02-17 | reverse complement strand
CTGCGTGCGGAGGAGGCCGCGCAGCGGGATCAGGAAGGCCACGAGGATGATGCCGAGCGCGATCGCGTCGCGTTGCCGCGGTGTGAGTCGGCGACGTCCGCGACGTCTGACGGCGGCCGGCGTCGCCGCCGAGCGTTCGCTCGCGACGGGTGTTGTCATGAGCCGGTTAGCACGTGGTCGTCGGCCGGGTGCTCGGCGGCGTCGACCCGGGCTGCTTCGCGTCCTCGACGGGTACGGATTCGCTCTATTACGGCGTCCACGGCGACGGCCGCCAGGACGACGAGCGCGGGTTCCGCGATCGCTCGATAGCGATTCGTGGCGAACGTCAGGGTCACCGAGATCAGCACGATCACGGGGAGGGCGACGAGTGGGAACAGAAGCACGCGCCGGCGCCTTAGGACGATCGCCCCGAGGACCGCCAGCACGGCGATGGGATAGAACATCAGCAACGACGCCCACGCCACCCAGGTCTCACGGCCCTCGGCATCGTGGTCCAGGCGCACCTGCTGTGCGGGACGGAACAGTCCGGTGATTCGGCCCCACCGGGCGGCGACGACGACCGGGATTCGGGCCTTGTTGTCGGCGATGTAGTCGAGGGCGGCGCGCCGGTACACGATCGCCTTCTGCGACTGGTCGTCGCGCCGGCGAGTGGGTACCCCGCACTCGAAGCTCCAGTAGCCGGTGTACTGGCCGTACCATGTCTTGTCGCAGCTCGCGGTGAGCAGCGTGACCTCGTACCCAGTCGACAGATAGACCGGATGCTCGAAGCGCGTCAGGTTGTAACCGACCCACGGGGCGAGCACGACCGCCGTGGCCACGACCGAGACCGAGAGCCACTTGACCTTCTCGCGCACCGCGACGCGTTTGGTGAACCACACGAGTGGGACGACGACGAAGGGAACGAGCAGGAGCAGCTCGGAGCGCGTGAGGGCAGCAAGACCGCAGGCGACACCAAGGGCGGCGAGCAGGCGCAGACTCGGTCGGGCCCAGTACCGGCACGCGAGCAGCAGGACGACGACTACGAGCAGGATCGCCAGCGACTCGGATTGCAGCATCCCGTCGTGCGACCAGATGTTGGGATAGACGGCCGCGACGGCGGCGGCGATCAGACCGACGCGCGGGCCGACAACCTCTCGCCCGACGAGACCGATCACCACGACGGTCGCGGTGCCCAGCACGCAGGTCCACAGCATGTGCGTGACCGGGCTCTCGAGCCCGAACACCGACGTGGTCGCCAGCCACAACAGGTACAAAGGCGGATGGTCAGCGGCCTGGAGCGTGAGTCCCTTCACGTATTCCAGGGGCACGATGAACCCGTGACCCTGCGCGAGCAAGTTGGCGCCGTAGTGGTAGTAGAGACCGTCGCCCTGGACCGCAGCGTCGCGCCGCACGAGGAGCACGTACGCAACGCGGATCACGACGCTCGCCACGGTGATCGCCGCGAGCGTCCAAGCAAAGCGGCGCGTGGCCGGTTTCATCGCCCGGGCACGGTAGCAAAATGCTCGTCGGCTTCTTGGACGCGTTCGACGGATGCGGCGCGCCGGTTGCGCATCGCCTGTACGGCGCGGTCGATGGCCACCGCCGCCAGGACCACGAGCGCGCCTTCGGCGCTCGCTCGATACCGATTGCTGCCCAGCGAGATCGCCACCGCGAACAGCACGATCGCAGGAGGCACGAGGAGGGGGAAGAGCGGCACACGCCGCCGTCGCCGGACGATGACGGCGCCCGCGATCGCGAGCAGGGCCACTGCGTAGAAGCTGAATAGTGATGCCAGCGCGGCCCAACCCTCGCGTCCCTCGATGACGCGGTCGAGCTGCACCTGGTTCCACGGCCGGTACAGACCGGTAATGCGTCCCCAACGGGCGAACACCACGACCGGCGCACGCGCCTTGTGATCACTGATGTAGTCGAAGACGACGCGGCGCGAGATCTCGTTGCGCTCGGACTGATCGTCACCACGCTTGTACTCACGGGCCGCCTTCTCGGTGCAATCCGGGGAGAAGTACCCCGTGAGGTTGCCGTAGTAGGTCGTGTCGCAGTTGGCTCCCAACATCGTCGGTTCCAAGCCGCTCGACAGGAACACCGGCTTCTCGAAGCGCACCAGGTTGAACCCGATCCACGGCCCCATCGCGATGACCGCGGCGACGCCGGCGGCGACCAGCTCCTTCAGCTTCTGCATCTCGTCGGTCCGACGCGTGAACAGAACGCACGGGAGAACCAGCAGCGGAAGGAGCAATACGAGCTCTGCCCGCGCGAGTGCAGCGATGCCACATGAGAGACCGAGACCGGCGGCGCGCCAGAAGCTCGGCGCTCGAAGGAAGCGATAGGCGAGATAGACCGACAACATCGCCATGAAGATCGCCATGGTCTCGGAGACTACGAACCCGTCGAAGATCCACAGGTTCGGATACACGGCCGCCAGGACTGCGGCGATCAGTCCCGCGCGCGCGCCGGCCACCTCGCGCCCCGTCAGGCCCACGAAGACGACGGTTCCGACGCCGACCACGCTCGACCAGAGCATGTGTGACACGGGCCCATCGAGGCCGACCGAGGTCGGGATCGCCAGCCACAGCAGGTACAGCGGCGGGTGGCTCGCGCTCTGCTCGACGACGCCGTTGATGAAGGGCGCCGGCTCGATGAACCCGTGTCCCTCGACGAGAAGGCGCGCGCCGAGGTGGTAGAAGAACGCGTCGCCTCCCAACAGCACGTCGCGGCGCACGATGAGGATGTACGCGGCGCGCACGGCCAGTCCCAGAACTGCGGCCGCGATCAAGCCGCGCCGAAAAGTTCGGGTCGTCACACTAGGCACGGTAGTGACCCGGGTGGTCCCGCGCCGCTCGGGCGTCTCTATCGTGCGACCGCGCCGGATGGTGGTCGCCTCGTTAGTCGGACTCGGGGGCGGCGGCTCCGGCGGGAGCTGTGTTGTCGAGTCGGGCACGCAGGAGAGCTATTTCCTCGGCGAGCACTCGGGTGCGGTTCTCGAGCCGCGACAGCTCCCACGAGTAGTGCACGACGACGACGAACAGGAACCCGACCGCGAACAGGAGGAAGATCGCCGGCGAGTACAGCACGCCGAGCCACTCCGAGACGGTGTTGAGCACGCCGGGGACGGCGGCCAGCGGCAGCATGAGCAGTCCGATCACCAGCCAGAGCAGTGCGTACTTGCTGCGGAGCTGCCGGGCTCGCACGAGCCGGAAGATGAACAGCGCGATGATCGCCGTGGCCACGATGACGAGGATGTGGGCCTGGCCGCTCAGTGATCCTCTCGGCAGGTCAGTCATGCTTCGTCCTTTCGGAGTCGGGCGCGGCGGGAGGCCGAGCCGAGGATGCCGATGAGCAGGCGTAGGTAGTTGACGACGAGCCGGAGCCTGCGAGTCGAGGGCACGCCCGCAGCGCGGGGACGCATGTGGATCGGGACCTCGTCGACCCGGAAGCCGGCGTAGCGCACGATCAAGAGCGCCTCGACGGTGTCGGCGAGGTACTCGACTGGGTACTCGCGTGCCAGGAGCTCGATCACCGGTCGGTCGAAGGCGCGAAAGCCCGACGTGACGTCGGAGTACCGCTGGCCGGTGAGGAACCGCACGATCGCGCCGAGGAATCGCATGGCCTGGCGCCGAGTCCGGCCGATCGGGTAGTCGTCACCGGATGCGAACCGGCTCCCGACGGCCATGTCTGCCCCCCGGTCGAGGGCCTCGAGGAGATCGGTGATGCCGGTCGGGTCGTGTTGCCCGTCGGCGTCGATGACGACGGCTCGGTCGTAGCCGTCGCGCTGCGCATAACGCAGGCCGACGCGAACGGCGCCGCCAACGCCCAACGTGAAGGGCAGCCGGGCCGAGACCGCGCCGGTGCGCCGCGCGGCCTCGGCGGTGGCGTCGGTCGAGCCGTCGTCGATCACGACCAGATCGACGTCGTCGACGACCTCCAACAGCTCCTTCAGCGTCGCCGGGAGGCTCTCTTCCTCGTTGAGCGCGGGAATGATGACCAGGGTGCGTTTCACCGAGCATCCATGCTACGGCGAGGGCCGCGATACCTCCGGGACGACGTCCTCGACATACAGCCAGTCGCCGCCCACGAGATCCAGTTTGTGGGGACGGTCGGTGCCCGTCCACGCGAGGAGCGAGAACTTGTACGGGAAGAAGTGGATATGGGGATTGAACGTGGTGCGGTAGGGGCGCTGGTGTGGGACCACCACGACGACTCGCTGCCTGGCGACGCGCCGGAGCTCGCTGAGCGCGACTCCGAGGTGCTGGACGTGCTCCAACGTGTGCGTCGAGACGACGGTGTCGAACGCGGCCTGACGGAAGGGCAGCTCCTCGATGTTCCCGTCGCACCATCGCACGTGCGGATGCCGGCCTCGCCGGCCTGCCGACACCGCGACATCGCAGCCGACGACGTCGTGATCCGGCGCGAGCTTCTCGCAGAGATAGCCGAGCCCGCACGCGACGTCGAGCACGCTGCAACCGCGTACCGCTTCCAGCACGCCGCGCAGGGAGTCGGGGGTGAGGTCCGATACGCCCTGGTCGAATCGCGAGTGGAGACCTTGATAGAAGGCAGCGAAGTCGGCGCGAGAGAGGTAGAACGCGCGGTCCTTCAGGTCGATGATGTCGATCGTCAGGCTCCGGTACATCCGGCGGGCGAGGTTTCCAAAAAGCTTTGAGTCGCGCATCACCGGAGGCACGTAGCGGTCGAGGGCGTCGTTGATCCACAACGAAGCCTTCCGACTGAACGGGAGGCCGGAGCCGTCGCTGCGTCGGCGACCACGGCGTGCGCTCATGTGACGGTGGCCCGAGCCTGCGCCCGATCAGGAACCCGGCTCTTCAGCCTGAGGACCGGCTTCTCAACGATGAGGTAGCTGATCGTGGCGACCAGCGTCGTCGCGACGAACACGACGGCCAGCATGACGGGGAACGACGTGTCGAAGGGCGTGCTGCTCGTCCACTCGATGTATTTCTCCATGAGGGTTTCGTTCCAGAGGTACAGGCCATACGACACCAGTCCGAGAAAGACCACCGCCGGGGCGCGGAGCAGCCGTCGGATCGCGCCTTCCTTCTGAGCGCCGAAGATGCCGGGCAACAGGAAGAAGGCGGCGACGGCCAGGTAGAAGTAGTGAATGCCCATGTCCTCGGAGAACGTGTAGGTGACGATGCCGTGCGGCGGCTTGCCGATCCAGAGCGAGATCGTGATGAACGCCACGAGGGCAATCGCCCAGGACAGCGGTGGCGCCCATCGCCGGTCGAGGCCGGCCGGTGCTGTCGCGCGCCGCTGGGCCACCCATGCGCTGATGACGGCGAGGGCCATCCCCACGGCGAAGACGTCGAGCCATCCCGGGAGAATGTTCTGCAGCTGGCCCGTCCGTGGCGCGTCGAAGTTCGCCGCGGTGACGGACGCGCGGTAGACGATCCCGACGACGAACAGCGCCGACAGGAACGTGAGCTCGCGCCGCACCTGGCGTGCCGGGGTCACCGCCGAACGCGAAAGGAGGAACGCCCACACGGGGAGGAATACGTAGAAGGAGATCTCCGTCGTGAGTGTGTAGGACGACAGGATGGGCCCGACGAGGTTGTTGACGCTATAGAGATGGAGTAGCCCGTAATCGAGCACAAGGATCCGGGCCGAGGGCAGCTCCTTCGGCACGTGCAGGATGAACACTGTGATCGTGAGCGCGACCCAGTAGGCCGGGAAGATGCGAAGCGCGCGGCGCCAGAAGTACGCGAGCGGTCGGGGACCGTGGCGTTCCGCCAAGCGGGCAGCGACGAACGGTCGGTAGAGCAGGAACCCCGAGATCATGAAGAAGACCGCGACGCCGACGTCCATCCGGGCCGTGAACGCGCCGAAGCTCGAGTGGATGTCGAAGCCGCTCAGGAATGCGACGTGGGTGATCAGCACGCTGATCGCGGCCAGCGCGCGAAACCCGTCGAAACAGGGAAACTTGACCCGCTCCGCCGGAGCCTGACCGGGGCTCTCGAGACCGCCCGCCGTCTCCGTCATGGTCGGGTGATGCTACTTGTGGTCCGATGGGTTTCCGGGTCCGCCCGCCATGGCCTCCGGGCACTGCCATCCCGACGGCTCGCGCCGGCACTCGAGCACCGTGTCGAGCAGCCGCTTCGCAACCCACGGTGCCGTGTCGGGCGTGAAGTGCGTGCCGTCCAGTGGCCGCAGCTCGATGCCGTGGACGGAGCGCGGACACGGTGGACCGCCGGGGCACACAGAGCCGGCGAAGTCGATGAGCGACACGGCAGCAGGGTGCGTACGCGCGTACTCCCGATACAGGTCGTTCAGCCGGACGTAGCGGGCGTCTTCGGCTGCATTCGAGGGCGCATAGTCGCTGGACGCTCTCGATGCCACGGTCGCGATGACGAGATGCGCGCCGGTCGCGGTAAGGCGCGTCACCGCGGCGTCGATCTCGCCGAGCATCGTGGCGTCCCATCTCGGGCTCCCGAACTTGATCAGCTCGCCGTCCACGATGCGGTCGTTGACCTCCCACATGCTCATCCAGACGACGATGTCCGGGCGGTCACGCGAGAGCTGCTCCCGTTCGTAGTCGGTGACGAGGTTCTCGCAGCCCCGGGCCTGAGCGGGGATCTTGCCGTCGAAATATGTGGCGACGCCGCCCACGACACCGCACCCGGCGACGAGGGCCGTATCGAGGACGATCCCGATTCTGGCCGCGACCGGCTCCAAGCCCGGCAGGAGCGTGTAGGGGATGGAGTCGCCGACGAGCAGCACGGTCGGCGCAGGCGGGTTCCCGACGCGCTGGACTCTGTCCGATCGCAAGGCCGCGGGCGGCGCCCGTCGTGACGGGAGCCGCTGGCCGACCCGGACGTTTTGGAGCGGCGTCGCCGCCGTCGCGCCGACCGTCGTCACCATGACGATCACTGCGACAGTCGCGAACCCGGTTGGTACCGCGACGCGTCCCCGCCACCCTCGGAGCGCCCCGCGGCGGATGGGCTGTTCCACGAGATAGAAGGACAGTGTGGCGGCAGCGAAGGTTGCCGCGAGCCGAGCGACAGTGAGAGCCGCTCCAGACAGGCCCGTGCGCGTCTCGGTCAACGCGACCGTGGCCGGCCAGTGCCACAGGTACAGCCCGTACGAGATGAGGCCGATCCAGCGCAGGGCGCCGAGCGACAGCAGCGCGCGCAGCGGTGACCAGGCTGCGCATCGAGTGGGCTGCACCGCTGACGCGATCACGACGGCGACGGCGATGGCGAAGACGAGCGATCCGCCGTGGTACAGGCCCGATCCCTGGTCGCTGACCGAAACCCACGCCCACAAGCATGCGCCGGCGGCGACGAGACCGCCGGTGTGGAGCGCGATCACGCTGCCCCTCCGCTCGGGTTGCCACCGAATGAGCACGATCGCGAGCACCGCGCCGACGAGCAGCGTGTGGGCGCGCGCGTCGGTCCCGTAGTACGCCCGGGACGAGTCGGTCGGCTCGTAGAGCACCGCCATGACCAACGCGGACGCGGCGATGCCGGCGACGCAGACGCCGGTGAGCACCGTGCGCGAGCCGCGGCCGACGCGCAGACAGACGAGCACGATCAGCGGCCACACCAGGTAGAACTGCTCCTCGATCGCGAGTGACCAGAGATGCCGCATCGGCGACGGCAGAGAGAAGAGGTCGAAATAGGACTGGCCACTCAGCACGAAGTGCCAGTTGGCGAAGTAGAACAGGCTCGAGATGCCGTCTCCGCGCAAGGTGCCGAGCTGCGCCGCCGGCGCGAGCACCGCCGCGTAGAGCGCGCCCGCGGCGAGCACCAGGAGCAAGGCGGGGAGGAGACGGCGGACCCGGCGGACCCAGAACGAGGGCAGTCTGATGTGACCTCGCCGGCCGAACTCCGTCAGCAGCAGCGTCGTGATGAGGTAGCCCGACAGGACGAAGAAGGCGTCGACGCCGAGGAACCCGCCCGAGGCCCACCCTGCGCCGAAGTGGTACGCGATGACGGCCGCGACCGCGAACGCGCGCAGGCCGTCGAGCGCAGGCTGATATCGGATCCCGGCTTGCCCGTCCACGGTTCCCCCGACCCCGCCCTCGACAGGCCCCGCAGTTTAGGGCAATCCGGCAAAAGTGGTCTAAACCGCCCGCAAGCCCGAAATCGGGCAGATCTCAGCGGCGCGGGCCGCGGGCGACGGCGAAGAGGCCGGGCGTGGTGTCGACGATCTCGGGCGCCATAAAGAAGTGCGAGTCGTCCAGGCCCGAGCCGATGCCGGAGCCGCGGCTGCCGAGCGCGCGGTATACGAGCGGCAGGGCGCGTTCGTACGACCAGACGTACCACCGGCGCGGCATGCGGTGGCGCAACCCCAGCACGTCGAGCTTGAGGATCTTCTCGCCGCGCGCCCGACGAGCGGCGAAGTCGGCCTTGAGCTCGTCGGAGCCTTCGAGACCCCACACCTCGACGTCACGGAAGAACAGCTTGAGCAGACTTTCGAGCTCGCGCGGTTCGAACAGATAGACGTGAAAGGGGTTCTCGAAGTCCGCCGGCCGGTTCGGGGTGACGACGAACGCGGTGCCGGAGTCGGTGAGCACGCGTGCCACGTCGGCGACATGGAGCTCGGGCGCAGTGAAGTGCTCGATGATGTGCGACGAGCACGCCCAGTCCACGCAGCGGCCGCGCAGGCCGAGCCGGGCGCCGTCCATCCCCGCGAAGTGCACGCCGACACCGTCCCGGAGGCCGGGGCCCCAGTCGGCCGACGCCGCCACCGCAGTGTCGGCGTCGTAATCCACGCCGAGCACGAACCGGTCGGAGGCGGCGAGCCGGGCCGTCTCGTTGCCGACTCCGCAGCCGATGTCGAGCACCGTGCCGGGGCCGAGGCGGGCCACCATTTCGCGGTAGCCCGCGTCGTGGAAGGCGAGGAGCGAGTCGGGCGTCGCGCCCGCCATGGGCCGCTCGCCGGTCAGTCGCACGGGTTCGAGCCTAGGAGCGTCGGGAACGGCGGCCCCGAACGGCCTCGGACGGCCCGCTCACCTAGCATTTCTCCCCGACTCATGGACCCCACTGCGTCGACGCCGTCCCGGCGCGTCCCCGACCCGGCCGAGGAGATCGCCAAGATCGGCGACCTTGCGGCCGAGGCCGGCATCCGACGCGTCTGCATGCTCGCCTGGCGCGACCTCGACGATCCTGAGGCCGGCGGATCTGAGGTGCACGCGTCGACCGTGGCCGCGCTCTGGGGTCACGCGGGCATCGAGGTGACGATGCGGACGTCCTATGCCGCCGGGCACCCGCAGATCAGTTGGCGCGACGGATACCGCGTCATCCGCAAGGCGGGCCGCTACATGGTGTTCCCGCGGGCGGCGTTCAGCGAGATGATGGGTTGGCACGGTTCGCGCGACGGCCTGGTCGAGATCTGGAACGGCATGCCCTTCTTCTCGCCTGTGTGGGGCAAGGGGCCGCGGATCGTCTGGCTCCACCACGTGCACGCCGAGATGTGGCAGATGACGCTGCCGCGGCGTCTCGCTGCGATGGGGAGCACGCTCGAGTCGAGAGTCGCGCCACATTTCTACCGGCGGACACCGATCGTCACGCTCTCGGAGTCGTCGAAGAGCGAGCTCGTCGACGAGCTGCGGTTCAAGCCCGACCGCGTGACGGTCGTGCCCCCCGGAGTCGACGCACGATTCTCGCCGGGCGACGCGAAGTCGCCGACGCCGCTCGTCGTGGCCGCCGGTCGCCTCGTTCCCGTGAAGCGTTTCGAGGAGCTCGTCGAGGTGCTCGTCCGCGTCAAGGAGCACCAGCCACGCCTCGAGGCGGTCATCGTGGGAGAGGGATACCGCCGCGAGGATCTCGAGGCGCAACTGCGGGAGACGGGCGCCGACCGCTGGATCCGTCTCGCCGGCCACGTCAGCGACGACGAGCTGCTCGGTCTGTACCGGCGGGCGTGGGTCGTGGCGAGCGCGGCTGCGCGCGAGGGATGGGGGATGACGATCACCGAGGCGGGCGCGAGCGGGACGCCCGCGGTGGCAACTCGAATCGCCGGGCACAGCGACGCCATCGCGCACGGACTCAGCGGGTTGCTCGTCGACGGACGCGACGAGTTCGTAGGCGCGCTCGACCGGGTGCTGCGTGATACGGAGCTCCGCGATCGACTGAGCCGTGGTGCGATCGAGCACGCGTCCCGGTTCACCTGGGCGGCAACGGCTCGTGGGACGCTCGAAGTCCTCGCCGCCGATGCCGTCCGCCGCCGAGGACGACTGTGACCACCCTGACCCGACGGCCGGCGCCGGCCACGACCGAGGCG
>Ga0126379_10003451_pt1 | contig 10230 bp, 8 predicted proteins | sample PanSoiMetPlot_24_FD_92640 | JGI IMG/M metagenome (GOLD analysis project Ga0126379, IMG submission 92640) | Tropical forest soil microbial communities from Panama - MetaG Plot_24 | ecosystem: Environmental > Terrestrial > Soil > Tropical forest > Bulk soil | place: Panama | collected 2016-02-17 | reverse complement strand
GAAAGCGGGGGACGGACGGCCGCATGCAACATCGGTGTCAAGACAAAGACCCAAAGGCACAAGGAGAGAGTGAGAGTTCTTTTCATATTCCCGATAACGTATCCAATTGAAGTTTGCCGTCGCTGCCGCCGACTTTCTCAACAGGAAAGCCCATCTTGTCCATAATCGTGACGAGCAGATTGGCCATCGATGGCTTCTCTTTGTACACGATGTGCCGGCCGCCTTTGAGAGTGCCTGTGCCGCCGCCGATCAACATGATTGGCAGATTGTCTCCCGCATGGCGTTGGCTGTTGGAAATGCCGGCGCCATACAGAATCATCATGTGATCGAGCAGTGATCCATCACCGTCCGGCGTCGCGCGGAGTTTTGCAACGTACTTGGAGAAGAGCTCGGCGTGATAACCGTTAATCTTCGACATGTGTTCGATCAAAGCGGGAACATTGTCATGATGGGATAACGGATGGTGCGCTTCAGGCACGCCGATTTGAGGATATGGACGCGCGCTCTGCTCTTTGCCGATCATGAACGAAATGACGCGCGTGAGATCCGCCTGAAACGCTAGAAGTTGGAGATCGAGCATCAGAGCAAGATGATCTTCGAAGACAGGCGGAACACCCTGCGGCGCTTCCATAGCCGGCAGCGCCACATCCCGTTGCTCTTCGGCCTTCTGGATCCGGCGTTCAACGTCGCGAATCGCGTCGGTATACTCGTTAACCTTATTCTGGTCCTGTGGACCGAGTTCACGTTTCAGATTGGCGAGCTTATCCGTCACTGAATCGAGAATGCTTTTGTGCTGCCGCATGCGCGCTTCGCGGGCAGCCCAATCCGTTTTTCCCGTATCCCCGAACAAGCGCTCGAAGATGGCACGCGGGTTGTATTCCACCGGTAACGCTTGAGTGGGACTGCGCCATGACAACGTGTGCGTGTAAACGCAGCTGAGATTCCCTGTGCATGCGCCCGCGTTTGCCGGCGCGTCCATCGACAGCTCCAGGGAAGCGACTTGCGTCTCATTGCTGAAATGCCTGGCCAGCAACTGATCGATTGAAACGTCCGCAAAAATCTCGATCTCGTTGCGTCCGCCGCGAGGCGTCCCCGTCAAAAACGATCCGGAGGCTCCGGCATGAATGTAGTTCCAACTCGAGTGGAGGCCGGAGAGCACCAGCATTTGATTCCTAAAGGGAGCAAGCGGCTGGAGGATAGGCGAAAGCTCAAACGAGGCGCTTTCGCCCTTTGGCGACCAGTATTCCATCGCCATTCCATTGGGCACATAGAACGTCAGAAAACGGCGCACCGGCTTCGCGGCGGCTCTCGCGCTGGGAACCATCGCTTCGAGGAACGGCAACGCCAGACTCGCACCTATACCTCGCAATACCGTTCGCCGCGTCAGAGACTTGCTCGTGAGAAAGTTCATGGGCTCTCCATTTCGGAATTACGGTAACGTCTTTAGGAAACACAAAGACACAGAGGCACAAAGACACAAAGAAGGCGCGCAAAAAAGGGTTCTTGGTGCGCGCTTTCTTTGTGTCTTTGTGCCTCTGTGTCTTTGTGTTTCCTCATGCGTCACATTATTCACGAAAACCTGTACTTAGTTCGAGACCGTCTGCGATGCACGCATCAAAAACGTCGGGCTTTTCGCAATGCCCGAGATCAGCGCAGACCAGCGGTAGTTCTGTGCTGCGGCGTCACGCACGATCTTCCGCACAGCCGGCCGGTCGTAATATTCGATTCGCCGGCCGAGCGCGTAAGCCATCAGCTTTTCGGTAAGCGTGCGCGGGAACTGCTCCGGCTCATCGAGCAGCGCTGCGCGTAGACCTCGAAGCCCCTCGATCTTTCTTCCGCTAGCCGTCATTCCACTCGCGTCGACTGGCCCGCCGGATTCGTCAATCGTTCGCCATCCGCCGATCACGTCGAAATTCTCCAACGCAAAGCCGAGGGGATCCAGAACCGAATGGCAGCCGTTGCAGGTTGGGCTGGTACGATGCTGCGACAGTCGTTCGCGTATGGATTTCGGCACGGCGCCGGGCTTGTCTGTCAGATTTGTGTCGACTCCGGGAGGCGGAGGCGGCACGGGCAATCCAAAGATGTTGTCCAACAGAAATTTCCCGCGTAAGACCGGCGACGTACGATCGGGGTACGACGTGGCTGCCAGCAAAGCTCCTTGCGCCAGCAAGCCGCCTCGTTGATCATGGTTTGTCAGAGTGACTCGCCGGAAACGGCTGCCGTAAATTCCGGGAATGCCGTAATGACGCGCCAGGCGTTCATTCAAGAACGTGTAGTCCGCATTGAGCAGATCGATGACACTGCGATCCTCACGTATCGTGCTGCCCACGAACAGCTCCGTCTCGCGTTGAAAACCCTGCAGCAGACTTTCATCGTAATTCGGATACTTTTCGGGATCGACGATGACTTCCGCAACACGTCGCAGATTCAACCACTGAGCGGTGAAATCGTTCACGAGCGAATCAAGCGCGCGTGGGTCGGCCAGCATGCGGCCCACTTCTTTTTCCAAGGTCTGGGCATTGCTGAGTTGTCCGCGGTCGGCCAAATCCAGAAGTCGCTCATCGGGAATACTGCTCCACAAGAAGAAGGACAATCGCGAGGCCACTTCGAAATCACTCAGCCGATAGATCCCTTCACTTTGTTTGGAATCTCGATACACGCGCAACAAGAAGTCCGGATCGACAAGGAGTCTTTCCAGCGCGAATTGAATTCCGGCATCAAAGCTTCCGCCATCCTTGCGGCCCATAGCGAAAAAACCTGCCAGCGTCTGTACGTCATCCTTCGTAACCGGCCGCCTGTAGGCCATCCTGGCGATTCTCGACAGGATTTTTGTAGCGCACGCACTTTCTTCGGAAATGGCCCGCGGATAACACACGAAGATTGAGCGCCGGCTCGGAGTATCCTTCGCTACTCCTGCCGGATTGTAAGGTCCGCCAATTTGCAGCACACCGACATTGGCATAACCCATATAGACCTGATCATTGGTAATAACTCGGCCTCGCTGCTGAGGTTGAGGAAGACCTTCCGGCTCCCACAATTCCCGGACAAACGACACGCCGACCATATGCGGGCCGGCCTCCACGGGAACGCGGACCTCCAGGCCGGCGTCTCCGCCGATCTGCATGTATTTTTCCCAGGAGTCATCGCCTGCGAATCCCGGTTCGCCATCGCCTGCATAGCTGGCGGCCGCGGGTCTGCCCACAGCACCGCCTCCGACGGTAAATCGCTTTAGGAGCTTTCCGTCGAGTCGCACATCCAGCTGCTGCGGCCAGCCCATACCTTTGATGTAATCCTGGTATTGCCGCTGAAGACGAACCTTGAGGAGATATTCGCCGTTTACCGGGAAGCTGTAATTAACGGCGATGCCGCCTCGTGAACCCAAAGGCAGATCTTCGCTCTGTCGGTCTTCCTGCAGTACGTGTAAAGGGATCTCGAATCGATCGACCTTCGGGTTTGTCGGCGGAAGCCCCGCGGCCAAACGGGTGACCTGGCGAGCGACCGACAGATATCGTTCCAAGTGCGCTGTCGAAATCGAAAGAGAGTCTGCGAAATTATCAAAACTTCCATCCGCAGTCTCGTCGCCCGGCAAAAGTGATTTCACATCCAAGTTGATCGCAAATAAGTCCCGAATGGCATTGTTGTATTCCGTGCGATTGAGGCGATGGACGGCGCCAATCCTTCCCGGATAGGGTTTTGCGACCCAGGCACGGTCGATTTCGTTTTCCAACCAGGTCGCAACCGCCCGATAGGTTTCCGCATCGGGCCGAGGGTTTCCTTGCGGCGGCATGGAACCGGCGCGCAACTTTACGATGACACGTTCCCACACTTCGGCATTTGCACTGGGATTCGCCACGTCCAGGGCGTCGAGGGAAAGCCCGGCCGTTCGGAGCTTCTGGTTATGACAGGTGACGCAGTATTTATCGAAGACAGCTCGCGGGGCGGTGGCGTTTGGAGAGGATGAATTCTGCGGAGCTGCGGTCTGAGCCCCGGATAGAAAAACGAGACTGCAGGAGCCAAGGATCAGTGCACAGATTGATATCCGCTGCAATCGCGTCCTCCAGGGTAGGTGGTTCAAGGAATTACCGCACTATTTTCCCTGATATGCGGAATCTATGTAAAGGAACAATCGGAACTTGCCACGGACTCTATTCAGACGATCCGCGGATCGAATGAGAAGGGTGTGGGCCGGTTGATTCGAATGTGCTTAAAGTCCGGATGAGCAGGATTCAGCAGGTAATTATTTTCCTGCGGAATTACTGCTGAAGGCACGGCCAAGACTGCCGACAGGCGCCGCGCGATCCAGTCGTTGCCGATACTTTGCAGGTACTCAGGAGACGGCGACTCACGCCATTGGGCCGGTATATCCGAAAGCTCTACTCGTTCTTTTCTGATGTCGTTGGGGATCTCAGCTGAAGTGAGAACCAAATCCCTGACAGTACGATCCCGATTCAAGTGAACGAAAAACTCCAGGACTGCCAATGAAGCTGTTGCGGAGGTGTACACGACTGCATATCCAGGGGAATTCCATCGCCCCCCGGCCCTCTTTGCTCCGACGCCATCGAACTTCCAATATGCTTTTGCCGAGATTCGCCAGACGAGCACTAGCTGTAAACGCCGTGTTGGATGCGGGTCAGCACAGCGTCCACTTTCTGGACGCCGAGATCTGTATCTAAGATATCCAACGGCCGACTGCCGCCAAGCGCACGGTTTGGATCTTTAAGCCACCCTGTGGCATCTTCTTCGGTCTCGAAGACCTCTGTGGCATGAGCGTACACGCGAGCGAGACGGAGTACCCGGTCCGATTCGTCCGGAGGTAACTTACGTTCTTTCTTGCGCCGAGCCATCGTACGTTCGGGTATGTGCAAAACCGCTGCGGCTTCGTTCAAGCTGAGGTGCAGCTTTTCCATAACCGCCTCAAGCGTTGCGAATGGCAGGCCAGAGCGAATGGCGTCCTGTAAATCTTCAAATCCGGAGATTTGACGGTTCAAAGCCTTTCGACCACCCAGCACATCTGCAATCAGGATTCGTGCCATAAAGCCCTCCGGTCGCGATTGTCATGTGGCAGTTATAGTATGGCCAAATGGCTAGAGAAGCGTCAAGGCGGAAGGACCTGAGCCGCAGATTCCACGGATCATGCAGATGATGTTGTGAAGTCCGTGGAGTCTGCGCGGCTGAGGCTTTTGTTATCCGCGGCGACCCCGTCGTGGGGTCGAATACGGCTGGCTCTGTGTGTCCCGCTCAGCAGACTCGGGCATTCTGTCCAGGGTGATGGAGTACGTGTGCTCGGCTCCGTTTCGCAATACTTTCAGGTCGATTGTGGTTCCGGGTGCCATTGAGCCAACGGCAAGGCGAAGCGCGCGGCCGTCGACGTCTTTTCCATTCATCGCCACAATCACATCATCCTTCTGCAAACCTGACTTTGCGGCAGGCCCATCGGGAACAATCTCCGCGACAACGGCGCCGCGCGCCGTTTTTACTCCAAGGGCAGAGGACAGTTCCGGTGTCAGTTCCTGGAAGTACACGCCGAGTCGTGCCCGGGTGACGGCGCCTTTCTCCTTCAGCTGCGTCATCACCTGACGAACCATATCCACAGGAACGGCAAAGCCGACACCCTGATTCCCGCCGCTCCTGGAGAGGATCGCCGTGTTCATACCGATCATCTCGCCCTTCGTATTGACGAGCGCACCACCGGAGTTACCGGGGTTAATCGATGCATCCGTCTGGATGAAGTCTTCATAATCTTCGATACCCAGCCCGCCGCGTCCGGTTGCGCTGACAATTCCCATTGTGACGGTCTGACCCAGACCGAACGGGTTCCCGATGGCGAGGGCGATATCACCAACTTCAACAGCTGCGGAACTGCCTAAAGCGACGTGCGGCAGATCTTTGGCGTCCACTTTTATTAATGCGATGTCAGTCTGGGAATCGGTCCCAATAACGCGCGCTTTCATTTCGCGTTTATCCGACATCGAGACATTTAATTCCGTCGCGCCATCAACCACGTGATTATTGGTAACGATATATCCGTCCGAGCTCACAATGACGCCGGATCCTTCACCCTGTTGACGCTGAGGCCGATCAGGCATTCGGAAACCTGGAAATAGGTCGCCGAATGGATTATCGGAGGGTCCGGATGTCCGGATCACCCTGGTGGATGAAATGTTGACGACGGCCGGCAAAACAGCCTTAACGACAGGTGCAAATGTCGCCGGCATATTGACAGCTTCGCGAACGGCCGGGGCGGCCGCGGCAACGGCCGACTCCGGTGCGTGGCCGGCCTGGATCATTGAAGAACCAACAAACGCCCCGCCAGCCATGGCACCGATGCTGAGCATGAGCGCGGCGATGACCCACACTGGGTACTTGCTTATCCGATTCATGTTTGTTTCTGACCTCGATAATTCGATTTTTTTGAAAATGGACACAATAAAAGTCAGACGAACGAATTTGGACTTCGTAAGTACAGAATGACGGGTTAGTACCCGGGCTATGAGCAGTTACAATGCTTTCCGTGCACAACTACACAGAGATACTTCCAGCTGCCCGACTTCTGCGCTATGTGGAATGTTACTGGTTTCGGGACGACTTGCATGGTACCCCGCGCCATCGAGTCTTGCCGGACGGGTGCGTGGACATCCTGTTTTCGACCCAGAATGGCGAGCCGACGTCTCTGGCAATAGTTGGATTAATGACTACGCCTCAGATCGTCGATGTCAGAGCAGGACAGGCGTTTTTCGGAGTTCGCTTCCGGCCCGGGATGGCCGCCGCGTTTCTGCCTCCGGCGCCACAACTCAACGATCGAATCGAGCCTCTCGAAAACGTTCTCGGATCTGACGCACGGCATCTTTCCGATCAGCTTGCCGGGGCGTCAAGTCCTCTAGCAATGGCTCGTCTGATGGACACCGTCCTCCGTCCGCTTCAACCGCCTGATACTGCCCAGAACGCTCTACAAGAGTTATCAACGGACGCCGGCACGATCGAGCAGGTGGCTAGTGCAGCAGGCCTGAGCACGCGGCAATTACGGCGATTGTGCATGGAACGCGCAGGTGTTTCACCGAAATACTTAAGGCGCATTCTGCGCTTTCGAAAGGCAGTTCAACAGATCGCGGAGCTCGGCACCGACTCAAGCCGGCCGAATTGGGCGGATTTCGCCGCAATGTGCGGATACTACGATCAGGCGCACTTCATTCGAGAATTTCAAGAGTTCGCCGGTCACACACCTGGCCGATATTTACAATCGCGAGCACAGCCGTAGTCTTTACCATTGCAACCATGAGCCAAGCACAACACGAGAACCAGATCGACTACGTTGAAATGTCCGTGAAGGATATCGCTGCCTCGAAACGATTTTATGAAACGGTATTCGGATGGAAATTCGAGGACTACGGACCGGAGTACACCAGCTTTTTCGACGGACGCCTCGCAGGCGGGTTCAGGACGCAAAAGTCCACGCCGGTGCAAGGTCTGTTGCTGGTGATTTACGCAAGGGACCTCGTTGCCTCACAAAAGAAGATCAAAGAGGCAGGAGGCAAGATCGCCAAAGATATCTTCGCGTTTCCAGGCGGGCGCCGATTCCACTTCATGGATCCTAACGGTAACGAACTGGCGGTGTGGTCGGACCAGGCCGGCTAGAACCTGAGGCCGGCCGCTACCCGCACCTGGCGGTCGGGGGTGTAGTTGACGTGAGGGTCCCGCGCGACACGCACGAACCAGCGACGCCAGTCGACATCGACACTGCTCGCCCAAGCTTTGACCATGAGTCCTTCATCACCATGGCCGTGCTCGTGGACCAAGTCGAGTGTCAAGCGCCAGTCGGAGTGGAGATGACGTCGGAAAAATACATGCGTGTTCGTCTGGCCGGTGCCGAGGCGGCTGTCTCGGATGGTGTATGTTGAGATTGTATTACCGTCGGAGTCTCGGTATCCCGCTCCAAACTCGACGTAGTCGTTCGGATCGAAGCCAAGATTCCAGTAGGGACGCAAGTTTGTACGGCCGAACCCGCCGATGCCGAAGAACCGGCGTCCCGCTTCACCGTACACTGACGCGCCCAGAAATCCTCGCGTCGCTGCCTGTGCCGACGGGACGAATGTCAGCCAATCGTGGTGATAGTCGTACTCGTAACCCAATCGTGCCTGCCCAAATCCTCCCGTCTCGCGATAGCCGCCAATCCATGCCGTGCTCGATTTAAACGTGTGGCGCACGTTGATGTCGGCACCTTGTTTTCCCGAGGAAAAGTTGTAGTAGGAGAAGGTCAGCTTGTTCAGCATAGGTCGCGTGGCGCCATCATCGGATGCTGACCCTCTACCAGGACAGAAATACAACATCAGAACGACGGCCACCGCCGGAGTCGAAACCTTCATCATGCTCCTTTGAATTGCCGGACACTCTCAGCGGTTATACACTACGCGCACTCAACTCCGAGCACGGATTTAGATAAAAAGGTGGTGGGCTGATCATGATACGTCGCATTGTTTCCATCACGGTGCTTACGCTGATACTGGGTCTCTCGGTAACTGCTGCACAGCAGCAAAATGCGCTGCATCCGATTTCCGATCAAGACCTGTTTGATGGTTTGAAGAATCCCTCCCGCTGGCTGACGTTTTCCGGCGACTACTCGGGGCAGCGGCATAGTCCTTTGAAACAGCTGACACCGGAAAACGTTGCCGGGCTGGTACCGCAATGGATGTTTCAAACCGACGTGCCCGGTCTCCCCGGACGAGGACTCGAGAACACCCCGCTCGTCGTTGATGGCGTTTTGTACGCAACAGGAAACAACAATCAGGCATGGGCGATCGACGGGCGCACGGGCCGTGCGATCTGGAGCTATCGGCGAAGGCTACCCGACAACTTCTCTTCAAAGGTCTGTTGCGGGCCAGTCAACCGGGGCTTTGCGATTCTCGGTGATCGCCTGTACATGGGCACGCTCGATGCCCATCTCGTCGCACTCGACCGGAAATCCGGTGATCTGATCTGGGACGTCGCCGTCGGCGATCTGAAGAATGCGAACGCAATTACTGCCGCGCCGCTCGTCGTAAAAAACAAAGTGATCGTCGGGGTCGCGGGCGGCGATTTCTCGAGCCGCGGATACATCGATGCCTATGACGCCGATAGCGGCAAGCGAGTGTGGCGTTTCTACACGATTCCATCACCGGGAGAGCCCGGCAGCGATTCGTGGCCGAATCCGCAGGTCGCCGCCCGGGGTGGCGGAGCCGCATGGGTGACGGGCAGCTACGATCCAACGCTTAATCTCGTCTATTACGGCACCGGAAATCCCAATCCCGACTACTATGGCGACGATCGAAACGGCGACAATCTCTACACCTGTTCACTGCTAGCGCTCGACGCCGATACCGGCAAGCTCCGCTGGTACTACCAATTCACTCCGCATGACGTACACGATTGGGATTCCACGCACGTACCGGTACAAGCCGATCTGACGATCGCCGGCCAAGCTCGAAAAGTGATTATGGTCGCGAACCGGAACGGATTTTTCTACGCGCTCGATCGGCAATCCGGGAAGCTGCTGGTCGCCAAGCCATTCATTGATCGACCAAACTGGTCCAGAGAAATTGGCCCGGACGGGCGGCCGATTGTCATCGACGACATCGGCACTCCTGAAAAGTGTCTGCCGGACAATCACGGCGGGACGGATTTTCAACCGCCGACGTTCGATCCGGATCGAAAGCTGTTCTTTGTAACCGCTCATGAAACATGCGCGGTGTGGGAACCGAAAAAACCGGCAGAACCCGTCGAGTTAGGAGTGCGCGTCCCGAGCGGAGGTCGGCTGCTGGTAGAAGGATTCAATCAGTTCAGCGCTCTTCGTGCAATTGATCCAACGACGGGTCAGCGCGTGTGGGAACATCGTTACCGCGCTTATTCATCCACAGTCTCACATGACCTGACCGGCGGTCTGTTGTCGACCGCGTCCGGCCTGCTGTTCACCGGCGACAATGATGGCTTTTTCTACGCGTTCGACGCTATGTCTGGAAAAGAATTGTGGAAGTTTCAGCTTGGCGCTCCCGTCTGGGGCTCCGCGCCCATCACATACATGCTCGATGGGCGTCAATGGGTCATCACCACTGCAGGGCTGACTTTCACGGCCTTCGCGTTGCCTGCGGCACACTAATGCAAGTAGCCAGCATTGGATTTCGAGCGAAGACTGCCAGAGCTGTAGCAATTGCTTTGACTAACGGCAACGCCGGGCCCAGCTATGTTTCACGATGGGATATT
>Ga0126379_10003448_pt1 | contig 10233 bp, 6 predicted proteins | sample PanSoiMetPlot_24_FD_92640 | JGI IMG/M metagenome (GOLD analysis project Ga0126379, IMG submission 92640) | Tropical forest soil microbial communities from Panama - MetaG Plot_24 | ecosystem: Environmental > Terrestrial > Soil > Tropical forest > Bulk soil | place: Panama | collected 2016-02-17 | reverse complement strand
TATGGACGTTCGCGAAGTGGTGGGGGAATTCGGCGCGCTGCTCAATAACAATCACAACCGCAGCCGCATCATGGATGTAAACGCCCGGGTAGGCGATTACAAACTCGACAGTTCCAACTTCGTCGGGGAGGACGCATTCCGCGGTTTCATTGGTTCCAATGGCACTGTCGGAATCGATCGCGACTACGATTCCCTGCGTCAGGATCTCTGGATTGCCACGGATCAGGCCTTCAAGGAAGCAGCGGAAACCTATTCGCGCAAGCAGGCATACCTCAGCAGCCTGGCGCGCCAGTCAGACATTGATGATTTCGCAAGAGTGGAGACGGTGCAACACGTCGAGCCGCTCGCTACTTCCGACTGGTCCAATCGCAATTGGGAGCAGGAAGTGCGCGATACCTCTGCGGCTCTGCGCGCTTTTCCCCTGATCTACGAATCCCGCGTGACCTACTACCTGGTCTACACCACCGAATATCTGCTCACCAGCGAAGGCACGGAAGTACGCGCGAATCATTCCTTCGCCGCCATCGAAGGGGGCATGAACGCACTGGCCAAGGACGGCATGCAGGTGGCCCACTACTATTCCACCTATGCGCCGCGTCCTGCAGACCTGCCCAGCGTCGATGAAGTCAAAAAGGGCTTGAACGTTGCCGGAAGCGAGTTGATGGCCATACGCGCTGCCGCGCCTGCGCCGGATTATACCGGCCCAGTGCTCTTTGAGTCGCGAGCGGCAGCGGCACTGGTCGCAGAAGTTCTTGGTCCATCGCTCAGCGGAGCACGCCCGCCACTGGCCTTTCAACCCGTAGTCGACCAGCTGATGAGCAGCTTGGGCGCTCGCAGTGATTGGAGCGGCAAGCTAGACTCGCGCGTTCTGCCCGCCACTGTTTCGCTGATCGATGATCCCGGCGCAAAGGACTACAGGGGAACTTTGCTCGTGGGAGGCTACGCCATCGATCAAGAAGGCGTCCCAGGCCAGAAGGTAACCATTGTGGACGCTGGGAAGCTGAAAAACCTGTTGATGTCGCGACGGCCTGGTCCCGATTTTGGCAAATCCAACGGGCACGCGCGCTCCTCGTTTCTCGTGGACCCTAAACCCACAATGAGCAACCTGTTTTTCAGTTCCACGGAGACAGTTTCGAAAGATGAGCTGAAGAAGAAGTTCGTGAATGAGTGTCGCTCAGAGAAACTGGATTTCTGCATTGTCGTCCGTGAAATGGACAATCCCGCGTTGAGCCTGATGCATCAGGAAGATTTCACCGGGTTGCTCGCGAGCTTCGGCGGCAACGCCGCAACAGACCGCTTGCCCCTGGTGGTCTACAAGCTCTATCCCGCCGACGGGCGCGAGGAAATCGTGCGTGGCGCGCGCGTCACCGGATTCAGCCCGCGTAGTCTGCGCAACATCACCGGAATCGGCAACGACGACTTCGTCTACAACTATATGCAGAGCCAAGTGAACGGTATCGCGGGAACGGCACTGGGCGCGTTTGGCAGCGCGCAGAGCGGCCTCCCGGCATCAGTGGTAGCGCCTTCGCTTCTCTTTGAAGAGGTCGAAGTGCGTGGCGCACGCGGGGAGCCAAAACGCCTGCCCATACTGCCGGAACCGCCAATGACACCCAAGGGTGGGAAGTAGCTCGGAAAAAAAAGGGTGCCTTGCGTAGGAGCGGCGCCCTTTTCGCGCATCACACGCAAAACGCCCCCCTCAGAAGGCGGCCGCTCGACAGGCTGGCGCGTTATTGCCTTAGGTCTGCCAGCCAGTCCTCGTACTCATTGCTGGTGCGCGCACAAGTTACAGCCACGCTCGGTATCGCCGCTCACTTAAGGTAGTCTTAACCCATGGTGCTTCCCCGCCGCCTCCACGAGGCCATCCAGGAAAAGAAGCGCGCCGCCCTGCTCGGCATCGGTTCGGCAATGTTACTGCTTGGCCTGAAGACATTTCTCGTGGTGCGCACGGGCAGCCTCGGCGTCCTTTCCGAAGCGTTGCATTCTGGACTGGACCTGGTCGCCGCGGTCATCACATTTCTTTCTGTCCGGGTCTCCGACCAGCCCGCGGATGACCGCCATCCTTACGGTCACGGAAAGTTCGAGAATTTCTCGGCGTTCATGGAAACGGGTCTGCTCATCATCACGGCCCTGTACATCATCTACGAGGCCTTTTACCGGCTGTTCTTCCACAGCGTTCACGTCGAGCCAAGCCTCTTTGCCATGGTCATATTGTTCGTCGCTCTGGGCATCGATGTCACTCGCGCTCGCGCTCTCAATGCCGTCGCCAAAAAACACACCAGCGAAGCTTTGGAGGCCGACGCCCTGCATTTCTCCACCGATGTGTGGAGCACCATCGTGGTGATCCTCGGCGTGGCGCTCGTTTGGGCCGGCAACTATTGGAATCTCCCCTGGCTTGCGTATGCGGACGCATTCGCCGCCCTGGGTGTTGCCGCCGTCATTCTGTGGGTGGGTTCACAACTCGGCAAACGCACCCTTGATGCTCTGCTGGACGCCGCGCCCGAAGGGCTGCACGACGAAATCACCGACGCGGTCGGCCGCATGGATGGTGTTCTGGACGTAGAACGCGTACGGGTGCGCCGTTCGGGCAATCGCCATTTCGTGGACGCCACCGTGAGCGTCCCTCGCACATCCAGCCTCGAGCAGGTTCACGTCCTGACCGATGCCATCGAACGCCGCATCGGAGAAATTGTGCCCTCTGACGTAATTGTGCACGCGGAACCTCGCGCGCCGCGCGGCGAAACTCTATTTGAATCGATACGCGCCGTCGCTCAACGCATGGGCTTGGCAATTCATGACGTTGCCGCGGTACAGCAAGACGGCAGTCTTTTCGTGGAATTGCACCTGGAAGTGGACGAGAACCTCAGCCTGGGAGACGCGCATCGCCGCGCCACCGAACTGGAAGAAGGCATTCGCGCCTTGCGCGACGGCAATGTGATGGTGAACATCCACATCGAGCCGCTGGGCCGCCACATTGCCACTCCGGACACACGCGAAGGCGAAATGCGCCAGCTGGAAATTGACGTGGAGAATTTCCTGAATCGCATGCCTTCGGAATACGATGAGCTCATCAATTGCCATGAAGTTCATGTGCGCCAGGTGGAGCATCACATCCTGGTCTCTTGCCATTGCATCATGAAGAGCGATTTGCCCATCACTCGCGTTCACGACGTTACCGCCGCTCTGGAAGATCGCGTCAAGGAACGCTTTTCTCAGATTTCCCGCGTCACCATCCACCCCGAACCGCCCGAGGCCTCCTAGCAAGCTATTTCAGGCGGGCTTCTCTTTGCTGTTAGGCAGCGCAAATACCTGCGCCCCAAACGCCAGCAACGCCGGAAAGCATTCCAACACGTACCTCGGCTCCGGCGTCTCCACGGTGGTCAGGAACACGGTGCGCGCCAGAATGTAGAACAGCAGCACGGCCAAAGCGGCTCGCACTCCTGGCCACTTCCACAATTTCCAAACACCCCAGGCCGCCAGCGTCAGATAGAAAATGTTCAGGAAGAAAAAGAATGTCGTCACGCCCTGGTCGACCGGATCCTCGTCCCACATTTTCGCCAGGGGAAACACATTGCCCGACACCGGCACGAGTTCAATTCGCGGCGTAAACCACATACGCACCACGCGCCGCAGGGGTATCCAAAGGTAAGTGCGCAGCGGATGCCGGGCTGTCCTTGCGCGCGCCAGTTGCGCGAATACCTCGTCCTCTGCTTCGTTTAGCGTCAGGTCGTTGTTATATTGCTCCAGCACCGCCGCCACGTGCTCCTTTTCTTCCGGCGTGTCGAATGCCTCTGCGGGAACATCGTCCAGGTCGATGGATTCGTCGTTCAGCTTCCACGGCACCAGGTAGCAGTCGCGCACGCGATACAACCATGTCCGTTCCCAAGCCATGAAGCCCTTCGGATCGATTTCGCCCGGCAACGTGGCATCCTTCGGCGCGAGCGGCTGGAATTCGCGCAGCGTCACGGCATTGCGAATGGCCCAAGGCACCAGCGGCACAGCACAGGCACAGCCCATCAACAAGCCCGTCAGCAGCCAGCGCTTCCATTCGCCCTGACGCACCATCCAATAGCCCATCACCGCCAGCGTCGTAATCAGCAAAAGCGGCGTTTCCGGGCGAAACAAGGTGCCAATCCCCACCACCAGGCCAGCCAATGCCGACAGCGTCCAGTAGCCCTTGCCGGTTGACCCGCTCCCCTGAAACACTTCCCGGCCCTCGTCGCGGCTCAGCGTGGCCACCAGCAGCAGAATGATCATCGCGACGGCGCCAAAAAAGATTGCCCAGGTTTCCGTCAGCGGCACGGCTACATAGTTTGCTGTAAAGGGGCACAACACCGCCAACCACAAACCGGCGGTGAAGGCACGCTTTGCTTTCGCGCGAGGGTCGCACAGTGTCACCAGAAGCGCGGCCACAGCGCCAATCGCCAGGGAGGTCGTCAGATCCACCGCCACCTGCGCCAGCATTACGAAGATGCGCGCCGGCTCTCCCATGCGCCCGGTCAGCGCGTAGACCAGGGCCAGGAACGCCGGATACCCGGGCACTCGCAAATTTACCGGAAGCAGCACGCCGCCTACGTCCATGGCGTACTTGCCATGCTTCAGCCAATTCGTCGCCAGCTGCTCGTAGATGACCGTATCCCCCGCGCCGGCGGGTAGCTTCAGCACAAACAGGAGGCGTAGACAGAATCCAGTAAACAGCGCGGTAAGGGGACTTAAGAAAACTCGCTTCATATTGCTTCGCATCTTACAATAGAGAGGTTCGGTTCTACTCGACGGAGTAACTTGTTCCTTGCTGCCGTATCCCACCTACGCCGCAAGGACGCCAGGCTTCATGAAAGAACGCAGGCCCATCTTCTACGACGCCGAAAAGCTTCGGTGGCGTCGTACTCGTCGGCTCATGGAAATCAGCGGGGTTCTGCTGACCTTGCTGCTCGTGTATTTCTTCGTCACCGTGGCTGGCAGCGTGGAACTTCCCTCGTCCCTGTTGCCCGATTCCCGCCCGGCTTATCACGCCGTAAAGAAAAAGATCACCAAGGCTGTTTCCCAGCGCGAAGGGCGCCACAAGCGTGTCGCCAACATCGGCCAGATTCCCGCCGCGTACGACCCGGTGCGCGCGGCCTTTTATGTCAGTTGGGATGCCAACAGCCTTGCCTCTCTGAAGAAGCACTATAAGGATATCGACCTCCTGATGCCGGAGCAGTTGCACGCCATTTCTCCCGATGGTGCCATGACAATCGTGGACTACCAGCGCAATCAGCAACTTGTTGTGAAAGCCTCGCCTGCCGAGGCCATTGCGCGCTTGAACCAGGACCAACTGCATCGCTGGATTCGCTCGGTCAATCCCCAGCCGGAACTTCCCATGATGGGCTTGCTCAACAATTACGATGGCACGGTGTGGCGCGTAAAAGAACTTACAGAATTACTGGCAAATCCCGCCGCGCGCCATCGCCTCATCAACGACGTGGTGACCTATGCCGTGCTCGCCAAGCAGGAGGGCATCGTCGTCGACTTCGAAGAAGTTCCCCCCACCAGCCAGCATAATTTCCAGGATTTTGTCGGCGAGCTTGGACCAGCGCTGCATGCCGTCGCTCTGAAATTGATGGTCACGCTTCCCGCCAGGGATGACGCATACGACTACGCCTTTTTCGGCAAAGAAACAGACGCCATCATTCTCTTCAACTTCGACCAGCACTGGCTCTCTTCTCCTCCCGGCCCGATTGCCGCTCAGGACTGGTTCACGGAGAATTTGCGCCAGGTCCGCGAAGTGGTTCCCGCACAGAAGATTATCGTGGGCATAGCCAATTATGCGTACGACTGGGCGCAAGCGACGAAGAAGGAGCCTCAGCAGGCCTCACAATTCAGCGTGCAGGAAGCCCTGCTGCATGCCTACGAATCGGAAGCGGAAGTCGAATTCGATCCGGCGTCGTTGAATCCACACTATTCTTACGATGACGAGCACGAACGCACGCACCAGGTCTGGATGCTCGACGCGGTGACCGCCTACAACCAGTTGCGTGCCAGTGAACGCATGGGTGTGCAAGGCACGGCGCTATGGCGCTTCGGTTCCATAGACACGTCGTTGTGGCCTATCTGGGACGCCACGCGCCCCGATGACGCCATCAGGGACAAACTCACGGACATTGCTCCAGGCCCGGACCTCATTCTGGAAGGCGACGGCGACATCTGGCGCATCGCCGACGTCCCCAAACATGGCCGCCGTACGCTCGCTTACGATAAGACCACCGACCTGTTTACCAGCGAAAGGTACGACGCCCTGCCTCTTTCCTACGACATCGAGCAGATCGGCGGCGCCAAGAACAAACTGGTATTGTCCTTCGACGACGGCCCGGATCCGCGATGGACTCCGAAAATTCTGGATGTGCTGAAAGAGAAGAAAGTCCCCGGAGTGTTTTTTGTCATTGGAGAACAGGCCAACCGCTCTCCGGATATTTTGAAACGTGAATACGCCGAGGGCCACGAAATCGGCAATCACACCTACACCCATCCTAAATTTGACGAAATCTCTCGCACGTGGATCCATTGGGAACTGAACCTGACGCAGAGGCTGATCGAGAGCACCCTGGGTGTGAAATCCATCCTCTTTCGTCCGCCTTATGGCATCGATCACCAGCCGGAATATGCCGAAGAAGTCGCGCAACTTCCTTACCCTCAGGAACTGGGTTACCTGATTGTTGGCCAGCGAATTGATCCCGACGACTGGAGCTTAACCGACGACAAGCGCCCGATACCGGCGCAGGAAATCGTCGACAGTGTTTTGCGGCAGGCCAGCAAGGGCAACATCATTCTGATGCACGACGGCGGCGGAGATCGCTCGCAGACTTTGGCGGCTCTTCCCATGGTCATCGACCAACTCCGCGCCAAGGGCTATGAGTTCGTTTCCGTTTCCGACTTGATCGGCAAGACCAGGTCCGACGTGATGGCCCCGCTATCCTTCCGCGAACGTCTCGCGGCGCGTGCCGATGGCTTCATCTTTGCCATTTTTCAGTGGTCGCGCTTCGCCATCGCCACCATTTTCATCCTCGGCATCATCATGGTGAGCGGCCGTGCCCTGATTATCGGCATCCTTGCCATTATTGAAAGGCTGCGGCCCGATCACACGAAATTGCCCCAGCCTCCCCCCAGCGTTACCGTGCTGATTCCTGCTCACAACGAGGAAAGGGTCATCGTTCAGACCGTCACATCGGTCCTTCTGTCCGACTACGACGACATCCACGTCATCGTGGTCGACGACGGCTCCAGCGATCGCACCCTCGAACTTCTCGACTCCAACTTTGGCAAGAATTCTGCGGTTCAGATCATCCATCAGGTCAATCGCGGAAAAGCCGCGGCGCTGAACAACGCCCTTACCCATGCCAAAGCCGATATCGTCGTTACCATCGACGCCGACACGGAAATTGAAGCAGACGCCATTCGCAATTTGCTCCGCCATTTCTCTGATCCACTCATCGGAGCGGTTGCTGGAAACGTGAAGGTTGGCAATCGCGACCGCTGGCTCACGCGCTGGCAAGCACTGGAATACATTACTAGCCAGAACATGGAGAAGCGGGCCTTTGATCTTCTCAACTGCATTACCGTTGTTCCTGGCGCACTCGGTGCGTGGCGCAAGGCCGCCATCGAAGCAGCCGGAGGAATCACCGCGGACACCGTCGCGGAAGACGCCGATCTGACCATTGCGATTCGGCGGTTAGGCTGGCGCGTTGCCTACGACGAATACGCCGTGGCCTGGACCGACGCGCCCGAAACGCCCCGCGCGCTCATTCGCCAGCGTTTTCGCTGGACCTTTGGCACTTTACAATCGTTCTGGAAGCACAGCGACACGTTGTTTCGTCCCAAGTACGGCGCACTCGGCTGGGTTGCTCTTCCCAACATCTTTGTTTTTCAGATTGCGCTGCCGTTGATTTCTCCTATCATCGATTTGTTGTTCTTGGGCAGCTTGCTCTTGTGGGGTCTGGCACAACTTCACATCACGCAAATTCCGCAGCTCTGGACCACCGCCGATGTCCAACGCTCGGTGGTCTTTTTCCTGGGATTTATCATCATCGACGTGCTCACGTGCATCATCGCGTTTGCTCTCGAGCGGCATGAGGATTGGACTCTGCTCATTCCCGTGCTTCTTCAGCGCTTCTATTATCGCCAGCTGATGTACATCGTCCTGTTCCGCTCGGTCAAAGAAGCTGTCAGCGGCCGTCCGGTTGGCTGGAGGGGCGTCGAACAGGAACCTCACGAGCCGCACGAACCTCCCCGTGCGACCCCGGCTCCGGCGACGCTTTAACCCGCGCGAACTTGTTCAGCTAACCACTTCCCGGCCAAAAACAAAACTCCCGGCACACCATTGAATGCGTGCCAGGAGTTTCGCGAGAACGCTGCGCGGTCCTCACTTCGACGGCTGTTCCTGCACCAATGGAATCTGCGATGCCAGCTGCAGATCAATCAGGTTGCTCAAGCGTCGATCCAACTGGAAGAATGTCGCCACTTTCTTGCCCGGCAACACCTGGCTGAAGATCGGATCGTACTTCAGCCTCAGTTGTCCGACAGCCACGTCTGCTTCCAAAGAACGCTTGATCAAACTGGCAGCCTGCGTATCGGTGACGGAACCCCAATTCGACGCATATTCCTTTATCAGTTGGTATTTCGCGTCATTCACCTTGGTCAGCTCGGCAGTGTACTGATCGTACAGCGGCCAGAACTTCGTCGCCTCCGTATCGGTAAGGCTAAGGTTCGCGGCGATGAGCTGTTTTTTCTCTGAGCGAATGTCTTGCCGCATCAGCGCAATGTCCTGATCGCTGACCCCTTGCGGCGATTTACTGCCCGCCACGGAGGACGACGCCGCTTGCGCTGGTGCCTTGGGACAAAACGCACCGCAACCGCCTGCCAACGCAAGCGCGATGATTACCGCTTTTCCGCTCATAAATATTCTCCTTTTTTGCAGCAGCGGGAACGCCTGTGGCACAACCTTCGTCCAGTGACAATCAGGTCCCGGAATGCTGCTCTTGCTCTTGAATGGAATTTCTCAGATATCCAGAGTTCGCTTTCTGCGTTTCGGGACAGGGCGCGATGGAAACAGAGGAATGGGCGAAAGTTCCACGTCGCCAATTTTGCTAAGAGCCCTCTTGGTTGCGAACGGCGAACGCCACTTCGCTTTGCCTGGACCCGGCAATGATAGAACCGTTTACCGCTTTCTGCAATTTATATGTGCTCCACCGCGCCAGGCAAACAAAAAAGCCCCACGCGGCAAATTGCGCGGGGCTTCGCGATGAACCGGGATGGCTTGAAAGACTATTCCTGACTTTGAACCAGCGGAATCTGTGAGGAAATCTGTAGATCGATCATCATGCTGATGCGACCTTCCAATTGGAAAAAGGTGGCAGCCTTTTTGCCCGGCAGCGCCCCTCGCACGATCGGGACGTACTTGGAACGCAACTGCGTCACCGCCGTATCCAGGTCCAGCCAGCTACGGACCCAAATCATGGCCTGGTCGTCGGTGATGGATCCTCAGTTCTGGGAATATTGCTTGATGAGATCGTACTTCTGGTCATTGATCTTGATCAATTCCTGCGTGTACTGGTCGTAGATCGGCCAGAACTTCGTGGCTTCCGCCTCCGTCAGTTTTAGGTTGGCGGCGATCAATTGCTTTTTCTTCGAACGAATATCTTTCCGCAGCAAGTCCACGTCCTGCGAATTCATCACTTGGCCCGTCTGGCCGGGCGACGCGGTGGATTGCTGTACATCCGTCGCCTGCGCGCACGTCTGCGAACTCTTGGCGAGACATGCTCCCGCCAACACCAGCACTGCTAACATCGTTTTGTTCACCGGTTTTCTCCTTGATGAGAAGCGCAACGAGTCGATTCCATCCGAGCGAACAGAGCGTCCGCATTTTCTCCTTCATTTGCGCAAACTTTCTGAATCACATCGGCCATCTGGCGATAGGCGGCTTCACCCGGGGGCGGCCGATCGGATACACCGGGCGCGGCGAACCGGGGGCGCAAAATGGGCGCAGGCAAAAACTGATTCGTAGCGATTCAAGTACGAATCGACAGACAACCTGAATGTCGGAATTCTAGAGGTTTTCCCGGGATTCCACAAAGAAACACAAGACACCTAAGGCACCTTCCAATTCTGTGGCTCCCTGGTGTTACACTTCCCCGGTATTTCTTCACAACCAGGACGTGGCTGCGTGACCCCACACTCCCTCATTTTTCGCGATATCGCCATGGT
>Ga0126379_10003447_pt1 | contig 10235 bp, 6 predicted proteins | sample PanSoiMetPlot_24_FD_92640 | JGI IMG/M metagenome (GOLD analysis project Ga0126379, IMG submission 92640) | Tropical forest soil microbial communities from Panama - MetaG Plot_24 | ecosystem: Environmental > Terrestrial > Soil > Tropical forest > Bulk soil | place: Panama | collected 2016-02-17 | reverse complement strand
GAGGAGTTTGAAGATTAACGGAAGAAGGGTTCCCGTAGAGATTGATAAAGGGTACGCCACCCTGACGCGCACGTGGCGCGCAGGCGATGTCATCGACCTGAGCCTCCCGATGCAAGTACGGCGCGTGATCGCGAATGAGCAGGTGGCCGCCGATCGCGGCCGCGTCGCGTTGGAAAGAGGTCCCCTGGTTTATGCGCTGGAGTGGGCCGACAACCCCAACGGCAAGGTGCGGAATCTGATGCTTCCCGACACAGAGCCGTTGCGGGCGGAAAGGAGTCCGGCGCTGCTGAACGGCGTTACCGTAATCAAAACAAATGCAGTCGGCTTATCTTATGACGTCCAAGGCCACCTCGCCGAAACGGCAGTAGAGGTCACAGCGATCCCATATTATGCATGGGCGAATCGCGGCCGTGGCCAGATGATCGTATGGATCCCGAACACCGAGGCCAGCGCCCGGCCTGCACCGTTTCCGACCCTGGCGATGACCGCCAAAGTGACGGTTTCCGGCAAGAGCACCAAGAATCCGGGCGCCATCAACGATGGCGAAGAGCCCACGGCGTCGAACGACCCGAGCTCCTACTTCGATTGGTGGCCGGTAAAGGGCACGCAGGAATCGGCAGAGTACGCCTTCGAGAAACCTGCTACGGTCTCTGAGTGTCAAATCTATTGGTTTGACGACACCGGTCGTGGCCAGGTTCGCGTCCCCGCGTCGTGGCGCCTGCTGTACAAGGACGGCAACAACTGGAAGCCGGTGGAAAATCACAGCCCCTATGGAGTGGAGAAAGATCGATATAACGGAGTTACGTTCACGCCCGTGCAGACGACTGGCTTACGTCTGGAACTGAACATGCAGCCGAACTGGTCGGCGGGCGTGCAGAAGTGGAAAGTGAGATAGAACCGCTGCGTCCGCTTCAAGCCAGAAACATGAACCGAAGATCCTTTTGCGCGATTGTACCGTTTGCCGCCGCGCTGCGGCGCGCTAAAGCCGCCGGCAGGAACTCCCCACGCGAACGGCTGTCGTTCGATAACGACTGGAAATTCCTTCTCGGCGATCCGGAGGGAGCCGAGTCGCTTTCGTACGATGCAACCGGTTGGCGAACCCTGGATGTTCCGCACGACTGGAGCATCGAAAGCGCGATCGATCCCAAGAACCCAATGGGAGGCAGCGGCGGTTATTTCCCAGCCGGCGTGGCGTGGTACAGGCGGGCCTTTACCGTTCCGGATGGATGGCGCGCCAAACGCATTAGCGTCGAGTTCGAAGGGATCTACATGAATGCGACCGTGTACATCAACGGCTATTCACTCGGCGCGCATCCCTACGGCTACACCAGTTTTTTCCATGATCTGACCTCGCACTTGAGCGCCGGCGGCAACAACGTATTGGCCGTCCGCGTGGATCAATCCAAACATCGAAACTCGCGCTGGTATTCGGGCTCGGGAATCTATCGGCACGTATGGCTGCACGCCACCGATCCCGTGCATGTTGCTTTCTGGGGAACGTTCCTCATGACTCCGGAGGTGAGTTCAGATCTGGCAAAAGTATCGCTGAAGACCACGATCGTGAACGAGTCCGGTAACCCGTCGAACGTCGCGCTGGAGACCGTGATCTACGGGCGCTCCGGCGCAACTGCCGGCCGGTCCAATGGCATGGCCGCAGTCGAGCCCGGAGAGACGGTGGAAGTGAGCCAGGAGATTACCGTGGATAAGCCCGCGCTGTGGGCCCCGGACTCTCCGAACCTGTATCGCGCGGTGACACGCGTCATGCAGGAGGGCCAAGCAATCGACGAGGTTTCCACTACATTCGGCATCCGCTCGCTCGAGTGGTCCGCGGAAAAGGGCTTTCTGTTGAATGGATCGCCGGTGAAATTGGCGGGAGGCTGCGTTCACCACGACAACGGCCCGTTCGGCGCCGCGGCTTTCGACCGCGCGGAAGAGAGGCGTGTCCAGATCCTGAAGGCGGCCGGCTTCAACGCGATCCGGACCGCGCATAACCCACCTTCTCCGGCGTTCCTAGACGCCTGCGACAGGTTGGGGATCTTGGTGATGGATGAGGCGTTTGACTGCTGGTCGAAAGGCAAGAACCCGTTCGACTATAGCGTGTCCTTCAAAGACTGGTGGCAGCGCGATCTCGACGCAATGGTCCTTCGCGACCGCAATCATCCCTCCGTGGTGATGTGGAGCATTGGCAACGAAATACAGGAGCGGGGAGAGCCCCTGGGCGCCCAGGAAGCCAAGATGCTCGCGGATTACATCCGCAAACTCGATCACACGCGGCCCATTACCTCCGCGCTGAACTTCATCCCCGGCAAATGGAGCGACACGGACGGGTATTACTCGGCTCTCGATGTCGCCGGTTACAACTACAACCTGGACAGCAACCACGTGGAGGACCATAGGCGCGTGCCGTCGCGCGTTATGGTGTGCACCGAGTCGTACCCCCAATCCACTTTCGGCTACTGCTCCATGGTGGAAGGGTTCCCGTACATCATCGGCGAGTTCGTCTGGACCGCGATCGATTACCTCGGAGAATCAGGCGTCGGGCGGTGGTATTATCGCGATCCGAAAGATACTAACCCCGAGGGTTTTGGGGCGCCCTATCCCTATCACGGCGCGAGTTGCGGCGACATAGACATCTGCGGGAACCGTAAGGCGAACTCGCATTACAGGAATATCGTGTGGAACCGCGGCGAGAAGCTGTTCCTCGGAGTCCGGCAAACGCCGCTCGAAGGCAAAGAGCTACGCGTCACGCGGTGGGGAGTCTGGCCGGTTTACGCGAGCTGGACCTGGCCCGGAATGGAGGGCCAGCCGCTCAAGGTCGAAGTGTATTCCAGGGGCGAGGCGGTACGCCTTTATATCGACGACAAACTGATTGGCGAACAGCCCACCACGCGTGCGGAGAAGTTCAAGGCCAACTTCAGCGTTCAGTATGCTCCGGGGGTGTTGAAGGCAGTCGCAATACAAGGCGGCAAACCGATTGCGGAAAGCATTTTGAAAACCGCCGGCGAGCCCGTCCAGATTCGGCTGACTGCCGACCGGAAATTGCTTCGGGCAGATGGGCAGGACCTCTCCTTTATCACCGTGGAAGCTATCGACGCCCACGGGCAGCCGAATCCGAATGCGGACCATCAGGTGACTTTTAGTGTGAAGGGGCCCGGAATCATTGCCGCCGTAGGGAACGCAGACTTGACCAGCGAGGAGCCATATCAGGGCAGCCAGCGCAAGTTGTTTCGCGGTAGGGGGCTGGTGGTCGTCCGGTCTTCACGGACGCCAGGCGCGCTTACGATGACCGCCAATGCTCCGGGGCTGAAGGGAAGCAGTATCCGGCTGACGTCACTCGCGTAGGGCTTCCGCCTAAGCGTCTCCAGGCGCCCGGCCGGTAGATTCGCGGACCACCAATTCCGGCGTGATGATGATCTCCTGTTGCGTCTTTGCAGGTTGCTTTTGGACGGTAAGGCTTTCGAAGATCTGGCGGCCGATCTGGTCTCTGGGAATGTGCAATGTCGTGAGCGCGGGATAGACGACTTCGGAAAGAGTGATGTTATCGAACCCGGTCACGGATACCTGCGCGGGAACGTCCATCCCCATGTCCCGCAACTGCCGCAGCACGCCAACCGCCATGAAATCGTTCACGCAAAGAATCGCCGTGGGGCGAAATTTCGATGCGAACAGTTGCTGTACGGCCCGGCGGCCGCCTGCATAATCGTCCGAGTCGGCCACTGTCGTGAACTGGAGCTCGGGCGAGTAGCGTTTCATCACTTCAATAAAGGCGCCTCTCCGATCGCCGAGAGGTCCCAGGGCCGTATGGTGCCCTACAAAGGCGAATTTCTTATGCCCCAAGCTTCGCAGGTATTCGGATACCCGCTCAATTCCCTTCCGATAGTTCGATTTGATGCTGAGGATGGCCCGCCGCGGCGATCCTACGTCATACACGACCGTGCGGATGTTGCGTTCTTCCAGCTCCTTGAGGATGGCCGGATCGACTTCGGAAACCACCAGGGCCATTCCGGCGACGCGGCGGCCGAGCATGATCCGCACGGTCGAATTGAGGCGATGCGAATCGTAATCGGTATTGGCGACGAGGACCTCGTAGCCATGCGCGTGCGCCTCCTGTTCGAGCACGCGGAAGATATCCAGAAAGAACGGATTTTCAAGATTCGAGACGATCAGGCCGAGCGTGCGGCTGACCCCGCCGGCAAGAGCGCGCGCGTGTGCGTTGGGATAATATTTCAGGTCCTCGATTGCCTTGAGGACCCGAGTGCGCGTACTGCTCTTGACGACGCCGATGTTGTTGAGAACACGGGAAACTGTCGCGGGGGAAACACGCGCGCGCTGGGCGACGTCTTCCAGGCTCATCCGGTCAGGCAAGTCTCTATCCTAACGGATCAGGCCTAGATTGAAGAAAAGCGATACACGGTGGTGGTTCGGTACGTCTGGCCCGGTTTCAGGACTGTAGAAGGGAAATTAGGTTTGTTGGGCGAGTCCGGAAAATGTTGCGTTTCCATGCAGAACGCCGATCGCCGCGTGTAAGTCTTGCCTTTGCCTTGAAGCGCGCCGTCGAGAAAATTGCCTGTGTAGAATTGAAGACCGGGTTCCGTCGTGAGAACCTCCAGGACACGCCCTGATTTGGGGTCGGTGACCTTCGCCGCGAGGTCCAGACCCGAGCCGGAGCGATTCAGCACCCAGTTGTGATCGTATCCATGGCCGAGCATCAACTGCTCATCCTTTTGCTCGATGCGCTCGCCGATCGTTTTCGCCGTTCGAAAGTCGAAGGGCGTGCCCGCGACGCTCCGCAACTGGCCCGTCGGGATCAGGCCCTTGTCCACAGGCGTGAAGCGGTCGGCATTGATGACGACCTCATGGCCGAGGATGTCGCCTTCGCCGGCCAGATTGAAGTAGCTGTGGTTGGTCAGGTTGACGACGGTATCTTTATCGGTGGTCGCGGAGTAATCGATCTTCAACTCGTTGGCGTCGGTCAGCGTATAGGTGACGGTCGCCGACAAATTGCCCGGATACCCTTCTTCGCCGTCTTTACTCAAATAGCTGAGTTCGAGACTTTGCGGGGAAAGCAGCCTCGCGGTCCAGACTCTTTTATCAAAACCGCGAACGCCGCCGTGCAAGTGATTCTCGCCGTCGTTCCTGGCGAGCGTGTACTGCATCCCGTTCAGCGAGAAATGCGCGTTACCGATGCGATTGCCATAGCGTCCAATGATCGCGCCGAAGTAGGGAGGCGGCTTGAGGTATCCTTCAAGGCTGTCGAATCCGGCCACGACGTCACCCATTACTCCTGAGCGATCGGGAACCTTCAGCGAGACCACAGCGCCGCCGTACGTCGCGATTCGGACTTCGGAGCCTTTCGCGTTCGTGAGCGTATACAGCTCCACCGATTCGCCATCGGGAGTTCTGCCCCACGGGACCTTTGTCGTCTTCTCCTCAGCCACAGATTCGGTTTTAGAGGAACAGCCGGCCAGGGCCGTCGCCAACAGCGCCAGCACCGCCCAACTTTTAAGCTTTCGCTTGCCCATAATACGCGTTCCGCCCATGTTTGCGAAAGAAATGTTTGTCGAGCAGCGCCTGCGAGATCGGCGCCGATTCTGGATTTACCGCGAGCGTATGCAGGGCGGTTTGCGCCACTTCCTCCAGCGCCACGGCGTGATGAGCTGCCTCCGCGACGGATGCGCCCCACGTGAATGGCGCGTGGCCCGCGACCAAGACGGCCGGCATAGATAACGGGTCCACGCCCTCGAACCGCTTTACGATGGCATGGCCAGTGTGGGCTTCGTACGCATCCTCTATTTCGGAAGCATCCAAGGATTCGGTGACCGGGATCGGGCCGTAAAAATAATCGGCGTGCGTCGTGCCCAGGCACGGGATCGCGCGCTTTGCCTGAGCCCAGACCGTGGCGTTTCGGGAATGCGTGTGAACCACGCCCCCGATCTCGGCAAACGCGCGATACAGGATCAGGTGAGTCGCCAGATCCGAAGAGGGCCGCAACTTCCCCTCGACAATCTCGCCCTTGAGGTCTACCACGACGATATCGGATGGCTTCATGTTCTCGTAAGGAATGCCGCTGGGCTTAATGGCGACCAGTCCGCGCGCGCGATCGATGCCGCTGGCGTTGCCGAAAGTATATAGCACAAGCCCGCGGCGCACCAGTTCCAGGTTCGCCTGGAGGACTTCTTCCCGCAGCGCTTCAAGATTCATGAATCGCCTCGCGCCGCCACCGCGATGCTGCGAAGTCTGCGAAGGGATGGCAATACATCGCCCATGGCGGCAGCCGCCGCCTCCCGCCGTCCAAAGCCTAAGTACAGTTTCTTATAAACGCCGTACAACTCCTCGTAAACGGACGCCGCCCGCGGATCGGGCTCAACGGTGCGATGGCGCGGGCAAAGCTTGTCTTGCGCTTCCTCGACGCTGCGGAACGCGCCGGCGGCAAGAAACGCGAAAATCGCCGAGCCGAGGCTAGTAATTTCAGTTTCGGGCACAAGCACAGGCTTGTTCAAGACATTGGCATAGACCCGATTCAGCGTTTCGTTCCGCTGCGGAACGCCTCCGCCGTTGATCACGCGGCGAATCGGAACGCCATTCTCCTCCATCCGCTCAAGAATGATGCGCGTGTGAAACGCCGTGCCCTCGATCGCGGCAAACAACTCGTCCGCGGCGGTGTGCATTAAATTCCAGCCTAGCGTAACCCCTCCCAGATCCGGGTTGACTAAAACCGTTCTATCGCCGTTGTCCCAGGTCAATCGTAGAAGCCCCGTTTGACCTGCCCTGCAGCTCTCCAGCCCGCGGGAAAGACTTTCGACGTCGGTCCCCGCCCTACGGGCAATGGCCTCGAAGATATCGCCCGTCGCGGAGAGACCCGCCTCGATGCCCGTCATCTTCGGATGCACGGATCCTTGCACGACGCCGCAGACGCCGGGAATCAGCTTCACATTGTCCGCCACGGCGATGATGCAGGTGGAGGTTCCGATGACATTGACCACATCGCCCGAGCGAACGCCCGCCCCGATCGCATCCCAATGCGCGTCGAACGCGCCTACCGGAATGGGGATGCCGGCGCGCAATTCAAGAGCCGCCGCCCACTCGGGCGACAAATGTCCGGCGATTTGATCGGATGTGGCGTACCGGCCGTTGAGCTTCGCGCGCACGCCGCTCAGAAGCGGATCGACGGAACACAGAAATTCCTGCGGCGGCAGGCCGCCCAGCTCCGGATTCCACATCCACTTATGTCCCATGGCGCAGATGCTGCGCGGCGCCTGCTCCGGATCCGTGATTCCGCATAGCGTCGCCGTGAGCATGTCGCAATGCTCGAACGCGGTTACGAAACGGCCGCGCTTTTCAGGATTGTTGCGCAGCCAGTGGAGGAGCTTCGAGAATCCCCATTCGGAGGAATACGTTCCTCCGCACCAGTCAATCGCTTCCAGCCCGAAGCTCCGCGCGGTCTCGGTGATAAGAGCGGCCTCGCGCGCGGCGCGGTGATCGCACCAAAGATAGTAATCGTCTAGCGGTAGCAGGCGCTCGCCGGCGGGAATCACGCTGGAGCCCGTGGTGTCGAGCGCGATCGCTTCGATCTGGGCGCCATCCAGCGCCGCGCTCACCAAGGCTCTCTTCATCGCCTCCGCTAGAGCCTTCATGTGGTCGGCGTGGCTCTGGGTGGCGTGGTCGGGATCTTCGCGCTTCCGGTGCAGAGGATATTCGGCGACGCCGGAGCCGAGGCGGCCGCGCTCGCTGTCGACGATCGAGACGCGGACGCTCAGAGTGCCGAAGTCGACGCCCGCGACGACGCTCATCGCCTGCTCCATGGCGCGGGGCAGGGGCGAAAGCCCCTTGATTCCGAATGTTCCTGCGGCACGACTAAAGTCGTGCCCTGATACAGACCACATCGCATCTCAGGTGAGCTTCGTTTTCAACATCGTGAAGGAATGCGGCGGGAAGCTGTAGCGTAGCGAATTCTTTCCTGCTTCGATTGTACGCTTCACGGTCTTGACGGTGGTGGAGTCGAAGCTATTCTCAGCCTTGATATCGGGCGCGTTGACCTCGGAAACTTCCACTGCCGGTGCAAACTGCTTGTCCGCGAGCTCGATGCCGGCCTCAACCGGCTGATCCTGGTGGCGATTGACGACGTTGATCACTAATGTCTCATTGTCGATTGCAGCGGAGGCGTCGAGGCATGGCGCGTCGCCGAATCTGCGGTTTGGATAAGAGGGACCTTTCACCAGCAACTCCAGCGCTTTTCCTTTTGTGTTGTTCGCGAATAGGGCCAGCGGATAGTAGATGGTTTGCAGGAACATTCGCTTCTCATCGGTGAAGATGGGGGCGATCACGTTCACCAACTGCGCCATGTTGGCGATCTTGAGGATGTGCGCGTTGTTGACGAACGTATTGAGAAACGTCGCCACGACCAGCGCGTCTTCCAGGTTGTATTTTTCTTCCAGCATGCGGCGGCCGCCACCCTGCGAGGCTCCGCGCGCGCGGTACCACACGTTCCACTCGTCCCAGGCGATGTAGATCTTGCGGCCGCGGGGCTGTCCGCTAAGCGCGGCATTGATGACGCCCTCGGCGGTTTTGATTCGCTCCCCCAGCGTGAGCGAACTTGTGAGGAACTCGCTGAAGTCGTTGTTGGGATTTCCCACGTACATGTGGAGCGACAGGTAGTCGGCGTGCGTTTTGAGGAAATCGAGCACCGTGCGGTTCCATCCGATCCAGTCGGAGCCGCCCCCGTAATTGGAGGACCCTGCCGCGATTAGCTTAACGTTCGGGTCGGTCCATTTCATCAGCTTCGCCGCTTCCAGCGCGAATTTGCCATAATCTTCCGCGCTGCGATGTCCCATCTGCCACGGCCCGTCCATTTCGTTGCCTAAACCCCAGTAAGTCACCTTCCATGGGTCGGCGCGGCCGTTCTCCTTGCGCAGGCGAGTCATCGCCGTGTCCTTCGAGGAATTCACGTACTCCACCCACTGCTGTGCTTCCTCCCACGTGCCGGTTCCGAGATTGGCGCAGATGTACGGCTCTGCGCCAAGCATCTCGCAGTAATTCAGAAACTCGTGAGTGCCGAAACGATTGCTTTCCACCGTTCCCCAGGCCATCTCCAGGCGGGGCGGCCGTTTGTCGCGCGGGCCGATGCCGTCCTTCCAGCGATAGTTGGAAGAGAAGTTTCCGCCCGGCCAACGCAAGAGGGAGACGCCGAGCTTCTTGGCGGCATCAAGCACGTCCCGCCGGTAGCCGTTGGCGTCTGAAAGAGAGGAGTTTTCGTCGAAGATGCCTCCCTCGATACAGCGACCCAGATGCTCGGCGAAATTGCCGTAGATCTTCGGGTCGATGTCGCCGATGACGCGCTCGGTATCGATTTTGATGCGGGCGCGGAGGGGCGCTTGCTGGCCGCGGAGGATGAAAGGGGCGGCAACGAGTGTTTTTGAGAAGGAACGTCTATTCATGCGACCTCGCTTTCTGAAAGCGCTTCCAGTGCCTCCAGGGATTATTGCACAGCCGTACGCTTAGGAACAAGCCGACGCAGGGGCTCAAAGCCCCATGGGCTGGGCTCTCTTGACGGCACGGCTCAAGCCGTGCCCTGATACAAATCCGGGAGCTTTTGCAACTCATTGTAACCATACCTAGTTGCGCGAGCTTGGGTTCGTTCCGCAAAAATCGTTATCGCGGCCGGGTCTTGGACTGAGAAGCGGCTGGCAGTTGTTCGCAGATGGGCCTCGCATACAGCGATAGGATAGGGTTCGGTTGGGATGGTCGGTGCCGGCGCTAACGCTATCCTATTCCACGGACGCGACTTGCGAGTATCGAAGAGAAGGCGTCGGAGGGCAGGTCCGAGAGTTTGGTCGCGGCCAGATCCGCTCCCAGCGATCGCGCGTTTTTGCCGACGCCGATGCTCCGCATCTCCGCGCGCCGGGCCGCTTCTATCCCGGCCCACGCATCCTCCACCACGATGCAGCTTCGCGGGGCCGCTCCCAAGCGCGAGGCTGCGACCAAAAACACCTGTGGATCGGGCTTTCCGGCGTGGACATCCTCAGCCGAAACCGTAGCCTGAAACCAGGGTCGAAATCGAAGGGCGTCTAAAACGGCTTCGACGTTGAGGCGGGGAGCGGAAGAGGCGACGGCTTGCAGCCAACCTTGATCATGCAAGCGTTCCACCCATTCCGCCGCTCCGGGAAGCGGCGCCAAACCCTCCTGGCGAACAAGCTCGCGATACCGGACTTCCTTCGCGTCTCCGATCCGTTCGATTC
>Ga0126379_10003446_pt1 | contig 10236 bp, 8 predicted proteins | sample PanSoiMetPlot_24_FD_92640 | JGI IMG/M metagenome (GOLD analysis project Ga0126379, IMG submission 92640) | Tropical forest soil microbial communities from Panama - MetaG Plot_24 | ecosystem: Environmental > Terrestrial > Soil > Tropical forest > Bulk soil | place: Panama | collected 2016-02-17 | reverse complement strand
CTTTTGCAACCCGAAACGTAGCAAAGAGCGCTGAAGAAGTAAGCGAAGCAAACAACCACAGCGTGAGCTCGGCACATCTTCATACGACCTTCAATCGCCGTTCGAGCAGCCCCAGCAGAAAATCTGCAATGAGGGCGAGCAAAGCCGCCGGAATCGCGCCTGCAAGAATCAGGGAATCGCTTACGAGCGCCACACCTCGAAAAATGAACGTGCCAAGACCCCCCGCCCCAATGGCTGCCGCGATCGTGCCAATTCCAATGGTGATAACGGTGGCGGTGCGAATACCGGCGAGGATCACAGCCAAGGCGAGCGGGAACCGCACGCGATAGAGGATTTGCGCTTGCGTCATGCCCATAGCCTCCGCGGCTTCGAGGACTGCCGGATCAATGCTCGAAAGGCCTACATAGGTGTTGCGCAGGATAGGCAGCATCGCATAGAGAACCAGCGCAACAATTGCCGTGCGCTTGCCAATACCTCCGATAAGGGGAATGGGAATGAGGAACCCAAAGAGGGCGAGGCTTGGAATCGTTTGAAAAATATTCGCGATTCCAATCGAGATCGCGCGCAGGGCAGGGCGCTGCACGATGAACATTCCCAGCGGGACCGCAATGAGAATCGCGATCACCATGGCAATCACGACCAGCGCCACGTGATCAAGCGTTGCCGCCAGAATCTCAGCACGATGCTCCGCGAAGAACGACCACTCACTCAGGCCCGGATTCATGCGGACGCTCCAGGGCTAGTTTCCAGAGAAGCAGCAAATGCTCTCACTTCAGGATGATCGACGTGCAAAAATTCTCGAGGAGCCGCAACCGCCACGATTCGCCCCGCCTCCAGCAGCACAATCCGCGATGCCAGCATCAACGCCTCCCGCAGATCGTGCGTCACGAACACGATTGTTTTCCGCAGCCTCTGCGCAAGCGATCGAAATTCTCGCTGCAGCTCCGCGCGAGTGACCGGATCGAGCGCGCCAAACGGCTCGTCCATCAGCAAGATCGGCGGATCCGCGGCAAGTGCACGCGCTACTCCCACGCGCTGGCGCTGGCCTCCAGAAAGTTCCCGCGGCCGCCGCTCCGCAAATTCGCTCGGCTCCAGCCCGACCAGCCTAAGCATCTCGTTGATCCGCAAAGTCGTGCGCTCGCGCTCCCATTTTTCCAGCGTCGGTACGAGCGCAACGTTCTCTGCCACGGTGAAATGCGGAAACAGCCCGGCCTCTTGTATAACGTATCCGATTCCGCGCCTTAGCCGAATTGGGTCCCACTCCACTGTCCGCCGCCCTTGCACCATCACACGCCCCTGCGATGGCAGCAACATGGCATTGATCAGCCGCAATAGCGTGGTCTTCCCGCTGCCGCTTCGTCCTAGAAGGACCAGCGTTTCCCCAAGTGGAACCGCCAGCGACACCGCGGAAATCACTTCGCGGCAAAGAATATCGTTTATGCGATACGATACATCGCAAAATTCGATTAAATTCCCCGAAAAATCTTCCCTCTTCGCAATCATTTCGATTGACAGCCCCAATCCCCGGCGGGAACATAGTAATGTACTTCGCCTCCCGACGCCGATTTTTGCCGCATCCTTCTGTGGGGCTTGGCATCAAAAGAAGGGGTAAACGCTATGGGAGCACTCGCCGCCACTGCTGTCCGCATCCGTCACGATCTTCATGCTCGCCTCCTCAAAGCTCGCTCGCGAACCGATGAGCTTTTCCAGATGGTTCGCCAGGAGGCTTTGTACGACCGACCTATCGCCGAGCGACACCGCATCGTTTTTTATGTAGGCCACTTGGAAGCTTTTGACTGGAACCTCCTTTCCTGTCGCGCGTTCGGTTTGCGCTCCTTCCACCCTCCCTTCGATCAACTCTTTGCTTTCGGAATTGATCCGGTTGGCGGCGGATTGCCGGTCGACGCCCCGAGTGATTGGCCCACGCTGCAGGAAATCGGGCGCTACAATCAACGCGTGCGCGAAGAACTCGACCATGCCATAGAGCATGCGCTGCAGCGCCCGGAAGAGGGTCATCCTCACTTGCTGCAAATGCTCCATGTAGCCGTTGAGCATCGCTTGATGCATGCGGAAACGCTCGCCTACATGCTGCATCGCCTGCCGGCAAACAAAAAGATTAGTGGCCCGGAAAAAGTGGCCTGGAAAGCCTTGCGCGTGAAATCTCGCCTGGTGGAGATTCCCGCCGGTCGCGCCACGCTAGGATTACACGATTCGCACGATCAGGAGTTTGGCTGGGACAACGAATTTGCCGCTCACGAAGTCTCCGTTCCGCAGTTCGCCATCGATAGCCATAACGTTACGAACCACGACTTTCTGCGGTTTATGCAAGCTGGGGGTTACCAAGATCGCTCGCTTTGGACTCTCGAAGGCTGGGCCTGGCGAACCAAAGAAAATATTCAGCACCCTATGTTCTGGCGGGCCGAGGGCAATCTTTGGCTGTATCGCACCATGTTTGGCGAAATCCGCCTCCCCCAGGAATGGCCGGTATACTTGAGTCACGCAGAAGCCACCGCATACGCGAATTGGCTCGGGCGCAAGCTTCCCACTGAAGCGCAATTCCATCGCGCCGCTTATGGTACTCCGGAGGGCGCGGAGGAGCGCGATTATCCCTGGGGCAACGAGCCGCCCACCGAGCGCCACGGCAATTTTGACTTCCATTCCTGGGATCCCTCACCTGTGGGCGCGCATCCCGCGGGTGCCAGCGCGTTCGGCGTCTACGATCTCGTTGGCAATGGCTGGGAGTGGACGCGCACGGAGTTCGCGCCGTTTCCAGGATTTACGCCCCTGCCTTTCTATCCCAACTATTCTGCAGACTTCTACGACGGCCTGCATCACGTAGCGAAAGGCGGTTCACCGCGGACTGCCTCGTGCCTGCTGCGCCGTTCGTTCCGCAACTGGTTCCAGCCACATTACCCGTACGTCTACGCAACCTTCCGTTGCGTCGAGGACTGACCTGAGCTAGCTTGGGAGACCCACCAATGGCCTCAACTGCTTTATCGCTGCGCCACGTGTCGGAATTTGCTGCCGACGTGCGCGAAAGCCTGACCAAGCACGGACAACGTGAGCTGCCCTCTAAGTACTTCTATGACGAAGTAGGCTCTGCGCTCTTTGAAGCCATTTCCGTTCTCCCCGAGTACGGCCTGACGCGCGCAGACTCCCGTTTGTTGCAGAAATACTCGGCGGAAATTGTTTCGCGCGTCCCGTCGCCCGTTCGCGTAGCGGAGCTCGGCAGCGGCTCCGGGAAAAAGACGCGCTGGATTCTGGAGGCCCTTTCAAAGCGGCAGAAGACGTATTACTACCCCATCGAAATCTCGCCGCATGCGCTGGCCGCGTGCGAAAAAGAATTGGCACAGATCGATCTCGTGAGCGTGCTCGGTTACGAACAGCCCTACCTCGAAGGATTGCGCTCCGTTGCGGAAAGCCGGGGCCAGAACGGTCACCTTCTGGTGCTTTTTCTGGGCAGCACCATCGGAAATTTTGACCGCGAGGCTGGCGACACATTTTTGCGGGAAGTGCGCGCGACCCTACGCGCGGGCGATGCCTTGCTCCTCGGAACCGATTTGGAGAAGGCTGTCGAGCTGCAGCTCCTGGCCTACGACGATCCCGCGGGCGTGACCGCCGCTTTCAATCTGAACTTGCTTGCGCGCATCAACCGCGAACTGGGTGCGGACTTTGATCTAAGCTGCTTCCGCCACGAAGCGCGCTGGAATTACGCCGACCGCCGCATTGAAATGCACTTGCGCTCCACCTGCCGCCAAAGCGTGCGCATTCCAGCGGCGAATCTGCGCGTTGTGCTGAACGAAGACGAGTCCATCTGGACGGAAAGCTCGCACAAATACAAAGCCGAAGACATTCCCGAAATGGCCGAGCGCACCGGCTTCCGCTGCGAAGCCCAGTGGATCGACTCCGAATGGCCCTTCGCCCAAAACCTTCTGATGGCCGAGTAACCTGGTTCAATCCATTTCTGTTGTGGCGGGTCTTCTTTAGGCTGAGGCTTCTTTCCGAAGCCAGACCCCTTTCCTTCTATTGTTCCCTCCAGCCTGCCGCCTCTCCAACGTCTCAAGGACTCGAAATAAATTGTCCGTGATTGCCCCACTCGAACGTCTTGAAGCCAGAAGGACGAAGCAAGAGGAGGGATTCCATGAGAGACAGAACAAAAAAGCATGCTCGCAAGCAATCGGTGGCGATGCGCATCTGCCTATTGGGGCTGACCGCCCAGATTGCCCTGGGTGCGTCGGTCGCTGCTCAGTCGACCCAACCCGCGGGCAGCCAGCAGCCGCAGCTCATGGATCGGCAAAAAGAAATCGCCCTGGCTCTCAGCGCGTGCCCGTCATCTGCAGCAAGCAAGGCCGCAGTCTATGTCCTCGACAAGTCCGGCTACGTCAAAGTTCGGGACAGCGAGAACGGTTTCACCGCTATCGTTCAGCACTCACTGCCTATTAGCCAGGAGCCCCAGTGCATGGACGCGGAGGGTACGCGCACGTTCCTTCCGCGCTACCTGAAGGTGGCCGAACTGCGAGCGCAGGGGAAGAGCCCGGAAGAGATTAGGCGCTTCGTGGCCGACGCGTTCGCCAAGGGCATTTTTCAGGCGCCTACGCGGCCGGGGGTCGATTACATGCTCTCCACGGAAAACGTGGTGCCACTCGACGATAAGGGCACCGTGGGACCGTTTCCGCCCCACGTGATGTTTTACGCTCCTTACCTGACCAACGCCGACCTTGGCTCGGACGGCAACTTCGCGGGGCCAGCCTTCATTGCCGGGGAAGGCACTCCGCATGCTCTCATCATCGTCCCCCTCGGTACACACGGGGGGCCGGGCCACTCCCCGGCCGACAAGCGCCCCAGTCCACAGTAAATTCTGTAGGAATTCCGCCAATTGTGAATCCTCATTGAGAACACTGTTGCCCACGCTAATGGATCCTGCGATCTGGAAATCTGGGTTGCGACCAAGATGTGCCCCGTCCGTTCACTGCTTACGTTCAGAAGGATTCCAAGCGCCAGACGAGGCGTGTGGACCATACCTTTTGCTTGGTGAGCGGAGGGCACCACACGGCAAGAATCTGAGACCCTTGGTAGACGCGCTCGAAGCCCTCCTCCGATTCGGAGACGGTTTCAATGGGCGCGACCCAGAATCCCTCGCACAAAGGCGCGTGCAACGCGACGCGCACGCGCTGCCAGCCGTCTTCCATGCGCAGCATCGGACCTGGCAGCGTGCCGCTCAAACGAAGGTTCGAGCGGCCATTGGGAGTTTCAAAGAAACGGTCTGGCTCGGTGGGCGCGAGCAGATTGATGATGGACTCGATGCCGACCGCGACAGGCTTTTCGAGTAACTCCTTCAGTTTTAGCCGGATTTCGCAGGCGACTTCAAAACCGTCGGGACAAGCATTGAAGGAAAAATGTTTGAAGAGGAGGAGTCTCGGCGCCGCGGATTTCTTCTTCTCATGGAGAAGCAGCGAGTCCGCGCAGAAAAGCTCGGCACTGGCAGCAGCGGAGTTCTTCACGGTATAAACGCCACCGGCAAAGGCCGCGTCTTCCCGTAGTTCGAGAGTTTCGTAATCGGCCTGCGTGCGCGAAGGATCGAAAATCAGAATGCGGAAAGCGTGGCGCGGCCAGCGGTCATAGCGAAGAAAGCGTTCCAGGCCGGGTTCCTTTACGCGGGTTTGTTCGTGAATGGAAGCAACTGCGCCGGGGGCAGCAGCTCCCGCGGCCTCCCGGAGGCGCGTGTGATAAGCCTCGGGACGCCGAAGGATGGAATTGACGAGCGTGGCGGCCCCCGGACGGAAATCGAGCGCGACAATCGTGCCGCCATCGCTGGGTTTTAGCAGCGCCTGAAATTCCGGCGACGTGAAAAGGAGTTCGTTTGCGCCGTCAGCGTCGTAATCAAGCATTTCAACACGCGGCGCGTGCGCGGCGGGAGTGAGGTGGTCGGCAATCGCCTCGGCGCGGATGAGGTTTCGCGCTGGGTCAGTGCGCAGATGCGGCGCGTAGATGCCACCGAAAATGCCGTGCCAATAAGCGTCGTTGCATTGCGCGCGAAGGAGCAAGTCACGGGCTGCCGAGAGATCCGCGGCCTGCTTTTCGCGTTGGTCACAAGCGGGAGCGGCTGCCGCAGCAGCAACGCGCGCGGAAACGCGCAGCATTTTTTTATGCAGCAGGTTGGACTCCGGGTATTTGCGAAAGAAACCGCGCCAGGAGCCTCCTCGCAGAAAGCCAAGGACTTCCGGGCGAGATTGAAATTCCTGGAGCACGGCGTGGTAACGCTGGCGCACGCGTGTGGGGAACACCCACTCCATCATCTCGGTGTAGGAAGCCGTAGGAAGATCGGCGCGGCCCAAGGGAATATGAGAGGCGAGATATTCGCCCGGCGTGCAGACATTGAGCCAATCAGAATTTTCTTCGAGCGCGGCAAAAAAATCGTCGAGCCAGCCGTCTTCGTAGCAAAGCTTGTGCGTCCCGGGCCAAATCCCGAATTTTTCCATGTCATCACCCATGGCCGCTACGCCGTCGGGATGAACATTGGCTGCTTCGCGCAAAAAGGTGATTACCTCTTCGACCTTGCCGAAAGGAACGATATAGCGCAGCTTCTTCTGCCCCGGATAGAGCCAGACGCTCTTTCCGCGATCTTCCGCAATGTACGCGCCAAACAGTCCCTCGGGCTCGAATCCAGCGGCGAGGAAGTGCATGTCATCTACGAGCGTGTAAGAGACGTTCGCGGCAGCAAGAGTGCTTGGAAGCTGAGGTTCCCAGACGCGCTCGGCAAGCCAAGCTCCCGAGGGACGTTGCCCAAAATGTTTCTCTAGATAGCCGGCAAGACGACTGATTTGCTCGAATTGGTCTTCGGGCGGAATGGAAACGAGAATTGGTTCATAGAAGCCGCCGCCAACGAGTTCCACCTTGCCGCTCTGGACCAACGTATTCAGGCGGTCAAAATATTCGGGGCGGTGCTTCTCGATCCACGTGAGGAGAGGCCCAGAGTAATGGAGACCGACATGCATGTCGGGATGTTTTTCGAGTTGCTGCAAGAAAGGGAGATAGGAATCATCGTAGGCTTTCTCGAGAACGTGCTCGAAATTGCCGCAGGGCTGGTGCGCGTGGATGAGCAGAGCAAGATGGAAAGTCTGCGGCATGGGGACAGTTTTTCTTTCTACTTTCTTGTCCCTACCATGATAGCAAGCCGCGCGATTTTATGAATTCAAACCACAGATGCCGTGCAACAAACACGCAACTCGATCAAAAAGGCGTCGGCGATCAGCAGACTCCTCGCTCCTCTCGGAATGACATAGGAACCCGGCCTCAAGGGGAGGTGTGCTTGAGGATCCAGTCGGAGATAGAGTTGAGAGCTTCCGGGGCGAAAGTTTCTTCGATGCCGCCGTATTCGGTGGGGGAGCCGGTGGGAGCGTGCTGGAAGAGATGGTTCAGACCAGGAAGTTCCTTGGTTTGAAAATCCTTGTTGCCGCCTTCCTGAAGGGCCTTCTGAACTTGCGGGAGATTCTCTTTCGAGGCGATTTGCAAATCTTTGTCGCCGTTGAGCGCTAGGACCGGGCACTGCGTTTTCCTCAAAGCGGGAACGGGATCGTAATTGAGAAAGAAACGAAACCAGGGAGAGGTCATCATGCGCGCCTGGGGTTTGAGCGTCGTGGGAGGCAGAGTTGTGCTCATGCCTGTGGAGTCTATCAGATCGGTCAATTTCGCTTCGAGCGCTTCTGGATCTTTCTCGTTACGCGCCAGAGCGTAAGACTGCTTGTTGAAATCGCGCGCCTTGGCTATGCGATCCTCGTCGAAACCAGCGGCCTTCAGAATGAGCTCGGACTGGAGCAGCATGACGTCTTCACCTTTCAGACCGGGGGCCGCGAGCAGGACCACCCAGGCCACGTCGGAAGAGCGCGAAGCAATAATCGGAGCAATGAGTCCGCCTTCGCTGTGGCCGATGAGGCCGATTTTCGTGGCATTGATTTCTTTACGGGATTTCAGTTCCGCGAGGGCCGCGGTGGCGTCGCTGGCGAAATCTTCGGTCGTGGCTTGATCGTAATTGCCGGTGGACTTGCCGATGCCGCGTTTGTCGTAGCGAAGAACGGCGATTCCCTTGCGCGTGAGGTAATCTGCCAGAACCAGAAAAGGGCGATGCCCGGCAATCGTTTCATCACGGTCTTGAGGCCCAGAGCCGGCGATGAGAATGGCAGCAGGAAAGGGGCCCGAACCGGACGGAAGAGTGAGCGTGCCCGCAACCGAAACTTGCGCTTTCGAGTTTGCGAAGGTCACCTCTTCTTCACGGTAAGGATAAGGTTTCACGGGATTCTGGGGGCGTACGAGATCAAGCAATCGGTCGGAGCGCTGAAATTTCAGGTTGCGCGTGATGCCACCCTGGGTCCAGGTTCCAGCGATGACTGATTTTGTGTCGTTCAACGTGCCTTCGTAGACGCCTTCGACCACAGGGATTTCAAAATGAAAGACGGTGAGTTTCTGGCTGACCTTGACGGCCGGAAGGCCGCTGATGCCCTGATCGGGGCTGTCCAGGGCGGCGACGAGTTGCTTCTGGTCGTCGTGCGAAACGTGGAGCTGAAAGCGCAAGCGCAAGCCATTGGCTTCCAGCGCCGCTTGCCAAACACCTTCGGCACTGGCGATCGCATCGCCCGGCCTTCTCGCTCCTGCGCCAGCGGCCTGGCGATGGAAGGAGAGCGGAAGACCAACGTTGCCTTGCGACCAAACGCCTTGAATACTGGAATGGTCCGCGGAGGTTTTTCCTTCATAGGAAGCAGCGACCGAGGAAACGCTGAACCGGAGATCAGTACCGGTCTGCGTAAACGCGGTTGCCTCGATCCCGTAGACGCCCTGATCCAGGCTGTCAATTGTGGCTTTGAACGAGCCATCCTCGGACTTTGAAACGTGGAGCACGAGATGTAGGACCGCATCGCCGGCCTGGAGTGATCCGGACCAGTTGCCTTCCAGGGTGGCTGGGCTATGAGGCAGCGGTGGCTTGTGGCCGGTGGGCGCCTGGGCGTAGGCGATGATGGAGAAAGAGGTGCTCATTAGCAAAGCAACGAGCGGCAAAGCAACATGAATGCGAACGGCCTTCACAAAACCTCCGTACAGCCGGTTTCCCTAATAGATGATTTCGCAAGGAAAAGAGTTGGCGAACTTCAGCGGCCTAAGCCACCCCCTGAAGTAATTGAGTGACGCAGCCATCGCAAACTGTGGCCGCCCTTGCCGAAAGCTAGTTTCTCAGGAGAGAAAGAAAAGGCGGCACGCCAAGAGTGCCGCCCAAGATTCCAGCAAGCGAGTTGGGGCTAACGAAATGAGCTTACTTTCCCCGCTTGGCGTACCAATCGGAGTTGACAGGAGTGAAGCTGGCCCATTTTTCCGGCAAGTCTTCAAGAGCGAAAATGGCGGTCACCGGGCAAACCGGAACACAAGCACCGCAATCGATGCATTCGGTAGGGTGGATGTAAAGCTGCGTTTCGGCAGCGAACTCCGGCTCATCTTTGCGCGGATGAATGCAATCCACGGGGCAGACATCCACGCAGGCGGTGTCTTTTGTGCCGATGCAGGGCTCGGCGATCACATAAGCCATTCGAGGTCTCCTTTGTCAACCTTCACGCCGGGCTCCCAGGTGAAATCGGCACGACCGGCAAAAAAGTCCTTATATCACGAGGCTGCTTGCAGCGACAAGCAGCTAAGGGTCATTGTAGCGCGGGGTGAATGAGTTTCTCAACCAGAGGGGGTGCGGATAGAATGAGGGTGAGAGGAACAACGATGAACTTCAGAAGAAGGCTTGCGTTGTTGTGCTTTTTGACGGGCGCGGGCGCCCTGGCCGCGCCGCAAGCGCCAAAAACTGCCGCGCCGCGCGATCCGGAGCTGATTGACGCACAGGGCTACCAAAAGCTGGTGCAGCAATATCGAGGCAAAGCGCTGGTGGTGAACTTTTGGGCGACGTACTGCGAACCCTGCCGCGATGAATATCCCCTGCTCAATGAACTGGCAAAACAGTATGCGCCGCAAGGACTGAAGCTGATTGGCGTAACCCTGGATCAAGACGGCGATCTTGTCTTGATGCGGCGTTTCATTGCGCGGTACAAGCCCATATTCCCCAATTATCGAAAGAAGCCGGAAGAAGCGGAGGATGCCTTCCGTACGGCGGTACTGCCCGATTGGAACGGGTCGCTCCCAATTACCATCTTTTACGCGAAAGACGGGCGGCCAGTAGAACATTTTGTCGGCGAGCGCAATCGTGAAGCATAT
>Ga0126379_10003444_pt1 | contig 10237 bp, 9 predicted proteins | sample PanSoiMetPlot_24_FD_92640 | JGI IMG/M metagenome (GOLD analysis project Ga0126379, IMG submission 92640) | Tropical forest soil microbial communities from Panama - MetaG Plot_24 | ecosystem: Environmental > Terrestrial > Soil > Tropical forest > Bulk soil | place: Panama | collected 2016-02-17 | reverse complement strand
TTGCGCCGATTAACGCGAATCAGAAAAACAATAGGAATTTCTTAATCCGCGTTCATCCGCGTCGATCCGCGGCTAATTTGTGTCGCGATTTGCCCTCCCTTTCGGTCGGGCTTCTGACACTTAAGGGCGGTACTCCGAATCTCTAATGGTCCCGATCAATGCAGTAGGCAGGAATTGCGCGCAAGGCCGCCGTATGGATCGAGCCGTTGCAGCCATTCAGGGCTGCGCGGGCGGCTTCCGCATATTCGATGGCCCGTTGTTGGGTAAGCGCCAGCGCGCCGGCTTGTTCCAGCGCATCGACCAGCGATGCTCGCGAAACCGTTGCGTAGCCGCCCTCATTGATGACCGTTTGGACCTGGAGACGCAGCGCCGGATCTCTCTGCAGCAACAGAATCAAAGGCAGTGAAATCTTCCCTTCAATCAAGTCGGCGCCCGCGGGCTTGCCCAGAACATGCTCGCTGCTGGTGAAATCCAGCAGGTCATCGATCAGTTGGAAAGCGATGCCCAGATTCATCCCATAATCGCGCATCATCGCCTGCTGGTCCGGCGTCGCTCCGCCCAACAGCGCGCCGATCTCGCAGCAGGCACTGAAGAGATAGGCTGTCTTGCGGGCAATTACGTCGAAGTATTGCTCTTCCGAGACGTCTGTGCGGCCAAGCAAAGTCAATTGCAGCAGCTCGCCTTCGGTCATTCGCCGCGTGACCGCAGTCAGGATGTCGAGGATTGGCAGCGACCGTTCGGCCAGGCTGGTCTCAAACGCCGACATGTAGAGCCAATCACCCATCAGGACGGCGGTTTGATTGCCAAATTCAGAATTGATTGAAGGCCGATTGCGGCGCGTCTCGGCTTTATCGATGACATCGTCATGGACCAGCGTGGCGGTATGGAGAAACTCCATCACGGTGGCCATGCGAATCGAACTTTCATTCGATCCGTCGCCGCCAACTGCGTAGTTCGCCAGGATCGTCAGCGCCGGCCGCACGCGTTTGCCGCCCGATCGGCGCAGGTAGTCACCTATATATGCTATGACCTGAATGTTCGATCTCGCCTGGCGCTCAAACTCCTGCTCGACCAGAACCAACTCCCTGGTGATGGAATCAAAGATTCGCTTCGCTTCGACCTGCGCCTCGTCAAGAACGGCGGTTTGTTCTGCTGCGGGCATGGTATCCGGCATAGACCTGTCTTCGGCGAAACAGGCTGAAGTCCTAATTCGATCGATAGTTCGTAAACTGCATATTGATGCCAAAGTCGCGGGCTTTCAGCGTGGCAATCACCTGCTGCAAGGTATCGCGGTCGCGGCCTGAGACTCGGACCGTGTCGCCCTGGATCGAAGCCTGCACTTTCGCCTTTGAGTCCTTGATCAGCTTGACGATGTCCTTCGCCTTCTCCTGGGGAATGCCCTGCTGAATTTGTGCGCGTTGGCGGACGGTGCCCGCGGCCGCGGGTTCCACGGTTCCATAGCTCAGCGCCTTCAATGGCACCCCGCGGCGCACCAGCTTCTGCTGCAGGATATCGTTCATGTTGCGCAGCTTGGTCTCGTCTTCGGCGGTCAACAAAAGCTCTTTCTCTTCCAGAGCGACACTCGCATGACTGCCTTTGAAATCAAAGCGTTGCCCAACTTCCTTTAAAGTCTGATTGATCGCGTTGCTGATCTCGTTGCGATCCACCTGCGAGACAATATCAAACGAATTCTGCTGGGCCATGTCTTTGATTTCGAACTACAGGATGAGAATACATCAAACTCTGAGCATGTGAAAGTGTTCTCTAGGTTGGAACCGGGGCGCTGCTCCGATGGTTGCTCGGCCATGCTGATGCGCGCCAAGTCTCTGATTTGCCGTCACGCAACCCTTCTTCCGCGGTCTCAGACCGCTATAGATGAAGCAACGCTTTCGTTAAGTCAGAGACTTACCGCGCATCGGCATGGCAGAGCCAGTGCGACAATAGCCTCTTAGAGCGCGACTCCAAACAACCTGCAAAAATTCTCGCTGGTAATCCGGCCCACTTCATTCGCGTCGATCCCGTGCAATTCAGCCAGACACTTTCCCGTTTCAACTACCCGGGCCGGCTCGTTTCTCTTGCCGCGATAAGGAACCGGAGTGAGATAAGGACAATCTGTTTCGACGAACATCCTCTCAAGCGGCAGTTGCCGCGCGATTTCGCGCAGGTCATCGGCCTTCTTGAAAGTGAGATTACCCGCGAATGATATGTAAAAGCCGAGATCGATTGCCCCTCGCGCCATTTGCAGATCGCCGCCAAAGCAGTGCAGAACGCCGGCGCGATCGTAACCGGCCAATTCATCGCCAATGATCTCTATGGTGTGTAGGCTCGCCTCGCGTGAATGAATTACCACCGGAAGCTTCAGTTCGCGCGCAATTCTGAGCTGGCGCCGGAAGGCCTTCGCTTGCACGTCACGCGGCGAGTGATCGTAGTGATAGTCGAGGCCAATTTCGCCCCAGGCAATCACTTTGCGACTCTGCTTGGCCAGATCAATGAGGCGATGTTCCGCCGCCTCATCAAACAGCTTCGCATCGTGAGGGTGAACGCCAATCGCTGCATAGACCTGCTCATACTGCTGGGCCAAGGCCACTGCGCGTTCGAAGCTGCCGCTGTGCGGATCGCCGGTGCCCACATTGAGCATTGTGGCGACGCCCGCCGCCACAGCACGCGCAATCACCTCTTCTCGATCGGCATCGTATTCGGGACCGTCGATGTGGCAGTGGGAATCAATGAACACTCGATTTGGGAACGGTTGGCTCGAGTAAATGAAATGAATCAATAAAACTATTAGCTATCTCGCCATATGCGTTCGCCGAGCCCATTGCCTGATGGTTGTTGAAAGTGATTACGATCAAATTGTAATGGCGAGCGCCGCGAATGACGTCTAATTCCCGCAGACGCCGATCAGTAAGTAAGTGAATCTCCAGAAATAAAGCCGGCTGACCGTCGCGTGTGATTTCTCTTTGTGAGAGCAACTCCATCTTGCCCTCCATTCCTAACAGTCGGGTGTCTCGTATTCCATTGAGAAAATCCCTTGCTTCCTTTTCAGTCGCATAGCTTTTCGGCAAGTCTCGATAGGTGACGCTATAAAATATGAAGGTACCGCTGCCGTACGTAAATGAATGGAGCACGGAATTCCCGGGCTTGATTTCGGTAGACGTGGAAGGCGGACCAGGAAGGCTAACTCGGAATCCGCCTTCGAGCGAATTAAATTCTTTCCAAGTCTTGGGAAAATAATCGGGTGCAGGCGGCGGGCCGTCCGGTTGCTGCGCTCGAGCAGCTCCGTGTGCTGCAATCAGTGAAATCAATAGAATAAGTTTGGATCGTTGGCCAATCATTTTTGAGCTCGCACTCGGCACTAACGGATCAATACTCGGTAAACTCTCGCCGTTTGAGTCCTTCGAGACCGAGGGTTCCGTCCTTAGGATTTACAGTTATCTCCCAGACTTCCATGGTCACGGCGCCAATTATGGCATCGAGATCGTGTCCATTCGCCTTGCCCAGTGATTCGACTGGGACTACGTAGGTGTCAAAGTCAAGTCCTTCAATCTTACCGTTGATCATTGCCCGTTCAGTGACGCGGATAGTTTCCCCGCCCAGCGCAACTTCGTAAGGTTTTGTGACACGGAGTCTGGGGGACGTTCTGCAGGTACTTGCTGAGAAGATAGGTTTGAAACGCACCGGTGTCGAAAAGGGTTTTTACCGGTTGCCCCTCAACTTCGATTGTCTTAATCACGCGCGCCATTCTGCGCTGATCTTATCACCGGGCATTCCGTCGATCCATGTAATAAATCTTGCAAGTACGCGGCCGATGATCACTTCAGCCTCGCCCCATTCGGTACATCCTCGGCGAAAGTGGCAACTACAGGCTTTCCTTCCTCACCCACTGAAGCTGCCAGTAACATTCCCTGCGACTCATACCCACGCAACTGGCGCGGCTTCAAGTTGGCAACCACCACAATCTTGCGTCCGATCAGTTTTTCCGGCTCGTAGAATTGGGCAATCCCCGCTAGTATCTGGCGCGGCTTTTCTTCGCCGATATCCACCGTCATCAGCAGCAACTTGTCAGCTTTGGGTATCCGTTCCGCAGTCTTCACCTCGCCGACGCGTAACTCGATTTTGGCGAAGTCGGTGATATCGATATACGTCGCCACCCCGGGCACAGCTTCCGCTTCAGTCGTGTGCCGGCCCGAGCCCTGGGCCTGAGCTGAACTGTTCGCCCCTGACGTCTGATCTCTGACTTCTGACTTCTGTGCTTTGATCTCTTCCATGGTTTTTATCTTGTCGATTCGCGGGAATAGCGGCGTCACTTCCCGAATCTGATTCCCAGATTTGGTTTCTCCCCACCGCAACTGACGCGGATCAATTTTGCCCACGTCGTCAATCATGCCGAGCTGCTTACATATTTCCTTAGCCGAGGTTGGCATCACCGGATAAAGCATGACCGCCAGCCAGCGCAGCGTCTCGGCCGCGCGATACAACACCGCGTTCAGCGTCTGCCGTTGGCCGGCATCCTTGGCCAGGTCCCAGGGCTTGGCGTCCGAGATCATTTTGTCTACTCGGGCCACGATCGCCCACGCTTCCTCTAACGCGCGGCTAAAAGCGAGGTCGTCGAAGTGACGGACAAACTCATTGCGCGCGTGCGAAATGAAATCGGAAATTGCCACTTCATCCTCGACCCCGGCGCGTTTCGCGGCCAGGCGGCTTTCGTCGTTAATTGCGCCGGAGGGAATTTTCCCTTCGCAATACCGGTGAATCATGGTGAGCGTGCGGCTCGAGAGATTTCCCAATCCGCTTGCGAGATCGCTGTTAGTGCGATCGATCAAGTTCTCGTATCCAAAGCGGCCATCCTGCCCAAACACCATTTCGCGGAGACAGAAGTAGCGAATTGCATCAATGCGAAAGAACTTGTTCAGTACGTCGAGTTCGATGGTATTGCCGAGCGTCTTGGACATCTTTCGCCCGGTCGGATCGACCCACATCCCGTGCGCCACCACCGCGCGAGGTTGTGGCACGCCGGCGGCCAACAGAAACGCCGGCCAGTAGACCGCGTGAAATCGCAGGATGTCTTTGCCCACCAGATGCAGGGCCGGCCAGAATTTCTCGAACCCAATCTTTCGCTCTTGTTGCTGGTTGCCGAAGCCAATAGCGGTAATGTAGTTCGTCAGCGCTTCGAACCAGACATACATGGTGTGGTTGGGATCGTCGGGTACGGGCACCCCCCAACTGACCGACGATTGCAGGCGGCTCACGGAAAGATCCTGCAACCCGCCGGCGACGAAACTCCTGACTTCGTTACGCCGCGCCTCGGGCCGAACAAAATCAGGCCGTGATTCATAAAGCTGGGGCCTACTTTCATCGTAATCCGAAAGGCGAAAGAAATAACTCTCCTCCGAAACCAGATCGAGCTTCGTTTCATGAATCAGACAAGTCGGCGGTTCACTGGCGTTCTCAGCTTTCGCGTATTCGTCTTCCGTCTTGTACTCCGCGCACGCCGCGCAGAACCAACCTTCGTAATGGCTTTTGTAGAGCGCGTCGCGGCCCTTTGGAGTCCTGGCTTTTGAAATTCGCCGCCACAACTCGCTGACGCCTTCATAATGAAAAGGCTCAGTAGTGCGCATGAAAATGTCAAAACCGCCATGCGCCGTATCGAGCGCAAAAGCGTCAGTCATCTTCTTGAAATAGCTGACGACGTAATCGGCCTGTTCTTTTGGCGTGCGCTTATTCCTTTGCGCCGCGCGCTCAATATTGATGCCGTGTTCGTCGGTCCCGGTAAGGAAGAAGGTTTCGATTCCCTGCTGGCGTTTCGATCGCGCAATCGCGTCGGCCACGACCATCGTGTAGAGGTGGCCCAGGTGCGGGAGGCTGTTGGCGTAATAGATGGGTGTGGTGACGTAGAAAGTGTTCATCGCGCGGCAACGAGATCCAAGTTTCGTGTGATTTCGTGGATCGATTTTATGTTTGCGGAAGTACGATCCACGAATCCATACGAATTAATCAACAACTCGCTCACAGCCTTTCCTTTAGTTGACTTATCTCTTACTGCTCTTCGCGAACTCATCATTCGGATTGAACTTCGGCATCATGAAAGCATCGCCCACTCGTCGACCGATCTCCAACGCAAAGTCAGCTTCCTGGATCATGCCCTGGAAGTTCCAGTCCGGGTGGAACTCATCTGACGGCTGATGATAATGCGCCTCGTTGTACTCCCTGAACTTTTGCTCTCCCCATTCCTTCGTATGACCGATGTAATCACTCCCCTCTTTCAGACTAATCGAAGGCACGCCCACTTTCGCGAAGGGGAAATGATCCGACCGGTAAAACGAGCCTTGCTCCGGCCGCGGATCCGGCGAGATGCGCAAGCTGCGCTCCCGCGCGATGTCGGCGACGATGTTCTTCAAGGTGGAGCGTTCCGCGCCGAGGGGCACAAAGTCGCGCGTCGGGCCCAGGATGTTCATCGAGTCAAGATTAATATCTGCAGCCGTCTTATTCAGCGGCACCAGCGGATGAAGCGAGTACCATTCGGACCCGATGAGCCCCTGTTCCTCACCGGTCGTAATCAAAAACAAAAATGAGCGGCGCGGTCTTTGAGACCCCGGCAACTGAGACAAAACACGCGCGATCTCCAGTACGGAAGCGACGCCCGTCGCATTGTCCAGTGCGCCGTTATAAATTGTGTCGCCGTTCTTGTCGGGCGCGCCGATGCCGAAGTGGTCCCAGTGCGCCGAGTAAACCACATATTCATCACGCAGCCTGGGATCGCGACCCGGAAGAATGGCGACGACGTTCGGCGCTTCAACTCGTTTTACCTCACTGTTCAAATCGATCGACGCGGTGAGATTTAGATTAACCGGCCGGAATTCTCGCGAGGCGGCTTGCCGCCGCAATTCGTCCAGGTTTTTTCCGGCCATCGTCATCAGCCGGTGAGCCGCTTCGTCGGTCATCCATGACCGAATCTGCAGAAAGGGCGTCTGGTCACCGGCCGTGCGCGCTATATCAAAACGCCAGGATCCGTTGGAAGTCCGCACGACGCTCCACGGATAGCCCGCCGATTCACTGGTGTGCAGCAGGATGGCGCCCAGCGCGCCGCGCCGCGCCGCCTCCTCGTACTTGTAAGTCCAACGTCCGTAGTAGGTCAGGGTGCGACCGCCAAAAAGGTTCGGCTCTTCTTTAGTAGCCGGAGGATCGTTTACCAGCATCACCAGGATTTTGCCGCGATAATCCTCGGCCGGACCTTTGTAGTCGTTCCACTTTTGTTGCGGCGCGTCAATGCCATAGCCGACAAAGACCAGCGGTGCATTGACCCGTATGTTGGCGGTCTGCGCCCCGGTGAACGCCACGAAGTCCTCCGCGAATTTGAAGACTTGATTCTGACCCCCGTTGGTGACGCGCAACTCGGTCTTTGGATCGGCCTTGACGCCGACCAATGATACGGGCTGCCAGTAGCTGCCGTTTGGACCAGCGCCTTTCAAACCAAGCGCTTCGAATTGTTCGGCACAATACAAAGCTGCCAGCTCACCGCCCCGCGCGCCCGTACCGCGGCCTTCCAGCCGATCGTCGGACAGAAACTTAATGTGAGCGCGCAGCGCGTTCTCGCTGATCAGACCACTGGTGACGGTTTGCGCCAGGCCCGTGACCGCGCAAACGCAAATCAAAAACAGAACCCGGAGAAATTTTCTACGCTGCAATTGGCGACATGTATTCATCAAATCACTCCATTACTTATTGTGTCCGGTTATTAAGGCCATGGCCTCGGCGCGGGTGCGCGGGTCTTTGCGGAAGCCGCCCAGCACTGCCGAGGTCACGGTTATCGCTCCCGATTTCTTCACTCCGCGCAAAGTCATGCAGGTGTGCTCGGCTTCAATTACGACCATCACACCGAGCGGCTGTAACTTTTCATAAAGAGTGTTGGCAATCTCTGAGGTCAGGCGTTCCTGCAATTGCAGCCGGCGTGCAAAAGCCTCGGCCAGGCGCGCGAGTTTGGAGACCCCGAGAATTCTTCCGTTCTTCGGAATGTAAGCTATGTGACACTTGCCGACGAAGGGCGCCAGGTGATGTTCGCACAGAGACGCAATGGCGATGTCCTTTACGATTACCATTTCGTCGTGTTTGTTGCCTGATAGCGGCACGATATGTTCTGCGGCGTTTTCACGCATGCCTGCCGTCAGTTCGGCGTACATCTCGGCGACGCGTTTGGGCGTATCGAGCAGGCCCTCGCGATTAGGATCTTCGCCGATGCCTTCAAGAATCTGGCGCACGCCGGCGGCGATGCGGTTAAGATCGGCTGCAGGCATGCGCCGACTTTTGGTCTTTTTCTTTTTGATATTTACCATGCCCATTGCTGGCGCTAGCCTCATTCGTGTCATTTTGTGTGGTTTAGTGGATCGTTCTCAACCTCACGAGAAGAGGATCCACGAAATCACACGAAATGACACGAAACAAGAAACAGAACAAATCACGAATTAAAGTAGGCCAGACGCGCCGCTTCCTGAACGTCGCGCAGCGGCACGCCGGTGGCTGCCGCGGCGGCGTGGCACTGCTCGAACTCGGGCATCACATTGACGTGACCGTTATGACCGCGCGCCACTTTAACATCTATGGCACCGAATTGCGTCTGGACTCTGACAGTCTCACGCGCTAGGGCCCGGCGTAGCACTTCATAAGTGCGCGCCCCCAGAGTCGTTGTTTCCGCGAATAATAACGCCAGGAATTTTTCGCGGTCGCCGGGCCGGCAAAGGATCGAAAGCTGGGTACCCGGGCGGTTCTTCTTCATCTGCGTTTGCGTCAGGTAGCAGTCAAGCGCTCCCAGCGCAAAAGCGCGCTCCATTACATGGCCAAAAACCTGAGGGGACATATCGTCGATGTTGGTTTCGATCATCAACAAGGTCTCATCAGCTGCGGCTATTTCGATCTCCCCCAGGAGAAAGCGCAAAGCGTTTGGGAAGCCCTTAGGATTTCGCGTGCCGGCGCCATATCCGGCCGATTCGATCTTCATGGCCGGCACATTTTCAAAACGCTCGCACACAGACGTGATGATGGCGGCGCCGGTCGGCGTTACGAATTCGCCTTCGATGTCACCGGCGTAGACGGGCCTTCCTTTCAACAATTCGGCAACAGCTGGCGGTGGAATCGGAAAGCGGCCGTGCGCCATCTCAGTCATGCCAAAGCCGACTCGCAGCGGCGATGAGATGAAGCTCTGAATCCCGAGTAGATCAAAACCGATGGCCGCGCCACAAACGTCGATGATCGCATCAACAGCGCCGACCTCATGAAAGTGAATTTTCGCAACCGGCTGATTGTGCACGCGCGCTTCTGCTTCAGCGAGCCGCGAAAAGATCAAGGCGGCCCGCTCCTTGATGCTCTGCTTGAGCGCCGATTGATAAATAATCTTGTGAATATCACTCAAATGGCGATGCACGTGCTCATGGGCCGTTTGCACTCGCGCATAGGTCGAGCTGATCCCCGATCGATCAACCTGTTCGAAATCAATTTTCCACTCCGCCAGCCCCAGCAGTTCCAATTGCTCGACGAGCGCGCGCGGATCTACGCCGGTACTGACCAGCGCGCCCAGAATCATGTCGCCGCTGGCGCCCGCGAAACAGTCAAAGTAGAGAGTTCTCATAAGCACTCAAAGCAGCGGCAGGATCTCGCCGGCTTTGCCTGTCAACACTTCATCGCACAAATCCGAGAGTGGCGTCCTTTCGGGATTTACTTCGACGACATAAGCGCCCGCAGCTCGCGCAATTTCGGGAATGGCTGCCGCCGGGTAGACTAGTGCCGAAGTCCCGACCACGAAACAAAGTTCGCAATGTTGAGCCTCGGCGGCCGCGCGTTCAAACGCTCCGGCAGGCAACATCTCGCCGAACAAAACCACATCCGGCCGCAGGTGACCGCCACATTCCACACAAACGGGGACTCCGTCGTCGATTTTCAAGTCACGCAAATCATGGCGGCCGCCGCAATCGAAACAGCGGCCACGCCACACGTTGCCATGAAGTTCAATCACGTGACGCGATCCAGCGACTTGATGCAGCCCATCGATGTTCTGCGTTACCAGAGTAAAGTGCCGGAACTGATCCTGCCAGCGCGCGATTGCCTCGTGCGCTGCGTTTGGCTTCAGCGCCGCGAGCACTCCGCGCCGGTAGTTGAACCATTCCCAAACCGCCGGCAGATCGCGCTCCAGCATTTGCGCCGACGACATCACTTCAAACGGAATTCCTTTCCAAACCGCACTGTTACC
>Ga0126379_10003443_pt1 | contig 10238 bp, 9 predicted proteins | sample PanSoiMetPlot_24_FD_92640 | JGI IMG/M metagenome (GOLD analysis project Ga0126379, IMG submission 92640) | Tropical forest soil microbial communities from Panama - MetaG Plot_24 | ecosystem: Environmental > Terrestrial > Soil > Tropical forest > Bulk soil | place: Panama | collected 2016-02-17 | reverse complement strand
CCACCGTGGTCGTACCGTTCCTCCTCATTACGCACGGGGTCGTGTTCTGGCTCCTGCTGCAGGGTGACCGTGTGGCCGCCTCGCGCGAGCCCTAGGACGGCGGCCGACATCAACGCGCCTCGTTGCTCTCCAGTTTCTTGCGCATCGCCGTCATCACGCGGTCGACTGCTTCCATGTCCTTGACCGGGAGCCCGTCGGAGAGGTTGTTGACCCAAGGGGCCTGCAGGTCCATGGCGGCTTCGAAGGTCCGCCTTCCCTTGTCAGTCAAGACCACGAGTTGCGCCCGCCGGTGATGCGGGTTGGCCTCGAAGGCGACGAGCTCCTCCCTATGCAGGTCGTTGATGATCCGCTGCACGTTCTGGCGATTGGCGCCGAGGTTGCGGGCGAGCCACGCAACCGGCTGCGGGCGTTCGGCGGCGACGATGGCGCCCAGGATCTGCCAGCGGGCGCTCGTCAGCCCGAGCGGCGCCACCAGCCGGTCGCCGGCGGTCAAGAGCAGACTAGTGAGCCTGAACAGGTCGAGCATGAGGCCGCTCAGGGCTTCGCCCGCCAGCGTTCGCTTGGGCTTTCGCATTCGTCACCATAGTTCTGTATTGACATTATAATGTCAACGTGAAATGTATCTATCATACCAGATCGACGTCATAATACCAATCTGAAGGAACCCGTCATGCCGCTGCTGCGCCCGCTGGACCCCGCCTTTCCGATCGAACGCCAGATCGCGCTCGATACCGCTCCCGTCGTGCTGGTGAACCTCTTCACGCTCGACAAAGCCGACGAGCCGACCTTCCTGAAAGCCTGGCAGGACGATGGGCTGTTCATGAAACGGCAGCCGGGCTTCATCTCCACTCAGCTTCACCGCGCGATCGGCGAAAGCCCGACCTATCTGAATTATGCGGTCTGGGACTCGACCGCCGAATTCCGGGCTGCCTTCGCCCATCCGGAGTTCAGGGCGAAACTCCCAGCCTATCCGTCATCGGCCGTCGCGTCGCCGCACCTGTTCGAGAAGGTCGCGGTGTCCGGCCTGTGCGTTGCATAGCCGAAGGAGTCGTGCCGTCATCGTTGGACGGCAGGGACGCTACCGCGGGGCGACGCCACCCGCCGCCTCGCCCAGCACCCGCCAGGCTTCCACGGACTGCGGCAGCCCCTTCGCCTGATTGCCATTGAGCACGCGGCAATCGAACTTTCGCCCGACCAGTCGCCGCGTGCTGGCCGCGATCACGATCTCGCCCGGCGCTGCCACCGCCTGGAGCCGCGCCGCCAGATCCGGCGTCTCGCCGATCGCCAGACGCTGCTGTGTATCGCCGGTCGCCGGCCGTTCGCCGACCACAACAAGACCGGTGGCGAGGCCGACGCTGGCGCGAAGGGGCAGCCCGGAGGGCGCTTTCAGCAAGCCGATTGCCTCTGCGATTGCAAGGCCGGCGCGTACCGCCTGTTCGGCGTCATGCTCGCGAGCAACGGGGTGGCCGAAATAAATGAGCACGCCATTGGCGCGGTATTGGGCGACATGTCCGCCAAATCGCGCCACCGTATCGGCCACTCGTTCCTGAAAGGCCGCGATCAGGTCGTAGATGTCCTCGGGGTCGAGGCGAGCCGAAAGCGGGCCTTCGCTGACCATATTGCAAACCATGATCGTCAGCTGGCGCCGCTTGAGGCGTACCGATCGGGCTTCTTCGGCAAGCGACGGCTCATCGCTGAATGGCGGCGGCGCGGCTTTCGCGCTCTCACCGATGGTCCGCGATCCGTTCCGATGCTGTGTGCGGTGAAGGTCGGCGACGAGCGACGTGGTGACCGCATCGGGCTCCGCGTTCAGCTCGCGCTTGAGCGTCATGACCAAGTCTTGATAGTGCCTGAGCGCTTCGGCCTTGCGTCCTGTGTCGGCTAACGCCTGGACGATCAGCCGATGCGCATCCTCACGCAGTGCATTGACCGCGATTGCCCGACGAGCAGCTTTGAGCCCGGACTCTGCGTCGCCCGACTGCAATGCCTGCTCGGCGTGCCGGATCATCGCGTCGAGCGCCAGGCCTTCCAGTCGCAGTCGCTCTGCACTGAGCCAATTTGCCCAGGCCTCCTCTGCAATATTCATGTCGGCCAACAGCGGGTCCCGGTAGAGCTCGGCAGCCGCGGCGAGCGACGTTGGGCTTGCTTTGCGGCTCAGCGCCTGAAGTCGGACCGCATCACAATCCACATCGGGCGACAGCGAGATTTGCTCGCCGTCGGCCATGAGAGCATCGTGGCCCAAGACCCGGCGTAACCTGAACAGGGCCTGGCGCAGGTTCTGCCGCGCCTGGGTCTCGAAGTGCGAGCCCCACAACAGGGTTGCGAGCTTCTCGCGGGATTGGGGCTGGGGTGCCGAGCAGGCGAGGTATGCCAGCAGCGCCGCAAGCTTCTTGTTGGGCAGCTCGATGGGCCCCTCCGGTCCGGACAACTCGAAACGGCCAAAAAGCTGGAGTGTGTATTTCGGCGGCGGCACGCCTTTCATCTTGGCCGGGTAGCCCATCCTGCGTTCCCCCCACAACCGCAAGATTTCACGCGGAACTAACGCCCCGCTCACGCTGAGAGCCATGCCGGCAGGCTTCATTGCCCGGCGATCGGGCAGAAACTGCAGCAGAGGCCGAGGCACAGGTTCCCTCGGAATTGCGGCGCAAGTTTGGGGCCTGATTTCAAGCGGGAGCGGGGTCCCGAGTGGCCAAGATGCGCGTCACCATGATCGAGGATGTCCTGAGGTCCGTGGTCACCCTGGACGGTTACCACGCGGTGCTTTGGCTGCGAACCGTCGATGACGGTGCCATGCCGGTCGCCGTGCCGTGTGCACAGATACCGCCTCTCATCGACTGCTGTGCACTCGCTCTGTCGCAAAGCGAGAGGATCTTGCCAGCGGATTCCCTTCGCGAAGGCATCAAGACGGCGGTGACCTGGTGGAACTCGTCGGTCGAGCCGCAATCGGGGGAACTGACCCTGGACCTGACCTTCGGCAGCGGTGGAACCCTGTCTTTTGCCTTCTCGGAGCGCATGGCCAATGCGCTGCTGGCGACGCTGCAATTGCACTACGGGTCGAAGCCGGCCAACGGGCGTGCCGCTTGAGCCCCGACGGCTCCTTGTTGGCGCTCCTGTCAGCCATGTTTCTTGGAGGTTTTGTCTCGGGCATCTCCGGATTTGCCTTCTCGGCCGTGGCGGGCGCCATATTGCTTCAGGTGTACACACCGGTATTTGCCGTCCCGTTGATGATGGCATGCGCCACGGTCGCGCAGCTCTACAGCCTCTTGAGCTTGAGGGGCAGCATGAAGTGGCGGAAGGCGCTGCCGCTGATCATCGGCGGTGCGGTCGGAATACCCATCGGACTGTATGTCCTGAGATCGACCGACGCCCACACCTTTCGGTTGGGATTTGGCGCATTCCTCGCGGTGTACTCGGCTTACATGCTTTTCTGGCCAGCCCTCGTGACGACGCGGAGGTTGGAAGGCGGTCTCGCCACGTCGGCGATCGGGTTCGCTGGTGGAGTCGTGGGCGGCCTGACGGCCTTTCCCGGTGCGCTGCCCACGATCTGGTGCGATCTTCGCGGCTTTCCGAAAGACGTCAAACGCGGGATGACCCAGCCCTACATCGCGCTGATGCAGTTCTTGGGCATATTCCTTGTGTTTCTCCAGGGCGATTTGTCGGCCGAGTTTCTATCCAACCTTCTGTGGAGTCTGCCGGCCGTCATTGTCGGCTGCGTTCTCGGCCTGGCACTGTTCGGCAAGGTCAACGACCTGATGTTTCGCAGGATCGTTCTGGCGTCCTTGCTCATTTCCGGCCTGGCGATGCTCTATCCCCAGCTCGTTCACAACGGCTAGCCGGCGTTATTCCAGGCGGGTGCTGCCTTCTATCGTACAACCGCAAGTTTTAACGCCGCGATAACGCGCCGATCACACCGAAAGATGCGGCGACAGGCTCTACTGCCGCCCCATTGGGCTGGAACGGCAGGGAGATTTCCATGTCGCAGCGGTCGAACTTTGCCGCCGAGCAGTTGCCAAGATCCTACAGTCGCCTGGCAATTTGCATGACCGGCCTGCTTGCGCTCGTCGCCTACGCTGTCTGGCTCATGCCGCATGTGCCGACAGAGCAGCCTGTGCCGATCATCGCCGCGATTTTTGTCGCGGCGCTGGTTTCGAGCGTTGCCGGCTTTGCCTTCTCCGCCATCTGCGGCGCCATGCTCTTTCATCTCGTTGAGGATCCGGTGCAGGCGATCCAGATCATGATGGTTTGCAGCGTCGGCGGTCAGGCGTGGATGGTGTGGGCTTTGCGCCGCGACATCGTCTGGCGCAGCCTTTCGATTTTTCTCGTAGGGGCTGCGGCGGGCCTTCCGGTCGGGATCTTCGTCCTGCTGCATGCTACGCCTGCTTCCTATGCGCACGGGGCCGGTGTCCTCCTGATTTCATATGCGCTTTTCATGGTGTTTCGCCGCCCGGCGATCATCCGACGGCAGCACATCGTGATGGATGCGGCGGTGGGCTTCCTGGGCGGTATCACCGGAGGGGCAGCCGCTTTTCCTGGCGCCTTCGTCACCATCTGGTGCGGATTCAAAGGGTGGACGAAGGAACGGCAACGCGGCCTCTACCAGCCCTTCATCCTGATTGCGCAATTGGCGGCCATCCTGGTGATAGCGGTGTCAGGTGGTGGAACAGACGGGTCGCGTTCGTTCGACTTCGCGGGCATCGCCTATCTTCCCGCGATGCTGCTCGGCTCGACCTTCGGGATGGTGTTTTTCAAGCGGTTGAACGACAGGCAATTTGCGCTAATCGTCAACCTGTTGTTGATCGTGTCTGGTCTCAGCTTTCTGATCTGAAGCCGTGAATGCCGGCAGGATCAGGCCGGCGTCGGTCGCGATCAAACCCGTGGCTGCACTCGCTGCATCTCCACCTCGGCCTGCTCCAGCCAGAACGGCATATCCATGTCGCGATACATCGTTGTCGCCGTCGCGATGTGCTCGCGCGCCTGCTCGCGCGCTCCCGTGCGCCAGTGAAGCCTGCTAAGGCCGAAGTGGCAGTGGGCGAGAAGCGGGCGCATGCCGCACGGTTCGGCGAGCGCGAGTGCCTGGCGGTAATGGGCCTCACCGCACCCGGCATCGAACCGGTCAGGACAGGTCGCCACGTCGCCGAGCAGGAGTTGCGCATGGGCCGCGTAGCCCGCCTGACGCCGTGAGAATTCGAGCGCATGGTCGCCCAGCCGGTGCGCGTCGTCGAGCCGGCCGAGCGCCAGCGCGGCTCTGCCCAGCTGGAAATAAAGCCAACCGAGCCGGCCGATGAATTTGTCCGCGGCCAGCCGCTGGACAAGTTGCTCCCCTTGCCGCAGCCGGCTCATTGCCTCGCCTTCGTGGCCAAGCTGCGCCCGTATCCAGGCCGAGGAGACCACTGCGTACGAACCCAGGAGGCCACCCGTTACCTGCTCGAAGAGCGCGCGAGCCTCAGCCCAGTCGCCTCTCAGCAGGCGGCCTGTACCTGCGGCGCCGTGGGCCCAGGCCACGGTGTACGCATGCTCCATCTTTGCCACCAGCCCGATCGTCTCGGCTTCGGCCCTGGCCATTTCCCCAAACCGCCCGAGTTCGGCAAGACACATGATCAAGTAGCCTCGATCGAAAACCGATGGCGGAGCGTCCAGCCCGAAATCCTCGGAGATCCACTGGCCGGGCAGCGCAGCGAGGTTGCCGCGCGCAAGGTCGACAGCGCGCTGATGCTCGCTCCGGTAGTAGTGAACGTGCTCGAGCATGGTCGTAGCGGGAATGCTGAGCCTCAGGTCGCCAAGGCGCTGTGCGATCTCGAGTGACCGGGTGCCCGCCTGAAGCGCCTCGTCCAGCTCACCCAGCCGCGTGTGGATGTTCGTCATGGATGCGCCGACCAAAGCGCACCGGCGGTCATCCTGCAGCCGTTCGGCGAGGGTCTCGGCTTCCAGCAAGCGTTGCTGGGCCCGCCTGACTTCCCCGAGCTGGATCAGCGGCGGTCGCAACTCGAGGCGGATCTCGAAGCCTTGTTCCAGAGCTGACGGGTTCTCGGGCTGCGCCTCGAGCAGGTCGAGCGCCTGCTCGAAGGAGCTGACGGCCTCACGGTTGGCGGATCGCGCATAGGCAAGCCGACCTGCCTTCAGCCAATAGCCGATCGCCTCGTTGGCAAACCCGGCCTCGGTGAAATGCCGGCCGACGACCTCGGGCTGGATTTCGGCCAGCGTCGGGAACCGCTCGACCAGCGCCTTGGCGACGCTCGCGTGCAGCTGCCGCCGCCGGCTCCTGAGCATCGTGGTGTAGGCGGCATCCTGAACCAGCGCGTGCCTGAAGGAGTAAGTTGCGTCCGGCGGTGCCCCGCGTCGGGAGACGAGGCCGGAGGCCGTCAATCGCCCGAGCGCGGCATCGAGGTCCATGGCGGCCAGAGGTGACACAGCGGCAATCAACTGGTGGGAGAATTCCCGTCCGATCGTGGCGCCGATCTCCGCCACGTCCTTGACCGCGACCAAGCGATCCAGGCGAGCCACCAGGGAAGCCTGCAGCGTGGTCGGTATGGCGAGCTCCGGAAGCGGTCCGTCGAGCGCGTAGCCACCGGTTGTCTCGCGAAGGGTACCGCTCTCGAGCAGCATGCTCGTCAGCTCCTCGATGAACAGCGGGACCCCGTCGGTGCGCGCCAGGATCAGCTCGATGACGGCGTCCGGGAGCGCGTTGCCCTGAGTGATGCCGCTGATGATGGCGGCGCTGTCGCGGCGGCCAAGGCGGCTCAAGGGCAGCAGTGTCACATGCGGTTGACCGGTCCACGGCGGCTGGAACTCCGGCCGAAAGGTGACGACCAGCAGCACCGGCAGGTTGGCAGCGCGGACACTCATTCGATCGAGCAAATCAAGGGATGTCGGATCGATCCAATGAACATCCTCGAACACGATCAGGACGGGCCTCCGCGCCGCCGTGCCCTCGAGATGGTCGAGAAGAGCGCTAAGCGTCATTTCTCGCTTTTCCTGCGGGCTCGCCGCCAACGCGGGGTAGCGCCCGTCTGTCGGCACTGACAGAAGATCGGCGATCAGCGCCAGAGTCCGAGGCACGTTGCTCGAGGTCGGCTTGAACAGAGCTTCCAGCTTATCGAGCTTTGCACAGGCGTCGCTGCCTGGCTCGAAGCCCGCGGCCTGCTCGATCTGCGCAATGACGGGGTGGAGCGGGGTGTTCGTGTGGTGGGGAGAGCAGGAATAGCGAACGCGGACAGGCGGCTCGCCTTCGAGCCCGCCCTGGAGGCTGCGCAGCAGGCTTTCGGCGATGCGCGATTTGCCGATGCCGGGTTCGCCGACTAGCAGCACGACCCGGCCCTCGCCGAGCCGGGCCTGATCCCAACGGCGCAGCAGCAGATCGATCTCCTCCTGCCGGCCGACGAGAGGTGACAGCGAGCCTCTTTGCCGCGCCTCGAAGCGGCTGACGCCGGCCGCCTCGCCCAGCACCCGCCACGCTTGCGCCTCCTGCGAGAGCCCCTCAGCCTCGTTCGCACCGAGCACGCGGCAATCAAACATCCGCCCGACCAGCCGCCGCGTGCTGGCGGCGATAACGATCTCGCCCGGCTCTGCTGCGGCCTGCAGCCGCGCCGCCAGACTGGGCGTCTCCCCAATTGCAACACGCCGTCTATCGCCGGCTTCCGGGCTTTCGCCGACGACAACAAGACCGGTGGCGATGCCGATGCTCGCCTGAAAGGTCACGCTGGAAGGCACGTTCAGCGGGCCGACGGCAGCGAGGACGGCAAAGCCGGCGCGCAGGGCCTGCTCGGCGTCATGTTCATGGGCGGAAGGGTAACCGAAATACACGAGGACCCCGTTACCCTCGTATTGCGCGACAAACCCGTCGAACCGCGCCACGGTATCGGCCACACTTTCTTGGAACGCCGTGACCAGATCGTGGATGTCCTCGGGGTCGAGGTGCGCCGAAAGCGGCGCAGAGCTCACCATATTGCAAACCATGATCGTCAGTTGGCGTTGCTCTAGGCCAGCGGAGCGGAGTTCTCCGCCGAACGATGGCTCGTCGCCGGCCTGCTTACTGCCCGACCCCTCAGCGCCAGAATGGAACGGTGCAGGCGTTGGCCTCTCACGGGCAATCGCGGACCTGGCGCTGCGAAGGTCGGCAACGAGCGACTTAGTGACGGCATCGGGCTCGGTGTTCAGCTCGCGCTTGAGCACGACCGTGAGGTCCTGATAGTGCTTGAGCGCTTCGGCCTTGCGTCCGGTGGCAGCCAGTGCGCGGACGACAAGCCGATGCGCATCCTCGCGCAGGGCATTCACCGCGATGGCGCGACGGGCCGATTTGAGCGAGGATTCAGCGTCGCCCGACTGCAACGCTTGCTCGGCGTGTCGGATCATGGCGTCGAGCGCCAACCCTTCCAGCCGCAGTCGCTCCGCACCGAGCCAATCCTCCCAGGCCTCCTCTGCGATATTGACGTCGGCCAGCAGCGGGTCCTGGTAGAGTTCGGCGGCCGCGGCGAGCGAAGCGCGGCCTCCGTCGCGGCTCAGTGCCTGGAGCCGAGCCGCATCGCAATCGACCGCCTCCGGCGCGAGCGAGACTTCGTCGCCGTCGCCGATCAGCACACCCTGGCCCAATATCCGGCGCAACCTGGACAGGGCCTGCCGCAGGTTCTGACGCGCCTGGGCCTCGAAGTGCGATCCCCAGAACAGGGTTGCGAGCTTGTCGCGGGACTGCGGCACCGGTGCGGAGCAGGCGAGATAGGCGAGCAGGGCCACAAGCTTCCTGTTCGCCAGCTCCACGGGTCCCTCGGGCCCTGACAGCTCGAAGCGGCCGAGAACCTTCAGTTTGTATTTCGACAACAGAACGCCTTTCCCCACCCATGGCCTTGGAGATTGCCCTGCATCGGCATCCCTCCAGGAGCGCAAAGCCTGCATTCTTTGCCGCACAGCCGCAAGATTTAACGCCGCAGTAACGCGCCGCTGACGATCCCTCTTACTGCGAAGCGCTCCTATGCCAGCTTCGAGTTACGCCTTGGGAAGGGCGACATGCTTCGACGGGGCAGGGGTGTGCGACGATCTGCAATGCTCACGCTGGCGGTGTGCGCTCCGCTCGATCCAAGGCAATTGCTTGCAGTTCATCTCGTTCAGCCTGTTCGAGATGCGCTGTACCCGGTAACCCCCTCCATCCACGGTTGCCGGACACTAGGCCCACCCCGCGAGGGGGTGGGCCAATTTTTGTTCCCACATCGATCAGGCCGGAGGGAACGATGCAGACTTTACTCAGTGGTGCCGCGTTCGTGCTTTTCGTCACGGCCCAGATTCTTGCCGTGATCGCCGTGCACGCCGCTCGGGGCGAAGACCCCTCCGCGCAATCCTCGTCTGCGCCCGATCATCATCGGACCAGGTTCCTTTGGTGGTCCCCAAGCTGACCTCTCGCCACCGCGGCTGGAATCCATGGAAGAGTCCTATCAACAGGCCAGGCGGTCTGTCGGTGAAAGCGCTTCAAGAGTAAGGACGACGTGGCTTGGCGACTTCGCCTTCTCGCCCATGGCGTGGATCTTTCTTGGTCTGTTCGCATTGGCTGAAGTCGGCAACTGGCAGATGGGAAACGAAATCGCGCGCGTCTGCGAGTGGCTGGGCCAAGGAGATTTCTCGTCCTCTCCGCCCAGCTTGGCCAAGCTGGAGGTCGAGGACATCTGCCGCAACCGTACTCCTCAGAAGGCGGCGTACTCCTTCCAGAGGTGACGTGCTATTCGATGACCTCGTCGGCCCGGGCGACCAGCGAGGGCGGCATGGTGAGGCCGATTTCCTTGGCGGCTTTGACGTTGACCACCAGCTCGACCTTGGTCGCCGCCTGAACCGGCAGATAGCCCGGCTGCTCGCCGTTCAGGATGCGACTGACATACTCCGCCGCCCGCCGGTACGGGTCCACTGGATCCGTGCCGTAGGAGATCAGGCCGCCGCTGGTAATGAAGTAACGGAAGGGATAGACCGCAGGCAATCGATATCGGGCCGCCTGAGCGACGATCAGGTCCCGATGAACGGCGGTGTAGGCGCTCGCCGTCACGATCAGTCCGCCGTCGGGCTTGGCGGCGAAGGCCGCTACGCCGCGTTCGATCTCGCCGGGGTCGCGCACGCCGATGGGCGTCAACTCCACGCGGAACGACGGCGCGGCCGATTGAATGGCAGCGAACTGGGCGGCCCCCTCCACGTTAGGGCCATCACGAAGGACTGCCACCCGTGTCAAGGAAGGGGCGATCTGCTTGAGCAGCTCCAGCCATTTCCCT
>Ga0126379_10003441_pt1 | contig 10239 bp, 6 predicted proteins | sample PanSoiMetPlot_24_FD_92640 | JGI IMG/M metagenome (GOLD analysis project Ga0126379, IMG submission 92640) | Tropical forest soil microbial communities from Panama - MetaG Plot_24 | ecosystem: Environmental > Terrestrial > Soil > Tropical forest > Bulk soil | place: Panama | collected 2016-02-17 | reverse complement strand
GGTGATTTCCGACGGCACGCCGATGACAATGCGGGGACGGACCCAGACGTTGCGGTTGTGCGCCTTCTTGATGAAGTACGTCAGCATCTTCTCCGTGACTTCGAAGTCGGCGATGACGCCGTCCTTCATCGGCTTGATCGCCACGATGTTGCCGGGCGTACGGCCGAGCATGTCCTTGGCGTCCTTGCCGACGGCTTCGACGCGGCCGTTGACCTTGTTGATGGCCACGATGGACGGCTCGTTGACGACGATGCCTTTGCCGCGCGCGTAGACGCAGGTGTTGGCTGTGCCCAGATCGATGGCCAGGTCACTTGAAAACAACGACAACATCGAGCGAAGACTCAAGTGGATCTCCTTGTGCCGTCGTGCATCTGCGTGAAGTCTCGCGCAAAGACCGAACGAACGATGACGGACGACTGACGACTAACTATCGGCGGGAGCAGAGGCTGCCTGAATACCGTTCTTGCCGGAATCTTTGACCTGATACATCGCCCTGTCGGCCGCTATGACCAATTCATCGGCGGACGCGGCGACGTCCGGCAGAGTCGCAACGCCCACCGATGCTGTCAGATGCAGATTGAGGCCGTCGTCGGCGAGGAATCGGTGCGCCGCGACGCGCTCGCGAACGCGCTCACCCACCGAAAAAGCGCCTTCGCCGCCGGTGTCGGGCAGAACGATTGCAAACTCGTCGCCGCCAAACCTCGCGACGACGTCCGTTTCGCGCGCGCTCCCGCGGATCAACCCGGCGGCTTCAATCAACGCGCGGCTGCCGTAGAGATGGCCGTGCGCGTCGTTCACCGCTTTGAACCCGTCGAGGTCGATGAACAACAGCGACAACGGCCGGCCGCTGCGCGACGCGCGTTTGGTTTCCTTTCGCAGGACGAGATTGAGATAGCGCGAGTTGTACAGCTGCGTGAGGTCGTCGGTGACCGAGAGTTCCTCTGCACGCTTGAGCAGCAGCGCGCTTTCGAGCGCCATCGAGGCGGGCTCGAGCAGGACGTGCAGCGACCGCGACAGCGCCAGAGAGAGTCGCGGCCGCTGGGAAGCCGAGGCGCGATCGAATGCGATCAGCGCGCCCACGCGACGGTCGCGCCCTTTGAGCGGCAGCGCCACCGCTGCGCCGACGGCCGTCGCTTTGACACGTGCGTCGTTGCGGACGTCCTCGGAGCAGAATTCCTCGTCGCGCTGCATCACCCATTTCGCGATGCTTCTCACGGCTGCATCGTTGTCGGCGTTGACGCCCCGCCCACACAGCACCGAAAGCTGTCCCGACACGTCGGCCGAGACCACGGCCCAGCACTGCGCGGGAATCCATGTGGACACGCGATCGACAATCTGGCCGGCGACCTCAGCAGGATCGAGCGTCGCCTGCACCGCGCGCATGATGTCGATGAGCACGTCGCGGCGGTCGATGCGCCCGCGCAGCGTGCGTTGCGCGGCGTTGAGGCGCGCGGTGAAATCGAGTTGCGCCAGCGACAAGTCGCGTCGACGCGGCTTCGCGGCGCGCTTTCGAGCGCCGGCGGCGGCGTTATACACGGCGCGACGTGAACTGGAGACGCTGGTCGCTCGACTCAAGGTAAGTTGTTCTAGCAACGGCAAATATAACATACGGTTCCGCACCGTTCGCTTGCCGTTTCCGAAGATCCTGACGTAGCATGAAAGTTTCTGAAGGTGCCCTAAATGACAATGCTCGACAATATGCGCCGCCACAAGGTGTGGCTCCAGTGGAGTCTCGTCCTTGTCGTGCTGGCGTTCATCATTGCCTACATCCCTTCGTTCGTAAAAGGAACGGGGGCAACGGACGCGAGTTCCGGCGACACCATCGCCACCGTCGAGGGACGCGACATCACGTCGGGCGAATTCCGGCGGACCTACACCGCGCAGCTGCAGGCGTATCGCTCGGCCTACGGCGGCCAAATGAGCGAGCAGCTCCTCAAACAGCTCGGGATCGACCAGCAGATTCTCCAGCAGCTGGTCGACGAGCAGGCCTCGCTCGCCGAAGCGGATCGCCTCGGCATTCAGGTGAGCGACGACGAAGTGCGTCAGCGGATCTTCGCGATACCGGCGTTTCAGGAGAACGGGCACTTCATCGGCGATCAGCGCTATCAGCAGCTGCTGCGCCTGCAGCGTCCGCCGCTCGCGCCATCGGACTTCGAGAACGGCATCCGCCGCTCGCTGACGCTCGAGAAGCTGCGCGCGTCGCTGACCGACTGGCTGTCGATCTCGGACAAGGACCTCGAGCAGGAATACCGCCGGCGCAACGACAAAGTGAAGCTCGCCGTCATCAGCTTCCCGGCCGATAAGTTCCGGGCCCAGGCGACGGCCAGCGATCAGGAAATCGCCGCGCATTTCGACGCCCACAAGAACGACTTCAAGATTCCCGAGAAACGCAAGGTCCGGTATCTGCTCATCGACCTCGACTCGCTACGCGCGAAGATCGCCGTGCCGCCGGCCGACGTCGAACGGGCGTACAACGACAACATCGATCAGTACTCGACACCCGAACAGGTGCGGGCGAGTCACATCCTCCTGAAAACCGAAGGCAAGGACGATGCGGCGGTGAAGGCGAAGGCCGAGGACATCCTCAAGCAGGCGAAGAGCGGAGCGGACTTCGGTGAGCTGGCGAAGAAGTACTCCGAAGACGACACCAACGCCAAGAACGGCGGCGATCTCGATTACTTCACGCGCGGGAAGATGGTGCCGGAATTCGATACCGTCGCGTTCTCGCTGCAGCCAGGGCAGATCAGCGACGTCGTGAAATCGCCCTTCGGCTATCACATCATCAAACTCACCGACAAGAAGGCGGGCACGCGACGAACGCTCGCCGAGATGCGGCAGCAGCTGACCGATCAGCTCGCGTTCGAGCGCGCGCAGGTGCAGGCGAGCGATCTGGCGGCCAACCTCGAGAAGCAGATCAGCAAACCCGCCGATCTCGACAAGGTCGCCAAGGCACAGGGCCTCACCGTTCAGGAGTCGGGGTTCTTCGCCAAAGACGAGCCGATTATGGGTCTCGGGCCGTCGCCGGAAGCCGCGGCGCGCGCATTCGACCTGAAGATTGGCGACGTCTCGACCGCGCTCCGCGCGTCGCGAGGTTTCGTGTTCGTGACGCCGACTGCCAAACAGGACGCGTATGTGCCGAAGCTCGATGAGGTGAAAGATCGCGTGCGCGACGAGGTCATCAAGGTCAAGGCACGCGACCTCGCGCGCGAGAAGGCGGCGGAAGTCGCGGCCAAACTGAAGGGCGCGGCGGACTTCGACAAGGCAGCCAAAGCGGCCGGCGTCGAGGCGAAGACGACCGAGTCAATTACGCGCGACGCGCCGATTCCCGCGCTGGGCAACGCTCCCGGCGTGACCGACGCCGCGTTCAAGATGACGGTCGGATCGGTCAGCGATCCGATCACCACCGACAGCGGCGCGGCGATTGTGAAGCTGGTGGAAAAGCAGGAGACGACGCCGTCGGACTACGCCGCCGCGAAAGACAAGTTCCGCGAGGACGTGCTCACCGACCGGCGCAATCGATTCTTCGGCGCTTATATGGTCAAGGCCAAGCAGCGCATGAAAATCCAGGTCAATCGCGAGGCGCTGCAGAGAGCCGCCTCGTAGCTATCGCAAGAACGTCATCGGCATCAACGCGAGCGGCTCGCCACGACGAAACATCGTGAGCGGGCCGCGCATGATCCGCAGCGCTTCGAGCTCGCCCTTCGACAGATTCGCCGACAACCAGCGGCTCATCGCGACCTGGTCGCTCGCGCCGCTGAACTGGTCGGTCAGCAGCTCGTAGAAACTCTTCCGCGGCGGAAACACCACCAGTTCAACTTCGGCATCCGCGGCGAGCTTCGCCTTCTGTTTCGCGATGGCCACGGCGGCGTCGAGTCCGCCGAGCGAGTCGACGAGGCCGTTCTCCTTCGCCTGATGTCCGGTCCAGACGCGGCCCTGCGCGATGGCGTCGATCTTTTCCGGCGTCGTGTGCCGCGACTGCGCCACCTTCTCGACGAAGCTGTCGTAAAACGCCTGCAGTTGTTCCTGCAGCTTTTTCGTTTCATCCGCGTTGAACGGACGGACGGGGGAATCCATTTCGGCGTTCTTGCCGATGCTGGTGCTGTCGATGTGCGCGCCCAGCTTCTCGTAGGTGCCGCCGGTGACGATCTTTCCGCCGAAGATGCCGATTGACCCCGTCAGCGTCGACGGCTGCGCGACGATGACCTGCGCGGGCATGGCGATGTAGTAGCCACCCGAGGCGGCCAGATCGGACATCGACGCGACGATCGGGCGATCGGTCCGTTCAGTACGCGCCATCATCAGCTCGCGCCAGATGGCATCCGACGCCGCGGCCGATCCGCCGGGGCTGTCGATGCGAAGCACAATCGCCCGGAGGGAGTTGTCACGACGTGCCTGCCGGATGGCCTCGATCAACGTGTCGGAGCCGAGCGCCGCGCCGTTCAGCGGATCGAACCCGCTCTTGCCGCTCGTGATGGCCCCGGTCGCGTAGATAACGCCAATCCGCGGACCTCGATTCAAGCCAAACGCGCTGCCGCTCACGCGGGCGTAATCATCGCCGTCGATTTTCCGCAGGCGCTCCGGAGCATTCTGCGTCTTCTTCAGCTTGTCTTCCACCTGATCTTCGTACGCCACGTCGTCGATGAGACCGGCGTGCAGCGCGTCTTCAGGCAGAAACGGACCCTGGTCGATGAGTTTGCGCACGTCGTCTTCGGACTTCTTGCGGCCATCGGCGATGCCGCGTACGAGCTGATCGAACAAGTCGCGATCGAGCGACTCGTCCATCTCTTTGTGGGCGCGCGTGTAGCCCTTCTCGGTCAGCTGGTTCATCGCGGTCTTGTAGTCGCCGATGTGACGCAGGTCCGGGTAGGCGCCGATTTTGTCGAGCGTTCCGCGGAGGAACACCGCGTAGGTCGCGATGCCTTTCAGGTCGAGCGGACTCGACGGCAGCAGGAACACGCGATCGGCCGCGGACGCGAGGTAGTACTCGCGATCGCCGCCATATTCGAGGTACGCGTAGACCGGTTTGCCCGACTTCTTGAAGTCGAGAACCGCGTCGCGAATCTCCTGCACTTTGCCCCAGTACGGCGAATCGAATCCCGTCGGCTTCAGCAGAACGGCCGACACACGCGCGTCGGCTTTCGCCTTTCGAAGGTTCTCGACGATCGTGCGTACGACCGGAGCATTCGCGCCGCGGATGTACCCGACGACGTTCGATGGCGCGACCTCTGACAGATCGCCGCCGACCTTCAACACGAGCGTGGTGTTCGACGACACGGACGGCTCACGTCCGACGAGCAGGTACAGCACCACGAAGCCCGCGATCGAGACGAACACAGCAAGCCCGAGAACCGTAAAAATGATCGTGAACCTTCCACGCGCCATGTCGCGATACTCCTTTGTCCGGCCTTCAATTCTCGCACGGTGCGCTATACTTATTTGTTCGTTCGCACGAAAGAACGCCCTCCATGCGGAAGTGGCGGAACGGCAGACGCGCTAGCCTCAGGAGCTAGTTGCCGCAAGGCAGTCGGGGTTCAAATCCCCGCTTCCGCAAATCCTCGTTAAGTCCCCGTTGCCACTTTGCGATAGAATCCGCGGCCGAGGAGAGAGCTCATGAGAAAGCTGATTCCGCACATCACCGCGCTCACGATTGCCCTCGCAGCCGGTTCGTACCTGGTCCTCGCTCAGCAGCCGGGACGCGGCGGTCCGCCGCCGCCGATGTCGTTCTTCATCACCAGCGTCGGCAAAGGCGACGGCGCCAACTACGGCGGCCTCGCCGGCGCCGACGCGTATTGCACGCAGCTGGCGACGGCAGCCGGCCGCGGCGCGCCTGTCGTCTGGCACGCGTACCTCAGCACACAGGGGCCGAACGCGGTCAACGCGCGCGACCGGATCGGAAACGGTCCCTGGTTCAACTCGCGCGGCGGGCGCGTTGGCAACTCGGTCGCGCAGCTCCATGGCGACGACATCAACGACGCACGTATCGGCAACCAAATGGGCAAACAGATCTCACTGACCGAGAAGCAGGGCATCGTCAACGGCGTCGGCGACATGCCGAATCAGCACGACATCCTGACCGGCTCACAGCCGGACGGCCGCGCCTACACCGACGGGATGGACCACACCTGCAACAACTGGACGAGCAACAGCATGGGCGCGGCGCAGCTCGGACATTCTGACAAGCAGGGCGGCAACAACAGCTCGTGGAACTCGACGCACCCGAGCCGTGGCTGCAGCCAGGACAACCTCGTCAGTACTGGTGGGGCGGGCCTGCTGTACTGCTTCGCGGTGAACTAAACCTACGGGCTTTCACGGTTTCGGGTCGGACCTCGACCCGGAACCGTGGAACTTGGAGCCATTCGAACCCGCTTTTGTCCCCTTCGCTGCGTCCTTTATTGATTTCAAGCTAGCCCTGCTTTACCGTATTCGGCACTGATGCAGACTGCGATCACTTCCCCGACGCCGGTCGACGGCGCCGCCCGTGGGGGCGTGCGCATCGTGCTGACCGCACCCTTGACCGAAACCATCGACCACGCCGGCTACTTCATCCAGATGAGCATGGCGTCGCTGCCGATGTGGCTCGAAGGCATCCTGAACAAGAAGTACCCGACGTGGAGAAACGTCGAGTACAACCAGGACGGCTCGGCGCGGTACATGCCCGCCGGCGTCCGCGTCCTCGAGGCGTCGCTGCTTCGGCACTATGCCGCCGAGGACATCGCCTGCTGCTATCCGGCAGATCTCGAGAAATTCATCGGCCCAAACACGCGCGTCGTGGCCGTCTCCACGCACAATCCGCTCGGCGTCACGTTCGCCGCGGGCGTCTACACGTCGATCTTCGGATCGTCGAAACAGCCGATCAACTCGCACTACGCGATGCAGCTGTTCGACGCGATCAAGTCCAACCCGCATCGCGGCAACTTCAAGGTGATCGTCGGCGGATCCGGCGGCTGGCAGATTACGCAAACCAACTCGTGGGAAAAACTGAGCGTCGACTGCGTCGTCGAAGGACGCAGCGAGTCGTCCGACGTCAAGATGCTGTTCGACAAAGCCATCGCCGGCGAAGCGCTGCCGAAGCAGGTGGACGTCGCACACCCGAAAGATCGCAACGAGATTCTGTTCCCCGACAAGCGCACCACGTTCGGCGTCGTCGAGATGACGACCGGGTGCGGACGCCGGTGTCAGTTCTGCGTGCCCGATCTCAATCCGCAGATCGACATGCCGAAGGACAAGATGATGGCGGCCGTGCGCGCGAACGTGCGCGATGGGAACAAGCAGATCTCACTGGCCACCGAAGACATGTTCATCTGGGGCCAGGTCCACACGAACATCCCGTTCTATTTCCCGAACCGTGAAGCGCTCGTCGATCTGTACAGATCAGTGTGCGAAACACCCGGCGTCGAGCAGCATGTACTCAGCCACTGCACGATCACGCCCGCCGTCGTGGATCCGATCATGATCAAGCAGATCACCGACGTCTGCATCGACAAGAGCCCGATTCACTTGCCGCTGCTCAGCACGCACCCGAAAAAGAAGGCGCTCGTCCCGCTGGTCGGCCTCGAGACCGGGTCCGTTCGCATGGCGAAACAGATCATGCCGAGCAAAGGCGTGCCGTTCCCGATCGACGAATGGCAGAGCGTGTTCATCCGCGGCCTCGAGGTGATGAACCAGAACAACTGGTTCCCCGCCGCAACCCTGATTGTCGGCAATCCGGGCGAGACCGACGAAGACGTGATGGCGACGCTCGATTTGATTTACGAGGTCGAGCGCCGCGGTCTGTTTGCGTTCTTCATCCCGTCGATCTTCACGCCGCTCCACGACACGCGCATGGAAGACAAGAAGGGCGTGTCCGAGACGCGCGAGCTGACGCCGCTGCAGTGGCAGCTGATGATGAAGTGTTGGAAGATGAACCTGCGTCCGGGGCAGATGAGCTGGTGGGCGCCGACCGTGTGGCGTCTCGGCGCGATTGGTCTCTGGGCGTGGAAGCTTCGCAAACTGAACGGTCCCGGATTCACGTGGCCGATGTTCATGTTTGCCAGCGCGCTTCCCGAAAAGCTGATGGGGAAGATGGGCAAAATCTACGTCGGCAAACCCATCTACGTGAAGACGCGCAAAGAACTGCTGGCGACCATCAAGCCGCACCAGTTGCAGTTCCTGCGCGCCGACTGCGGCGACCTGCCGGACAACATGCCGAAAGACACGACGCCGCCGCAGGCCCAGCGATCGTTCATCTCGCTGGTACCCGCGTCGGTCTAAATCGTCGCTACTTTTTGGTTGGAGCCGGCGGCGTCGGCGTGTGGAATTGCGCGTTCGGATGCTTGGACTCGATCGACGCACGAATCTGGCTGATCGAGGCGCCTGACGAGTACATCTGCATCGACTGCTTGGCGACGTCGAGACACACCTGACATTCAGAGCCGTGCGGTTCCCAGGCAACCACGTCGCCGTTCGCGGCGCGCGACCTGACGAAGCAGTCGTCGTTGCCCTTGTGGCCCATGTGGTCGCACCCGCAGAAGCACGGCACGTACGACAGGACCTCAGGATGTTCAGCCGCGAACACGAAGATACCCGCGACGGCTTGATACACGTCGCGCTGCGTGCCGCTCACGCCTGCCGGACGAGGCAGCGGATCGCCGGGAGCGAACGGCAGAGGCGGGAGATTCGCCTGTTTGTGCGGGCCGAACTTCGCCGTGAGCGACGCTTGCTGCGCGGCGGTAGCTGAAGCAGACACGTTCCACAGGCCGGCCGCGACCACCGCCAGCAGAACCGTCGAAATCGCCAGAACTCGTTTCATGGGAAAAAACCTCGCCGAACATTCTACCCCGGCGACAGATTCCCCTGCCGGCGGCTCCGGGCACCCGTCCGCTGCGTTTGTCGACTGGTCCTGTGCACCCGCGGGACGTGCCAACGCATTCCCACGCGTTGCCGATGCATCTGCAGGCGGTGCCGATGCGTCCGCAAGCGCTTCCGAAGCGTCAACGAGGGGCTGCAGATCCATCCGGGAGCGCTGCCGATGCGACCGCAGGACGTACCGGAGCATCCGCACGGCGTACCGGCGCGTCGATCGAGCTATTTGAGGGCCTGCGCGACGGCTTTCGCAATCAGATCGTACCCGACAGCGTCCGTGTGCCAGTTGTCGGCCTGCATGTAAACACGGCCGAACGTCTCAATGGGCAAATACATCGCGCCGCCGGACGGCTGGGCGACTGCCTGTATCTCCCGCACGTGCGGCAGGTCCAAACCTTCCCACTGCCCCGGTGCGCCGCTGTTCGTGTACACGTACCGCACTTGCGTGCCGGCTGGAATCGTCGCGCGATAACTCCACACAGCGTCGCCCGCCTTTTCATCGCCATCCAACCCGTCGTCATGCATCGCGATGGTGTTCGGCGAGAAATCTCCGAGCGCAGGATGGTTGCCGACGATGGACAGGCGATTGCGAACGATGTATCCGCCCTCACGCACACGAAAAACGACCGGCACGCCGGTTGACGGAGCCTCCGCGTTCGATGCCGCGTCAGACGCCTGCGCGAGACCAAGCTCCGATGCCATGGCGCGCTCGAGACGGTCGCGGGCGTCGGCGATCAGCCGGAGGCTGTCGACGAGCGTGACGTGCTCCTGCTCGGAGATCGCACGCAGGACAGGTCGATAGGGGCTGCCGCCCCACAATTCGTTGTCCAGCAAGATCACACGCGTGCCCTGTGCACGGGCCAACGCGATCATCTCTCGCACGTTGCGGTCGTAGTCGCGCGGCGATACGCGCGTCCACTTCTCGAGCTCGTCGTAGTCGACGTTCGCGTTGCTCTTGCCCTGATCGGTCTTCGCGTCGGCCTTCAGGAACTCGCCAAACGATTGCGGCCGAAACCGGAGCACCAGCGCGAAGTACTTCAGCAGCGCGAGCGCTTCACTGTGGGACGTCACGGACTTGACGCGATCGCGCCAGCGCACTGGACCCTGACTGAGGACGTCCTTGTCGCGATAACCGGCCACATCCGAGTCGTTCATGCCAAAACCGACGACGAGGACGTCGGGATGGAGCGCGAGCACGCGAGTCTTCAACAGCTGCAATCCCTGAAACGACGTAAATCCGAGGATGCCGAAGTTGATCACCTCCGCCGCGCTCTTGCCGGCGGGAGGTTCGGCGTCCAGCAACGCCGCCAATCGCGCCGGATACATCTGGTTCTGATCGACATTCATGCCGAACGTCCAGGAGTCGCCGATACATGCGATGCGAAGCACGCCGGGGCG
>Ga0126379_10003440_pt1 | contig 10240 bp, 9 predicted proteins | sample PanSoiMetPlot_24_FD_92640 | JGI IMG/M metagenome (GOLD analysis project Ga0126379, IMG submission 92640) | Tropical forest soil microbial communities from Panama - MetaG Plot_24 | ecosystem: Environmental > Terrestrial > Soil > Tropical forest > Bulk soil | place: Panama | collected 2016-02-17 | reverse complement strand
GCCGATGCGATCGGGCCGAACCAAAGGTTGCGTCTGCAGAAACAACAGCGCCCCATAAGCGTCTCGCGCCCGATTGCGATAGAGCACCGGGTCGGAGGTTCGCGGCGCGCACATTTCCCTCCGGCCACGCGGGGCAAAGCTATCGACCATCAGAATTGCATATCCACGGCGGGTCAGCTCGCCGGCCCAATCGCTTTCTCCAGGCTCGATCATCGAGCCCATCAACAGGCGCCCGATCATCGACCCTATAAACAGACCACCGCATCCATGAAGGAATATTACTGCAGGATGCTGGCCCTCGCCCGTCGGCCGCGAGAGGTAGCCGTCAAGCACCGTTGACGGTCGACCTGGGCCGTTATCCTCGAATGAAGGGAAATGCACCAGCTCCTGGGCTGCGGCGGTCATCGACCATAGAAGAAGAGCGCTCACCGCGATAATCCGAGTTGTTTGGATCATGGATTTCGTCCTGCGTGAGGCGTTCTTTCGTACGATCGGGGGCGTGGTGTACCAGGACTCTCATGTGCGGCCATTTCCTGGGCGTGTTCGAGCGCCCCGCCGTTGGCAGGGCAGCGGCGATGGCCATCGCCCAGCTGCGGCTCCATCCGGATGGCGAGGAGGTCCTCAGGCCGAACACGAAGACCCCAACCTCCCCGCCCGGGTAGATCGTTCCGATCGTTGGGATCAATGTGCCATTCACTGTTCTTGCAGCGAGGCGACCTTCCAGTCGTCGGCGCTAGTTTGATTTGAGACGGGCCCGGAGGCACCCGGCGGAGTGAACTCCGAAACGACCTCGTGGATATGCCGGCCGCCGTCGCTGATCACCAACATGATATTTATGACCCCGGTCGAACCCGACGTGACCGGCGCGTTCAAGTTGATCACCATGCTACCCGTGCAGTCGGAATTGACCGTATAGGTGCCCGTTTCTCGCCCCGGCGGCGAGAAGTCCGGACCCGCGTTGTTGTCGCCTTGGTAATCACGCTGCGTAAGATTGCCATGGCCGTCGAACACCTTGATGCCATTTACAACACCCACAACATATGGCGGGCTGTTTGGGAGGCTGACCGACGTGTAAGCGGTAACGCCGAAGGCGTATTCGCCTTTGAGCGTCGCGTTCGAGCACCCGAAATCGTCGGTTCCTCCTGCCCAGGCCGCATCGCCCAATACCGGCAAGGCAATCGCGGTTGCCGTTAGTCCCACCCACAGCCACCGTTTCATCCGCTTCTCCATTTGATTGTTAACTCTCCGGTGCGATGCGAGCTGGGCGACACCTCCCACGCTCGTCACCGAACCGGAGGAAAACAGAGTGAAAAGTTCCGTTGCGGGACGGGATTAAAAACAGATGAATCGGTCTGAAACGTTCTAAATCGGTAGTTTTCAGTACCTTATGTCCCGACATTCAGGCGCGCGATGAAAGCGCTTAACGGGGAGCGCGAGGCGCTGTTAGACTTTTTCACCCAATTCGGATCCGCAGAACCCAGCGATGGATGCGCTCGCCCCGGCCGACATGCTCTTATTCGAGGGCTTTCGCCTCGACCGGCGGCTCGGGTGTCTCCTCAAACAGGGCGAAGACGATGCCTGGCGTCCGGTCGCGCTTGGCTCGCGTGCGCTTGATGTCTTAGTGATCCTGGCCGACCAGCAGGGCGCCCTGCTCTCGAAAGACGAGATCATGGCCGCCGCCTGGCCGGGCATCGTCGTTGATGACAACAACCTCGCGGTTCAGATCTCCGCGTTGCGCCGCGTCCTGGACAGCAATCGCGCCGAGAGCAGCTGCATTCAGACGGTACCCGGCCGCGGATACCGGTTTGTGGCACCGGTGATGCGGACCAACCCCCCGGCCCCGCCGGTATCTCTCCTGCCATCGGGCAATGGGGTGGATGAGCACATTACCGCAGATGGGCAACTTCAAGGTCGTCCTGGCGTTCCGGCTCGCCCCGATGAGCCACCTTCCCAAGCATCGCGATGGCGGCCTCGGCGCGGCGTGATCGCCTGCGTCATCGGTGCTCTGCTCCTCGTCGCCGTCGGGCTCGCGGGATGGCATTTGCGCCCGTCGGGATACGACGGGACACGCGCGGCACCGCGGCTGTCGATCGTCGTGCTCCCGTTTACTAACCTCAGCAACGACCCCCCTCAGCAGTATTTCGCAGACGCTCTCACCGAGGATCTGACGGTCGAAATGTCGCGGATCGCGAACATGTTCGTGATTTCGAGCAATACCGCCTTCACCTATCGAAGCAACCCGGCCGACACGAAGCAGATCGGCCGGGAGCTCGGTGTCCGCTACGTCCTCAAGGGGAGCGTCGAGCGCTCAGGCGATCGAATTCGCATCAACATTCAAATGATCGATGCTGGCACCGACGCAAATCTCTGGGTGGACCACTTCGACCGCGACTCGGCCGATCTGTTTGCCTTGCGAGACGAGATCACGAACCGGATCGCCTGGCATCTCGATGCCGAGCTCACGACCGCCGACGCGGACCGCCCTGCAGAGCAGCCAGACGCGCTGGACTATGTTCTCCGCGGGCGCGCCGAATGGCGCCGCTGGCCACCCCGCGACAACTACGCACAAGCCATCCGTCTGCTCGAGAAGGCATTGGCACTCAATCCACAGTCCGTCGAGGCGCGGAACTGGTTAGCACATGCCCTCGCAACGCGTGTTCTCCGCAGACAGACGGAAACACCAGCCGCCGACATTGCGCGCGCAGAGGAGCTGGTCGGGGAAGCGCTTACTTTGGCGCCACGAAACGGCCATGCCCACTTTGACAAAGGGCAAGTCCTGCGAGCACAGCGCCGGTTTGAGGAAGCCATCCCAGAATTCGAAGCAGCACTTGCCTCCCATTTTAACTACCCTGGTGCTTACGCCAATCTCGGTTGGTGTAAGTTCCTGACAGGTTCAATCGATGACGTCATCCCGCTTGAGGAAAAAGCTCTCCGCATCGGTCCTGACGACCCTTTTCTGGGGACTGTGTATTCTTGGATTGGAATTGTGGAGTTGTTGAAGTCGCATACCGAGGAGGCGATTGCCGCATTCGAAAAGGCACGTAATGATTTTAATAATTTTGTCTACGTGCGCTCATTCCTTGCCGCTGCTTATGCGCTTGGAGGCCAGAGCGAACGCGCCGCGGCAGAACTCGCTGAGGCGCAGCGACTCAGCAATGATAATCGCTTCTCGAGTATCTCCCGCGTTAAGGTCGAATTATTCAAAGACTACCCGACGGAAAAAGTCCACGCCCTTTTTGAGACGACCTACATTGCCGGTCTACGCAAGGCCGGAATGCCGGAGCAATGAGCTCTGCTGGTACGCGACCTATTTGTCTGCGATGCACTGAATTTAGTTCTCGGTGACACACCCGCCTCAAGAATTTGGGCAAGCAGAATTTCAACCAGATATCGGGTGCGAATGTCTCCAAAGAGTCGAACCCGGCAAGACCACTTTCACTGCAATGACTGCTCTCGGCGCCGCAACGCCATCGAAGCGCGCGAAGCCGATCGGCCGGATGCAGACCGAAACCCGGCATTCGGATAGATTGACTTGCCGCCCCATCGGCGCGCGCTGGGAGCGGCGCGGTCGGGATCAAGGAGGCAACCATGCACACCGCGATCCCCTCTCCAGCGCCTTCCAGGCAGGCTCCGTGGAACAAGGGTCGCCTGACCGGCCAGAAGCGCCCGCTCAAGCCGAAAGACGTCTGGGCAATTCGGGTCCGGCTCCAGCTCGAGGGCCCCAAACGCGACCTTGCCTTGTTCAACCTTGCGATCGACAGCAAGCTCCGGGGCTGCGATCTCCTCCGCCTGCAGGTCCATGACGTACGGGCGGGCGTGAAGGTCCGCGACCGCGGCACCGTAATCCAGCAGAAAACGGGGAGACCGGTGCAGTTCGAAATTACCGCGCAGACTCGGTCCTCGATCCAAGACTGGCTGTCGGAATCCGAACTCCGGAATGGGGGCTACCTTTTCCCGAGCCGCTTCCGGGCACAGCCGCACCTCTCGAACGATTCCGAGATAGCGAACAGTGCTTTCGAGCTTCGTATGTCCGAGTAGGAGCTGAACAGCACGCAGGTTTCCCGTCTTCTTGTGTAAATCAGCGCCGCTTTCGTCCGGCGCATCGAGTGCGTGCCATATGCCGAGCCTTCAGCCCGGCACGCTCGACCCAGGCATGGACGATCCGCAAGTACTGCCGCGTCTAAGCGATTGCTTCGCCGACGATGGCACAGCTTTGATTTTTCTTGACTCTGCCGGCACGGAACCAAGTGCTGCGAATTGCAATCGTTGGCACCCCCATCAGACAGTCTTTGGTTGGGAGTCGTGTCAATACTGGAGATGGACCTGCAAGGTGAAGATCGACACCGGCCCGCGGTCGCGGTTGTACGCGGGATGGTTGATGAACTGGTAGTCGAAACCGAAATGCGCCCATTCGAACACGCTGACACGGTAGAAGGTTTCGAGAATCTGCTCCGGGCCTGCGTTGGGCAATCGGCCGTCGCCAATGATGCCACCGAGCCCGCCGGCAGCGAGGTACAGCTTGCCCTGATGCGAGATCCGGTTGATCGCGCCGGCCAGCCCGAACGTGTCATCGGGCCGGCCCCATCGTGACCCGGTGAGCGACAGCCCGCCCGAGACTGATTGATTGATGTCGGTGAAATCGATTTCTTCAACCGTCCCTTGCGATAGGCCGGCGCGGACAAAGACGCCGAAATCGGCCGCGATCTGCTGCGCGAAATTGAGGCCGACCCCGTCTTTTGTGCGCTGCGTGCGCACCGCGGCGGTTGCGGGCGTCTCACCGATCGCCTCACCGAACGAAATCGCGTCGAGATAGGAGCCGAGATTGCCTCGCGAGATCCAATAGAGAAATTTGAGATTGCCCGGCTGGCCCCATAGTTGGTGCCGCTCCTCGACCTCGGTGACGAATTGCAGCTGGGCAAAGTTTGGCGAAAGATTGTTGCTGTTCGGCACGGTCGACAGGTCGAACATGCCGGTCCGGACGGCCCACCAATTCTGATACCACTCCACCGCGCCGCCGTAGGTGTAGCCCCAGGAATTGGCAGCATAATCGAACGAACCGATATCGATAATCGACCAGTTCAAAAAGTCGTGGCGCGGGTCGTGTGCGTATCTATTGGTGTCGAAGATGTCGACGACCGAATACTTACCGACCGTCAACACGACGCGGTCCGCGGTCTGGAGGCCGCCTAACTGGTTGAGATCGGGTTCGAGGGCTTGTTTTTCGCCGCCGAGATCGATTGTCTGGCGCAGGAAGCCGCGCTGCACCAACACATACGGGTCAACCTTGCCCAATTTGTAGGCCTCGCCGCTGGGGTAGCCGGCGACACCAAAGGTATTGCTCAGGCCGAACCCTTGATCGACTTCCGGGTTGATCCAGATTTCGCCGCCAGGCCACGGCCGAAAGCCGGCGTAGAGCGTTGCGTCGAACGTCTCGCGGCCGTTGGCGCCGGGCTGAAGGCTATGCGGTCCGGTGTAGGGCGCGTGGAAGGCGGGCTGCAGCATCCATGTGAAGGTCGATTGGCCGTGCACTGCCCAATTCTCGATTTCGACCTCGGCTGCCTGTTCCGGGGTGAGCGGGATGCCCGGCGGCTGCGGCGTCGGCGCCACCATCTGTGCGACGCCGGCGATTGGCCAGCCGCTGCTGAGCAGCGCCGCGATCGCGCGCAGCGTGCGGCTACGGCAGAACCTCATCGCGCGCTGCCGGTAGGCCGGCCGAGGCTTGCTGCCGTCCACGGCTGCAGACCGTTGGCTCACTAGCTTCGCTTAGCGGCGCCTGTGGCTTCTCGGCTGGGCCCTCACCATAGCGCCCGGCGCCGCCGCGACGAGTCCGCGCCGGAGTACCGGACGACGCCTGGCGGCCGAGCGAGGACGCGCTCAGCCAGCGCCCCAAAGAGCAGGCCGAGCGTCGTCCACATGATCATTTGCGCGCCTGCCGATGCGATCCGGAAACGCCAGAGCACGACGGCGGGGAATTCCGCCGGCACCTCGTTGACAGACGGCAAGGCGAGACCCACCACGACCACAACGATCAGATACGCCCCCGCCGCAACCAAAAACGCGTTCCAAGGGCCGTGGCCGGCCAGCAGCCACAGACGCAGCATGCCCGCCGCGATCATCGCCGCGAGCGAGATCGCGATCATGCTGAAATACAGCGCCGTCCGCATACCGATGGTTGCCGGCTCGCCGACCGCGGGCGGGCTTGCCGGGTATTTGAGATTGGGCACGACATAGACGGCAACGAAGCCGAGAGCCGCAAGCAACGCTGCCGTGGTCCGTGGGTCAAAATCACCCATCCGGCCATGGGCCAAGCCAAAAGCCAGAGCGAACAGTCCGCCGAACGCCACATTGTAAATCATGACGCCGGTGAACAACCCGATACCCGCTTGAACGCGGCGGCTGACCAGTTCGGGCTCGGGCTCTTCTTTCGGAGCCGCCAAGCCCTTGACAATCAGGGCTTGCGCTTCGGCATGAGCCTTGGCCTCGTCGAGTTGGGTTTCGAAGGCAATAGCCCGATCAACCTGCGGCTCACCAACGATCTTCAAAAAGCTGAAGCAGAGTAAGCCGGCGATAATGCCGATCAGCATCCCGCGCAGCAGCAGAGTTCCCGCCATGGCGCGGCTTCCGCCTAATGGCAAGGGAAGCCGAGCAGATGGCGTCCGTCATGAACAAACTCGTGCACATACATGCCTGGGATCAGCGACGTCGCACCCTCTTCGGCGCCGACAAAATAGATCGCCAGCAACAGAACCAGGCCGCCGAGGATCGCCCATGGCAGCACGTCGCGCACGGGAATGACGGTTGGGCGGGTCGTTGGAGCGAGTGGCGTGGTCGTCATCGCTGATCTCCTGGGATTTCGCGTCCCGCTAGAGGCCAATCCGAACCACGAGGGGGTCTGACTCTCGGCTCAGCTTTTCAGAGCAGGCCCGATTACAGTGGCGCGACCGTGCCGGGCTCTCACCGGCTTCCTCGCCTCGTGTCGACAGGACCGACGATAAAGAGCACGGTGTCACGCTGTCAACAAACGCTTATGCGCCCGACGCCTCGATCTCGTCGTAGCGGTTGACGCGGTAGACGACGTACGAGACGAGCCAGGCGGCTATGAAAATGCCGACGACCAGATAGCCAAGGACGCCGAAATTGTCGTTCAGCGATCCGACGGCTCCCCAGAAACCGCCGGCATCGGTCAACCCCAATTGGTCGCCGATCAGGTTCAGCGTCTCGAGCCCGCCGACTACGACAGCGACAACCACAGACACCACCGTGATCGTCAGGTTGTAGTAGAGCTTGCGGATCGGCTTGACGAAGGCCCAGCCGTAAGCGCCGAGCATTAGGATGCTGTCGGTCGCATCGATCAGGGTCATGCCGGCCGTGAATAGCGCCGGAAAGACGAGGATCGACCAGATCGACAGGCCGCGTGACGCTTGCGTCGCGGAAATCCCGAGCAGTCCGACTTCGGTCGCCGTATCAAAACCCAAGCCGAACAGAATCCCGAGTGGATACATCTGCCAGCTGCGCTTGATTACGCGGAACAGCCGGCGGAATGTGCGGCCGAGGAGCCCCCTCTTGGCGAGCATCAGGTTGAGATCTTCCTCGACGAACCGGCCGCCACTCTTGACCATTTGAAAGACGTGATAGACCGAGATCAGAACCAGCACGTTCGCCATGGCAATCGCGAATAAAAACAGGGCCGACACCGCTGTTCCGACGATGCCGCCCACGCTTTTGAACATGTCGAAGTGGTTCTGCAACGCGGTTGCCGTGATCGCGAGGGCGATCGAGAGGCCGACCACGATCGTGGAGTGCCCGAGCGAGAAGAACAATCCGACCCCGACTGGACGCCGGCCTTCTTGCATCAGCTTGCGCGTCACGTTGTCGATGGCCGCGATATGATCGGCGTCGAAGGCGTGGCGAAGCCCGAAGCTGTAGGCGAGCGCCGCGGTCCCCAAAAGCACCGGAAAATCATGAAAGGCAACAATCGCCCAACCCCATGCGGCGATGTTGGCGATTGCTAGAAGAATATAAATTCCTATTACTTTGCCTCGCACATTTTTGCTTCTGTCATTAAATAATTCTCGAAGGAGCATAAGTTATCGCTCTTCCGTAGAAAGTCCTGCCGCAATCGTCGCTGAAACCTTGATCAGTCGCGAGGATGTCCTCCGTCAGTTTCGGCAGGCTCGCCGGTGCGGCCCCGCGCCGAGTGGTGCCTGGGCCCGCTTGGGTGCGCTCCGGAGCAGGCAGCGCCGGAGTTTGCCCAGCGCGCCAAACCTGAGCGGCAAGTGATCCGGCTCGCGCAATATCACTCGGTCTTTGCGAAACCCGGCGACGGGACCGGTCGGGCGTGGCCGATACCGGCAACAGTCAAGACGCTAGCAGCACTCGCCGACGACGCTCAGCGACCCCGTTGGTATGAAGTCAGGCTGCTGGTGTGGTGCAGGAACATGCGCTGCAATGAAGAGGCAGACGATATTACTGACCAAGACCGTGGGGCGTCATCGCCGCTACCATATCGTCGATCCATGCTTGATCGGTGCTGATTGTTTCGAGTTCCGCTCGCAGGTCGGTCTCGCTCATGCTGCAGGATCGGATGACTTGCAGATCCTCCTCGTCGCCGTCGAGGTCGGAGCTGATCTCAAGCCGGATCCCATTGGGATCAAAAAAATAGAAGGAATGGATAGCAGGGGGGATCACTAGGAGCGGCCCTGCGTTTATAGTGACCCCATTCGCCTTCAGCCGCTCCAATATCTCCCGGTACCGTGCCAGTCCACAGGCGAATGAAACGTGTTGCATTGCTCCGATCGCGTCGCGGTCAACCTTGGCAGTTCCTTTCGGATATTCAAAGAAAGCAAGCAAACTGTCGCCGCCCATATCAAGAAAATAATGGGGGATGTTCGCGTAGGGCGGCGCACCGTTCCCGTGCGCATGGCTCGCGCCCGGCGGGCGCGACGGCGTTCGCAACCCGTGCACGATTGGCATGCCTAGCACGCGGACATAGAAATCGAGCGTCATCCGCATATCATCGGTGACGAGCGCAAGGTGATGGATGCCGCGCAACATCGGTTTACCCCCGGCAACCAACAACGCGCGTGACCGGGATTGAGGTTCAATCGTAACGGTGCCCATGCTTTCCTCTCTTCGCTCCCCTAACCATTAGAGTACCATCCATGGTAAGGCGATTTTGGACATTATCGCTGACGATTTCCACCGCCCTTGGGCTGTCCTTGGCGCCCGCCGCCGCCCAGCAAAGCGGCGGGATCCTCAAATTCTTTCATCGCGACAGCCCCGCGAGCATGTCGATCCACGAGGAGGCGACGATCTCGACGGTGGCGCCCATGATGGGCGTCTTCAACAACCTCGTGTTGTTCAAACAGGACGAGAAGCAGAATCGACCGGAATTCATCCAGCCGGAACTAGCAGAAAGCTGGTCGTGGGACGAAGACCACACCAGGCTCACCTTCAAGCTGCGGCAGAGCGTCGATTGGCACGACGGCAAGCCATTCACCGCCGCCGACGTCAAATGCACCTGGGATATGCTGACCGGCAAATCGCAAGAAAAGCTGCGGCTCAACCCGCGTAAGGCCTGGTACCGCAACCTCGAAGACGTCGCGCCGGAAGGCGATCACGCGGTGACGTTTGTGCTGAAGCGCTCGCAGCCGGCTTTTCTGATGCTGCTGGCGAGCGGCATGTCGCCGGTCTATCCGTGCCACGTCCCGCCGCGCGATATGCGCAGCCATCCGATCGGCACCGGTCCGTTCAAATTCGCCGAATTCAAGCCGAACGAATTCATCCGGGTGGTCAAGAACCCGGACTATTGGAAGCCCGGGCGGCCGTACCTCGATGGCGTCGAGTGGACGATCATCCCCAACCGGTCGACCCAGACGCTCGCGTTTGTCGCCGGCAAGTTCGACATGACGTTCCCTTACGAGGTCACGTTGCAGTCGATGCGCGATATCCAGAACCAGGCGCCCAATGCGATCTGCGAGATGACGCCGACACCCGTAGCGATGAACCTGCTCGTCAACCGCGATGCAGCGCCGTTCAATGACCCCGACATCCGCCGGGCGATGCAGCTGACGATCGACCGCAAGAGCTTTCTCGATATCATTGCCGAGGGGCAGGGCGACATAAACGGCGCGATGCAGTCGCCGCCCGCCGGCCTGTGGGGGCTGCCGCCCGAGATTCTCGTGACCCTGCCGGGCTACGGGCCCGATGTCGCGGCCAACCGCGCCGAGGCGCGCAAGCT
>Ga0126379_10003438_pt1 | contig 10241 bp, 7 predicted proteins | sample PanSoiMetPlot_24_FD_92640 | JGI IMG/M metagenome (GOLD analysis project Ga0126379, IMG submission 92640) | Tropical forest soil microbial communities from Panama - MetaG Plot_24 | ecosystem: Environmental > Terrestrial > Soil > Tropical forest > Bulk soil | place: Panama | collected 2016-02-17 | reverse complement strand
GGTCTCCAAGACTACCTTTGCGTCGACGCGCCCGAAAAAGTCCAGCATAAGAGCGACCGTGCCGGTCCACCCTGTCTGGTGACTGGCCCCCAGCCCCGCTCCGTTATCGCCGTGGAAGTACTCGTAGAACAAGATGAGGTCGCGCCAGTGCGGGTCCTCCTGGAACATCTTGTTCCCGCCGTAGACCGGGCGGCGCCCGTCCGGGCCGCGCAGGAACGTCGTGGTGAGGCGGCGGGTTAGCTCCTGAGCCACCTCGAACAGCGTCATCATCTTCCCGGAACCGGTCGGGCATTCCACGGTCAGCTCGTCGCCGTAGTACCGGTAGTGCGTGATCAGCGCCCGGATCAGCAGCGCGTTGATCGGGAACCAGACCGGCCCGCGCCAGTTGGAGTTGCCGCCGAACATCCCGCTCGTCGACTCGGCAGGCTCGTACCGCACGCGGTGCTCGACGCCGCCGGCGTTGAAGCTGTAGGGGTGGTCCAGGTGCCAGCGGGATATCGAGCGGATCCCGTGCGGACCGAGGAAGCGCTCCTCATCGAGCATCCGGGCCAGGATGCGCCGCAGCTTCTCCTCGTTTACCAGCGACAGGAGCCGCCGGCCCCGGACGCCGGGCACCAGCGGGTCAGCGATGTTGACCAGCAGGTCCTTGTTGCGCTCGATGAACGCGGCGGCACGCCCGGCGACCTTCGGGTAACGCTCGAGTACGTGCGGCTCGATCACGGTGCTGGCGCACAGCGGCAGCAGGCCCACCAGGGAACGCACCTTGATCCTGGTTCCTGTCCCGTCGGGCAGGCGCAGCACGTCGTAGAAGAAGCCGTCCTCCGCGTCCCACATCTCGTCGGGGTTATCCCCGATCGGGTCCATGGCCGCCGCGATCCAGAAGAAGCGCTCGACGAACGTGAGGACGAATTCCTCATAGGTCGGGTCATGGTCCAGCAGAGTCAGGGCAAGCTCGAGCATGTTCTGGCTGAACATCGCCATCCAGGCGGTGCCGTCGGCCTGCTCCAGCTGTCCGCCGGTGGGCAGGGCGGCGCTGCGGTCGAACACCCCGATGTTGTCCAGGCCGAGGAAGCCGCCTTCGAACACGTTGCGCCCGGTAGGGTCCTTGCGGTTCACCCACCAGGTGAAGTTCAGCAGCAGCTTCCTGAAAGCCTCCCGCAGGAAAGGCAGGTCGGTCTCGCCGAGGTCGGATTCCAGATTCTGCAGGAACAAGGTGGCGAAGGCGTGCACCGGCGGGTTGACGTCGCCGAAGTTCCACTCGTAGGCGGGCATCTGCCCGGTCGGATGCAGGTATTCCTGGGACACCATCAGGTCGATCTGGCTCTTGGCGAAGTCCGGATCGACCATGGCCAGCGGTATGCAGTGGAACGCGAGATCCCACGCCGCGTACCAGGGGTACTCCCACTTGTCCGGCATGGACACCACGTCGTGGTTGAACATGTGGAACCAGGACTCGTTGCGGGTTCCGCGCTGGGTCGGGTCGCGCAGCGGGTGAAGGTGCCGCTCGCGCAGCCACTGGTCCACGTCGAAGTAATAGCACTGCTTCGACCACAGCATCCCGGCCAGCGCCTGGCGCATGACCGCCTTCGCGTCACCGCTCACCGTCGGCGGCGTGATGGCCTCATAGAACTCGTCAGCCTCGGCCCGCCGCCGCGCGATCAGCTCAGTGGCCCCGGCGAACGGCGCCGCGAGCCCCTCGGGGCCCTCCCGGGTCAGCCGCACCAGCACCGCTGCCTGCCCGCCACCGGGCACCTGCAGGGCAACGTGCGCCGCTGCCTTGGTCCCCTCGCCGTCGGGATTGATGGTGGCCGCGCCGGACAGCAGATGATCGCCGATCCCGTCCTTGGGGAACCGGGTCCCCGTCGAGGCCCCCCAGATGCGGGCCGCGTTGGTCTCGTTCTCGCAGAACAGCAGCGTCGCGTCGGCGGCGGCGTGCAGGTAGTACACGCCCAGCTCGTGGTGCTCGGCCCGGATGACCGGCCCGGCCGAATCGACGCGGGTGAGCCGGGGCCTGGGCTGATTGTCTTCCCAGGACCACGTGTTCCGGAACCATAGCGTGGGCAGCAGGTGCAGCCTGGCATCCTGCGACGACCGGTTATGCACGGTGACGCGGCACACGATGTCCTCAGGCGCGGCCTTCGCGTACTCAACCTCGACGTCGAAGTAGCGCCCCTCGTCGAAGGTCCCCGTATCGATGAGCTCGTATTCGAACTCGTGCCGCGACCGTGCTCGGTTCACCGCCACCAGATCGTTGTAGGGGAACTCGGCCTGCGGGTACTTGTACAGCCAGCGCTGGTAGCTGTGCGTCGGGAGGTTATCGACGTAGAAGTAGTACTCCTTGACGTCCTCCCCGTGGTTGCCTTCGGCATTGGTCAGGCCGAACAGCCGCTCCTTGAGGATCGGGTCCCGCTCATTCCACAGCGCCAGGGCCAGGCACAGCCGCTGCTTGTCGTCGCTGATCCCGGCGAGGCCATCCTCGCCCCAGCGGTACGCGCGGGATCGCGCCTGATCATGACTGAAATACGACCAGGCATCCCCGTTCTGGCTGTAGTCCTCCCGGACCGTTCCCCACTGCCGTTCGCTGAGATAAGGCCCCCAGGCGCGCCACGGCACACCCTCCCTGGCCTCCCGAAGCCTGCGCTCTTCCGTCGTAAACGACGCGGGGCCGGCGACGACAGGCCCCCCACCCCCATCAGACACCTCATAATCGTCGCACGATTCCGCCGATGGCGATACATCCTGTTAGCACTCACTTACGCCTGGGGTTGGTATTTCAGGTAAAGCACACCATTTTGGTAGGACTCAGCTGCAACCAGCGACAGCTTGCCGGTCGCGGCATCCTCGGGGAACAACCGCGGACCGGGGCCTCGGGTGAGCGGGTAGACAAGCAGATGCAGCTCGTCGACGAGGCGGTCCGCGAGCATCGCCCGGACCAGCGTGCCGCTGCCGCTGACGTAGAGGTCGCCGTCGACTTCGTCTTTCAGCTTCCGGACCGTCTGGGGGCTGTACGCGCCGATGCTCTCCGAGTTCCTCCACGTCGGGTTCGGGTTCGTGAGCGTGGAGGAGACGACGTACTTGGTGGTGTCGTTGAAGAACGCTGCCCCCGGGTCTTCCTCGACGGTTCGTGTCGGCCAGGCCTGCGCGAACATCTCGAAGGTCGTGCGGCCGAGCAGAATGCCCCGGCAGCGTTCCGTGACCGCGGCGATGGCATTTCCCATCTGGGAGTCGAAGCCATAGTCGGCCGTCCATACCGGGGCATCGATCACGCCATCGAGACTCATGAACTCGTGCACGAGCACTGCTCCCACGTCTGACCTCCTGCGGTCTGGTTGCTGTCCGTCGACTGCTTGCACGCTATCGCCTGCCAATCGCCGGCGTCTTGAACCAAAACGACAGCTACTCGCCGTGTGCGGTCACCGCAACCTGAGATGGCGTTCGCCCCGCGAGGCGCTTGAGCGACCTGGTCAGATGCGGCTGGTCCGCGTACCCGGCCCGGCGTGCGACGTCGATCGGGGGAACGCCTTGGGACAGCAGTTCTACGGCGCGTTCGGCCCGGCGGATCTGGGTGATGGCCCCGCAGGTCAGCCCCGTGGCCCGGGACACTCGTCGCTGGACCGAGCGCCTGGACAGGCCTTCGATCTCACCCTGCACAGCCGCCGCCACAACGGGGTCGTGGACCAGCAGGCCAGCCCGGACGAGCCTGTCAACGAAGATGTCAGCGTTGTCAGGTCCTGGAAGCTCCCACTCGTACCGATCCAGCCAGAACGACGTCTTGGTCGCCTGCGGCAACGTGCACGAGCGGTCGACCAGCTGCCCTGGTGAAAGGCCCGGCATGAACGTGCCGAGGCTGAACTGGATCCCGAAGAACTCGGCGTCTTCGGGGATCACCGCTGGCGTTGCCTTCGTCTCGGGTCCCCGCACTGTTAGCCGAGCCGTGCCCTGCTGTCGCGTGACGACCATCTCCCAGTGGCTCACCGCCACCGAGATGAAGAACTCCTCGGGCACGCTCTGCGTCTGCCACGTCCGCTCGATCATGGGCGAGCGTGATCCGCGCTGCTCGAACGTGAACAGCCCGACCGCGGGCTTCATGACCATTCCGACTCGCTGCCATGGCTGAAATCACCGGTCAATGAGAGGGAACTGACCGGCTTACCGGTCAGCGTCGCGCCTGGAATGGCTCGATGAGCTGCCCGGCCAGAAGCAGCGGGCCCGGCGCCGCCGCCGGGTAGTCCTGCTCGACCGGGACCGGCCGGCCGTCCAGGCCGGTCCGCCCCGCGACGGCATCGCGGGAGGGGAACCTGGCACAGCCGGCCAGGACGTCCCAGATCGTCAGCACCACGCCGAGATTGACGCGCTGGGTATCCGGCGCGTGGTGCAGCCGGTGGTAGGCGGGGCTGACGATGACCCGGCCGACCGGGCCGAAGGTCCACCGCAGATTGGCGTGCTGCAGCGTGCCGATGCATACGTAGACCGTGATCAGCATCGGGTCGATCGCGCGCGCCGGCATCAGCACCACGACCGGGACGGTTGCCAGCACGAACCCGGTCGTGTGCATCAGCGGGTGAGCCCGGAAGGACGTGAGGACGCTGAGCTCCTCCTGGCTGTGATGAAGAGCGTGAAAGCGCCAGAGGACGCCGAACCGGTGATCGGCGTAGTGAGCCAGCCAGTTGGCTCCGTCCATGGCCGCCACCGTGAGCGGGACCACCAGCCAGCCGGGCCAGTGCGCGGCCGCCCGCAGCTCGATCCACCCCGCGTGGCTACCGATCAGCGCGGATGCCCCGACGCTGAGCAACGTCATCAACGGGATCACCACGATGGCATGCAGGGCCAGGAAGCAGGCATCCTGCAGGTGACCGCGGGCAAGCAGCGGACGGCGCTCCGCTGGCCAGATTCGCTCGCACACGCCGGTGGCGACAACAAGCGCGACCAGGAGCGGCGCGGCCAGCTCCGCCCACCCTGCCCGGAGCACTGTTTCCAGGCGGGACTGCCTGAACAACTCGGCGGCCCCGGCCCAGACGATGACGCCCGTTACTCCAGCTAGCACGAGCGAGGCGGGGCTAAGCCGCCGCCGCCAGGCCAACCGGATTCCCGCCTGCCCGCCGGCAGTGGCCAGGTCCTGGCGCGAAACGGCCCGCACCGGGGCCTGCGTAACAGACACCCGAACCTCCTAACTCGTGCCCCGCCGGCTTCGGCTGCCAGCGCGTCCTTGATTTGCAGCCTACGTCCAGGCGGCGCCGGTGAAGATGACGCTTCACGAACACGGTTGGGCTGCTCGCACCATCCGAACAAGCTGCGGTGCCTTCCAGAGGCCGGCAATGACGGTCGTGCGATGGCTGATCGCCGGCACCTCGTGCACGCTGACTTCGGCGCCTGCCCGGAGCATCGGTTCGAGATACTCAGAGATGTTGCCCAGCGGGGCAACGGTGTCTCGTCGCGAGCTCGCGAATACGAAGCGACACCCATCGAGCCTCCCGAAGTCCGGCCACTGAAGCCCGGCCCACGCTTCTTCAAGTCGTGCGAGGGACCATCCTCGATCTACATGCAGCTGTCTCAGCATGGGCATACTCCACAGGCCTCGTGCAATGTTGCCGCCGGTGTTAAATACGCCCCAGCGCAACTCGGGGATTGCCTGGCCCACGCAGTTGTAGAGGATGAAGGAGCCCAGGCTACTGCCGAAAAACCCAAACTCGGTTACGCCCTCGGACGTTAGCTTCGCGATCCGCGACCTGATGTCCTCCCGCAGCTGAGAGATGAGCTCAGGAAGGATCATCGGGTCGGCTTCCGTAAAGACGGCCGTAGTCGTCTGGTATGCCAGAACGTGGTAGCCCGCCCTTAGGAGCCGCCGTATCGCGAAGCGCACCTTTCGGATCGGAGTGCCGTAGGGGCAGATGAAAATGATGGTGGCCTTAGCCCGGGCGGCAGTCCCGAATTCCTCAGACTGGAACAACCTGTCCTGCATACGGGGGCCGGCGGTCAGCAAGAGAACTGGCAGGGGAGGCGCTTGATGCCGTTGACGAAGCTGGACAGCAGGCGGTCCGGTTCGCCCGCGGTGATGTCGGGAACGCGGGTGAGCAGTTCAGGCAGCATGACGGTGAGCTCCCGGCGGGCCAGGTGCGCTCCCAGACAGTGGTGCGGTCCTGGCGCCCCGAAGCCGACGTGAGGGTTCGGCGAACGAGTGATGTCGAACCTTTCCGGGTCGGTGAAGACGGCCTCGTCACGGTTCGCCGAGTAGTAGAACAGCAGAACTTTGTCGCCCTCGCGGTAGTCGTTCCCGTTCATCGTGTAATCCCGGGTGAGCGTGCGCCGCATGAACAAGACCGGTGAGGCGTAACGCACGATCTCCTCAACCGCCCCGCCGATCCGTCCCTCGAAGTCGCCTTGGAGCAGCCGACGCTGCTCCGGGAACTCGGTGAACAGCATCAGCGCGTGCGACAGCGCATTACGGGTGGTCTCGTTGCCGGCCACCACAAGCAGGATGAAAAACGAGGCGAGCTCGGCGCCGGTCAGCTGCTCCCCGTCTATGTTCGCCGTCACCAGGGCGGAGACCAGGTCATTACCTGGCGCTTTGGCCCGGGTCTCCGCCAGGCTGGTGACCAGCTCGGCCAGCGCCTGCCCGGCGCCAAGCAGCTGGATGACCGCCTCGTCGCTGTTTTCGCTGATGAACTCCGGATCGAATCCGGACAAGATCATGTTGCTGTTGGCCAGCACCATGTCGTACTGGTCATCGGGAATGCCCATCATTTGGCAGATCATCGTCAGCGGCAGCCTGGCCGCGACCCGCGACACGAAGTCGCACGGCCCCGTGGCCAGCAGGTCATCGACGATCGCGGTCGCCGCACTGCGCGCGTCGTCCTCGAACCTGGCGATCATTCGCGGGCTGAACGCGCGGGAGACGATCCGGCGCAGCCGGGCGTGCCTGGGGTCGTCCATGTTGATCATCGAGCCGAAGTACTCGTTGAACTCGGTGGGCAGGTCCGCGATGCTCGTCGCACCCTGGCTGGAGCAGAACACCTCAGGGTGCTTGCTCGCCTCGACGACGTCGGCGTGCCGCACCAGGGCGTAGTACCCTGCGCCCTTCTCGGCGAACGGCCCGTCTGGTTCGTCGAAGAACTGTGGTCGCTGCTGGGCTCGCAGCATCGCGAAGGAGGCAGCGCGCTCCGGGAGCGGCAGACCCCAGAACTCATAGGCCGATAGGTCTATCCCGGCAAAAGTCATCACCCGGCGCCTTCCGCGAGAACCTGCTCCTACTTCATCATGGCGTGTGAGCCGGTGACTAGATATCGGCTCGGCGGTAGCCACATCTGAGCGGTGGCTCAGGTCACGGCGGAGGAGGAAGCGTGTTCGCACGCCAGCAGGCCATGGCCCACCCTGACAAGCCGGCCATCATCATGGCCTCGTCAGGTGAAACCGTCACCTTCGGTGAGTACGAGGCCCGCAGCAACCAGGTGGCGCACCTGTTGCGGGATGCCGGGCTGAGGCGGGCAGACCACATCGCGGTGTTCATCGAGAACAGCCCTCAGTTGCTCGAAATCGAGGGCGGCGCCGAACGGGCCGGGCTGTACTACTCCTTGATCAACACCTACCTCGGGGCCGACGAGGTGGCGTACGTCGTGGCCAACTCGCAGGCGAAAGCGCTGTTCAGCTCGACCGCCAAGCGAGAGGTGGCCGAGGCCGTCGCCGCGAAGTGCCCCGGTCTTGAGCGCATGCTGATGACCGGTCAGGGCCAGTTGCCCGCTGGCTGGGAACCCTACGACGCCGCGGTCGCCAGGTATCCGACCACTCCGATCCCCGACGAATCGCTCGGTGCGGCCATGCTGTATTCGTCGGGCACCACCGGTCAGCCCAAGGGCATCCTGCGTGATCTGCCAACGGCCGGTCCCGACGAGCCGTTGCCGGTGATGGCGTTCGTGCGGGCCATGTTCGGGTTCCGCGAGGGGATGATCTACCTCAACCCGGCACCGCTGTATCACGCGGCGCCGCAGGCGAGCGTGGCGGCAGCACTGCGCCTCGGGTGCACGGCCATTGTGATGGAACATTTCGATCCCGAGCAGTGGCTGGCGCTTGTCGAGCGCTACCGGGTGACCCACTGCCAGATGGTGCCGGTGATGTTCAACCGGCTGCTCCGCCTCCCGGACCAGGTGCGGGCGCGATACGACACCTCATCACTCGAGTGCATCGTCCATGCGGCCGCACCATGCCCCGTCCACGTCAAGCAGGCAATGATCGACTGGCTCGGCCCCATCATCACCGAGTACTACGGAGCCACCGAAGCCAACGGCTTCACGTTCTGCACCACCGCCGAATGGCTCGCGCATCCCGGCACCGTGGGCCGTCCCATCCTCGGAGAACTGTTCATTGTGGACGGCGAGGGCAAGGAGTGCCCGACCGGGGTAGACGGAACCGTCTGGTTCCGTGGCGCGACCGCGTTCGAGTACTTCGACGATCCGGTGAAAACCGCGGAAAGCCGCTCTACCGACGGTGCTGCCAGCACTGTCGGGGATATCGGCCACGTCGACGCGGACGGGTACCTGTACCTGACCGACCGGAAGAGCTACATGATCATCTCCGGCGGGGTCAACATCTATCCGCAGGAAACCGAGAACATCCTGTCCGCTCATCCAGCCGTCCAGGACGTGGCGGTCATCGGCGTCCCGAACGACGATCTCGGCGAGGAGGTCAAGGCGGTGGTACAACTCGCTGAGCCGGATGCTGCCGGGCCGCTGCTCGCACAGGAACTGATCGCCTACTGCAGGGACAGACTCGCCCACTTCAAGTGTCCGCGGACCGTCGACTTCGTGCCCGAGCTCCCCAGATCGGAGACGGGCAAGCTGTACAAGCGAATGCTGCGAGATGCCTACTGGGCTGGTCATCGATCCCCGATCGCGTAGCGGCCGGTTGGACGGCTTCCGCTGACCGCACATACGGTGGGGGCGAAGAACGGCACCATCCGACCGGAGGCAACCTATCTTCAGGCGGGCTAACCGGCCAGGCCGCCAGGCCACCAAGAACGGGAAGGGCAGGCAGATGGAGACGGAATCTTCCCGCCGGGCGGCGCGATTCCATGAGGCCGGGTTCTATCGCTCCGACGCCGAGTTCGGCGCCCTGATCATCCCATTCGTCGAGGAAGGCGTGGCCGCGGGCGACCAGGTCGTCCTTGGCTACGACGACCGCAAGGCCAGCTTGCTGCGGTCGTGGCTTTCCGACCCGGACGCCGTCACCTTCATCACCGGCAATAACCTGTACGCCTCACCGGCGCGGGCAATCGCCTCCTACTGGCAGATGTTCGAGGACTTCACGTCCGCGGGTGCCGCCCAGATCCGCATCGCCGGGGACGTGCCGCACGAGGGCAACGGCGGTCTGTTCGCCGGATGGGACCGTTACGAATCGGCTATCAACAGCGTCTGGGACGGGTTCCCCATCTGGAGCCGGTGCCTGTACGACACCACCACAGCCTCTGCCCGCGTGCTGGACGCTGCCGAGCGGACCCACTCGCGCATCGTGCTGCCGTCAGGCGACTACCAGACCAACCGCCGGTTCCAGACGGCCGCGGAGTTCGAGCCGCTGCCGCCAGATCCCGATCCCGTCGAACAATCGACCCCGGCCATCGAGATGGCCGATCCGTCAGAGGCCCGGGTCCGGCACGCGATCGGGGGCATTGCCCACGGCCAGCTCCCCGACGCGGCCCTGCAGGATCTGGTGATCGCCGCTTCTGAAGCCGTCAGCAACGCCCGGCGGCACGGCCGCCCTCCCGTGACCGTACGAATCTGGGCAGTATCCGGCCGGGTCGTGGTCCGCGTCCACGACACCGGGCCAGGGCCAGGTGACCCGCTGGCCGGGCTTATTCCCGCACCCACCAGGCCGGACCTGGAGGGAGCCGGGCTCTGGCTTATCCACATGCTCGATCATCTCGACGCCGCCATGGTCCGCTCCGCGGACGGCTTTACCGTCCGGCTCGCCGCGGGGCGCGCCAGCTGACCGCGCCGTAGGTTGAGACCCGGGCAGGAACGGACCCGGTGACATATCTGACTGAAAAGCGGGGCAACCCCACCCGCACCGGGCATGCTCTCCATGTGGGGAACCAGTCAGAGCGCCGGGAGATCCGCCACCAGGAGATCGGTGACCGTATCGCCGAGATCCGCACGCGCATCCATGACTTGCAACAAGCCCGGCGGGAAAACACGCACCCGGTAGCCTCCAGCGATCAGCTGGTAGAGGCACAGCATCACGCGGCCATCTCCGAG